>Ga0307376_10000115_pt1 | contig 119408 bp, 77 predicted proteins | sample TR2MG_FD_202536 | JGI IMG/M metagenome (GOLD analysis project Ga0307376, IMG submission 202536) | Soil microbial communities from Risofladan, Vaasa, Finland - TR-2 | ecosystem: Environmental > Terrestrial > Soil > Coastal area > Acid sulfate soil | place: Finland: Risofladan, Vaasa | collected...
CTTAGGGTGGTCTTTGGCAGCCGGAAATGCATGGTCTCTCGAAAACGATCCAGGGTGGTCAATATGTCCGATTTTTCCAACCTATCACAAAATGATAGGTGATAAAGTTACTTTTTATAAAGGTGAATTAAAGGAACTCATAATAGAACACGCTGTTGAACAATGCATTATAAAATTCAATAAGATTGATACTTCAATCGACTGGAGATCTAAGTATTTTTCAATATACAACTATATAAAGAAAAGAAATATTTCACTCATTGAAGAAATAGGCATTATTGGATTAAAATACGAAGCGTTATTGTTAAAAGCTTTGAAGTACTTTTGCGATTATTATTGGAAAAGGGCCTACATAAATGATCCTCTTTGGGACAGGATATATATTACTACATTATTTACTTTTCACTGGGACATAACCATAAGGACTATTGATTTCGCAAAACAATTAGTAAAATCTCCAGATGATATATGGATAGGAGGTGTTATGGCTTCAGTTATCCCAGAGGAGATTGGTAAAGCTACAGGATTAAAAAATATTCATGTCGGATTGTTAAATAAAGCTAATGTTTTAGACAATAATGACATTATAATAGATGATCTTCCATTGGATTATTCAATCCTTGATGAAATTACTTATAAGTACCCTGAGAATAATGCTTATTACGGATATACCACGCGAGGTTGTGTTAGGAAATGTGAATTTTGCGCTGTCCCAATTATTGAGCCAAAATTTAAGAAATATGTTCCATTAACTGATAAAATAAAAGGTGTTATTGAAAAATATGGAGAAAAGAGGAATCTGCTACTTTTAGATAATAACGTTCTTGCCTCGTCTTGCTTTTCTAAAATAATCAAGGAAATTAAGAAAAATGGGTTCGATAAAAATGTAAAATATCGTGAACCTAATCAATTAGAGATAGTTGTTCAGAATCTTACAGGAAATTTTAGTGATAAAGCGTTTATAAATAGATCTGTTGAAATTTATAATGATCTCCTCAAGAAATTAAAAGGGAATCAAAAACAAGAACTTTATGACTTATTAGCCAATAAGAATTTGTTAAAGCCTCAAACAGCAACCAAAGAACGGATAGTAGAAATCTTCCAGATTGTTAACCCACTGTACGAAAAATATAGAAATAAAGTAGTAAAACAAAGGCTTGTAGATTTTAACCAAGGTGTTGATGCTCGTTATCTTACAAAAGAAAAGGCGAACCTTTTAAGTCAGATTTCTATTAGACCTTTGCGTATTGCTTTTGATAGCATGAAGTACGAAACGGATTATCTCAACGCAATACATAACGCCAGAGAGGCAGGAATTAAGCATTTCTCTAACTACCTTCTGTATAATTACGATGATGAACCCATAGATCTTTATCAGAGATTAAGGATAAACGTAGAGTTATGTGAAAAAAATAAACTTGAGATTTATTCCTTTCCAATGAAATACCATCCAATATTTGGTGATTACCATTTAAACCGAGATTATCTTGGTCCTCATTGGAATAGGAAATTTATTCGAGCAGTACAAACAATATTGAATGCAACTAAAGGGAGTATAGGAAAGGGAAGAAGTTACTTCTATAAAGCGTTTGGGAAGGATGAAGAAGAGTATTTAAAACTTCTTTATATGCCTGATACATTTATTCTCTTTCGTTTCTTTTTCGAAAAGGAAGGTCTAACTAATGAATGGTGGGAATCTTTTAACTCATTATCTAAAAATGAATTGGAAGAAACCAAAATAATTATTGAAAAAAATGATTTTAGGAATATATCGTTGTTAGCTGAAAATAAAAATATATATAAGGTCTTAAAATATTATACTTACTCACGTGGATACATTAGAAACTCAAATTCTGACATAGCAAAACTTAAAGTAATCTTTGATAAGTTGGGGAAGGTTGAAAAATATGGGATTTTTGAAACAGCCATATATGTTTAAACTACTAATCTCATCCAAAAGAACTTATCGAATTTAACCTGAATGTAATTCATGTAACCAAAATGTTAATTATTGATTTTTAGTTATTTCCGACAGTAATATCTTTGATTAGACAGTATATGATATTTTACGCCTGCAATGCATTGACAACGAGTTCGTTGAAGAAACCGTCAACAAATCCGTCAACAAGAAATTTAAAAACCCCTGCAAATCATTGATCTACAGGGGTCTGCGATTTAGGGGTGTGGTGCCACCAGGAATCGTCCTGTAGCTATCAAAACAGTGATATTCATCTTCTAACAAATTGATATACAACTTTTAACTGCAAAAGCCGGACATCTTGATCACATTATATAACTAAACAACAAGCACTTATCTCCAGTCAGATGGTCAACTTACTCCGGCCAAATGTGGTCAAGGCCATTTGCTTTTCCACCTATTTCAGATTTATCAGATTTAATAAATCCTCCTCAAAAAATTTCGACTTTTGTCCCGCCAGCTCCACAACCTTCGACCCCAATTAATTTGATTTTCAGTTAATTGGGGTCTTTATTTTACTACTTTCCTCTACTTTTCCTCAATTCTTGAATTTTATAAGTTCTACTTCTTATCTAGTAATCAGTCATTTCTACAGTGTCAAATATACATTCCCTATCTCTTCTTTCCTTATGCCAAGGTACCTCCTGGTAACAGCCACACTTGAATGCCGGAACAATTCGCTCAGAAGGATAAGACTGTGATCCGACTGCAAGTGGTTCTCATATACTTTTCGACCGAATGCCTTACGCAAACTATGGGTAGAGTAATGCAGCCGAGGATTATTAAATATCCTTTTAAGGATCCTATTTAAACTTTTATAGTATAATGTTACCTTGAAAAGGCTGTGCATGTGTCTGATAACGTGATCGTTGAAAAAACCAGCACCAAATCCGTCAACAGGAAATTTAAAGACCCCTGTAAATCATTGATCTACAGGGGTCTGCGATTTATTTTCAAACAAACTGTTCACATTAATCCGGAATTGGGTTTTCTATATGACCGGATATGCAAGCTGATTATAAAAGGATTTTTCAAAATGACAAGGATTCAGAAAGCCTTCTGAATCTTTCATAGATCTTTTCACCTTTCGCAATTCTTTCGGCATTACTGCTTAGTTGTTTTTTAATATTTTCCTGATCTGGTTCAGGACCTATATATTTCAAATTACCTGCTCCAAATTGACTTACATACCAGGCACGGGCACGAATCTTTTTATCACTAACTGCAGTAACATCAACTTCGTAATTTGATTCACGGGTAGAATAAAATATGTAATCTGTAACTGTAAAAGGTTGTAGTCCTTCATTGATCCTATGATACGGAAAGTATAAATGATAAGCGGCTGCCCTCGCAGCGTCGAGGGTTATGAAAGCTGACATACGATGGTCGGTTTTAAGCCACTTCATCCAGGTAGTACCAGGGTCCATAGTAAATACTGCATGGGGACGATATTGTCTTATCAATCTGCAGACTTTCTCACAAAGTTCTTCTTCTGGAACATATTCTAACATTCCATCATCATATCCCAGACAAATGAAAGTATCCGTTACCGGTGTTATTCCCATTTCTCCACATGCTTTTTCAGACTCAATTTTCCTTATCTGGGCAAGTCTCTCACTTGTCATATCAAGATCTCTCGAACCCTTGTTACCGGTTGTATACCATACCATTACAATTTTGTTGCCATTTGCCTTAAGTAACGACAATGTCCCCAAACATCCGGTTTCATCATCCTGATGCGGACCCACCCACATTATTGTTTTATTTGTCCATTTAGTTATGTCATCAGGAGCTTTTTGGGCTCTTGTGTCCGTCTGTCCTGATACACTCAGCGGGAGAATTGATATCAGCAGACTTGTCAAAATGAATGTCATCTGTTTAGTTTTCATGTTTTATTCCTTTCTTTGTTTTTATGTTGCTTCCATGAGCCTGTCAATTAAAGGTAGGAATAAAATATTAATCTATCGTTTCTCTTAAGAGTAACCAGTAATATCTATTGCGGAGACTAGGAACAAAAAACCAGTCTTCTGAGCTGGATTTTCATTACTTTGCAAAGTATAACATAAATACTCTCCACCATGGAAAGAACCAAAGGCAAGCCTAAACTAATTTATGAAGCCAAAGGCAATGAACATTATTTTCCTACGCCGTACTCTGCTTATTATTATGGTATACCGGACAATATAGTCTATGTCATATACTCAAGCCATTATGAAATACCTAGTGGCAAGGTTGGATCTGAATTTGTTATAGCTGAACTTGAAGAATTTTCATATAATTATGGAAAAGAGACCTTACTTGCGTATAAGGACAATGATCTATGGCCATTGACTATGAAAGAAGCTGTTTGTGGCTGGACTCAAAAAATGAAGATTATTAAGACTTATAAGATGGGTGATACTAATTTAACACCTGTGTCAGCCAAAACAATCATGAATAAATTCTTTGAGAGTAAAACAAAACAATAATCTGACCAAAACCCTAAAAAACCTACGCTCGTCCTGACTAAACTTAATTCAAAATATTAGAAATTTATCTTAAAAAGGCTGTGCATGTATCTGATTATGCGAATGTTATAAAAACTGTCAACCCTTCCGTCAACAAGAAATTTAAAGATCCCTGTAATTAGTTGATTTACAGGGATCTGCATTTTAGGTGTGAGGTGCCACCAGCCCCATAAGAGTGTCAGGTATACCGGGAAAGCCAGTGTTCTTGACCATTGCTTGCAGGACCAGATTGACAATAAAAAATAAATTTCAAGTAACTGGCAATTAGTTATGTATGTTAACTATTAACTGGTCGGCCAATTGTGGTCAATATGACTGTCTTTTGCAGGAAGCATCCAGTATATTTTTTTATGCAGAAAATATACCCTTCCCATCCAATTTATTTCTGATCCACAATTGAAGAATTACCAAAACAAAATAGATAAATGAAGCAGCCAAGATAGTTTTATGAAATAAATGGAATCTGGGTTGATAAACCTGCAAATCTGGAGACATAAATGTATAAATAGCCATACACAATATAAACACTAAACATCCCCAGGAAGTAATCGTTAAAGTATTAATAATAATTTTTGAATTATTATTTAAATAAATAGGTTGCTTTGAAACTCCTGTGTTTCTCTGCTCTGCCTCGGCTTTTTGTATCTGTTCAATCTCTTCCAGTAATTGTTTTTCTTTTCGTTCACTTTCAGGATATTTATTTCTGGCTCCGGAATAATAAGCTAAAACAGTATATAGAACTAACGAGAACATCCAGGTTGGAAGAAATATATAATAATATGGTATTACATTAAAGATATTAAGTGAAAAACCAAAAGCCAGACTGGCTAACCATGATATGATGGAAGTATTATTCTTACCCGCTTTCCCATAATATGCCCAGAATTGAGTAAGGTTAATCTTCGGGAATATCCAGTGTTCAGCAAAAATTATTGCACCGATAGGAACAATAATTATTCCTGCATAGGTAAGCAACTGCATCATTGTGGTAAAAACAAAAGGGAAGCAGGCAATAATAGTAGTGATCACTCCGAGAATTAAAGTAGTTTTCTTTCTGGAATATTTATGAAAAACAGCGACAGCTGCAAGACCGGCGCGATATAATAAAGGAACAGCGGTGGTCAATCCTCCAGCTAAAACTGTGAATATTCCGGCAACTCCCAGAGTACTGAATCCCACATCTCCGGGATCAAGTTGTATTAAGGTTGTTTTTAAAATTAAGGCTGAAGAAGCCCCCATAATTCCTGCACATATCCAGCAAACATAGTGCCCGAGATACATCCCGAATGAAGAAAATAGTCCAAATTGAAATTTTGGTGCAAATCGTAATAACGCCATATCTACCAGTCCAAAGTGCAGAGTTGCATTTGCCGCCCATGCAAAACCGATTATTTCAAAAAGACCGATTCCTGATTTCCTGTAACTTGTCCCTGTCCATACATCCTGGTCTATTATTTTGTAGAGATCATGAAGTGATGTTACTTCTGTTGTTCCAATTACATGATATGCTAAAAATGGCAATGAGGCTAAAGCACCTACGATAAACATGCAGATCATCCAGGGTACACAGATTATCGAGAATTTGGCTATCGCATCAAATCCAAAAAACGCAATGGACACTACAAAAGCTCCGGTAGCCAAAATTAGAAGAACAAAAAAAAGATTCTGAGGATACCATCCTAACTGAGCTGGGATATTTAAAACAACTCTTAATGAAGAACCGGAAACAGTGATCATGGTTCCGGTAAATACTGCAAACATTACTATATTTAATGCATTAAACAATAATATTGTATTGTTTCCGGCAATTTTCTTTATGTAGGCATAAAGAGAAAGCCTTGTTTTGACTGCAATAGGTGCCGTTATAAATGTCCAACTAAGAACAGCAAGCAGGTTACCGACTAATAACCCTACTAAAATATCAAATGCATTTGCACCTATAGTTACTAATGTTGCACCAATCACAAATTCAGTGGCTGCAACGTGGTCAGCACAGAATATACCGGCAAAATGTTTTTTCCCGTGTAAGTCATATTTCGATACGGGCCAGCCATCTCTTTCTTTTAAAGAGAATATACTTGTAAATTTAGTTTCACTATCCATCCTGTTGTTTCTTTATCACTCAGAAAGATGTGAGTTTGATATTAGAAGATAATTTTTAATAAATTATTCATTGACAAATTATGGCCTGTAGCTGCGTGTTCACTAATCCGAAATAGTCAGATTAACATGACACTAGAACTTAATTTGTATGGTTTTTCCGGTTTTTGCAGATTCTTCGGCAGCACTTAAAATAATTGTATTTAACAGCCCATCTTCACCTGAAGTGAGTGGTTTTTTGTTATCACGTACACATTCAATAAAATGATACATAGGTTCCACAGAAAATCCCATTTGTTTATCAAAAACTGTTGGTGTAACAAACAAATCCGGGAAAGATGAATCTGGAAATCCTTTGGCTGTTTCTTCTGTATATTTGGCTAAAGCTCTATGGCCTGTAGGATCCAGCATCAAAACACCTTTTGATCCTAGAATCTCACATTTGTTTTCAATCAAAGAAGGATAGGTTTGAGGCAACGCCCAGCTGTTTTCAACAACAGCAGTGGCTCCGTCTTCAAAATCGATTATACTTAAATACAAATCCGGAGTTTCAACTCCCATCCTGGTGAGTATTCCCTCCTTTTTAATGCACTTAATACTTTTTGGTTTCTGTTCTAGCAACCAGCAAATTGTATCTATGGAATGACTTCCCAGGAAGTGAAGTACTGATGAACTGCTTGCCCATGGTAACATTTTTGTAGGGACATAAGCTGTATCTGATAATCTGAAGTATATATAAGAAATTTTTCCAATTTCATTATTTCTTATAGTTTTCCATGCATAATTGAATGCGGGATTCCAGCGATTATGCCAGTCTACCATTATATACACCTTATTTTTTTTTGCAGCATCTATCATTTCCTGACATTCCTTTACCGTTGTAGCCAAAGGTTTTTCCACCATTATGTGTAATCCTTTTTCTGCTGCTTTTATTACTGGTGCTGCATGACAGTTATCCTGAGTGGCTATAGAAACAGCATCGAGATCTTCTTTTTCCAGCATTTCATTCATGTCAGCATAATGACCCGGAATCATATATTTAACAGATGTGTCTTCAGCAAGTTTTTCATTTAAATCACATACAGCAACTATTTCAGCTGATGCACACTGTTTATAAGCAGCAACATGCATTTGTCCCCATATGCCGAGTCCGATAACACCGATTCTAACTTTTAGCTTATCCATAGATTAACTTTTAATTATAATTAATTTTAGGTCCATCAATGTATGTCTTCAAACCAAAGTGCACCGTTTATTGTTTTAAATTAAGGTGTGATTGTATAAAGATATTCCAAAAGTTTTCATAATCCAATTCGAGTTTTCTTACGATATAGTTTTTGAGTCTTTCCTGTTATGTTTTCTTTTAGATATTACTCCTTTCTTTAAGTATTTTTTGTCTCTTCCAATATATACATCTGCTGATGTCAGATTCCTAAGAGGCTCATGACATCTTTCATTGTTATGGTATGTGATACTTCAATTTTAAGAAGACTATTCTTATTGAAGTGTTGCTTGCAATGCACTGACTATTTAAAGGTTGAAAAGTCCCTCACCACTTCCGTAAACAGACAAATAAATGACCCCTGCAAATCATTGATCTACAGGGGTCTGCGATTTGAGGTTGTGGTGCCACCAGCCCCACATGAGTTTTTATGCAGGTTGCTGATTCGGATATTAGGCGGCCGTTTGCACATATATTTAATAGAGCCATATATAATGCACTACTAATGCTATTTTCATTTATATTGACTATTCTATGTGGTTGATTCAGAAGATGCTAGAAAAGGTAAGATGAGATAAAAAAGCGTCACTGGAAACGTCAACATGCTATCAATAATTCTATCAGATTTTTATAAGTTCTGTAACTAAATATTAGTAGATTAACACACTTCAACAATCAGTAGATGTTCATTTTTCTTTGGTACTTTACTGGAATCTCCTAGGCTTTCATAATATCACCTTTTTTGAAGTAAACATATTATCCACTTTCCCCAGTATGACCATACTTTTTTTGATGTATTATTCAGACAAACAGGAATATATTTGTTAAATAGTTCTTCTTATCATATTTTCAATCTAATTATCAAATCGGTCCTACTCAGATTTTATGAACTAGTATTCTTCCAGAGTAAATGTAGTGATAACCGCCGGGTGATCACTTGGCCATATTCCTTTATATTTGAAGTGCATATCTGATTTTACTGCATGCAATTTTGCACCCTTGTAATAGATATAATCAATTCGCCAAGATAGTTTTTCGGCAGGAATCGTTGCTGATGAGTAATCCAGATCAGGATGTAATTCCCTGAAGGAATCCTTAAATCCGGCATTCTTCATTTCCTGACTAACCGGCCATTCAACTACCAAATTGTTGTGCCATTCTTTTTTTGCAGGCACCCAATCAAGATGGGATGGACTATTAAAATCACCTCCAATTATTATCGGAATATCATCAGCCTGATCGATCTGTGGTTTCAACTTCTCCAATATTATTTTTATCTCTTTATGTCGATTCTTCGCTTCTCCAGCTATTAGTTTTTCTGGAGTGGCGTCCTGTTCCCTGGCATCACTACTCCAGCCGGGCAGGTAATGAAGCCATATGCTGGCAAGATTTATTTTTTGATTTGTACTCAACTGAATTGTAGCTATACCCGTCCACAATTCATCGTATTCAACCCAGGTCTTTTCAATAGGGTATTTGCTTAAAATTGAAATATTGGCACTTGATAAATAAAAATAATATCCCAGCGCATCAGCAATCATTGGACCTGAACCGTAGGTTTCCTGCATCGTCACAATATCCGTATTCGTCTCCTTGATGAAATCAATAACCTGCTGCGGTCCAATTTCTTTTCCCCGCCTACGTCCGCCGTGCCAAATATTCCATTGTAAAAGATTCAATTCATCAATGTGCTTTGCCGATGCACGAGGGATTTTTGCAACTGATACAAAGCTTTCATACCGCTGTGCCACATCTTCAGAGCTTAGTGTATAGTCGTAGATATTAAATTCATCGAGGGCTCCATCTAAGGTTAAATCAGGATTGTTTGCCAGTGCGTCAGTGGCTAATCCTACCGGCAATCCTGCATCCAAATCCTTCACCGGTCCCATGTAATAGATTGCTACATTTAATCCATCAAAATAGATGCGTGCCTCATTGGCCTCGCGATTGATTGTAAACAGCAATTGGTGCCATTCGCCGTCATTAATTTTTTGTCGGGGTGCAGTGGGTCTGTAATCTTTTCGAAAACTTTCAACTCTTTCTTCTTTACCATCGTGCTTACCATTGCCAATATTCCATGCCCAGCTTCCATCAGGCTGACATATTATTGCCCACCCTTTATTCAAGCCACTTACCCTACTCCATCCTGCATAACGATTGTCAGTATAGTCTTTTATTTCTCCTGAGTTCCATTCTTTGTTGGATGCAATTACCTGAAACTTATCATTTGCTGATATGGTCTGAACCCATACTTCAATAGAAAAATCCTGGTCTTTCCACAAAGAAGATAAGATCTCATTATTATTGATCCGGACAAAACTATCATTTGTAGCACTTCCTGAAAAAAACTTTGCTTCACCCTTTATCCCCTCCACAATAGAATCCCTGCCAATGAATGAAGCAAGGCTATTAGACGTTTTTTGAGCTTCGAAATCAATTGATATGATTGGTTTTATTTTGCTTATTTGTTGGGCATTTGCAGTTGCCAAAATCAGGCACAAAACTGCTGTCCATATAATCTTCTTCATCATAAAAGTTTTAGTTGAAATTCTTTATTATATCTTCAGATATCTCTGAATAACAAAAGATACGGAATATTACCTGAAGTGTGTCAAGCTCATCCATGACTTCATCTAATACATAGAATTAATAACTTCCCTGGCCTTTATCACCGTTTTAAGAGCTTTTCCTTCCGCAATCGACTCAATAGTAAATCCAGCCAGGTGTTCATGTATTTCCTCCAACTTTCTGTCCGCTTCAGGTGTACCTAGTTTCTTTAATCCATTTTCAATTATCCGGATCTTTTCAAAATCCTGTATCCCTTCCCTCAGTTTCTCGAAACGTATCGATGTTTTGGCACCCGGATAAACAAAAAATGTATCCCCGGCAGGCCAGGTCCTGAATCTTGTATCGCTTAATGGCTCATCAAACGACATTCCTTCAGCAAAACCACTATCCCTGCTTATACAGGAATATGTTAAAACCAAGATTGTCATCAATATGATCAGATGGTTTGATCTTAGTTCAATTCTGTTCTTCATTGTCTTAAATATACAATACTGCATAGAGTCCTCATAATAAGTTATATCACTATCTAGTCCTTGATAAAATTTCAAATTCATCAACCTTTTCACCTTTTGTGTTTTTAATAGAAAAGCTAAGCTTCTCGTTTGCAACATTTGTCTGAAGTATCATGTTGTTTCCAAGAACCAGTATTGGAAAGTTATTCCTCCCATCCGTTTTATCAATCCTGTCAAAGACGTGATGGTGACCACATATCAAAATATCAATATTTGCCTCATTAAGTATGGGTCCCCACTTTTCAGTGATATCACCTGCTCCATGCTTGTTTCGGCCGGAGAAAGGAGGAATGTGGAACAGAACGATTTTATATTTTGATTTCAAAAACTCTTCTCCCTGAATTTCCTTTTTAAGCCATTGGGCCTGCTCGGTACGATATTGATCAAAGTCAACCAGGCCTGCATATACCGGATGTGTATCAGGTTTGTCTTCTCCTGAATCCATAATTACAAAACGAACATCCCCATGGCTGAATGCAAAATAATATTTACCACTTGAATGAGGAAAGTATTTAAATAATTCCCTTGCATTCGGCCCCCGGGTTTCATGATTACCCCTGGTCACAATCATTGGGATACGTTTAGCAAAGGATGCTACGCTTATATCCAGAAAGTTCTGGAAAATTCTTTCTTCACTCCCTATCCAGTTTAAAATATCTCCGTCGAAGAACATCATATCCAATGAATCTACTGGATTGATTTGTAACAATGTGTCTAAGACTGCACCCCTTTCGTGCATATCTGTTAACACACCAAATGAAAATGATTCCTTGGCAGTATTTAAGGTTTCAAATTCGCATACTTCATCAACAGTAGTATCGCCGAATATGACCTCATATGGATCATATTGGATTATTTCCTTGGACACAATTCTGTAGCGGTATTTCTTTCCAGCTTCCAAATTTGTCAGCCGGATGGATTGCCTCTTTGAGTTTGCATCAACCAATCCATTTGTCGTGCTTTTAACTATTTCAGGATAACCACCCCAAACCGGGAATGTTCCAAAATTATCATCGCCACAATATTCTACCCATGACAAACAATTCTTGTTTGTAAACCAGACAATGGTCATACAATTTTCACCCGGTTCTACAAGATAAGGCCCGTGAGTTATCTTCAGTTTCTCTTTTGAAATTGCTAATGAAATATTCCATGGAGCCAGAAGAACCAAAGACAAGGCCAAAACGACTATTGTTTTGCTTTTCATAACGACTAGTTTATATTGTTTCAAAAACTTTGTATAAGGATCCAAATCAAGAAAATCAGTTGAACTTAAACGTTGAAATAATCCCCAGATGGTCAGAGGGATAACCTGGAGTCTTTCCATCCCTGCCTTTAAAATCCAGAATAATAGGCTTATAGTCAATTAAATGCAGGTTTTGCCCTTTGAAGTATATATAATCTATACGACCGGTTCCTCTGGGGCTTGAGAATCCGGGATATTCTTCAGGATCGGGATAAATTTTCCGGAGTGCATCAACAAATCCAGCCTCGCTCATCAGTTTGCTATGCCCTGATTCACCAATACCATCGTCCAGATGGGATTCGGAGTTGTAATCACCACCAAAAATAAGAGGAATATGATCAGAATTACTGATAAGAGTTGACCATGCATTTAATACTCCTTCCAGATCTTCTGGTTTTCCACCATTATACCAGTTGGAAAATGCTATGATTTTTTTCTTATCTGTTAATTTGATTTTTGCTCCTCCATTATTAAATGCATAATTGTTTCCGTAGTTGGACTTTTTCTCAACCATGTAGGCATCTTCAAAAGGATAGCGACTCATAACAGAGAGATTTGCACCCCAAACCGCACCGATAGTACTGCTCGCTTCATAATAGTAGAAACCCAGACTGCTTGATATTTCTGATCCGGCTCCATAGGTTTCCTGCATTAGAACAATATCCGCTTCTGATTCCCTGATAAGTTCTATTATTCTCTTAATACCATCAAATCCATCCTCCTCAAGGGTGAAGTGGGTCCCTCCATGCCATATATTCCAATCCAGGATTGTGAAAGTATCGGTAAGCAATTCAGGTTCATCTTTCACATCAAGCTTCCCCTTAACTAATTGTTTTATATCTTCTGAGGCAAGTGCTGCAGACCAAATGTTCAACTCATCCACTATACCTTTGAAAGATTCGCATCCTGAGATTGCATCCTTTTGTTCACCAAGATGCAATGGAAGATTCGCCTGAAAGTCGCTCTCATCCATATCACCAATATGTAGAATACACTTATTTATCCCGTCATAATAAAGCCTGATCTCCTTTTTTTCTGCATCATGTGTAAAGCTCAGGTTATGCCATCCGCCATCACTAAGCGGCTGATCCTTATATACAGGTTCATACAGATAGTGTACTCTCCCATTACCGATATTCCATCCCCATCTGCCATTGAAACTATACAATGTAATTCCTTTGGACAGGCGCCTCTCTCCATATATCCCGGCATTCATTTTTTCAAAATCAGAGCTGCTTAAAATGACACAAGTATCTTCATCATAGTTATCTGATTTCAGCCAAACAGATACCGTAAAATCATGATATGATGAAAACAATTCTCCATCAATAACTTCAGGCAAGAATTCAATATAATGACCGGTAAGATCAATTCCCTTTTTGCTTATACCCTGGCAAAGCGATGGAGGATTCTCACTAAGCTCATGTAATTCCCGTTTTCTATCAAAGCTAATTGACAGCAGATTGTTATTATTGTCTATTTCCAGTCCTGTTTTGCAGGAATTCAAGTAAAAAAATAATATCAGAAGGAAGATAAACTGTTTAATGTTTACTGTTTTTATTTGTATCATAAATCACTTATGAATATTTAAAAACGAATTATGTTGTTCTGCAAATTATATCTTTATTCTAATATCCTGATCACTGTAAATACGGGATTGTGATCAGAGGCCCTCTTTTTCTCAATTACTCTGCTTTCAACCAGCTCCCACTTTTCCCATGGTCGAAAAAAAATATAGTCAATCTTTCTCCTGGGATCAATAGAGGGAGACGTAGGTTCATTTCCGGGAGAAGAATTGATCCATTTTTTCTTTATTATTTCAATGGTTTTACTCTCAGGACCTGCATTAAAATCGCCAGCAAGTATAGAAGGAAAAATATCGGTTCTGATAATATCATTTAAGTCTTCTGCCTGTTGGTCCCTGATATTGGCATCACGGTGATCCAGATGTGTACATGCGAAACGAACTGTGTCACCTGTTTCGATGATAAAGAGGGACTCAAGTACAGCTCTGGGCTCTGAAGCATCCCCTGATGTTAATGGCAGTATTTTTGTCGATAAAAAAGAATAATCCGATAGAATCCCAAGGCCATATTCTCCCCCGTCAAAATCCATAGTCTTACCAAATATGGGATTCATATCTGTAAGTCTTGCAAGCTCAACAATCAGATTTACACCTCTTGATCGTCCGGTCATGCAATCCACTTCCTGAAGTGCGACCACATCAGGATCCAATTCATTTATCAGGTCTGCAACAATTCCAAGATTAGATTCATAGTCCTGATTGCCGCTATAATAGGACTCTCCATGAAAGATATTGAATGTTAATACCTTCAGGTAATGATTCTGGGCTAGCTCAGGTTGTTCTTGTGAGATAACCTGCGTAGATAATAAAAACAACCCCGCGATGCCATTAAGGATAAAAAATAAAGGTCTCATAATTGCTATTTTATTAATATTTGACTGTTAACCTATGAAGAACTCCATCAAACTTTCCGGTTTCTCTAATAGTCATTATCATTTTCGAAAAAGTACTGATTCACATTTCTCTCATCATACCTGTTTGATCCAAAATTTATACCCAACCATATATATCCGATGTTTTCTCGACAAATACTGTTTACAGTACTCTGAGAAATTTCTTAAGTCCTGTTAGACTATAAAAGTTACTTATCTGATCATTTCCACTTATTGTTGCAAGAGTAAGTATTGAGTAAAAAACTATAACCTATATCATGTTTTGTATTCAATTGCTTTACGTGACATTAAACCAAAATATAGCCAGAATTGGTTTCACAGACTTTAAAATCTTCAATTCAAAGCGAAATAATTTATCATAAAGTTAAGTTATACTTTTGTACTATTCAATAGTTGCGGCTTACAACAAATCGACTAATATCGGCTTGTAATGCACTGACTATAAGTGTGCTGAAAAACCAGTCAACAATCCCGTCAACAGAAAATTTAAAAACCCCTGCAAATCATTGATCTACAGGGCTCTGCGATTTATAGAAGTGGTATTAACCAAGGCTATTTTATTGGCTGGATGAATCTATATATTTAATTTTTAATTGTTTAAGTAATTTCTGATATTGCTCAAGATCTCCATGACCTATAACCTCTTCCTCAATAATTTTAAATTGTTCTAAAATCTCATTTCTTTTTTGTTCGCTAAGTACTTTATTTGCCATTGGAAAAAGCATATCCTCTTCCTTCTGAATGTGACTATGTAATAGATTTACATAGTTTGTTAAACAGGTTGATACTAATCCATAGGAATTTGCAAAGTTGTTTTTATAATCTTCCACGCCTGCAATAAGTCCATTGATGTAGCCCCTTCCAACGTTGTGTTCTTGGAGCATTACATCAACTTGGTCATTATCTTCTTGAATTCCAGACAAAACAAGTGCAGGAAACAGGGCAGTTTCTTCTTTACCATGATGACATTTATCTGCAAATGTTCTAAGGAAATCAATTATCTTCTCAACATCTCTTGTGTCAAATTCCTTATCTTTCTCTATGTTTCCAGCAATTTTAGTCATAATGCTTAACATCTCTTCAATCGCGTTATGTTCCAGTATTAAATCTTCTGTTAGTGTCATGATTCTGTTTATTAAAGTATTCCGACAATAGATTTTCCAATATTCTATGCAGGTTTGAATGCCGGATTCGTTCTAATTAATCATAATAATAAAAACCTAATTCAAGGATTAATAACTCCATCTTCAAAGTCGTAGGAGAAAAGCAGTTTACATTCCTTGCTTCCCAATTTAATCCTTAATTTCAAAGAAACAAAATAAAGATTTGTTCTGTATCTAGATATAAGCTCGCTATAAAACTGAGCTGATTAATTTTAATATTGACGAAAGGATTATTGATAAGACTCTTGGGGGTAGTTTAAAAATAATATGACATCTGCAATGCACTGACAACGTGTGCGTTGCAAAATACGTCAACAATTCCGTCAACAAGAAATTTAAAGACCCCTGCAAATCATTGATCTACAAGGGTCTGCGATTTAAGGTTGTGGCGCCACCAGGAATCGTCCTGTAAGCTATCAAAACAGTGATATTCATCTTCTAACGAATTGATATACAACTTTTAACTGCAAAAGCCGGACATCTTGATCACATTTGGCCGGTCATATTCAATTAACATATATAACTAAACAACAAGCACTTATCTCCAGTAAGATGGTCAACTTACTCCGGACAAATGTGGTCAAGGCCATTTGCTTTTCCACCTATTTCAGATTTATCAGATTTAATAAATCCTCCTCAAAAAAATTCGACTTTTGTCCCGCCAGCTCCACAAGCTTAGCATAATTAACAATTCAAACAATTTTTTCAAATTTTCGGCAGCAATTCTTGTTTTGCTGCCAATAATTTGTTTAACTTTAACAAAAATATATCATCTTCGAAAAGAAATTGTACATATCACAACTCAAAGAAAGGTTTGAAAACAGATTGGTTTTCACCACTAAAGATATCCTTTCATTCTACAGGGAGACGGAACCATCCATTCCATCATCTACAGCTAACTGGAGGGTTTACAGTTTAGTAAATCTTGGGGTTTTACTTCGTATCGGAAAAGGAAAATTCAAACTCGGGATGGGTTCACTTTATATTCCGGAATTAGATAATAGAATTCTAAAGATTAGCAAAATTGTTAAAGAGAAATTTCCCTTTATTCAATATTGTATCTGGGGGTCTTCCTCTATAATTGAATTTGGCCATCATATCCCAAGGACTAATATTGTTTTTGTTGATGCTGAAAGAGATTCAGCCGAATCGGTTTTTCATACTTTAAAAGAAGAATATAAGGCGGTGTTTTATAGACCCAGTAAAGATCTTTTTGATAATTACATCAACGAACTTCAGGGAGTAGTAATTGTACGTCCATTAGTCTCTGAGGCCCCTCTACAGTTTATAAAGAGTATACCTACAGTAACTATTGAAAAGATCCTTGTCGATGCTCTGGTTGATGAGGAATTTGAGTTTCTAAAGGGGAATGAAATCAATCATGTTTTTATAAATGCTTTTGACCGGTATTCTGTTAACATTAGCAAGCTGATCAGATATGCAGACAGGAAAAGAAAGAAGCCAGAAATTTTACAGATATTGAGGACCAATAATTTGGCAGCAGATAATGATTTGCTGCCGTAAATTTGATTTATGATATCAGAGAAAACCTTAACTAAGGAATGGCTCGAAACAGTTTCAAACAGAAACAATAAAGCCGATAAGATCCTGATAGAGAAAGTAATACGGGCATTGTTATTATTAGAAGGGCTCACAGAATCCAAATTGTCATTTGTCTTTAAGGGTGGTACTGCACTTATGCTGATGTTTGGTAGTACGAGGAGATTGTCAATAGACATAGATATAATCATACCTGAAAAAAAGGATCTTAATAGCATTTTTGAAAATATTGTTAAAACGAAATGGTTTACCCGTTATTCAGAACAAAAAAGGGTTACAAAATCTGAAATACCAAAGTCCCATTATAAATTTTTTTATACCCCGGTATATAGTGCTTCAGATACTGAACAGTATATCCTTTTGGATATCTTATTTGATAAGACTCATTATGAAAATCTTGTAAAAATAAATGTGGATTCATCCTTTGTAGAACAGGAAGGGACTCCTGATGTTATAACTGTCCCCTCTTTTGATGATATACTTGGTGATAAATTAACAGCTTTTGCTCCAAATACCACTGGAATACCTTATCAAAAGAGCGGAAACAGCCAGACTATGGAAATAATTAAACAACTATATGATATTGGATATTTGTTTGATAATGTCGAAAATCTTTCAGTCGTTACAAAGACCTTTAATGAATATGTGATAGTTGAATCTGGTTACAGAGGTGTTAGTTCAACCTCAAAGGAAGTTACTGATGATATTTTTCAAACCTCTCTACTCCTGGGCACAAGAGGACTGGATGGGAAGGGAGATTTTCCGGCTCTTTTGGCAGGTATTACTCAAATTAAACAGTTTATTTTCTCTGAATCTTATCACATTGAAAAAGCAATCATTCATTCAGCTAAAGCTGCATATTTGGCTACTGGTATCGAAAAAAATATAGCGGTTCTGGAGAAATACAAAGAACCTATGCAGGTTAAAGATTGGATTATAGAACAACCATTTTACACTCGATTGAATAAACTTAAAAAATCAAATCCGGAAGCTTTCTTTTACTGGTTTCATTGTCTCAAAAATACTCCACTGGAAAATCCGGTCACTCAGAGCACCTCATTCCAGTCCAAGAGAGCAATCGATTCCGGAAATGGTTGAGCACCATAAACCAGATTGTAAACAGCACAATATCAGAGTAAATCTAGTGTACAATTTATGTATCTATGGATTGTTCACATTAATCCGGAATAGGGTGCTCCCTAACACCGGATTCTCAACATTACAGCTATTTCAAAGATATAAAATTGAGGGAAATTTCGTAAATTTATAATGAATACCTTGTTGTCAATAACATCAACAAATGGATATTGAGCAATTAGCATATAAAGTAATTGAGAAGATTAAAGCGCTACCGTCTAAAGTAAAGCATATAAGTGCAGATAGAGATATAAATATAAAAGCGGCAACCTACAATTAAAATTTGAAAATCAATGACACCACAAAACGAGGACTTTTACAGGAACAGCTTGATAACAGCGGCTAAATTAGTTTTATAATTGTTTTCATTCTCTTTTCTGATTTCATTATCTGAGATCAAATGTCGGAATACTTTAGTAACTTTTTAATATCAAATAACTCTAAATATTTTGCTATACATTCAGATTTAAAGGTATGAAAAAATCTATTAAGCATTTTTTTCTAGTCTTGACTTTAATTCAAGTTGTTTCTTCTGCAAGTTTCTCTCATGTAAATCTTAAAGCGCAGACGGATATTCAATGGTTTTCACTAAAAGAGGTATCTGAAAAAGTTTGGCAGATCAACTCATTTGGAAATAACAAATACCTTATAGAAGGCAGAGATAGTTCACTACTAATCGATAATGGATTAGGAGTTGCAGACTTGACATCACTAGTAAAAAAGCTTACCTCCAAACCTCTAATCGTAGTAAACACTCACAGCCATCCTGATCATGCAGGGGCAAATTACCAATTTGAAAAGGTTTATCTACATGCTGCAGATACCTCTATTGCAAGGCAATACAATCTTCCTGAAAGGAGAGCGGAGATGTCGGAAGGCTTGCTTCGGAGGAATAGGATTTCGAAAAGTGATCTTTTTAAAGGGAAACCATTGAATACAAAACTCTTATCTGTTACTGAGGGTCATATATTTAATCTGGGAGACCGTAGGATACAGGTTATGGAGACACCAGGCCATACGCTGGGAAGCATCTGTTTATTGGATATTGAAAACAGACTGCTTTTTTCAGGAGACAACAATGATATCATGGTCTCGCTGTTTCTTCAGGACTGTACTCCTCTGCATATTTACTTGGAAACTCTTGAAAAGCAAAGAGCCATGATTTCTGAATTTTACATTTTATTACCCGGCCATGGAGAGCCAATACCGTCAGATATAATAAACGACCAGATTAAGTGTGTAAAAGGTATTTTGGATGGTACCTGTCAATCAAAGGAATTCAAAACATTTGTTGGTAACTCAATGATATGCACATTCGGTCGTGTAAGCGTAGTGTATAATCCCGAGAATTTGTAAAATATTGAATTGATATTAAGGAGATTAAAATTACTTATCACGTTATAATAATATATATAATCTAATATATCGGCTTACAAATAAACTTGACTTTGGCTTTTTTCTGTCATAGCTTTGATTTATAAATTACTAAATCATGCAATTATGAAAAAATTAGTTCTTTTAATAGCAATCATCGTGCAAAAGCCGGAGGGATTGACCACATTTGGCCGGTCTAATGGCATTAATTATATTTAGCTAAGTATCAAGATTTTAACTCTGACTCTTGGTGGTCAATTTATTCCGGCTGATTGTGGTCGAGGGCACTGGCTTTTCCAGTTATATTGATTTTTACTATCCCTGGTTCGACTTCCGCCAGTTAAGAAGACGGGGGAGTTTGAATACTGCACGCTACAGGACCAGGAAACGTAAGCCTCAAGCGGATTGAAAGATCTTTACAAGTTCAATTCCTTCTCCTTTTCCAAGATTACGCGAATACTGCTTATCCACCTGATTGTTCCAGTGCTCATGAACCCCGAGGCCCTTCATGGGGATATCATCACCATTCGGAGCATAGACGATGCCTGCAGGCCAGTTTTTCGGATCTGCTGCCTGGTGCAGGTAATCATCCACCCCTGGTTCGCTGATATATGGAACAGTATGCTCAGGATTGGAGAACTCGGTTCTGAGAAAGTCGACAGCCACAGATTCTATTGCCACAGGATCGAGTGACAGCATTAGTGAAGAGCTCCAGTGATTATTAAAAGGGGGCATCAGGAATTTAACCGGAAGTCCGTTCCAGTTCGATCCGGACCACAGGGCATCAAGAATATAAAAGAGGTTTTTTTCACCTGTATACCTGTTCCCCATGATATCTGTAAGCACTCTGTAATGACCGTAACCTTTCCGGCTGCTTTCGGTGTTCAGTCCGGGATGCAGGTGTGCGGCCCTGGGCCGTACATGGGTTCCGAAATGATTCTTGGCGCAAAGGGTAATACCCGCCAGGTTATGCCCTTTCATTGATGGAAGGTTGATCAGGTATTCTGCCTCTTCCATTACAGTGTAAAGCTTATCTGAACCGGCTTCGTTCATTACACTCTTTTTATCTGAATAGAAGATCAGGTCTCTGGCGCTTTCTCCCGATTTTATCCTCCCGGAGCCGTTGCCGAAACTTGAAAGATAGTTCACTTTAGGAAACTCGGCATTGTATTTTACAAATTCATCCTGGTAAAGGTTCCTCATGGTATCTCCCACATAGATGGATTCCTGAGGTACTCCTGCCACATTGACCAGCTGCCTTAACATAGCGTGGACAATTTGAGGCGATGTCTCAAATGCCAGGGCCAGAGGCTTATCTTTCTGTCTCACGTATTCCTGATTTATTGCTGATGAGGCAGCTGTCCTGTTCAGCTTAAGATATATCTTCTCTCCTCTCCTGTAAGCTACATCTCCTTTACCCCTTTTCCTGTTGTGGTACCTGAATATTCTGTTCCATGCATCACCTGTTTTTGTTTCGCCGGATATTGAACATAGTCCGTCTGCGAGCATACTGTCGACAATTTTCTGACTGGTATTTTTGTCCATGAACCAGGCATCATATTTATCTTCACTCAGCGCAGCTGAAACAGGCAGATTGGCACAGGAGGGATTTGTTGCCGCAGGATTCCATACCCAGCTCACCCGTCCGGGGATAATTCCCTGTCCTTTTCCCATGGGCTGATTGGGTGTATACAGATCTTCATTCAGATTTCCGGAAATACCGGGATAGTTATCTCCGGGAATATCTTTCACACCTAAAAATACAGTTGCTGCTCCCTGAGCTTTTATCACACTTTTAAATAAGCTTATCTGGATAGGTACAAAGATCAGGCTTTTAATAAGTTTGCGCCTGCTGAAAGTTTTTGGACCCTGCTTCTCAGGAGAAGCGTGAACATGCTTATTATCAAGATTATTATTCTTTTTCATGTCAATAGGTTTTAAAAGGTGCCTGAGAAAGTGAAGATTCTAAATATTTCGTAATACCTGTACAAAGATAGGAATAAACAAGTTTCATATTCCGGTAAATATGACAATGATCATTTACAAACTATTACTGATTCCGGGTCAAAACAGAGTGATGGGGAGAGGGGGAGAGGGGGAGAAAGAAAGCGAACACTATCAAATCTGTTATCGCAAATTCCATCCTTTCACAGCAGCCACCTGTTTTGGTGTAAGGTAGATGTTTGATATACCTTTACCGGCAATAAACGCGATAGAGGCAGCGACCACGCCGGTAAGGTCCAGGAATACCACACACACGAGCAATACCACTATTATCCCGATAAGCTCTGCTGCTGTTGCCTTTGAGATCGGACCCGTGGTACCGTTTATTATAAGGGAGGATCTCTGGAAGTTCAGAAGGACCGTAAGCGCAGGCAGAAGTATCATTATTTTAAGTGGAAGATATGACAGATCTGCAAGTTCCTTACTCAGTCCGGAGACGTTTATAAACCACAGATCAGCCAGGGGAGTGAAAGCCAGCACCGATATCAGAAATGTAACCAGTAATCCAAGGTATATGGCAAAATTCTTTAATACTTTGTAGTTCTGTTTATTATTCCCTATCAGGGCAATATTCACCTCCTGGTATGATAATCCCAGACTTCTGAAAATAAATACCAGAGAACTCACAACAGGAAGTACAGCCAGCGACTCCACTGCCATATAGCTCCTGCCGAGGAAGAATGTAACGAAAGGATGCACACCAAGCGATAGTATAGAAGTTAGCGCAAGTGGATAATAGAACTTTGTAATTGATCTTAAGTTAAGATTGCCGTTCTCAGTATCTTCCTTTTTAATCAGAGCCTTGAGAGTCCCGGATACCATAAACCTGGTTGCTATTGCTTCACAAAGAACGGCCAGCGACATTGCACCCGCACCAACGTATGCCCCTTTAACTCCTGCAGAATAAAGAAGCAATCCCACAATTACAATAACTGACAACCGGACCAGTGTCCCATAAGTTACACGTCTTGTAAGGTTATTCCTTATAAGGATACCCTGGTAGAACCTTCTGTAACCAATCGAAGCAGCCCAGGGAAGAAAAATAATAAGTGCAATGTGGGCAAGCCTGGCAATATCTTCGGGCACTTCCATAAGACCAATAACAATGTAGTTGAATACAGGCGGAATAAGGATGATAAGCTGGATACCTGTAATGCCGGCATTAAGGATATCTGTAAAGCTTTTTAGCTTCTTATAAGAATTGCGCCCCGTGACAAGGGCCGTGGAGGCACTCATCAGCATTATTATGGGAGACTCAATTATCATGGCAAATGATCCTGCTATACCAAAGGCAGCAAGGTTGAATTTTGCATCATTCAACCGGGCGATAAAGGCAATGAGGAATGGCTGCTCAATGGCCATCATCAGCCAGGTAAGCGCCAGCGGCCCCCAGAAAAGAAAAATCCTCCGGTATGTCAGCCTTTCGGTTATATCCACTTTTTATAAAAGTCCTAAAGATAGTTATTTATAGATGAGGACGATAATGGGGCGCAGGGTTCAGGGCACAGGGTGTCTTATCCTGAAATATGTTTACAGGTTTTATGATTCTGATAAAATTCCAGATATCATAATTTTAATGTAACTTATGCTGGATATTTTTGAAATAAATAAATCTCAAACAATGGAGGAATTTTTATGAATAATATTATACTTATCTCAGTTGCGGTTCTTTTGGTACTGATCATCATTTCAATGATCAACAGGTTGATCAGGAGAAAAAATGAGGTGGAAAAAATATTCGGAAGTGTCGATGCCCTGTTAAAAAAGCGGTACGACCTTATACCCAACCTGATATCGTCAGTGCAGAACTATATGATCCATGAAAAAGAGGTTCTGACAAGTTTGACAGAACTTCGTGCCAGGGCTATTAACCCGGATATCAGCTCCAATGAAAAAATTGAAATCCAGAACAAATTAAGCCGTACCCTTGGTGGAATTATGGTGGCAGTTGAAGCATACCCTGATTTAAAAGCATCCGTTAATTTCCTCCAGCTGCAGGCTTCATTGAATGAAGTGGAAGAACAGATTTCAGCAGGAAGGCGTGCTTACAATGCAGCAGTAACAGACTACAACAATGCTGTTGAATTATTACCCAGCAACCTTATTGCCATGATGATCGGCTATAAGAGGAAATCCATCATGGAAACTCCTGAAAATGAAAGGGAAAATGTCAGTGTAAAACAACTGTTCAAATCCTGATCTTATTCAATGAAATCAATTGAAGAAGTTCAAAACTATTTTGAATCGGATATCAAACCCCGGCTCAGGGATCTCGAAGAGTGGCGAATTACGAAAAGGAAGAAAACTGTCATTATAGATTATTCCTTTGCCATACCCGGAATTTCTTTTGCTCTGTATTTACTGATACGTATGCTGATCTTCGATTTCAGCAGTGAAGCCGATCTAACCGGAATCATAGTCTCAGCCCTGTTCTATATCTTTGGTGGTGGATTTTTAACTATATTTTACTTACATATTTGGGATAAAGTTAAATATGACCCTGAATATCAGGTAAAAAATTTAGAATACAAGGAGATTGTAACAGGAGGATTACTACGATTCATGGACCCAAATATGTCGTACAATCCAAATATGGAGGTTGTAGATGGGGAAACTTTCCTTGGAAGTGAGATCTTCGCACACAATATTTATTATCCGGAGGGTTACTGGGCGGAAGATTTTGTTGAAGGAAAAATCGGTGAGACTAATATCAGGTTCTTTGAAATAAGCGGATTTAATGTGTATCCTGATTCCAAAAATGCATCAATGGATAAGTATGAAAGGATTATGTTCTCAGGGTTTTTCCTGGTTGCAGATTTTAATAAACAATTTCAGGGTCTCACCCTGGTCTTGCCTGAATCCGGCAACAAAAACTCCGAATGGATAATGAACTCAGGCCGTCAGTTAATAAAAATGGATGATCCGGAATTTGAACGATTATTCAGGGTTTACGGTACTGATCCGATTATTGCCAGGTATGTGTTGTCAAATTCCTTAATGAGCAGGATATCAGATCTTAAGAAAAAGCTTGATAAGGAGATTTACCTTTCATTCAGAAACAACAAGTTATATATTGCCATTCCCCACAGCGATCAGTTCGAAATGAATGTATCCAGAACGTTTTATGATCCTGCCCGTATAAGAGAATTTTATTATGATCTGAGAATCTCCTGGGATATAGTTGAAGACCTCAACATGAATACCAGGATCTGGGGACATGCTGAAAATCAGAAAATGGACTTCTATGTCCCTGAAATACATCTGAAAGCCAGGAGTAAAAAAGTGTATTCCATATTATCATTAACCTTAGGATTCATGGGATTGCAATTTTTTTATATTGGTTATTACCTGAAAGGCTTTCTATACCTTGTTTTTTCTGCAACAGCCACTTTCCTGCTGATTCACAATATAATCACAAGAAAGGATGACTACAAAGGAGAATTTGTTCCGCTTTATATATTTATAATGATTGCCTGGTTTATCTTCGGAAATCTATACTCAAGTTCCATTAAAAACGACAGTCGTGGCATACCCCTGAAATGATTAGCAAATTGATCAGACAGGAAACCCATACAACATAAGAGGATGATAACCCCAACTGAAATTTAACAGATTTTTGCTTCACATGAAATCAATCAAGGAAGTTGAGTCATATTTTGAGACAGACATCAAACCTCTGCTTGCAGAGATTGAAGAATGGCGTATAAAAACACGTAAGAAGTTTATTTTAAATAATGCTGGTTGCGCACTGCCTGTTATAATACTTGCCCTTATATGCCTTGTAAATTTTGCCATTTATTTATTTGGTGAAAATATTGACTCAGATCTGATTATTGCCCAGATCCTGGGTTTCATATTTGGTTTCATGCTTCCGGTAATTATTTATTTTCTGATAAGATTTTTTATCAGAGATAAATCAGATTATCCACAATGGAACATAAGGTTCAAAAAGCAGACTGTATCCAAATTAGTAAATTTCCTGGATGCAGGGATGACTTATGATCCTTATGAGAATCTTGTAAGCGGGGAAGAATTCCTTGGAGGTGAAATATTTGAACACTCAATATATTATCCCAAAGGTTATATAGGAGAAGATCTATTTACATGGAAGATTGGTGAAACCAATATCCGGTTTTACGAAATTAATGGCCGCGATGTCGCTTTCACCAGGCCTAATACATACGACGGAACAGTTGAAAAAATTCCATTCTTTGGTTTTTTCCTTGTTGCAGATTTTGGCAAGTCATTTAATGGACACATCCTTGTTTTACCTGAAACTAAAATAAAAAGATCAAACTGGATACGTGAATCGGGTCGTGAACTTATTAAAATGGATGACCCAGAATTCGAAAGTTTTTTTACTGTGTATGGGACAAATCCGGTTACAACTCATTATATTCTGTCCACCTCATTAATGAGAAGGATAACCGATTTCCGCAAAAAAATCAATAAAAAAATTCACCTCTCATTTACCAGTAATAAGCTCTTTATTGCCATACCCCATACTGTGGACCAGTTCGATGTGGATTTCAACAGATCAGTATTCGATTTCGACAGAATAAAAGATTTTTATAACGATATAAGTATAGCTTATGAAATTGTTGAAGATCTTAACCTTAATACAAGGATATGGGCAAAGGGAACTGACATCACATCAATACTTCCTGAACTGCCTGCCAATTATCATTACCGGAGGAAGTGGTTATTCAGATTGTTAACATTTTTTTTTGGATACACCGGGATTCAATTCATATATGCAGGCTATTACGGAAAAGCCCTTAAGTATTTTCTGATAAACGCAGGCATAATTTCTTTTCTGATCCATGGTTTATTTTTTGGCAAAGAATCCTTGTCATATTTATACTACCTGTTAACAGCCATATATGGTTTTACAGGATTTTTAATGGTTAATATTTATTCATCATGGATAACACATGACAGCAAAGGAATTCCCATGAAATAAGTTGAAACAGAATTTTGTACTTTTACTTCCTGTTACAATATATATAACAATGTCACCCTCAGAGAAGGCAGAGATAAAAACAATTGTTGAAGCGGAGATAGCAAAGATTGAAAGATCGGTCATTACACTCACTGAGCTTGTGGAATCAGAAGTTCAGTCAGATGCCAACGACTGGTTTACCTCAAAAGAGAGCAATCCCTCAAAAGAGATCAATGATATGGCATTGACAAAAGCCAGGCAAAAGATAATGGTTCTGAAGAATGTTCTTAACAGGATTGATTCACCTGATTTCGGAATATGTATTAAATGCAACAAACCGATCGCATTTGACAGATTAAGAGCTATGCCTTCTGCTACAAGGTGTACCTCATGCTGATTCTTTAAAAATATTATCCCAAATCCTCCAGACAATATCCGAAGAACAGCCTGAAGTATACTATATTTATAACATGAAATAACAATACAATGAATATCACTTTCAGAACAATCCCGGAAAAACGGGACATTAACAGGGTGCTTGAAATAGTTGAATCTACAGGATTCTTTTATGATCATGAGGTTGAGATTGCAGCAGAACTTGTAGCGGAGCGTCTTGCAGAGGGGGGGTCGACCGGTTATTACTTTGTTTTTGCCGAGGTTGATGGCATAACAGTTGCCTACTCCTGTTTCGGACCCATAACAATGTCGAAGACATGTTTTGATCTCTACTGGATAGTGACACATAACGATTATCGTGGGAAGGGTATTGGTAAAAAGATCCTCGAAGAGACTTTCACACAGGCCCGTAAGATGGGATGCAAGATTATAATTGCAGAAACTTCAGGATTGGAACATTATGCTCCAACCAGGGCTTTCTACAACAGCACCGGGTTTGATATGGAAGCCCGGATTAAAAATTTCTATAATGAAGGTGATGACAAACTATTCTACACAAAAAGAATAGGTTAGAATTAGTTTTCTGATTTTACAAAGTTAAATGTCTGATCTGCCAACACCCTTTTCCGGTATATTTTTATCTGTTTCAGAGAAGAGACGTATCAGGATAGCTGTGGCGCTGATATATTTCTGCACCGGTCTCTCCTTTGCCACCTGGGCCAGCAGGATTCCTGATATTAAAACATCATTGCATTTAACTGACGGAATGCTTGGAAGTATACTCTTTGCTCTTCCTGCAGGACAGTTTGCCATGATGCCTTTTTCGGGAAGGCTGGTCACGCGATTCGGAAGTCACCGGGTACTGCTTTTATCCCTGCCACTTTACACCCTATGCCTTAACAATATAGGACTTGTTAGGGAAGGATGGCAGCTGGCCATTGCGCTTTTTCTGTTTGGACTTGCCGGAAACCTCAACAATATTTCAATAAACACGCAGGGTGTATCAGCAGAACACCTTTATGACAGGCCAATTATGGCGACTTTCCATGGAGGATGGAGTCTTGCAGGATTCACTGGTGCCCTGATAGGATTGCTGATGATTAACCTGAAAATTCCTCCGCATACTCATTTCTTCATTGTCATTCTGATGGTCTGGGCAATCCTCTGGTTTAGCTATCCTCGCCTTATTAAGTGGGAAACATCTGCTGCAAAAGATATACCTGTTAAAAAATTCTTTTCCAGGCCAGATGGCATTCTGCTTCAGCTTGGAATAATAGGATTCTGCAGCATGGCAAGCGAGGGGGCTATGTTCGACTGGAGTGGTATCTATTTCAGAGATGTGGTTAAAGCTCCTGCATCGTTAGTGATACTTGGATATACCTCTTTCATGATTATGATGGCTACCGGCAGGTTTGTAGCCGATTTCATGATTTCAAAAATCGGACGGCAAAAACTGCTTCAGATATGCGGTATACTTATATCAACAGGGCTCTTTATTTCAGTACTTCTGCCATATCTCATAACATGCACCATAGCATTTATGCTTGTCGGACTGGGAGTATCAAGCATTGTACCGACAGTATACAGCACCGCAGGTAAACACACAAAAATACCACCCGGGATAGCACTGGTAACAGTTTCAAGTGTAAGCTTCCTGGGATTTCTCATGGGACCTCCCCTGATTGGCTATATCTCCGAGCTTGCAGGACTCAGGTATTCCTTTGCTGTTATCGGAATTTTTGGATTAGGAATAACATTTCTTGTTTCACGTATAAAAGCATTCCAGGTCGCTCCACCTGTCAATATAAAACCGGTTCAGATTGAAGATATAGATAAGGTCCCTCCTTTTGAGATTTGAGATTTGAGTTTTGTAAATTTGCACAATACAAATATAAAATCATGGCCGATATAAGAATATTAATAGTTGAAGACGAACAGAGGTTGGCAGAAATACTGAAAAAGCAGCTTGAGGAGGCAGGGTTCGTTACTGATACTGCAAATGATGGCTATATCGGCAAACAGATGATTGAAAAAAACAGCTATAATCTCATTATACTTGACATCAATCTTCCCCTTATCAACGGATATGATCTTTGCAGGGAGATAAGAAAGACAGATGACAAAATTCCTATTATCATGCTGACGGCGTTTGGTACCCCGGAGAATAAAATATCCGGATTCGAAAACGGAGCTGACGATTATGTTGTTAAGCCATTTGATTTCAGAGAGTTGCTTGCCCGTATTAATGTATTTTTGAGAAGATCTGATCATATAACCACTGACACTGAAAAGATCGTGCTGGCTGACCTTGAAATGGACCTTAAGACTAAAAGTGTGATAAGGGCTAACAGGAAGATTGACCTGACAGCCAAAGAATCGCTACTGCTGGAAACTTTTCTTAAGAACAGGCATAAACTGCTTACACGCGAATTCATTATAGAAAAGGTCTGGGGAATTGATTTTGATCCCAGTACCAATATAATCGATGTCTATGTCAATTATCTTCGAAAGAAAATAGACAGGGACTTCGAACCCAAGCTCATACATACCAAATTCGGATTTGGATTCTACTGCAGTGATAAAGAGATATAGAAATGAATATTAAGATCAGACTATCGCTACAGTTCTCTTTAATTGTTACAGCCATTTTACTGTTCTTTGCGCTGCTTGTTTTATATTTTTCCTTCTCAAGACAGCATGCCAAATTCAGGCAAAATATACTTGACAGTGCAAAAAACTATGCAACACTCTTCATTAATGTAGCAGAAGTTGATTCGGTTCTGCTGAATAAAATTCAGGAATCATCTTTTTTATGGGACAGGGAAGAACTTGCAATAACAGATACGGCATACAATATCCTGTACAGCAATAATATTGAATATCTTTCAGATAGTTTGACGCTTGTAAGAAACGCCTATCGTAATTCCCACTATTTTACCGTGCTTGATAAAGAGGGAGTGTTTTACAGACATATTTTTGAAAACCGTACTTACTATGTTTTTACACTTGCCTTTGACAAAACAAGAGCAGCCTATCTCGATGAACTGCGTAAAATCCTATTCTGGAGTATATTGTCCAGTATCGCACTGTCAATTCTCCTTTCCTATTTATTTGCCAGAAGAGCTATCAGGCCTATTTCCCGTATAATTAACAGTGTGAAGGAAATTAACTCGCTTCGTCTGAGCAGCAGGCTTGACGAGGGTGACAGGAGAGATGAAATAGACCAGCTATCCGTAACATTTAATCAGATGCTTTCCGATCTCGAAATAGCCTTCCGGAATCAGGAGGATTTTGTTTCAAATGCCTCCCATGAATTGCGTACTCCCCTTACAGTAATGATAAGCGAGACAGACTACTTTATCAGCAGGGAGAGAAGCAGGGAAGAATATACTGAACATATCTCTGAACTGCTGAGGGATCTTAAAAAGATAAACTCCCTCCTGAACAGCCTCCTTGAACTGGCCCAGGTCAATAAAAACACAAGCATCAGCTTCACACCTGTCCGGATTGATGAGATTGTTTTTGATGCAATACACCAGATCAAGAACAAATATCAGGATCAGAAGATCATTCCAAAAATTCAATATCCTGAGAATGAAAAAGATCTGATTATCAATGGCAATGAAGGACTCCTTATCATTGCTTTCAAGAATCTCATCGATAATGCCTGCAAATTTTCAAATGAAAATGTAATTGTCGAATTCAGACTCGAAGGTGAGAACATCACTGTGGTTGTCGCTGACAGAGGTATCGGAATACCTGAAAAAGAACTTGATAATATCTATAAGCCTTTCACAAGAGGTTCCAATGTTAAGTTTATCGGGGGATTTGGAATAGGACTAACAATGGTTTCAGGAATAATGCAACTGCACAGGGCCGAAATCAAAGTTGAGAGCATGGAAAATAAGGGTACCAGGATAAACATGCTTTTTAAAAGGTTAAATCCCCAATCTTAACCAGTTTTTAATCAATTTCTAATGAATTTCTAATAAGCATCCCGGCGATTCATTCATATTTTTGCATCGGTTAATTTTATAATTTATAATTAACTTCTAAGAAACATTATACATATTACTAGTTGCGAATGGTAATATCCTGTTTCTTTGATTATTTGTAACTTAATTTTTTCCTGAAAGCAGTTGTCTGATAAATAACCGGACAACTGCTTTTTATTTCATAGACTTCAGATAGTCAACAAGCCCTGTATATATCTTAACAGCCATCTCCTGCCTGAATTGAGGATCAGCTAGCTTTTCCTCATCTTCCGCATGCGACATGAAGGCCTGCTCAACAAGAACTGAAGGCATCTGTGTAATCCTGGTTACAGTATAATTAAAGGAGCCTATTACGCCAAACTCCTTAAGGTCAAGTTCCAGGAGCCTGTCATATATATTTTCAGCCAGTGGAGCCCATAAAGGATTGTGCCAGTAGGTGCTTGTTCCGGCAACGGACAGATATCCCCGCCCCCCGGCATTGGCATGTATACTGATAAGAATATCGGCACCTGACTTAACAGCATTGTCCCGCTTCTCAAGCAGGGCCATATCTTTATCAGAGTCTCGGACCTGAATCACCTCCGCTCCCATCGATTTGCAAAGCTCGCCAAGCCTGAATGAAAGATCAAGATTTATGACCTTCTCCTCAAGTCCAGATAATCCTACAGCTCCAATACCTGAGCCACCGTGTCCTGCCTCAACAGCGATCTTAAGGCCCGACAACGGTTTTGTATTGTAAGGATCATATACCGGGGGATATTTCACCCTGAATACCAGTCTTTTACCATCGGGATATAAATCGTATCCCCAGATAACTGATGAATTAAGGTTTACAAATACCTGGTATGTGTCAGGTGTTGTCTGCTGCCAGGTAACATTATCAATTATCTTCCTGTTATTCATATGTGTTATCCAGGTGCTGGCTGTCTGAACTCCAAAAAGAGTAATTACAATTCTTCTCTTTCCGGGATCGGGAAAGACCTCATAGGGTACAGGTTCAGGATATGGAATTGATAATTGATCCGCACCATCAGCAGGGCCGCATGACATGCTCGTAATTATGTACGATGGCCTGACAGTTCCAGTAGGCATCACCTCAACATCATCCGAATGGATAAAGCCATTCTCAATACTGCTGAGCCTGACACGATAGTAATCACCTGTTTTTCCATTTGTCTTCAGAATCACCCCGCTTCCAAGCTCTGATCTTATTGGCCCACCAAGACGTGGTGCACCAAGGTTAAATGTAAGACGTGAGTTCTCATTTTTAACTCTGATAACCGGGAAAGAACCAATATCTCTGACGATCAATGAGGCCGGCAACTCATAATGAAATTTATCCGAACTTTCAGTAGTGACTAGCTCAATCATTATACTGGATGACTTGCCAGGAACAATCTTATCCAGATAAAGATCAGCCCTGTACACTGAGTAGTCTTTAAAATCTTCCCGTTCGCATTTAACCCTTGATTTACCGGGGACAACTTTTACATAAGCCTCCTGCCCTTTAGAACCCTGAAAACTAACTCTTACGACATCATCAGATAATAATTCCATATTATTTGCAGGCTCAACACTTCTTTGCTCTATCCAAAGAGGAAACGGCTGTCTGGTACTTTCGCTTTTAGTATAAGAAAATTCCCGTTCATAAAATACTGAAAGTGAGTCAGATGTTATAACAGTGGCTCTTATCCGGTTTACACCTTCATTAAGTACAATTTTTTTAAAGAATATTCCAGTCTTATATTGCTTAACAGGAACTCCGTTTATCGAAACAGTTGCCGGATAATCGGTCCTGCAAAGCAGATCAAATTCAGGCACATTTGTAATTTCGCGAGGCATCCTTCTGAATTCGACCCAGGGTGATCTGCGTACCACTTTCCCATCGGGCTGAATTGCATAATTGTAAGGTAAAGACCATCTTGCCATTGGAAAAACAAAGGACCCTGCAGCGGATTCAATTCTTATAGTGTCTGTCCGGGATGTTATCATTCCCAGAAATCCTTCCGAGTCGGTAACAGCAGATATATCTGATCCATTCAACTTTACAGCCTGGCCTCCGGCATTATCAGGAAAGAGGGCAGAAAAGTCGAGTCCAATTACCTGTTCAGGTCTTATCTTTTTCATATCTGAAGGGACCTGGATCTTATCCTTATAAGCTACATCTTCAGTGTTAAATATTTCGTCCTTCGATATAATCATATCAACAATTCCTTCATTCCGGAAGCTGATAGCCTTGTTAAATTCATCTTCGCCTGACCAGATAAGAAAATTAACCAGGTAAGGTTTAATCAACATTGATTCAACTACCATGGATTCAATAAGTTCCCGGGAATGATCAGAGATCTGAATTCCAAGACCGTCAATGTTGCAATTTTCTGCCAGGTTATGAACTTCATCCTTCAGCATCGTTTTCCTTAGTGACAGTGAGATTTCTCTGCCTTTATCTGATGAAACAGGGAAATTAATTACTGCATAGATCTTCATTCCATGTTTATGAGCCTCCTCTGTTGCCAGTTGAAGAGGATCCCTGCTTCCCGATGTGAAGAAGAAAACAGTGTTGCAATTTTTTTCAGCTGACTTTCGAATAAATGAGACAAGATTCTGTTTCATTATCTCAGTATCATCATCCAGATATGATCCGGGCATTATAGCAATCCCCCTTACCTCACCCGATGATCTGGTTAAGGTCTCGTTTACAACCTGCTTTGTTTCTGCTTTCTGAACGGTCTTACATCCTGAGACGAGTATTATCAGGATCAGAAGTGTTCCTGTAAAATGGATGGTCTTCATCATTTTTTTATTGATATAATCTGACCCAGTCAATTGTCATATTAATTGGCAATTCCCCCGGATTTGTAACTTTTCCCGGCCATCCCTCCAGCTGCTGATCTACAATCAGGTAAAATGGCTGATCAAAAGGCCACTGAAAAGTTCCTGCACCGTGTATTTTTAAATATTCAAAGGAGACAATACCATTTATAGCGAATCTTATTTTTTCAGGATACCATTCCAAACTATAAACATTAAAATCAGTTGTATCTATTTTTGCAGTGGTGAACCTTTGCGGAGTCTCCAGTTTCAGATTAAGGTTCCAGTGGCTGTGAATTGTCTGATAGGCAAAGTCATCATGGTTCAATCGTTCCATAATGTCCAGTTCCCCATTATGCTGATTCTTATAAACCTTCTTTTCCGGAATCATCCATATTGCAGGCCAGGCACCATAGGCAGGGTCAAGTTTTGCCCTTACCTCAATCCTGCCATATTGAAAGGCAAATTTTCTTAAAGTCCATATCCCGCCGGTATGGTATGGCCTGTTATCCCAGCCGGTAGTGTCCCTGTTAATAATGCCCCGCAGCAATATATTCCCTTCGTTGAATTTCACAGCTTCAGGGTTGGTCGAACACATATAGCTAGACCAGTGGCTGGTTATTTTCCTCCAGGCATTTTTATCGGTTTTCACGTCAGGAAGGTTATTCAATAGTCGTTCAGAAGTATAGAGTCCTATTTTCGACCAATGTGTAGTGTCCAGGCTGCCTGTGTCAAATTCATCTTCCCATACAATCTTCCATTCCGTACTGTCATTCCTGCGCTCCTCTTTCTGCACAAACATGTAGCCATCGACAACTTCATAAGGCATATCGACAGGCGAACAACTTGTAATCACCATAACTGCCAATAACACTTTAATAAAAGATTTACAACTTGTCATATTGATATTATTAATAATTATCAGGAACCAGAAATATTAACGATAAAATGTTTCCAGATTAACTAATAACTCAGATGCATTTCATGAACTCACCCCCCTGCCCCCCCTCTCTGTTTCACAAAGAGGGGGGGATTAACGCTCAGTCCTTTAGCGTCTTCCCCCTCTTTACAAAGTAGAGAGGGGGATAAAGGGGGTGAGTTCGTGAAAGTTAAGCAAAGCCGCATCCTTTCTAATTCATTGAATAAGACTATATAGAATGTTCAAATTAATTAAATTAGTTTTCATCTGTATAATAAATATTTCTCCCTGATTTTCATAAATTCAACAACCTCATCCTGAGATGCTTTCAATACATCTTCAACTTTCATTCCAGGTTCCTCAAGTAGTTTCAGAGAGGCAGGCGGATTCCATTTCAGCGAATCAGGCGATTGTTTACGGAATACGTCGAACATATTTACCGCAGCTGCAACGGATCTGTAGGCAGCCGGATCCGTCAGTATGATCTCAACTCCACCACACATTTTGTTCCATGGCTTTCCCCTTGGGTTATTTAAGGTATCGGCATTCTGCGGAATAAAATATACCGGTCTGAATGCTGCACCTTTAATCCCCCTGGTGTTAAGGCTGTCTGCAGCTCTCTCTGCATCTATCCAGGTTGATCCGGTCAGCAGGAATGGCTTTGTTGTGCCTCTGCCCTCAGATATGTTTGTTCTTTCAAACAGGCATTGTCCCGGGTAGACAACAGCTGTTTCAAAGGTCCCCATGTTAGGAGATGGCATAATCCATGGCAGACCTGTTTCGTTCCACATCATTCTACGACGCCACCCTTTCATCCTAACCACTGTCAGGTCCGCATTAAAGCCTTCTGTTTCATTCCACATCTGTGCCAGTTCACCATATGTCATACCATGCCGCAGTGGCAGAGGATGCCTGAAGATGCTTCCTATATTCAACAACGGACCTTCCACTACCCTTCCGCCGAGTGGATTTGGTCTGTCAAGCACTATGAATTTTATTCCTGCTTCTGCACATGCCTGCATAGCATATGACATTGAGTATTTAAATGTATACCATGAAGAACCAACCCCCTGGATATCAAATATTAGAACATCCAGATTCTGCAGCCATTCCTTTTTTGGTGCAAAAGATTCACCATACATGCTGTATACAGGGATGCCCGTCCCCGGATCAGGTTCACCTTCCTGGAATATCCTTCCCTGCTTTGCACCCCTCACTCCATGCTCAGCGCCAAATAACGCTACAAGATTTACACCGGGTGTACCGGCAAGTATATCAATGCTGCTTCTCAGATCGGTTCCTACAGCTGACGGATTTGTTATTAGTCCGACCCTTTTCCCCTTTATAAGATCGATCTGATCTTCGACCAGCACATTAATGCCAGGAGTTACATATGGCTCAGGCAGTGCTGTTAATTTTTTAACAGAAGAATACCTGTACCGGATAGCCTCCAGTGAGGGTGCTTCACTATATGATACTCTTTCAGCCTTCAGAAAGGTCAGTGTACTTTCATTCCCGAAGTGGTCCACTGCAGAAACCGCAATACTGTCAAGTGGTATAAGCAGATCCTGTACCTGTTTTACAGATGAAGGATCAATCCTGGCAAGCATTGTCCTGTTGACAAGAAATGCCGGCACGCTTTCAGATCTAACACTATTTCCCTGAATATCATATGCCCATTGATTCCCATGTTTGAAATAGACAACCCAGCGGGCAACATCTTTTATATCATTATGAACCCAGGTTATTTTCATTGTATCCTTTTCCACTGTAACATTCACAGAAGGCGCAGCAGGAGCCTTTTTGTCAAGCCAGGGCGAAGGTGGCACAAGGGCTTTTCTTTTGTAGGGCCCCTCCAGGATCGCTTTTGCCAGCAGAGGGTTGGCAGCCACAGGTCCTATGCTCCAATGAACCACACCGGGACTCCGGGGCAGCATGCCACGGGCTACCATTATCTGGTTAATTGTCTCGTCAATAAGCTTTGGTACAGGCTGGATGCTCAAACTTATCCCCGGCCACAGGTGCCTGTTTTTTAAGTTTTCCTCTTTCCACCATCCAAGAAGCAGTGGATAGCTCTGAGGCATCTGATTGATCTGCCAGTAAAGCTGTGGTGAGTAATAATCTATCCACCCTTCGTTCAGCCATTTACGTGCATCGGCAAAAAGAACGTCATGCTGGTCGAAACCGGTTATGGAAAGAGGATTATACGGACGCCAAATACCGAAAGGGCTCAGTCCGAATTTCACTTCAGGCTTTTCTGCTTTAATACCCTTGTATATCCTTTTTATCAGGGTGTTCACACTTTCCCTTCTCCAGTCGCCGCGCGACAGCTTGCCACCGCTTTTCTGATAGGCCTGCCAGCTCTCATCATCAGGAAAATCTTTATCGTTGTTATAAGAAGGATAAGGGTAAAAATAATCATCAAAGTGAATTCCATCGAGATCATACCTTCTGACAAGATCCATAACCACATTATAGGTCTGGTCCTGTGTTGCTTTTTTTGTGGGTTCCATCCACCAGTAACCCTGTTCAAGTTTAACAACAAGATCAGGTCGCTTTCTTACAATTGAAGATTCAGTAACCTCTCCTCCTGCAATATGATGCGCCCTGTAAGGATTCAGCCATGCATGAAGTTCAATGCCGCGGGCATGAGCCTCTGTGATCCAGAATTCAAGCGGATCATAGTAAGGATCAGGAGCTTTTCCCTGTTTCCCGGTAAGGTAATATGACCATGGCTCCAAATCGCTCTTATACAGGGCATCACACTGCGGCCTCACCTGGAATATAACAGCATTATAATTATTATTATAGAGAAGATCAAGCAGTTCAATCGCCTCTCTCTTCTGCTGGTCCACAGGCAATCCTGGTTTACTGGGCCAGTTAACATTAGCCACGGTTGCAACCCAGGCAGCTCTGAATTCCCTTTCAGCACTTGGAGTACGCCCGGAGGGATCTCCTGTTACCGCATGTTTTACAGTGACGCATGCTCCCACTATGAAAATCATAGATGCTACGGTAAGCATCAACGAAGGCTTTCTTATCATAATCATAAATCATTTAATTAAACCGGTCAGGTCTGACTTAACTGTTATTTTTCCGTTACCGGGTATCACATTAGCTTTGAAATCATCATATAGCTCTGTATTTGAAGAGGTCTTTAAGAGAATCTCTTTATTCTCCACGTTGTTGGTCACAAGATCGAGGTTTCCACTGAAATTAAAAACACATCCGGTTATGTTGATTATTGTATTAAGATAATCGGGCATAGCCTTATTACCGTGAAAATTGATCCTGCTGTTGCGAAAAGTTGAATTGGTAATTGTAAGAACATCAACCGGCGTTCCTATATCCATCAGGATCACCGGTTGTACATTAATCACCCTTATATTGTCGAAGAGCAATTGTTCCTGCCTTGGTATTTCAGATCCCGGATAATAGGAACGGCTGTACCGGTCATTATCGAAATGTACTGAAAAACCGGTTCGCGGTTTTTCGAGAAAGATATCGCGAAAGACAACATTTCTTACACCGGCAGTATATGTAATATCGTTCTGAACAACACCCCATGGTATACCATCAAGGGTTTCACTGCCTGTTTCATGAACCGGCCTGATCTTTGAAATATACTTCGTACCATCCGGTTTTGCCTGAACACGGTATATTCTTCCTTCAGAGACCACAGCATCCGATTGCTGGACTTCCATTCCCTCTTTCCAGTCAGTCCAGGCTCCGGCAAGTATCCGGCAAAAATAACCTATTGGTTTCTTCCCATCATCAAGATCATAGCAGTTTTCAATCACACCGTCCTCGATCCATCCCAGTTCCGGATTGCCGACCGAATAATCATGGCCATTGAGGGCAATTGCATCGTCGTATGTCCTGAAAACCCCGTTGCTGATCCTGAACCTTTTTCCTCTTCCCAGATGAACACCATCCTTATCTCCCTCTATTTTAACATCATCGACAATAACATCTTCAAAGGTGCAGATATGAATGCCATACTGTACCTTCCCAAGATCCATACATCTGAACTTTTTTATACGAAGGTCTTTTATGTAGAAAAACGCCAGCTGTCCGTGAAGACCATATGCTTCCTCAAACTTCCGCACATCCATACCGTTCACAATGATCTGCAATCCTTCAACAGTGATATCGTGATCAAATGTTTTTGTCCTGGCTCCCTTATTTACGATCACATGCGAAAATTCCCCCTTTTCATTCACTTTCTTAAGGAAGACATTATTGCCAAAGATCAATGAGGTATTACTTCCTATATATACTGTTCCGGCCATTTTGTAAACTCCCGGCTTACTGACTACCACAGTTCCGGTCTGGTCCACAGCCTTTTGCAGGGCTATTGTGTTATCTGATCCGGTTGCTCCCGGCAGAAAGCCAAAGCTTTCAGCATCGGTAAAACCTGATGAACTGTCATTGTTAAATCCATCCGCTGCATTACAAGTGGCAAATAAATTATAATCAGACGTATAAAAGCAGAAATTAAGAAAAATGATAAGTATTATTTTCATCATAACCCAAGGAATTATAAATTGATAATTCAGTTCTTTTTAATTGGAACTATTTTAAATACAATCCCCTCGTAAGGTGATTTTTCACCCGCCTCATAAAAACAAGCAAGCTCCCCGGTCCTGAGTATTGAGATATCTGAATATGCAGCAGGCCCCTCATGAAGAACCTGTGATAAAGACCATGTTTTGCCCTCATCATAGCTAATCCGAAGAGTCATTTTTCCCCTTGTTTCTTCGCTTGCAGGATTGGTAAAAAGCAGCATTTTCTTTACAGGGTAATACAGCAGGCTGGCCTGGCATATAGGTTCAATCAGAACCGGATCGGACCAGATATTACTCCATGACAAACCTCCATCATTGCTGACTGAGACCTTTCGTGTTTTCTGTGTTCGGTCATAATTACGCATATTAAGCATTAATCTACCGCCGGAAAGCTCTGCAACTGAACACTCATTTACCTGGTCCTGAGGTGTTGTTCCTCCCAGGCTCCAGGTCTTTCCGTTGTTGTCTGAGTAGATAATATGTGAAAAATATTTACCTGTAACAGCTTCTATATGATCGCATGGTATTATAAGGCGTCCTTTATATTCACCTTCCCTTACCTGTATGCCATGGCAGGGTCCGGTTGCATACCAGGTCCAGTTTTCGAGCTTTACTGATGGAGTTATCTCATCGGGTTCCGACCAGGTTAACCCGTCATCTGAAGAAACCAGCAGGTATACCCTTCTGGTATCTCTGCTTGTCTGATCTATGATCTTTGGTTCATGATCACTACCAAGATTCCATGTGGAGAGAAGAAATATTTTACCGGTTCTTGCATCCTGAACAGGCGCCGGATTACCACAGACATTTTCACCATCATCCCAAATTACAAAAAGATCACTCCAAGTTTTGCCGTTATCCTCTGAGCGTTTCATTACCAGATCAATATCTCCGGTATCTGAAGAGGTATTTTTCCTCCCTTCGGCAAAAGCCAGAATAATTCCATTCCTCGTAGTGATTATGGCAGGTATCCTGAAAGTATTATAGCCATTGGTCCCACTTTGAAACAGAAAACCTAATTGTTCATCAGGATTATTTTCATTGCATAATATTAGCTCAGAACAAGTGAACAGAAGAATGAGATTCAAACAGATGCCTGCAATCATTTTCATCCTGGAGGGAGTTTATTATCCAAAAATAATCTAAAAATCCAATAGATGCCTCGTTCTTTTCTGTTACAATTTGTTAATTTATTTCACGTGTTGGAACCAGCCAGTTATAACTCATTACAAAACAATTATAAAATATTATTTATCAGGCACTTAAATAGCATTAATCTAAATCAGAGTTAAATAATGCTCTGTAATGAAGAAAAAGACAGGTTAAATGGATTTTTCTTACTTTTAGTTTATTAATATCGGTATCAGAATAATGGTATGAATCCCTGCAAAACAAACAAAATGAAACAAGGAGACAGGATTTACAGAACATTTAATAGCAGCAGCTTAATGATCATTTTGATCTGGCTGCAACTTATTACCATTAACCAGGCAAATGCACAGCAATATGATATTCTGCTTAAAGGAGGGACTGTAATAGATCCTAAAAACAACATGAACAGCCTCTCAGACTTGGCAATAGTCAATGGGAAAATTGTAAAAATTGAAACCAATATTCCTGCAAAAAATGCTAAAAAGGTCATTGATGTCACAGGACTTTATGTGGTTCCAGGTCTGATTGATAATCACAGTCATTTATTCGCCGGGACAGTACTTGGAGCTCATGCTAATGGTGAATACAGTGTTTTTCCTGACGGTTTCACATTCAGGACGGGAACCACAACCATAGTCGACTGCGGCAGCTCAGGCTGGCGTAACTTCAAACAATTCTATGAAGGTGTTATTGCTATCTCACATACCAGGGTACTGGTAAGATTAAATATCGTCGGACTTGGATTATCAGGGCAGGAACTCTCTCAGAATGTGGCGGACATGAATCCGGAAATGACAGCTAAAATTGCAAAAGAGTACCCTGGAATTATTGTTGGAATAAAGACAGTTCAATGGCAGGGAAAAGAATGGACAAACGTGGAAAGGGCAATTGAAGCGGGACGTCTTGCTGATTTGCCCGTTATGGTAGATTTCGGTAAATTCTGGCCCGAGGATCGTCCTTACCAGGAACTTGTTCTTAAAAAACTCCGCCCAGGTGATATCTCTACACATATGTACAAGAGAGAGGTTCCCCTTTTTGATGAGAACGGCAAACTACTACCCTATCTTGCAGAAGCCCGTAAACGAGGAGTGTTTTTTGATATCGGACATGGACTTGGTAACTTCAACTTCCCAATAGTAGTTCCGGCTATAAAGGCAGGATGGTGGCCTGATGCAATTTCAACAGACCTTCATGCCGAGGATGTGAATCATGCCATGAAAGATTTAAATAATGTCATGTCAAAAATCATGAATATGGGCATTTCTCTTCAGGATATTATAAAAATGACAACCTGGAATCCTGCTCAAATGTGTAAGCGCCCTGATCTTGGTCACCTGTCGGCAGATGCAGTGGCTGATGTCGCTGTATTAAGAATTGTCAAAGGAAATTTCGGCTGGCTGGATATAACAAATACCCGCATGACCGGTGCTGAAAAGATCGAATGTGAACTGACTATTAAAGGTGGTGAAGTAGTTTGGGATCTGAATGGAATCGCTGCTAAAGAGGATTATAAAATGATCTTCAAATAGATTAAATAAGGTGAAATTGAAATATCAAATTGTGCAACAGTAACAAAACTGATTTTTATGAAAAGACGAGAAGCAATAAAGGGATTATCAGTTCTGCCAATAGCAGGAGTATTTGGAAATTCATCACTGCAGAAAGTTATCACTTCAAAGGATACAAAGTCAGCGCCAAAGGCAGTAAAAAGCACTTATGAGTCAATAGGTGTTCGTCCTGTCATTAATGCCCGCGGAACAATAACGGTACTGGGCGCCAGCCGTATTCTTCCGGAAGTACAAAAAGCAATGGACGAAGCAGTTCTCAACTATGTTCAGATCGATGAGCTGATGGATGGTGTCGGGAGAAGACTTGCTGAACTTACTGGTGCTGAATCGGGTTGTATCACTGCAGGAGCTTCTGCTGCATTGACTGCAGCAACAGCTGGTTGCGTCACAGGAGGCGATCCTGATAAGATATGGATAATACCTGACCTGACAGGAATGAAAGATGAAGTCATTATTCCTGCATATTCAAGATCGGCGTATGATGCAGCCGCCAGAGCTGTTGGTGTAAGAATGGTGCAGGTTTCGGATATGAATGAACTACGCAATGCACTTGGTCCACGGACAGCAATGATAATGGTACTCGCCGGGAACCGGTCCGAAGAAGGGCCTATGTCGTTAAGAGAGATTTCATCTTTAGCAAAACCACATGGTATCCCGGTAGTAGTGGATGCAGCAGCAGAGGGACTGGAGGTTCCCAACCCACACATTATGCAGGGGGCTGACCTGGTGGCATACAGCGGAGGCAAGTATCTGAACGGGCCTCAGTGTGCAGGACTGCTTATTGGTCGTAAAGATCTGATTATGGCTGCCAGGATGAACACCGGTCCACATCATGGGTTTGGACGTGGATTCAAAGTAGGCCGGGAAGAGATCATGGGAATGCTTACAGCAGTTGAGATGTGGTTTAAGAGGAACCATGAAGCAGAAAAAGAGAAATGGACATCAAGACTTCAGTATGTTGCTGACAGACTTAAGAATATACCTGGTGTCAGTGTCTCTATCCGGCAGACTGCAGGACGCTCCAATCCCAGTCCTAATCTTACTGTTCAGTGGGATGAATCCAAAATTGATATTACAGGACGGGATGCAGAGAAGCTACTTTGGGATGGTAATCCAAGGGTTGCTGTCAGCGGCGCAGGGAGCTTCCTTCCCTTCCCTCCTAACATGAAACCGGAAATTACAATTAATTCATCACAACTGGCAGATGGAGATGAAAAGATCATTGCTGAACGCGTTTATGAAATACTGTCAAAACCTCCTGTCATTAATAAACCGGCAGGGCAACCAGCCTTCGATATTAGAGGACAATGGGATCTTGAAATGAAGTTTTATGCCAGTATCGTAAAACAAAATCTAGTAATTGAACAGAAAGAAAATGATCTCCAGGGTACTCATTTTGCTGCAATAGGCAAACGTGATCTTAAGGGATCACTCTATGGTAATGAAATAGTTATGAGAAGCTCTTATACTGAAGGGGGAGCACGTATCAATATGGAATTCACCGGTAAAGTTACCGGTGACACTATGGAAGGAGAAGCAAGTCTTAGTGAATATGGAATAGCTGAGTGGAAGGCAAGTAGGCATAGTTACAGGTAGAAAGGTTGTTGAGGTGCAAAGGTGCAAAGGCATAATAAATTTTTAAACTTTATAACTTTCAACTTTATGAACTCATAATATGTGGCTGATAATTTTATTATTTCTGGCGATTACGTTTATTATTGTTACTACTGTTAAATTCAAGTGGCATCCGTTTCTGTCACTGCTGATTGCGGCACTGGGATTCGGAGCTTTCTCCGGAACAATGACGCTTGACCAGGTTGTAAAATCAGTCAATACAGGCTTTGGTAACACTGTGGGGTATATTGGTATCGTGATACTTGCCGGGTCAATTATAGGAACCTTTCTTGAGAAATCCGGAGGAGCTCATGCTCTTGCAAGAAGCACCCTGAAGGTAACAGGTGAAAAGAATGTTCCATTGGCAATGGGAATTATTGGTTATGTTATCAGTATTCCTGTATTCTGCGATTCAGGATTCATTGTTATTTCACCTCTTGCAAAGGCAATGACAAAGCAGGCAAAAATATCATTTGCTGTAGGTGCCATTGCATTAAGTCTAGGTCTGATCACTACTCATTCTATCATCCCTCCCACTCCCGGGCCAGTTGGTGCTGCCGGTATACTCAATGCCGATCTTGGGCTTATAATGATCCTGGGTATTCCGGTCAGTCTTACTGCTCTTCTGGCAGGATGGCTTTTTGCAACCAAGGTAGTACCAAAAATAAGGTATGAATATAAGGACGATAATATAATCAAAACAGAGGAAATAACAGAGAAACCCTCTGCCGGAAAATCTCTTCTCCCTATTTTTGTTCCGATAGTGCTGATTATTCTACGATCAGTGGCATTACTTCCATCTTCTCCCTTCGGGTCAGGGAATATTTCAGCTTTATTGGCTTTTCTTGGCCAGCCTGTAATTGCCCTTCTGATCGGTGTTTTGCTAGCCTTTCTTCTGCCAAAGAAACTAACAAAAGAAATGATCTCACCTGCCGGATGGGTTGGGGAGGCAGTTCTGGCAGCTGCAACTATTATCATTATCACAGGATGCGGAGGGGCATTCGGTCAGGTGCTTCAAAACTCGGGGCTCGGGGATTTCATTAAGGATAACCTGGGAAGTGCCAGGAGTCTAGGCATATTATTACCGATACTTATTGCAGCCTCTTTCAAAACAGCCCAGGGATCGGGAACTGTGGCAATTATCACCGGAGCAAGCCTTATGGCTCCGCTTATTTCTCCTCTTGGAATGGATACTCCAATGGCAAAAGCGCTGGTTGTTGTTGCTCTTGGATCAGGTTCACTTATGGCAAGTCATGTTAACGACAGCTATTTCTGGGTGGTCACACAGCTCTCAAAAATGAATGTCAACCAGGGATATAAAATGCAGACACTCGGCACCTTTACCATCGGATTTGTAGCGTCTGTGGCTGTCTGGTTGATCAGCCTCATCATTCTTTGATCAATGTCACCGGCTTTGAGGCCATGGGTATGCATTTGAACCCGCGTCTTTATCGACCGGACCTTCAGGAAGCAAAGAACTCCACTTCAACAACTGCGATGATAAATCTCTGACAATATCAGGTTTCAGTCCGGCACAGTTATTAAGTTCGGTGGGATCAATGGAAATATCATAAAGCTCTACCCTGTCTGAGTCGGGATTCATTAACAGTTTCCAGTCACCAAGCCTGATTGCCAGAATGGGACTTTTGTGAATAGTATGACCGTAAACAGGAAACCTGTTTTCCCACATGAGCGGTTTAGTTCTTTCTGTTGGTGTACCTTTTAATACCGGAGAAATGTTTTCTCCGTCAAAAATAACATTACGGGGAAGTTTTATACCTGCTAGATCACAAAACGTGGGAAGAATATCAACCCCGCTGATAACTGAGGCGTTATCAACTTTACCTGCAGGTGTATTGCCAGGCCACCGTACAATGAACGGTTCGCGGACACCTCCCTCATAAAGACTTCTTTTAATACCCCGAAACGGCCCGGTATCGGTACTGCTTGCTCCTCCGTAATGAGAAGTAAAAGGAAACAAACCTGATTCGGGACCATTGTCACTGGTAAAGACCACAATAGTATTTTTACTGAGGCCGAGTTCGTCAAGCTTATCCATGATACGCCCTACATGTCGGTCAATATCAGAAAGTACAGCGTACCAGACCTCAAGTGCCCCTTTCTGATCACCCCAGCCGGGAGATAGATTTTTATATGGTTCCATCATTTTTTCGGTTGGATGAAGAGGAGAGTGCGGATCGTAAAGCCAGACATTGATATAGAATGGATTATTACCGCTGGCTTCAATAAACTTAATAGTCTCATCTGCAATCATCTCTGTTGAACCGACTCGTTTCATCGGACCATCCAGACAGGTTTTGAAAATGTCTATTCCGTATTCCTCAGGTTTTGGCGAAACATTTCCGCTTCCGAGATGCCATTTTCCAAAATGGCCGGTCCTGTATCCTCCTGTTTTTAAAAGTTTTGTAATAGTAGATACAGCCGGATTTAAATAGTCCGGCATACCACGTTTCAGGTTAAGTTCATGATCGGCAATATAGTCGTGTATTGCAAGCCTGCCAGGGAATTGACCGGTCATAATTCCAGTTCTTGAGGGAGAAGATACCCCTGAATTAACATAGTACTGAGAGAATATTGTCCCTTCACTTGCAAGTCGGTCGAGATTAGGCATTTTCAATTCACCGTAAACGGTCCATCCACCATGTGCTATAACTGATTTATGTCCATAAGCCGGAAGGTCAGCCCAGCCCAGATCATCTGCCAGGATGAAAATGATATTTGGCTTTTGCCCCTCAGCATGATGACCCGTTATAAATGAGAGGGCTGTAATGCCAAGTAATTTTTGAAATTGATGCATATCTTTATATTTTATGGCTATCGGTAATCAATAATAAAATTAATGTTTATGATTAATTATCCAATAGATTGTAAATTGCAATCCAAGAGGTTATAAATTAGTTTTGAATATTTAATATATCAACACAGTGAATAACAGTAACTATCAACTAACCAAAGTAAGACAGCATTTCAATAAAAATGGACTTGCCGACACAAAAGGAGAAGTGTCAGGTGAATTATTGAAACTGCAATCTGCCATAAAACCTGGCTCCCATATTGCTATTGCAGTTGGCAGCCGGGGAATTAAGAATATTGCCCTGATAGTCAAAGAGATTGCTGAGTTTGTGAGGGCCAGTAATGCCACCCCATTTATTGTTCCGGCGATGGGAAGTCATGGTAACGCCATTGCTGAAAACCAGGCTCAGATATTGGAGGATTATGGCATATCAGAGGAGACTATCGGAGTTCAGGTCAGATCGTCGATGGATGTAGTTGAACTTCCCCGGGGTGATTCACCGGTGGGTGTCTTTATTGACAAAAATGCATATCAGGCCGATGGCATCATCCTGGTCAACAGGATAAAGCCTCATACCGATTATCATGGAAATTACGAAAGCGGCCTGGTAAAAATGACTGTCATAGGACTGGGGAAAGAGAAACAGGCCTCTGCAATTCACAGTTATGGAGTTTACGGTCTTGCTGAATTGATACCTGTTGTTGCAAAAGAGATCATTTCAACAGGAAAGATAATCGGAGGTCTGGCAATTGTGGAAAATGCTTTCGACGATACAATGATGGTAAGTGCACTCAGGTCAGATGAGTTTTTTGACAAGGAACCTTCTCTTTTGAAAATTGCAAAAGACAATATGCCTTATATTCCTGCAGATATTATTGATCTGCTGATAATTGATGAGATGGGCAAGAACCTCAGCGGCGTTGGAGTCGATCCGAATATCATCGGAAGGATGAAGATCTATGGACAACCTGAGCCTCTCCGTCCTGCAATTAAATCGATAATCATTGCTGATATCACTAATGAATCGCACGGAAATGCCATTGGTGTAGGCCTGGCGGATGTTATCCCAAGAAGGCTTTTTGACAGGATCGATTTTCCATCTACATACACAAATGGCATAACAAGCAGCTTTTATGAAAGAATAAAAATTCCTGTTATTGCTGAAACCGACAGGGAGGCAGTAAGCATAGCACTCAGGGGTTGCGGATTTATAGAGAAAGGCATGGAAAAAGTAGTCAGGATCAAGAATACACTCCATCTTGAAGAGTTATATGTATCGGATACAGTGCTTGAAGAGATTAAAGATTCAGGAAAAATTGAGATCATTGAAAGGAATATTGAATTGTTTGAGGGATCAGAGTTTAAAAGGTTCTGACCCTACAAAAATATGTTATACAACATGAATTACTGATGATGATGGAAAAAAATTGGAGTAAAAAGGAGGAGATTCCTCGTCCCGCTGGCGCGGAACTCGGAATGACAACGTTCTTTGGTCAATAAGGGAGAAGTTATGGAGATTTGCAATAGCAAATCTCCATAACTTCTCCCACTAAAAAATAGAAAAATGTCATTCCGAATGATGCCGCTGAAAGCGGCAGAATGAGGAATCCCAAACTCAAATAATAAATATTCACTTAAAATATAATCAGGAATTATATTAAGAATATTGATAAATTAAATGTCTGAAATTAAACACGATACTATAGGACGATCCGAGAAGATCCTTGTCGTAGCCGATGATCTTACAGGAGCGGTGGACACAGGCGCCCAGTTCAGCAGGAGAAATCTGAAAACTATTGTGATCACCGGTCATGAAAACCTTTCAAAAAGCCTGAAAGACTGTGATGTGCTTGTTGTCGATACCGAGAGCAGGTATGACGAAAAGGAAAAAGCCTACCGGAAAGCATTTGAAACCGGTTCAGCCGCAAGGGATGAAAACATAAAGTACTTATACAAGAAGATCGATTCCACAATGCGGGGTAACCCCGGTGCCGAGATCTCAGGATTGATGGATTCACTCGATATTAGTCATTCTTTTATTGTACCTGCCCTGCCCCTGTACGGCAGAACTACCATAAATGGGAATGTATATGTCAAGGGAGTTCTGCTTGCTGAAACTGATTATGCAAGTGACCCAAAAAATCCTGTTAAAGAGTCATATATCCCGGTAATAATATCAGCGCAGACTGATAAAAAGACCGGGGTGATCAGCTTTAACGACCTTCATGAAGGCAGACAACTTTTCATCACAAAACTTCATGAAATGATGGATGCCGGAATTCAGATCATAGTTATCGATTCTGAGGATGACGAGGATCTTGACCTTGTAGCATCCATCCTGGCAGGAATAGAAGGCAAAGTGATGTTTTCAGGGTGTTCAGGCCTGGCAGAAAAGCTTGCAATATATATCGACCTGGATAAAGAGAAGAAAAGCAGCGTTGTCATTGCCGGAAGTGTCAATAAAACAACCGTCGTGCAGGTTGATTATGCTTCAAAAGAGCCTGGAATAAAAATGATCGATATTGATCCGGGTATGATTCTATCAGGACAAACGGAGAACGAGAAAAGAAGAGTACTGGATATTGCCAGGGATGTGATATCCACAGGTGATGAACTGATAATCAGAAGCATATCAGCATCAGACACAGTTAAAAGATGGCTGGCAAAAGGGAATGAACTTGGCATGGACGATTTCATGGTAAGTGATATGATCGCCGGCTTCCTGGGTGAGGTGGCAGCTGAAATTATACGAAGTAACGACCTGAAAGGAATAGTACTGACCGGAGGAGATACAGCAATTAATACTCTTCACTCATTGAATGTCAATGGAATAATTGTCAGGGATGAGATTCTTCATGGGATTCCATCCGGATATTTCAACGACGAAAAGTACAGGGATCTTATTGTGGTTACAAAAGCAGGAGGATTTGGAGAGGAAGATGCCCTTTTTCAAATCTTAAAATATTTAAGAGATGTCTGAAAATAAGAGAAAAACAAGCGGACCGGTAATCGGAATTACAATGGGCGATCCTTCAGGTATCGGTCCCGAGATCATATTAAAAAGTTTTGAGAATAAAAGTGTCAGAAAGAGTAGAATTGTAGTTATAGGCGACTTCAATATTATGCATTCTGCCTTTAACATCCTGAATATAAACTCTTTCAAATTAAACAGAGTTAAGATAATTGATAATTGTAATTACAATAAGGATATTCTTAATATTCTCGACCTTGATCTGATAAAAGGAAAACTGCAACCAGGAAAAGTGAATACTGCATCAGGATCAGCTGCATTTGAATGTCTCAGAAAAGCCATTGAACTTGCAAAGAAAAAAGAGATCGATGCCATTGCAACAGCTCCTCTTAACAAAGAGGCCCTTCACCTGGCCGGACATAAATATGCAGGGCATACGGAGATATTGGCTGATCTGACCGGAACAAAGGATTATGCCATGTTGCTGTATGACAAAAAACTGAGTGTTATCCATGTCTCAACACATATCTCTCTTCTAAAGGCAGTTACAGGATTAAAAAGAGAGAGAATCGAAAAAGTCACTGAACTTGCAGACATGGCTATGAAGAGACTGCTCGGCAAAGTTCCGAGAATAGCTATTGCAGGTCTCAACCCTCATGCCGGGGAGAACGGATTATTCGGTGATGAGGAGATAAGAGAGATTACTCCGGCTGTAAATAATCTGAAGGCAAAAGGTCTCCTTGTTGAAGGCCCTGTCCCTCCTGATACGGTGTTTCTAAAGGCTATGAATGGCAATTACGATGTTGTGGTCGCAATGTACCATGACCAGGGACATATTCCTCTGAAGCTGTTGGGATTCAGTACTGGAGTGAATATAACTGTTGGACTACCATTTATAAGAACTTCTGTCGATCATGGAACCGCATTTGAGATCGCCTGGCAGGGAAAAGCGAGTGAAAAGAGCATGGTGGAGGCAATAAAGCTTGCGATAATGCTTGCCTGATTAAAATCAACATATAAGTGATATGTACAGAATTCTATATGCCAAATAGATTATATTTGTTTGATGCACTGCTTACATACTATTTTTAGCAGATTTCCCGATATAATTATATTCAAACACCAGGTATGATCAGGAATACAATATTCACTTTAATCAAGCCGGCATATATAGCTTTAGCTGTTATTATTACAAATTGCACGAACCTGACAAGTCAGACATTCGAAGATATAAGCCCAAACTATGGCTGGGAACAGGTCAAAATTGGTGCTGGTGGCTGGGTAGTAGGTATGGACATGCATAAGGATGGTAAAGTTATTTATTGTCGTGCAGATGTTGGAGGCGCATACAGGTTAGACGTAGGGTCGGATACATGGATCCAATTGGTTGATACATTGAGAATGCCCGATTTAAAAGAATGGGATTCACATGCTTATGGAGTGGGAAGTATTGCCTCAGCTCCGGGAGATGAGAATGTTGTTTACATGATTTTTGCAAACGGGAATTTTTATCGCAGCGATAATAAAGGTGACAGATGGGAGAAAAAAGCACTAAATGTTTATGTTGAACCAAATGGCGAAGGTCGTCAGCAGGGTGAAAGAATTGGCGTAGATCCTGCTAACAGCAATATTGTTTATTATGGTTCAAATATGGATGGACTGAAGCGTACTTTGGATGGTGGCGATACCTGGGAAACGATAGCACAGGTTCCGGCAGGTAATGACAAAAAATTCGGAATCGGTACAGTAGTATTCGATTATAGCGGGGAAGTTAAAAATAATAGAACCCAGTTAATTTATGCAAGTGTACACAATACAGGTATATACAGAAGTACAGATGCCGGTGCGAGCTGGCATAATATTTCGGATGGAATTGTAACTAATGGTCGGTTCGAAGATGCCGAAGTCGGGGCTGACGGAGTATATTATACAATATTGGCTGAAGCACGGGAAGCATGGAAATTTGCAGACGATCAATGGAAACGCATTCATACCGGATCATCTGATCCTTTAAGAGATATTGCCATTGATCCGATTCATCCCGATACAATATTTTTAACCGACTATGCAGGGAGATCATTCAGATCATATAATGGCGGGGAGACCTGGACAAAAATCGACAGGGACAGGGAAAAAGAAACAGATATTCCATGGCTGAGCAAAACCGAAGTAAGCTGGTTCTCAAACGGAGAAGTTCTTTTTGACACCAAAATTCCGGGAAAACTATGGATTTGCGAAGGTATTGGCAATTGGACCTCAGAAGATATTTATGACAGCAATATAACATGGACTTCTGTAAGCAAGGGCATTGAGGAACTGGTCAGCACTGATATTATAAGTCCTCCGGGGGGAAGGCCATTGGCAGGATTCTGGGACCGGGCCATATTCAGGGTTGAAGACCCTCAAATCTACCCTTCGGTTCATTACCCTACATTAGATTTTGATTCCGGATGGGATTTAGCATACTGTCCAACAGCCTCATCCTTTATTGTAGCCACAGTGGCCGACCACAGAAGCTGTTGCAAAAATAATGTCACTTGTTATTCCACTGATCGTGGTAAAACATGGACCATATTTAAAAATCTGCCCGACAATGCAGTACACGGGAACATTGCTGTTTCGGCACAAAACCCCAATAATCTGGTTTTGCTGCCCGGTGATGATGTGTTACCGTATTACTCATTTGACAGGGGTGGAAAATGGAAGCAGGCGAGTCTTCCACAAACAAGTAATGGCGGCCATAACTGGTTTTCCAGCGGGCAGGATATATTGACTTCCGATGCAATTGATTCAGGTACATTTTACATCTATCATAGAGAAAAAGGTATTTACCGCTCAAAAAACGGAGGTGAAAGTTGGGATTTAATAAACACCAGCTTGCCAATGGAAGCCATTAGAAAAGTTAAACTGAGGTCGGTACAGGGAAAATCGGGACACCTGATCCTTGCACTCGGAACAGATCTCAGTAAACCACTTTACCGGTCTAAAAACGGTGGCGAAACATGGGAGGAGTTCTCCGGAACTCAGGCCTGGATGGTGAGCCTTGGAAAAGAAGCGGAAGGAGCAGATTATCCTGCCATTTATATTTATGGAAAAATAGCTGAAAAGAGAGGAATGTGGCGCTCAACTGATGAAGGCAATACCTGGAAAAAAATTGGAGATTACCCGTTAGGGATAACAGCAAGACTGAATGCATTCGAGGCAGATAAAAATCATTTTGGGGTATTGTATTGCGGATTTCCCGGAAATGGTGTCGCTTATGGTTTCGACCGGGATTATCCTCCGGATTTCGGCAAAGCTGAATCAGAACCTGATGTGCTCCATGAAATTTCAGTGATAGAATCAATACATGTAAATGATGATGCAAGCCAATATGCCTTATATCAGAATTATCCCAACCCTTTTAACGGCAAAACAAGTGTTCAATATGAAATTCCGAAAGAGGAAAATGTAATCCTGAAATTATTCAATTTATCAGGCAATGAGGTTCTGAACCTTGAAAACAGTATGAGAACTGCCGGGGAATATACTTTGGAAATTGATATGAACGGGCTGCAACATGGAGTTTATCTGTTAAAGATGACAGCCGGGTTATTTTCAGGTTCAAGGAAAATTGTATATGTGCAATAGATTCTAAAATTCTGATACAATTGCTGATGCCCTACGGCAATTTTTTACCGCATAGCGGTTCCAGATTTGTAGAAAATGTATTTATAGCATCCCCTGATTCCCCGTAGGGGATAAACAAATATTCATTTGTCCCATTTAGGATCTGTTTTCCGGATATTACACGGTAGATTCATAGCATAAAACATCGCATTTTGAACCTTTTGCTTTTCCAATTTGTTAAAAAGTTATATTTGGACGAATCTGTGTTTGAGGTTCGAGGTTCGGACGTGAAACATGAAACCTGAAACAATTTAACTCTTCAAAGATAATAACGATAAAACCGATTCATATGAAAAAGACAAACCGTCGCGAGTTTCTTCAGAAAAGTGCTGCAGGATTTGCAGGAATTGCTGTCCTTTCTTCCGGCCTTAAGAATTATAGCTATTCTGCACCGGCAGAGACAATTGATATTGTAAAACTTGGAAATACCGGTATCAATGTGCCACGTGTTGCCCTCGGAACCGGATCGGCCGGATGGAAAAATGTCTCGAACCAGACAAGGCTTGGCAATAAAGGATTTGTTGACCTTGCCCAGCACGCTTACGACAGAGGCATACGATTTTTCGATACAGCCGATATGTACGGATCACATGAATATGTACGTGAAGCATTGAAAGTTATTCCAAGAGATAATGTCTCCATCCTCACAAAAGTTATGGTTTACGACCAGGAAGGCTGGTATAAAAAAGAGCCTTTTCAGACAAGTCTCGACAGGTTCAGGATAGAAACCAGTAGCGAGTATTTTGACATTTTCCTCCTTCACTGTATGACCAACGGAGCGTGGTCCTCCGAATACAGGAAATATATGGATGAGGTCTCAAAGGCCAAGGAAAAGGGAATTCTGAAAACCGTTGGTATCTCCTGCCACGATCTTGATGCCATGAAAGAAGCAGCCAGCAATCCGTGGGTGGATGTCCTTCTTGCAAGAATCAACAATAAAGGACCCAAGATGGACGGAACACCGGAGGAGGTAATGAAGGTACTTGAAACGGCACGGAAGAATGGAAAAGGTGTAATAGGGATGAAGGTATTCGGCATGGGTGACCTTGTTAGTGACGCACAGAGAGAAGCTTCACTTCAATATGTTATAAAAAGTGGTAATGTACATTGCATGACACTCGGTCTGGAGAGTAAGGAACAGATTGACGATGCTGTAAGCAGGGTTATGCGTATTGCAAAATCGTAAAGCTCAGCTAATCATATTATAACAATCCCTTTACCACTTCGTAAAGGGATTTTTTATAAGCATTGAATTATAATATCTCAGATCTCCTGTTACCTCCCTGCCCAGCCACTCAGGTACAGGGAACTCATCGGACTCAGATTTAAGTTCAAGTTCGGCAATCACAAGTCCTTCGTTTTCACCATGAAACTCATCTACCTCGAATACAAAATCTCCTGCAGGAACCAGGTTCCGGGTTTTGTCAATAAAACCTGGTTCACAAAGTGACAGAAGATCTTCAGCATCGGAAAGAGATATCTCTGTCTCCCACTCAAAACGGCTTGCTCCCGATACAGAACCGGCTCCTTTTATGGTCAGATATCCTTTATCATCTTTAATCCGTACACGTACACTTCTCTCCATAACAGAAGATATATAACCCTGCTTTATCCTTATCTGCCGGATAACAAAAGGTTTAAAATCTCCTTTAATCAAAAACTTACGCTCTATCTCCTTTGCCATGTCTCTATATCTTAAGTCTGATCCTGTAGAGTGTGTGTGCCTTATCGCTGACAATCCAGACACACTTTCCTTTACGGTCAACCACCACACCCTCAGCCTGCAGAACCTTAATTTTCTGAGTGGAGATAACTCTCCCGTTAAGATCGCAATGGTTAAGCGATTTGGATTCGTCGCTTACTATCCACAGAGAATTATCAGACGTATCATAATCAATACCTGAATAGTCTTTTGCAAATGAAAGAGGATAATCTTTCCAGGTTTTCGAAGAGAGACAATATTTGATCAATAAGCCAGGATCCTTCTCGATAAGGATGTAAAGAGTATCACCATTTTTTGCAATTCCCTCAAATCCCGAACCTTTTTTCGTATCTAAATGAACAGCTGTTATTTTATCAATCTCATTTCCATCTTTACTGAGGTGATGGATATTCTGTTTACTTTCTTCAACAATCCATATCTCCCCGGTGGTCTTGTCTACATCGATCCCTTCCAGATCTTTACCCTTAAAAGGAAGCCTTTCCAGCACATTCCCCGTGAAATCAATCCTGTAAACCGATCCATTTTTGTCACTTACGACATATAAGGCATCTCCAGAAGTTAATAAGGCCAGCCCGGAAGGCTCAAATACATTCAAAACAAAAGAAGTGTCTGAAGCCCTATTTTCAGCTGAATAATCCGAAAGCTGCCTGTTTGAAGCATTAACGCATCCGGTAAAAGACATGGCAGCAGCATGGGTAAGGAGAATTGAGATAAATAACCTGTTCATCAACCAATTGTTTTGTAATGCAGTTTTTATGATATCAAGTTAAACAAATTTAAGAGAGTTCATTAACTTGTGAAAAAAAAACCAAGGAATCATTGAAGTGATACCTTGCTTTAATAACAGATCAATAAATAAGCGCAACAATGTTAAAATTGAAACATACCTGTAATATTCTGGTTTTTGTTGTTAGTGTAACTGTAATATCTGGATGCAACCTAAGTGATCCTTCTTATCCTGACCGGCCAGGCAAGATCGTAAGTGTTTCTTCTGTTGAGGATCTCCGTCAGGCCGTTCAAAAAGCTGAGCCTTTCGAAACTATTCTTATTGAAGATGGAATTTACCGGTTTGATCAATCTCTTTTGATTGAGAATAAAGCCCACATAACTCTGTGCAGTGCATCAAAAGATAGTGCCAGTGTCATTCTGATTGGTGATGGATGGGGCGATTTTTATAAGAAAAAACGTATTGACAATGATCCTGCAGACTTAATTGTAATCCGTAATTCTGAGGATATATTTATTGCTGATCTGACAATCACCGAAGTCAGTCATTACGGTATAAAGCTGGACACAGAAACCAGGAGTGTCACATCAAATCTTAAAAACATCAATATCTTTCGCTGTCACTTCTTAAATATCGGAACACGTGCTTTCAAAGGTACAGCAGCCAAAGACCGCAAGCTTCTTGAGGGAGGTTCAGTAAGCTCATGCCTTTTTGAAAACAATAAGATACCAGATACTTCATGGCTTTACAACGGTGATTATATCTCTGCTATCGATATGATGTACCTTAACAGCTGGGTATTTAAGGACAATATATTTAAGAACATTAAAGGAGCCAATGGCGGCGGACGAGGTGCCATTTTCATCTGGAACCAAAGCCGGAACATTGTTGTGGAAAGAAACATATTCTTTGGATGCGACCGTAGCATAGCTTTCGGGAATCCCTCAGAACCCACATACTATGAGCCTGGAACTCTTCACAATTATGACGGAATAATATGTAATAATTTCATAGTGCCCGGTGCCAGACAGGGGAAAGGTATCGAGGTAGTATGGGCCGACAATATACAGCTATGTAATAATACCATCTACAGTCGTGATCCAGAATATCCGGCAATCCATTATTTTCAGAAGATAAGCAACTTATATATAGCCAACAATCTTGTTCGCGGACGGATATATGGCGAAGGTGAGGAAGTTCGCTCTGAAGGCAACCTGACAGGGAATCTGGATGGATATTTCGTCGATCCTGCTAACGGAGATCTGCATCTGACAACTAATGCGACCGGAGCTTTGGGTAAAGGCTTAATGATCTCCTCCATTTCTGATGATATTGATCACCAGAAACGTAAAAGAGATACTGATATAGGAGCTGATCAAAGGTAATTACAAACCAAAATAACACACTATTTCTTTCACATCTGAGCATCAAATAATTATAAATATTAAGCCATATGAAAAAAATTGCAGCCCTCATAATATCTGTAATGCTTTCACATAGCCTGCATGCCGGTATAGAACTTGTAAGGGATGGTAAGGCAACAGGAAGGATTATTACAGACCTGAACAACAAAAATGAAAGCCAGGCATCGACACTCCTTAATGACTTTATTAAAAAAATTACCGGAACAACTCTCCCTGTTGCATCTCCGGGAGGAAAAGAAAAAGCCGGTGATATTATTATTAAAACGCTTCGTTCTCCCGATATCATCGAAGATGGTTTCAAGTTGACATCTAACGAGCTCTCCTTTATTATCGAAGGAGGTGAAGGATTGGGAACTGTTTATGGAGTAGTTACCCTTCTGGAAGAGTATCTCGGTGTAAGATATTATGCTGCCGATGAGGTCACCTATCCACAAAGAAACAGTTTATCCCTGCCTTCCGGTATAAAAAGGATTGAAAACCCCAGCTTCCGGCACAGGCAGACACAATCATATAGTATGGCCCTTGATCCGCTTTACAAAGTCTGGAACAGGCTGGAGGACCCTCGTGAGATATTTGCAGCAGGATACTGGGTACATACCTTCGACCGGCTTCTTCCTTCTGCGAAATATGGCAAATCTCACCCCGAATATTACTCATTCATCAACGGAGAGAGGCGCCCGGGATCGGCAAGCCAGTGGTGCCTTACAAATGAAGATGTTTTTGAGATTGTGTCACACAGGATTGATTCGATATTCAAGGCAAATCCTGATCAGAAGATGATCTCCGTCAGTCAGAATGATGGCAATTTCACAAACTGTCAGTGTGAAAATTGTAAAAAAATTGATGATGCTGAAGGAGGACCTTCCGGAAGCATAACTTATTTCCTTAACAAACTGGCAGCCAGGTTTCCCGACAAGGAGTTTTCAACTCTGGCTTACCTGTATTCAATGAATCCGCCCAAAAACATCAAGCCGCTGCCTAATGTGAACATCATGCTTTGCGATATAGATTGCTACAGGGAGGTCCCATTGACTGATAATCCATCAGGTCAGCACTTCATGAAAGCTCTTGAGGGATGGGCTGAAATATCAGACAATATTTTTGTATGGGATTATGGAATCAACTTCGACAACTATGTTTCACCATTTCCAAATCTACATATCCTACAGCCGAACATGCAGCTGTTCAAAAAGAACAATGTGAACATGCATTTCTCGCAGATAGCAAGTATAAAAGGCGGAGACTTCTCTGAACTAAGAAGTTACCTGGTTTCAAAGCTGCTATGGAATGTTAACTGCAATGTGGATTCTGTCATTCGATCGTTCCTGAAAGGTTATTACGGAGATGCTGCCACATACCTGTATCAATATATTAAAATACAGCAGGGTGCACTTCTGGGAAGTAATATCGGATTGTGGATTTATGATACTCCGATAACCCATAAGACAGGCATGCTGAATCCAAATCTGTTCAAAACATACAGGAAGCTGTTTGATGACGCTGAAAGATCAGTTGCTTCAGATTCTGTTCTTCTAAAAAGAGTATGGCAGCAGAGGTTAACGATCCAGTTTGCTGAACTTGAGATTGCCAGAACTGGTCCGATGGATTATGTGGAGAGGATCAAAAAAGAGCTGATGCTATTCAGGGACAGGGCAAGTATCCTGGGAGTTACTACACTGAACGAAAGAAGAAACACTATTGAAGAGTATTGCGACCTTTATCTTAAAAGGAATCTGCCCAATCCCAGGAAAAGTCTGGCAGAAAACGCACCTGTAACTTACACACTGCCCCCGAATAAACCATACGATAAAATAGGTGATAAAGCATTAACTGACGGACTATTAGGAGGAGCCACCTTCAATGAGAGCTGGGTCGGATGGGAAAAGAATGATGGAGAGCTTATTGTTGATCTTGGTGAGATCAAAGAAGTAGAAGTTGTTGAAGCTGATTTTCTTCATAAGCTGGGATCGTGGATACTTCTTCCAAAAAGCATGACCTGTTATACTTCAGTTGATAATAAAGAGTTTTCATTGCTTGGAAAAGTTGATATCCCGGAAGACCGGTCGCCGGAAGTTAAGTATGTAAGCTATGAAGTAAAAACAAAACAGAAGGTTAAGGCAAGATATATAAAAGTTCACTTTGAAAATGTAGGAATCGGGCCGTCCTGGCATTATGGTGTGGGATATCCGGTGTGGTTCTTCACAGATGAGATTTGGGTTTATTAGTTAATTGCTTTATAAACACAGAGAGCACAAATTGGATTTCAAAACAGACTTTTGAATTACCTCTTTACAATTTTAAGAGCAATGTCCTGTAAATATACGGGTGACTTGACCTGCAGCCATCCGTCGTTATGACCATTATGAGATTCAGTTGTTTCGCTTCCTGATTTGGTGTCGATCCAGGTAAGGCCGTATGAGCCTTCAGGAAGTTCGATCTCCAAAACTGTAGATCTGCTTACTGTATCTTTTACAGATAGGTAGAGTGCCCACACCTTTCCATCTTCAACAAGACCATTAATTGCTGCACCCCCAACATCTGGCTTAACGGCATCACCACCTAACGGTTTCATTTCTATAAAATTCAGCGATCTCATAAATCCGGCGAGGATCTTAAATTGCTCCCTGAGAGCCCTGCTCCCGCCTCCGGGTTGTCCTTTTTTTACAATAAAACTTCCATCCTCACTATCAACGGTAAAAGAATAATCAAGATGATTGAACAGCGCTCCTCCAGCCATCAGGAATTTCCATGCTTCACGCCGGTAAGTCGCGTCGTCAATACCTCTGAATCCTGTTTCATTATCGCCCAGAGGAAGGTTTAAATGGTAATTTAGAGGTACTGTAACAGGAGGTTCTGCATAATGGAAATTGTAGATCGAAACATGCTTTCTGGGCACCGGGACGAATTTCTTAAAATTCTGTACATTATTGGAAACAAGATGTTTATTAACAAAATCTTTTTCAGCTTCAGCAACAACTGAAGTCATGTGAACTTCCCATTCCCTGAGAGCAATAGTATCCCCGAAATATGGTTCATTGCATACTTCATAATAGAGATTATCAAAATCCTTCAGCTCATCAATAATCTTGTTAACCATCTTCTCCTGCTCAGAAAGAATGTCAGGATGCCTTAAGGAGAGTATCTCTTTATGATCTTTAATACTGCCAATACCGTTGATATTATTTATTGAATTAAGAGGTGAGAGCTTCCATTGTATGGTATCATAAAAATTAGAGAAGAGATCGAGTTCCACTATAATATTCCTTGTACCTGCCTGGTCAACAAAATCTTTTAGCCGTGCAAAATACTCCTCATCCCATAAAGAAAGATCAAATTTGTTGCCACCGTTTGAATATCCTGCCTCTGAACTTCTTGCCCAGGGAGCAATATATCTTTCCGGATCCGGAGCCATAGTATTCTTTGCAATGCCGAACGCCCCTGCAGGCTCGACATAAATTCCCGAGAAAGTCCTGGTAACATTCAGTCCGCATTCTGCCAGTTCATCCAGGTAACGTACATAATCAAAATCGAGATTCATAACAGCACCGTAGTGTTCTGTTGAGCCGATTAGAACAACAGGATTATTGCGGAACAAAAAGTAGTGAGGATTCTGAGGGTGAATGGAAAGAGGAACAGGTGGTTTATCAGAACTACATGCTGTTAGTAATGATACAGTTATAAGTAACAGGAGAACTCTGGAAAATTTCATAATCTGAGAATTATATTAGCTATATATTAATTTAATATTCAGATATTTAAAGCAATATCTTATTCAAATATTCTGTCGTTTATATCAGTCCCCCTTCCCACCTGGCCCCCTGAAGGGGTTCGCTGCCAGTCTTTTAGGCCCCCCTTCCCACCTAAAGGGGGAGTTGATCTTCGGTTCTTTACTAATATTGGTAATCGGCAGTATTTATACCCCCTTCAGGGGGGAGGACTCAGCCGGCTGGCGGAGGCCGGGGGCCTTTGTACGCCTTATACCTTCACAAAAATACTTTTTCTATACATATACCATAGCAATAGCCACTCTGCCGCAATTACAAACAATACAGCAACAACACTTCCTGCATCACCCATAGGTTTAACAATCCAACCAGTAAAAAAGGCTGTAATATTTCCAACAGAAACAATTCTCGAGAAGAGATAAATAAAGATCGAGTTCATTCCGATGACCCTGAAAAAGAAAGACCATTTCTTATAACCCCAGACATCTATAATGAGATAAAACAGAGCGATAAGCAGGAAACTGATCCCTCCTGCAAGTAGATTATATGTAGTTGTCCAACAGACTTTTATAATTGGATAAATAGGAGATAAAAGAACTGCAATTGGTATTAAAACTATTCCGATAAGTGCGAGGATTCCTGTTTTCCTATATTCCGACAAGGACTTTTCCTGCAGAATCTTTCCGGCAATTATTCCCATCAGTGTTATGCCTATTGCCGAAACAACTGATAATATTCCAAGAGCATCAAAAATGCCATTGAAATATGCCAGCCTGCCGGGCAGATATAACCGGTCGATATACCCGTTCATGGAACCTTCGGGAGTAAAAACACCTGCTCCGACTCCGGGTACAGGTATAAAAAGCTGCATGACTGAAACTCCTGCAAGTATACCGCATATCCAGTATAATGTCGCTTTTACGGATCCTGAGAATATATATATTAACGAAGCAAAAAAATAAGCCACCCCTATCTGTCCCAGAACGCTTGCATATCTTGCATTGGCGAAACCATCTTTAAAGACCCCATTGTACAGAATCCCAAGAATGATAAGGATAATCATTCTTTTGAATACCCTGAGTATCAACTTGTTTCTTGAAGGGTTCTTCGACAATGCCGATTTAACAGAAAATGGTATTGCGATCCCTGATATGAACATGAACAATGGAAATATAAGATCATAGAAATGAAATCCATTCCATGTCACATGCGTCATCTGAACAGCAAGAGCCTGCAGCCAGCCGGCATCCGTATTATCTGCAAGAGCTGATATGACTCCACTGCCTCCTATTATCCAGAGCATATCGAAGCCCCTGAGTGCATCAAGAGATAATAACCGTCCTTTACCGGTACCCGGAGAAGTTTTTTCTGTGTCTTTCATTTTAGTTCTGGTGCTATTTGTTCCGGTGAAGTTACTCCTGCCGGCAATTCAATTATTCTGATATTACGGAAGTGGATGGGAGCTCCTTCCGATTCAAGGCAGATATAGCCCTTCTTCTGTGTTGCACCTGCAACCCCATTCACAAACTTACCATTAACCGAAAGTTTAACAACCCCGTCAACACAAACAACATCATATGTGTTCCATTCACCTTTTCCTTTGCAGCGGTTTTCGATCGACTTGCTCCTGGTGCCCCGGGGGTTATCAGGTACTGTAGTTACGCCTCCCACACCGAATAATTCGCCATGAACATATGCTATGGGCGGGGTGACTCCATCTTTTTTATTCAGATTAACCCATTCAAGTTCAAGCATTTGAACCTCAACACCATTCGGAAGATTTCCTCCTTCCGGAGGAGTGGCATTACTCCATACAAATGTACCGGAATTGCCTCCTGCTTCCATGTGCATCCACTCTATATGCAGAATGAAATTCTCATACTGTTTTTCTGATCTCATGACACCAATGGGTTTACCTGTGCATAGCAGCAGATCCTTTTCCACATGCCAGGTATCGGGATCAGTATTTACATTTTTCCATAACAGCGGCTGCTCTTTTTCTTTTGTTTTGAAAAGAGCTTTATCAAGTGATGATGATTTCCCGAATGAGATCATCGCCTCCTGTGCAGAGGTGTATGAAATTGTAACAAATGTTACAATCAACAAAATAAGAGTTTTTCTATTTTCTAGCATTTATTTGGAATTATTGGTTAGGTAATCAAATATAAGATAAAAACCATTAAGAATTTAAAAGAGGCTCCTATAGTCCCGATAATTATCGTGATCACAGAGGTCCCAGAGGCTGATGATGTTTGACAATTGCATCTTCTTTTTCTGTGAAGTAGGCACAACAGATCGGTAAAAACAGATGCCACGATGATCTGGCGTCCCGTACGGGACGCAACCAACAACGGTGATTCTCGTAGCTACCATCATGTCCCTACGGGACACGTTTGTTAATGTACCTTTCTTATTTCCCTATGGGACAGGAATAATCTACCTGAAATTTCTCGCAGTTTCTATCATTGCCCTCAGGTTAGCAGATGGGGTTGTTGGAGGAAGAGCACAACCCGCATTAAGAATGAAACGATTGGAATTCCTGTAAACATCAAGCAGCTCAAGTGTCTTTTTCTTTACCTCATCAACACTTCCGAGTGCCAGAACACCGCTTGGATCAATATTCCCTATCAGGGTGGCTGAATCATTGAACATACTGTAAATATTTTTTATATCTGTCTTGTAATCAAGCTCGTATGCATCAGCTCCAATATTCTTCATATGTCCGAGTATGACTTCTGTATCTCCACATATATGTATTGCATAGGCTTTACCCACGCTGTGGGCTATATCGACTATTCTCTTTTCATAAGGCATGGCATACTTTGCAAACATATCTTCAGAGATCATTTCGGGACCTGCAGGACTATCTCCATTTGAAACCATATCGCATTCTGTCTGGGCCATCAGCTTAATGAACTGAGATGTTGCATCGGTACAATATTCAAGGAGGAAGGTAATCTGTTCTTCGGTACCCATCATCAGATCGAGCATCCATGGCTGAGCACCTCTCATCATGCTTGCCAGTGAGAAAGGAGCCTGATCGCAATTGCCCCTGATATAGATCTCATCCTTAAAATACTCTTTAAGTAGTCTTACTGCCTCAAGCCATATCTGGATATACTTATAATCACCAACAATTACCGGCTTAAGCTTAAAAACATCATCTAGTTCGGCTATATTTCCATCATGCGAACGGGCAGCGTCATTAACTGGGAAATCGACTTTAACCCCGACTGCTCCGGCCAGTGTAACAGTGTCAATATCAACAAGTATCCCGTCATACTGATACTTTTCGACTGCTGAAATAAAAGTTTCGGCAATTACTTTCGGACTGTTCCGATATTGTTCCATTGTAACACCATGTTCCCTTGCAGCCATCAAAAAGTTATGCAACATAACTGGTATTTTATCTGGCTTTTTACCTTTTAAGGCAGCATTTATACGTTCAAATCCATTCATGATATTAATGGTTAATGGTTAATGTAACTATAATTAATCATTCAGCATTAAATATAATTTCCAAATTCATTTACAAGTTCGCTTACCCTTTTAACTCTTCTTTCCAACCCATCAGGAGGGACCTGATCGGCAACACCAAGTACATACCTTGGATTCCTGGTCATTATTCCAAGTAAATATTTTACATGCCTGTCAAACTCTTCATCATCAACACAATCTGTAAAATATGAGCCGGGAATTCCACCCCAAAGGATACTCTTTGAATCACCAATAAATGGTTCAAGTTCTTCCCATTTCATATCACCCACAGGATGCGGAGTCAATGCTTCAAGTACAGTAAATCCCACACCAGCCTCATCTTTAAGCAATCCTGCCAGAGTACCATCTATATGAATATACGAATATTTACCGGCTTCCCTGATCTTTGTGGTCCACTCCTTCTGATAATCAAACATATACATTTCAAACAGATCAGGCCCCACCATTTCCGAAGAGAGGTTCTCAGGGATCATCAGCACCTCGGCAGGACTGTCTACTGCAATCTGAGCAGCCTGGTCGAAGGCTTTCTTCATAGTATTGAGCAGGTCACTGAATTCATCGGGAGCGGTCAATGCAGAAAGAGTTACCGCCATCACACCGGCCTCAAGAGCCAGCAAGTGCATGAATGGGCTTTTCGGAAGATAACAAAGAACTACTCCCTGGTCTCCCACCTGCTTTTTTCTCAGATATGCCTGGTCATAATCAGGTTCAAACCTTGTATTCCCGTAAATATATTTCATGATTGGAATCTCAGTTTCCGATTTCATGAAATGTTCTACAGGTGCATCGCAGTAAGAATTCGGAACGTACTCCCAGCACTCCCTTACTGATCCTACCGGTGTTTCGATCAGCTTAAAATGTTTGTTCCCTTCCCGCCAATCTTTGATGCAGCAATTTGAAATTATCTGTTTATATGGGAAATATCCCTGGAGATAGAATCCAACTCCAAGCTCTTTGTGCCACTTTATATAATCGTCTGATAAAATAAAATCTTTTGGCTTTAATCCTCTTTTTACCAGTGAGTTTGCCCAGTAGTCAAGATCACCAAACCATGGCACCTGGTCGGGTTGTTCTCCTTTGAGTATGGTCAATATTCGTTCCCGAACTGTCATTGAGATGTCAATGCTTAATGGTTAATGGTTAATGCTTAATGCTTAATGGTTAATGGTTAATGCTTAATGCTTAATGCTTAATGCTTAATGCTTAATGCTTGATGCTTAATGCTTAATGCTTAATGCTTAATGCTTAATGCTTAATGCTTAATGCTTAATGCTTAATGCTTAATGCTTAATTTAGCATTACTTCAGTTAGCATTATCCATATTATTTTTTGCCGTTTTGATTGAAGATGTTATAAGTCTTATTAATTCCTCACAATCATTAATTAATCGTATTGATTTCTTTTGATCAATCAGGTCAGTATCACTTAATAATCGAATCCAATAATGAGTTTCATTAGCTTCCTTCTGAGCAATGCCAAGTTTATGTATAAAATCTTTTTTTGATTCTGCCTGATTTGCTTCCTCTACATTTGCCCCTATAGAAGTACCTGATCTAAGCATTTGTTTTGAGAGAACAAATTCCATCTTCTCCGAAGAAAGCTCACGATATAGTCTAATAATAGTAAGTGCAAACTCATAAGATTTTGTTTTTAAAATATTCTCCTTCATTAGAATTCAATTAACCATTTAGCATTATTTAATTTAGCATTAATAAAGCACCTCTTTCTCAATCTGCTCCAGCGTTTTACCTTTTGTCTCTATCATGTTCCTTTTTAGGTAGAAGAATCCGATAAGGGTTACGAATGCAAGGAAGATAAATACAAAGCTCATTCCTTTCTGCTGCTGCGCAAGCGATGTCCCAAACAAACCGACTACTATAGGGAAGAAGAAATTAAGTGATGCACTTACTCCCCAGTTCGCAAAAGATCCCAACGAAGCACCTCTCGCCCTGATAATATTGGGAAACATTTCAGATAGAATTACCCATATTACAACTCCCATCGATGATGCGAAGAATGCGATATAAGCTACAAGCAGTACCACCAGCCAATATCCCCTGATATCTCCTGTAAGAAGACCGTATCCGAACAGTCCGAGTACAGTAACCATACCCAACTGACCGATCAGCAGGAGCTTTTTTCTGCCAACCTTATCAATAACAGCCATAGCAAGCAAAGTAAAAACAAGATTGGTCAGTCCGAGTATAACGCTCTGCAGCATCGAGGAGTCTGCTGAAAATCCTGCGATACTGAATATCTGGGCTGAATAGTAAAATACAACACCTATACCTGTGAGCTGACTGAAAATACCAACCCAAATACCAATTAAGATTATCCTGCGGTATGGCCTTTTAAAAAGATTTACCTGATTTCCCAGGTTCTCTATATTGATTGATTCTTCAATCTCCCTAAGGGTCTGCTCTGTATCTATTTCATGAGAAGAGAGATCCTCAATATTCTTCCTGGCCTCTTCTATCCTGCCCTTTTTAACAAGCCACCTCGGACTCTTCCTGATAAAGAAGAGCATAATAAAGAATGCTACTGCGGGCAGAGCACCACTGAAAAGCATCCATCGCCAGTTGTTCTCTCCTGTATTAAGAAGAAGGTAATTTGAAATGAGTGACATAAGTATTCCGATTACTATTGCCAGCTGAAAGGTTGAGGCAAGTAATCCCCTGTGTTTCGGAGGCGATATCTCTGATATGTATACAGGGCATATTACTGAGGCGCCTCCAATCGCAAGTCCGCCGATGAAACGGAATAAAATAAAAACTGAAATAGTAGGAGCTATTCCGCAGCCTGCCGCAGATATAAAAAATAATATGGCAAGAAGCTGTAGCAGACGCTGTGCCCCGAATATATCTCCGGGTTTACCAATTAATATGGTACCCAGAATACATCCAACAAGAGCTGAGCTTACTGTCCATCCCTGAATGGCAGGTGTAAGGTTAAAATGTTTCACAAGATCGAGCATGGCTCCGTTGATGATCACTGTATCATATCCGAATAGCAAACCGCCCAGCGCTGAGGCAATTGTGCATCTTATCAGTATTTTATTCATAGTTCTAAAAGTAATTATTTATCTTTATTATCATAATTGTCTATTGTTAAAAAATCAAATGCATATTCTATGGAACGCAGAAACTTTTTAAAAACTGCCGGCTACACTGCTGCTGCAACTATTATTTCGCCAAAGCTGAGTGAAAGTCCAATTACAGACAAGAATAACAGTTCAAATTCAAAAGCTGATGGCTATAAGAGTACTGTAAAGGTTAACGGCAATAAAATAGTTATTGACACAGCAACACTGTCTGCCATTATTGATAAGGGAATTCTCACTTCATTAAAAGATAAATCATCCGGTGAAGAATTTATTGAAACCCCTGATACAGATAATTACAGGGCTTTGCAAATCCTTTACAGGAATAATGAATTGATCAATATCAATGAGGAGAAATTTGGAAGCACTGTAACATACCAGATATCAGACAGGAAGGCAGAAATCCGTTTTAACAGCTGGGATGGTGATGGTTTGCTTACAGTATCAACTGATGATATAACAGGTGACCTTATTATTGAACCTTCAGCTTACTCATCCCGCCCCGGGGTACTGGCATGCCGATGGAACATTACTGGCATTAAGCCTTCACTTGAACTTGTAGCCCCATTATTTCAAGGCATCAGACTTAAGCTTGATGATACTCTCATTAAAAACAGCAGATGGGCCTGGCCTTTTGCCTGGGAAGCAGGACTGGCAATATTGCAGTCAGCGAGCGGTGGATTCTGGGTACATACACAGGATGACAAGTACCGATTCAAAGCACTTCAGACCGGTAATCAGAATGATGCATATGTGATTGGATTTGACAGTGAAGCCTACGGTCCTATAGATGATAATCTAAGTGCAGGGGGATTATGCTGGAGGATAAACACTTACCGCGGAGAATGGAAGGTGCCTGCCGAAAAGTACAGGCAGTGGTACTGGAAGGCATACAACCTGGAAGCTGAAGAAATGCAGAGACAGAAGTGGATCACTGATGTAAATTTTGCTGTTTCATGGTGCCCCGGTGATCCTGCCATACTTGATGCCCTGGCAAAAAGGATCTCTCCAAAAAAGGTACTATTACACTTTCCTAACTGGAGAACAGACAATTACGACGAAAACTATCCTACATTCATCCCGAGCCAGAGTGCCAAGACCTTCATTAAAAAGGGCCAGCAAATGGGTTTCAATATAATGCCTCATTTCAACTCGATTGATATGGATCCATCCAATCCTGTTTATGCTCAGGTCAGAGATTTCCCATACAGGTCGATTGAAACAAAATCGCTCCAGGGATGGAGCTGGTATAACAGGAGGGTAATAGGAGTGCCTGAATCCAATACAAACAGACTTGGCAACCGTGATAAAAAAGTGATGGTCAAGATACATCCCGGGCTAAGCATGTGGCGTTCAATACTTGGACAGAATATGCTCAAACCCGTGCAGGATCTTTCATTAACAACAGTATTCATTGATGTTACATTATGCATCTGGAACATACATAATTGTCTTGTGGAGTCAATGCCACCCACAGAAGGAATGAACAAGCTGATCAGGCATGTGTCGGACCTTGGTCCAGGGCTTGTTGTGGGCGGTGAAGGACTTAATGAGATTACAGCTCAGCGTCAATCCTTTGCCCAGGTACATCTTTTCAGGAGCTCGCAGGATTCAGTACAAGGCCTTGAAAGGACTGGCGGCTGTAACCTGAACGAAGTACTTTTTGGCAGGCTGGTACGTACATTCGGATATTCTGGACTCGGTGGAAAAGATAAAAACCAGGAGACAAGGATGCAACTACATATTGATCATGGAGCAATGCCGACAGTAACGATAAACTCAGCTGAAGAAATTGTAAATCCGAATGCTGCTGTCAAGAGGATGTTGGAGATAGCTAATGGTTAATGGTTAATGGAAAAGGTTAATGGTTAATGGTTAATGGGATTCAACTTGAGAATTAATAATCTTTGAAATAATAATTTAAAAGAGGAAGAAAAAAGTTTTTTTATTTTGTAAGATTATTATAGTTTCCGATTGCCTCGCTTGTAGTTAAATACCGGTTATAAATTCTCAATTCTTCAATATTACCGTTAAAATCTGTTAAGGCATTCAGTTTCCCTGTACCATTGATATTGTTAATCCTGGAATCAAACCAACTCCATCCTGTAAAGCGGTATCGTCCTCCATCACATAATTTTCCATTAACTATTGTCGTAATTAGATTTGCCTGTCCGTCAACTACAAAAACGATATGTTGTCTTCCGCTGGAAACTACTCCAGGATCGGTATCCCAGGTGCTTTCTATCCCGTTATCATTTAATGAAATTGAAATAGTACGTTTTGGGGTAACAAATATTTTAAATCCTTCTCCTGCCGGATCAGTGTTATCTAGAATTAGCTGGCCCGGAATTAATTCTTTTACATTCAGCATAAGTTCTACTGTAATGGAACCATCTGATAAACCAGGTAAAGAGGGTAATATGAAGCTTTGTTCACGGTTTATACTCTTCTTCTCAAATATCAAACCTTCTTTTGCAAGAGTCTTGTTTTTATCCTGTTGCCAGAGTCCATTAATCAGAGCCGGATCAATCTTATGGACACTGGCAATCTCCTTCTGAGTCTCAGTGACCCAGAAATGACCATCCTCTTCAATCAGGTCAGGATAGCTAATTCTGTCTTTACCCTCGTCTCCATACAATAATACTTCAGGCTGAGACCATTCAATTTTCCCATTTTTCTCAACACCTCCCAATACCCAGGCTGGATTTCTGAAACCATCGTACCCTTTCATGTTATTATTATGATACCACAAGAGATAGTTGCCATTCTTGCATTTAAAGAGGCGGGGGCATGCTCGTGGAGTTTTTATTACCCGGGCATCCTTGTCACGGGCATAAACCGGCAGACTCCATGCATGTCCACCATCATTGCTGTAGCTTTCGCCCGGATATCCTTCATTTGTTCTGAAAATGCAATAAAGATCATTATTACTTAGTGAGACTATATTATGTTCTTCCTGAGTAATTCCAAATGATGTATCAAAAAGACCATCCTCACCATCTGGCAACTGTTCCCAATGTAATTTATCAGGATCTCTTTCATAATTTATATTGTCTGACTTGTAAAACCAGCCCTGTCCCATATCCTGGGGATGAATGGCCAGCCTTGTAAATCCAAAATACATACTATTTTCCACAGTTATTGGTTTAGATACTCCCCAGAAGAGTTGCACTTCCCCATTCCAGGGATTTATATAATCAAGAGGTATTTTTTTCATTGGCAGGCGATAACGATCCGACCAGCTTACCCCATTATCGTCAGAATATTTGAAGCAATACCAGCCCAGTTCAGTATTATGCCTGAGCGGCTCGCTGTTGAGCATATTAATATTATCGCCGTTATAGGTATAGAATACATAAATACGGCCATAATAAGTAACATAAGGAATTGCCCAGGATGAAGGAGGGGCATCTGAAGGCTCAATATCGGTCAGGGGAGACCAGGTGACTCCTTTATCTGAGCTGATACTGGATACAATATGTTGCCCCTTCTGACTTTCTGATCCGGGACCGGTAGTGAGCACGCATACCCAGGTATTGTTATCTGCTATTACTACATATGGCTGATCGCAGTATTTTTCATCCGGTATATGACCTGTAGCATTCTTTATGTAGCGCCAGTCATTTGTGTTCTGACCCTTTATTGAAAAGCTAATAATAAAACAGAATAAAAAGGTTATGTATTTCATTTCTTCTTAGGTAGAATTAATGATTATGTGGATATTTCCCATATTCATGCACAGTTCTGATAAGAGCCATTGCATTTTCAAGAGATATATCATCGTGGAGGCTGTGATCAGTTGCAATTATATATCCTCCACCTGGCGCTCCAATCCTGAGGCAATCAAGAGTCTCCCTGACAACATCCTCAGGAGTACCTGTAACCATGGTAGTTTTGTTATTTACATTGCCTATCGGGCAAATCCGTCCGCTGTATAACTCTTTGATTTTTGCAAGGTCCATCGAAGCAGCTTTCTCCACAGGATGGTAAGCATCTATTCCTGTATTTACAAGGTCGTCGAGTATTTCCCACAGGTTACCATCATTATGCATTATCACAGGGACACCATATGATTTCAAACCTTTTACAAGTCTTTCAAAAGGTCCGATAAAAAATTCCCTGAACTGATCGGGTGATATCAGTAATCCATCCGTTCCTCCCCAGTCGTCGGAAATATGAAAAAGATCCACTCCTCCGGTTTCAAAGGCTAGTTTTGCTGCCCCCAGTGCCCAGTTAACAAAAACTTCATTCATCTCATGAACCAGATCCGGATCCATAAAGAGAGCCATAGAAAGTGTCTCAAAATCCATCAGATACCAGGTCATCATTGTGAATGGGCCCAAAAATCCTGCTGCAATTGCAAGCTGTTTATCATTAGAAGCGACAACATCCTTAAGTATTGTAAGCCTACCAGGAGTATCAACTGCCGGCATCTGATAATTTATCCAGTCCACACGGCTTTTGACCGGTGTGTCAATCTGTGCAATTATCGGCCACCCGTTCTTTTTATATGTAACTCCCCATTCATCTTTATATATTTCATTCAAAGAATGGGGTTCATCCTCAATACCACAGAAACCATTAACAGGAGCCCATACAACATCAATACCCATCCTGGCAGCCATTTCAACCTGAGTCTTGCCATCATACAGTACTGTATTATATCCCATTACCTCTTTCTGTAATTTCAGACTGAACAGATACTCCCATACAGGTACCCTGTCAGGTGTACCTCCTCTGATCGCTGTTAAGACACGTTCTCTTGAAGTCATTATTTTCTGCATTTCATTTATGAAGTCCTATATGATCCTATCTTTCCAAATCGGATTAAAAGCACCAGGCATTCTACTCCTCAATAAACCCACCCCTATCCCCTCCCAGGAGGGGAACTCTCTTCTTCAACCCTTTAAACTTTTCAACATTATATCAATCCTTTTCATCATCTCCATCATCGATCTGCCATTATGGTACGGACATTTCCACGGATCGATCTTCCAGTCATTTCTGTAATAAGGTGATGGATCATCAGGAGGTTCAACTAGGAAAGGTACACCCAGGCGATTAAGCTTGGTGTACCACTCCCCTCTGTCATGATCTATAAGGTACGTATTGATAAAATTCCATGAGAGCTTCACTGTATTCCAGTATTTTTCATCTTTAGTAAGTTCAAAAGCATTCATGAATCCTACCAGGGTTTCGGCCTGTTGCCACCAGTGCTTATTTGTTTTTACATGACTGCCAAACCGGGTCGATTCAAGGAACAGTCCACCGTCTTTGTCTACAGCAACTCTTTCTATATTATCTACCATCTTAATGGCTATTTGCCTCATTCTTTTATTAATATCATCGTTGCCAAGAATCTCTGCAGCCTCCCAAAGGAGCCAGGAGCCTTCAATATCATGTCCGAAAGAACAAATCCCTTTTGAAGTATCTGCTTCATTAAATGCCTCATCGAAGAAGATCCCGAAATGCCCTTCCTTCCTGATTACTTTATCAAGAAAGAGGTACATCAGCTCAGTAAGTCTCTTTTTGACTGTTGCATCCTTCCATACTTTGTAAAGAGCTGCCCATGCTTCAAGGACATGTAGATGGGTATTCATCGATTTGGGCTCATTATTATCGGCCATCCTGTTCTCACCATAAATTTTCCAGTCACGGGTGAATGATTCCCTGTATCCGGGATGTTCAGTATCCTTTGCCTTATCCTCAAGAAGGTGAAAGAAATCTTTTATCTTTTGCTTGACTGAATCCTGCTTCCTGAATTCATAATACTTACAAAGGGAGTAAAGAACAAATGCCTGGGCATAGGTATGTTTGATATCATTTGCAACACTGCCCGAGGATGTCAGTTCCATATAGTAGCCACCATACTTTTTGTCCTCAAAGTCCTCAAATACAACTTCATATGCCTTGTCTGCCATTGCTGCATATTCGCTGTTTCCATCAAGCATGGCGGCAGCAGAAAATGTCCACAGTATCCTGGCATTCAGGACACTTGTTTTATTTGCAGTGAGTACCGGATTACCATTGAGATCAACAGCGCCATAGAAACCATTTCCATCTTTTTCAACACCGTACTTTATCCAGTAAGGCAGGATATTCTTGTGAAGTTCTTTGTGGAAGTAACTTCTGTATTGTTTTAATTCATAAATAAGTGAGCTCATAATCTTATATTTTTTTTGCCACTAAGACACAAAGACACCAAGTTTCACTAAGGATAAACGAATTTAAGTGTCTCAATAGAATTCTTTCCAAGCTTTAGGTTAAAAGAATTTCCATTGAGACCTGTATCCTTTTCTTCCTCTTCTATCAGGTTTGTTTTGTAGAGTTTCTGAAAAGGCATGAAAATATCCATATTAACATTTTGTTCCGCACCGCTCATATCAGTCATCCTGACTATCATGCCATTGCCATCTTCGCTTTTCTTGATAGCGGTAAGCAATATCTGATCGCCGGTGGTTGTAAGAAAACTTTTTTGCTCAGGAAGGGTACTCTTCTGCCCTTTAACCGGATCTAAGACAGTGTAAAGCTTATTCTGTCCCTGTTTCCCATAATGGAGTCCGTTTTTCCAGCCAGGCTCAAGTATGTAAAGTGAAAATGAAAAATGGTGATCGCCAAGCTGTAAGTAGTCATTCCCTTCCCAGTGGCAGCTTTTTCTTGAAGCAAAAAGAATCGGTTGAATAAGTGTCGATGCTGCCGGATCAGGAGTAGGATCGAGGTAATCAAAAGCGATAACACTTGAACTTATAGTTGCGCCCAGGTTAGCATCGGAAACATTTACCCAGTCTATCAGTGTACGCGGATGAATCAGCTTGCACTCGGTTTTATAATTATGTCCTGCAGCCCCTTTTAATTCATCCTTTCCAACCTCCACCACTCCCATAGGAACTTCATATGTTATTTTGGGAGAAGTCATATTTAAAGGGAACGCAGCCCTGAATTCCCTGTAAAGCACACCTTCCCAGTTCTTAATATCTATTTCAAAATCAATTCTTTTGATCTGGTTATAAATGATTATTGTCTCTTCCACTACTGCGTGTTTTACAGGCTGACGGTATCTGAATGAAGTAAAGACCGGTCCGTCATTTAACTTTTCCCATCCGGTATCATAAAATCCTGTTTTATCATATCCTTCCATTGTCGGCTGTTGGACATCTGAAAACTCACCTGCTCCGTTGCCAACAGACTGCATTGTGAACACCTCCCCGAGAGTAAATTTTGAAGGATCAACGACCTCTATGCCAAGCGTCTTATCATAAAGTCTTTCTATTCCACCTTTGCCAAAACGGATTGAAAAATACCGGTTTTCAAACTCAGGTAAGAAATCTTCATGTACACTATTTGAAACTGACCTGACAGGATTGACATAAAATGCTTTATATCCGACAGAGGGTACCTCATCAGCTATAAATGAAACTGTAACAGATTCCAGGGAGCCGTCTTCATAGTATTTCTGCTCTGTCAGCTGGCTGCTGATTTTCTTATTATTAAAATCTGTAATAGTAACTCCATTCGCTTCACCCTTGCTGAAACTGTAGTTAAAGCTGACCGGATCATCCCTCTTCCAGTTTAGTCCGTTGAAAACTACAACCGGAATGCCTTCCTGCCTGAAATCGACTTTTGAAGATATCCTGTTAAGAGCGTTATCCAGGAGGAGTGTTGCATCCTGCCTGGATTTAACAAATTTACTCAGAAACAGACGATCAGTAATTTCCCCTCCCTTGCCTCCCCAGCCGTGGTCGGGATAAATCTTAGCCTCCCAGGCTTCACTAAAAGCAGTCTCATCATAGTTTCGGAAGCTTCCCTCAAGCAAACCGTCAATAGCTGCAAATTTTTCAGCATCAGGCAAAAGAATATCGGCTTCGCGGCTTGCAGTGACAGCATAATGGTGTGAAGGTCCGTGTATATACAGCCAAACGGCAGGACGCTCACCTGAAATCGGTTTTATCCTGGTAGAATTTTCCCTTATTGCATTGAGGCATGTGTTAAGGTTTCCGTATTTAAGAGGAGGTAGTGTGACCTTAGACTTTTCTCCTTTTTCATTTTCAATTACTTTGATGCTGTTCCACAATGCTATGAACGGATCGCAGTTCTTAACCGGCTTCTGGTCCCATATGAACTCGTAATTCAACAGGGCAGGTATGATTACTTTTTTTGATTTTGAATCATAATAGTTTCCCCAGAAGAGAACTTCCTCAGCCATCTGCTTTATTCCTGCCTCACTCTCTTTCCCCAGGATGTTATAAAAATCAATATAATGTCCGGAGGAGAACATTGTGACTTTTGAATTATCAGGGCTATACCAGTCAAAAACACCCTTCTCATGACGGCTGACAAACATATTCTTCACACCGGATTTTTCAAGTATCTGTGACATTTGCAAAGTACGTCCCGGCACATCAGAATTATAATAAGTATCTGATTGATACCCATTAAAATTTGAAGTGAGCCATTTTTTCCCAAGATACAGCTGTCTGATCAGCGATTCACCACTGAACAACTCCTCATATGGCTGAGTGTAGGTTGCCCCTATCAGTATCCTACCATCATCAAGACCTTTCTGAATCTCATCTTTTTTATCTGGGTGACGGTTCAGGTACTCCGCAATAATTGAAGTCTGTTCAATATCCATTTTGAATGAAGGATCCTCTTTTAGTCTTTTCAGGTATGGTGTAAGCCAGAGTGTATCACGCATTATCACGCATTTCTCCACTTCATCAACCCATCCAAGGTCCTGATGAGTAGTTATCGAGAGCAGTATCTCTCCTTTCGAGGACACTGAAGATGAGATATCCTTTAATAACTTATAAGTGTCATTATTACACTTAAAAACACCATTGCTAACCTGTGATTTTATTGGTAATGAGACTATTATTGCAAGAATTAATAAAATAAAATTTCGTTTCATATATGTAATTTTGTATAAATCATTTTTTAAACACAGAGGACACAGAGAATAAATATCGATTAACACTCTGTGGACTCTGTGTATTCCTCAGTGCCCTCTGTGGTTAAAGACTTCAATCATTTATTTCATAAACAGTTTTATAGTCTCAATTGAATGATGCCCTACATTGAGACTCAGATTATCACCTGAACCTGGTATTTCCTTTCCCTCCTCCTCTATCATATTTGTAAGCTCTGCCTTTTTGAATGAAAAAGGAACTCTGATCTTCGCTTCCGAATCGATACCCTCAATATCATAACATCTGACTATTACATTGTCATCATCTTCACATTTCTTGATTGCACTAAGGATCAGATTCTTATTCTCAACAGAAACAAAACTCATCATTTCAGGCATACTTCCGTTTTTCCTTGAGGGATCTGTAACAATAGCCTTCATTGGCTGGTTTGACTGAATTGCCTGACGGTAACCTCCTCTCCAGTCATAGGTATTAGAATAAAGTGAGAAAGAATAGAAATGATCTCCTGGCTGCAGGTAAAAGTTTCCTTCTCCATGACAGCTTTTGCGGCTTGCAAGAAGCAAGGGCTGCAGAATTGTGTATCTGGCAGGATTTTCTGTTGGATCAATCCAGTCAAAGACTGCCACATCTGAACTGATAGTGACAGAATTCTTTCCATCAAATGCTGAAAACCAATCCTGTACCTCTCGCGGATGCACCTGGGCACATGGAGTACTGTAAATCTGTGAAGTTTTTGAGAAACCGGCAGCACCGACCATTTCATCTCTACCAATCCTTACTACACCCATAGGTACTTCATATGCAACATCTGAAGTCGCCTGATTAAGAGGGAATGCCAGCCTGAACTCACGATATCTCTCACCGTCAAAGCCAAGCAGCCCGATCCTAAAATCGATACGTTTCAATTCGCTGTAAAAAATAACCTGTTCAACAACAGTAACATGACTGATCTCTTTTCTGAATTCATATACATCCCTGACTGGTCCTGAAGAAATCAGAGACCAGGGTTGTTTATACTGGCTCATCTTTTCGAATCCCTCCATAGTGGGTTGCTGGACATCAGTAAACTCACCGGCTCCGTTACCGACTGATTGCATCGTAAACAACTCAGCTCCAAGGAATTTCGCAGTATTAAGCAAACCTACAGACAGCGCTTTATCAAATATTGACTTTAATCCTCCATCTGCAAATTCCACCTTGAAATAATCATTTTCAAAGGCAGAGAGGCCTGCTTTTGAGTTATTTTTAAAAGCAGATGGTTCGCTCTTTTCAAGATAGTATGTCCTGTACCCTACAGAGGGAACATCCTTTGCTACAAAAAGGAAGGTGATAACCTCATCCCTGTTTCCTGTGATCTCATGATCATCAATAATCTGATAAGCTATTTCATTTCCCTTTTCATCAATAAGTCTGAAAGTGTTATCATCATTGCCTTCAACATCCATTGTGAATTTTACTATATCAGTACGATCCCACGACAGAGGGTTGAATACTGTAACGGGGATTCCTTTACCGGAGAAGTTTATCCGGGATGCAATGTTCTTCATCGATTTCTCAAAAACTGATGATGCGATCTCCCGTCCGGTCTCATAAGCTGTACGGAATGCCCTGTCAGTAAGATCACCGTGCTTCCCTCCCCACCCATGGTCAGGATATATCGCATTCTCCCAGGCTCTTGTCAGTTCATATTGGGGGTAATCAGCAAAACTACCTTTCTGAAGTGCGTCGAAGGTGGCAAATTTCTCAGCAGCAGTCAGAAGGCGAGATCCTTCACGCGATGCCTTCAGGGCTCTCTGATGTGACGGGCCGTGGATATAAAGCCAGACATCGGGACGTTCACCCTCGATAATGTCAAAGTCCTGATTTCCTTTTGATACAGCTTCAAGGTACTCGGTCCCTGTGGCATATTTGATAGCTGGTTTACCAAGCGAAACTGATTTTTTATTCCAGTCATTGAAAAATGCATCGTAGTCGGGAGGAGTTGCAAAATCGTGAGAATAGATGAAGGGGAACTCAGGATTTAACTTTCTCGTTTTAAAATAGTTATTCCATTCAAAAAGCATAGAAGTATATGCTTTTGTAAGCTGATTAATATCCGAATGAGCCTGGCGCACAGGAATTCCTACCTCATCGTACTGTCCCGGCGTGAAGCATGTAATATAGCTTCCATCAGGGCTATACCATCTGTATATGCCGGGCTGATGTCTGCTGAATTGCATATAAGGGATACCTGACTTGGATAAGATCTGTGCCATCTGCAGTGATCTGCCCGGAACATCCTCATTCCAATATGTTTTGAAATCACATCCCGGGAGTGTTTTCTTCAGCCATTTCCTGCCAAGATAAGCCTGGCGTATAAGGGATTCTCCGTCATACATCGATTCATAGGGCTGCTTATAAGTAGCACCCCATTCCAGGCGGCCTTCACTGGTATACTTCAGTATCTCGCTCCGCGAATCAGGGTGGCGTGTAAGGTACTCCCTCAGGCTTAACGCATCCTCAACAGAGAATTTGAAACCGGGATTTTCCCTCAGTCTTTTCAGTACCGGTGTAATCATCATTTTGTCGCGGAATTCAATGCATGCACCAATGCTGTCCATCCACGCAATATCCTGGTGAGAGGAGGGAATAACACTGATTGTTCCTCCTTTGAAATATGAATAATCACCTTTTTTCTTATCACCTGATGGAGGAGAGAACTGAGCAAACGTTTCGGGCAGATTAAGGAAAAAAATAAAGATAAAAACAGTGCTTGAACAAGTTATCAGATATCTCTTCATGGCTGTCAGATTTTATATAAAACAGTGACAACCGAAAAATAGCTTTTTTTGATGACTTATAAATATACTATTGGCATTTTTCAGTAACTATGGTAAGATTTCACGTCCCGCTGGTGCGGGACTCGAAATGACAGTCCAATTGTGGGGGTCAGATGGGAAAAAGCGGCGTTTCCAAGTAATACTTCTTTTTGATTGAGACTTCAATCGATGAACCTGGAGAAACAATGGTAAGATTTCTCGCCCCGCTGGTGCGGGACTCGAAATGACAGCCGAATGAAGGGGGGGTAATGATGTTTTCTCATTGCTCATTCATTCATGCCAGACTCAGCTTCGGCGGGATGAGGGATCTCCCGGATGTTTTCTCATTGCTCATTCATTCATGCCAGACTCAGCTTCGGCGGGATGAGGGATCTTTTCGGGTTAAACAGGAAATTATAATAAAAGAAGTATGCAAAAATGTATGCTACTCTATATGTTAATTGATGCAAATGATGGAGGAAGTGAAAGGAAGATTCCCAGTTATACTCATTTCTATCGAGAATCAAATCTATGAACTTGAAGAATCACCATGAAGATTTCTCGTCCAGCTTGCGCTGGACTCGAAATGACAGCCGAATGAAGGGGGAGAAAGGAAGAAGCGGCGATTCGGCCAACTTTTTTATTAAGATAGTATTAATCTTCGAATCGCCGCTTCTTCCTCCCACTACCTGAATGCAAATGTCATCCCGAATCCCGCACCAGCGGGATGAGGGATCTCCCGGATGTTTTCTCATTGCTCATTCATTCATGCCAGACTCAGCTTCGGCGGGATGAGGGATCTCCCTGGTGATTTAATAAATGCTCATTCATTTATTTCAGATCCCGTACAAGAGGATGAAGTATATTTCCTGGGTTAAACATCAGATTTTTACAATTACAATTTCAGTTTCACATTGTAGAGAATTCTGATTAAATTTGAATAGAATAAGTGTCTCCTAAGTTTCGTGCTAATTATGAAAATACATCTTTACTATGTTTACATTCTAACCAATGCAAATCATACGGTTCTTTATACTGGTGTAACAAACAATCTTATAAGAAGATGCTTTGAACACACGAATAAGATTTATAAAGGTTTTACAAAGAAATATAATGTCGACAATCTTGTATATTATGAAGTATTTGATGTTATAGATTTTGCAATATCGAGAGAGAAACAGATTAAAAAATTTTCACGTGAGAAAAAGAAGAAATTAATAAGTGAGTTCAATAATGATTGGTTAAACCTTTTCACAAATGGGAAAATTAAAAAACCACATCAAGTGTAACAAAACCTTTTGCAGGAACCTGTATTTCACCTGGAACAGCTATTCCATTAATCTTAACTGACACAGGTTTGCGGTTTTTCCATGTCACTTTTACCTGCTCAGGCTTCTCTGAAACTGAACGCAGGCGGATCTTTGACGGTTCACTTCCATTACCTGATTTAATTATGGAAACATAAATACTGCTGCTCCCTTCAACTGTAAAAGGCTGTTCAGTGACTGCACCTTTCTTCAAAGATGTGGCGATAAGAGGCTGGGCCTGTTCAAGACCAAACCTGTTTGCTTTTGCAGCATCATATTTTGTTTTGTGCGGAAGAATACGGTATCTGAAAGAGACAACTCCTTCCTGGCTCAAAGGAAAGTTGGTGTGCCAGTGATTGTTAAGGGCCCATGAATAGATCGTCGGTGATGACTCCAGTTTACGGATCCACCCTGGGGAATTGGTTGCAGCCCCGAGAACATTTGCCGTCATTGTACCATTCTCGAACATTGGAGCATCGAGTGAACAGAAGGTAATGCCTCTCTCTTCGTTTGAGATATCGACCCAACGCTGAAAGGCAATCCAGTTGCGGTTTGCAGCAGCAAGCTGATCTTTCTCCAGTTCAACGATTCCCCACGGTATGTCGAACCTGGTATATGGTGAGGGAATATTGAAGCCGAACCCGAAGTGTATTCCCTCCTTTTCGGTAACCGAAAGTTTATCAACAACATTTATAATTTCTAGATGCGCCTGACCTGAAATAAGTGTAATCTCACGTACCAGGCTCCGGCAACCTTCAGCCTCTGAAGTAACCTGCAACGTTGCCAGCAACGGGCCATTTTCTTTGACTTTTATTGTTACATTTTGCGCTGCCGTTGCTTTCTCAGGACTATCCTCACCATGCAAATACCTGTAACTGTTTATCAATGTAGCTGATGTTTTGTCTGCAAATTCATAACTGTCACTTATAAAGCTATCAATATCACCGGTCTGCTGATTAATAACCACTTTAACTATTCTATTATCCAGAACATTGCCAAAAGCGATACCATCCACATTTTTAACTTTCCGCTCTTTAAGAATGTATTTTTTAGAACTCAGCGGAGGAACCTGGCTGGCCATGAAGACAAGCTCCCCGGTTGAAAGTTTCTGAGCCGGAACATATTTCCCCTGCAAATCCACAACCGAATTGTATTTACCTGATTTACCCGGAGTAAGATAAACAAGTCCGCTACGGCTCCATGAAAGTGTATTGAATACACCTATCTCATTGCTTCCGTCATCTGTAACATTATTCATTGAACCGTCAAGAAGAGATTTGCTCATATCTTCTCCCTGCTGGAAGAAACCAAATTTAACTTTAAGAATATCATTAGTGATCGGTTGCCTTTTAGGATCCATAAAACACCAGGTATGCTCAGTGCCCATTATGATATTTCTCCATGCCTCGCTGATCTCAGCTCTGGGAGCAGGTATATCCGGATTCAATATCGACCAGAGTGTTTCCACCTGAATCAGCCTTTCTTTCGATGCTCTGTTCATGGCTGTCTGTTTAGCTGCAGTTCCAAGTCCGTCAGTCCAGTATTCAGTGAAATCGCCCGACAATACCGGCAGCTGGTCACCATATTTATGCTCAAAAGCCTTCATCATCTGCGTTGCACTGGCAATTACCATGTGAGGGAATGCATAGTCCTCGTTCCAGCTTTTCACAGCATCGGGAAGGTCAGCATCAATGGGAGTATTATCGGCCATTGCCCAGGTCATGAGAAAGATATCATATGGATAATAATCAGAGTTCTCCAGCAATGGCAGCTTATCATCGAGGTATTTATCTATAAAATTGGCACGTGGATTATCAGTCTTCACAATTTTCAAAAGCTTTGATGTATCTGTCTGTCCTGCCATTGAAGGCCAGAAAAGAAAGCCTTTATAGATTGCACCTGGGTTATAGCTACCAGGCTGAAAAAATAAAATCTTTGATTTACCGTCCGGGCTCTTCCACCAGAATGGTTTAAAGCTGAGATCGGTTGAAAGACCTACCCTGTCGGAACCGTTATTCATTGCAAGACAATACTTTATTCCAAGTTCTGCGGCAACAGGAACAATACCCCAGGACATCCCGGGAATATCAACCTGGACAAGTGTTTCAATCCTCTTCCCTGTAAGCTTTTCCATCTCAGCGCATTGACGGAAAAATTCAAAGAGCTCTTCATCAGCCGCTGCAGTTGTATTAGTATGGACATAACCTGCATCGAGGTGAATCCATCCCTTCTGAACTGCTTCAATTATCCTCTGTTTTTGTTCCGGAGTTGCAGTCCTTAGGTACCTTTCAACCGGCCATAGTACTTCGGGATTCCAGAGATATCTTGATCCTTCAGGATAGTTCTGAGTTTTACTGGCAAGATCAATTCCGTTGACAAGGTTTCTCTTATGTATCAGTTCTACATTTTCATGTGTGTTTGTATAACCTATATCAACATGGGAATGAGGATAGATATATACAGTCCATTGCCGTTTGGGAGGAACGACAACTCTACTCTCAATTTGTTTTTTGCCGCTTCTGAGTATGATATTTACCTCTGTCTCAGTGTTTACAGCTAATCCTTCAGGCAGCAACACAGCAAGGCTATCCAATGGTTCTTTGGTATTCAGCTGAATTGTTTCAATCTTACCCTGGCATTGGATATCAACAGTCCCTTTTCCGGCAAATTTGTTACCGGAGAATTTCAGTAGAATTTCTCTTCCCGGTTTTCCATCTGGTCTGTGGCGGTAGAAAGAGCGAACAATGCATTCAATCGATTCCGGGAATGAATCTTTTAATGTTGATTTGTCTGACTTTTTCTGCGCTATTAAAACAGGCAGATCTAATATAAAGAGCAGGCAAAAGAGGAATACTATTTTTGCTTTGATAATGTTGAATTTGGCAGTATCCATTTAAATATAATTGAGAAACGATTTTTAATATTTATAAAAGCTGCAAAATGTTAACGAATAAATCTTGACTTATGTTTTAGAAGTCCCGCTGATATTTGCCATTGCATTCAATTAATTTCATTCAGCTCTGAAAACTCATGCAAAATACAGTTTCTTTATTTGGTACTGACCTGACTTTAAGATTTCCTCCATGAACTCTCATTATTTGTTTTGAGATACTTAACCCAATGCCGGATCCTTTTTCCCTCGTAGTAAAAAACGGCACGAATATTTCATCCATATTCTCAGCAGGAACACCAGGTCCGTTATCAATAACACAGATTTCAGTATGTTTATTATCAACAACGCTTGCGTCGATAATTATTATGCCACCAGGATTTCTTTCATTTGCTTCAAGAGCATTTTTCAAAAGATTAATCAGTACCTGCGATATCAGATTCTGGTCTGCAAACAAAACGATATCAGGGTCTTTTTGTGAAACTGAGAATTCTACCATGTTGCTGTTTTCAAGGGAATTGTACAGGACCTTTATCCGGCTAAGCAGATCAGCCACTTTGAATATTTTCCTGTCAGGTTCCGGAACACGGGTAAGTTTCCTGTAGGATTCAACAAAAGACATCAGCCCTTTGCCCTGGTCTTTAATCACATTAAGCCCATGGAGAGTTGTAGCAATTGTTTTTTCTGTAATTTGCTGTGGTCCTACAGGTTGTCCGTCATTATCAAAGATTTTGATAAGACTCTCAGACAAAGATGTGACCGGCGTAATGGAATTCATTATTTCGTGCATCAGCACACGTATCAGTTTCATCCACGATTCGAGCTCCTTTTCATCCAGTTCGCTCTTGATATCCTGTATTGAAAGAATATATAATTCATTCTCATTAGTCCCGAATGAAGTAGCCTTTAATGAGAGTTGTACGTTACCCCGTTCTGAAACTATTGCTACAAGTCTTTTTTCTGAAGGTTTTATATTTTTTACTGCCTGATATAATTTTGGATCTATTCTTTCAATTTGCTGCAAATGAGTAAGGACATCAGTTGAAAGCAACTTTTTAGCTGATGTATTTACATTTAGCACATGACCCTTATTATTATATGTTATTATACCTGTTGCCAGGTGTTCTATCAATATTTTGAAGTACTGTTCCTGGCTTATGTTTTCCAGCTTAAGTTGCTGGATCTGCTTGTTCACCTCGTTCATGCTCTTATAAATGCCTTTTAAACTTTCATTCTGTTCGTCACCTGCAAAAGAAAGACTCGAATCATCATTTCTGACGGAATCAAAGAAATAACGAATCTTTCTATTAGTTGTATTCAGATAAGCTATCAGGTTTACCGTAAGAATAATAATTACGATGGAGCAAAGCAGGATAAGTCTGATTGAAAGGTTTCCGAAGATATAATATCCTAAAAGAATTGAGAAGGATACAATTGAAAAAACCCTTAGAGCAATATTCAGATTAGAATTCTTTTTTATTTTCATCGGGTTGATTTTTTTATTCTGTTGTAAAGAGTCTGCCGGGTTATTCCAAGCTGGTCAGCTGCGGCAGTGAAGTTACCATTGTTCTGCTCCAGAGCCTGTTGAATCATCTGTTTTTCCATCTCTTCAAGAGTTGCAAAGGAGTTGTTTGTCACGATGTGGTTTGATTGCCTCAAGTGCAAATCCTCAGGCTTTATGATGGAAGTTTCACTTAATATTACTGATTTCTCAATTGTGTGCTGCAGTTCACGAATATTTCCCGGCCATGAGTATCTAAGAAGCTTATCCAGGGCTTGCTGGTTAATCTTAAGTTCCGGCTTATTGTATCTGTATGTATATTTCTTAAGGAAAAATTCAGCAAGGATAATTATGTCATTGCCACGTTCTCTCAAAGGAGGCATTTCGATCTGAATTGTGTTGATACGGTAAAGAAGATCTTCCCGGAATAAGCCTTCATTTACCATGTCTTCCAGGTTCCTGTTTGTTGCACAGATCAGTCTTATGTCAGTATTAATTGGCTGGTTTGAACCAATCCGGGTAATCTGACGGTTCTGAATTGCTGAAAGCAGTTTTGCTTGCAGGAGGAAGGAGAGATTTCCTATCTCATCAAGAAACAGTGTGCCCTTATCTGCTATTTCAAATTTTCCCTGGCGATTTTCACGGGCATCAGTGAAGGAGCCCTTTACATGCCCGAACAATTCACTTTCAAAAAGAGTCTCTGTTATTGCTCCCATATCCACAGTTACAAGTACTTCTTTAGCTCTTCCTGATAACCTGTGAATTTCCTGGGCTATAAGCTCTTTGCCGGTACCATTCTCGCCGGTGATAAGAACGTTGGCATCGGTCTTTGCAACTTTCCTGGTCAGGTTCAGAACTTTCAGAAGCTGAGGAGATGAACCAATAATGAATTTCTGGTCCTGATTTATCACTTTTTTCAGACCGGTCTCTCTCTCTTTAAGAACCTGAACCTCCTTTCTGGTAAAATTAAGTTGAATAGCAAGTTTAATGGTTGAAAGCAGCTTCTCATTGTCCCATGGTTTTAGAATAAAATCAGAGGCTCCTTTCTTCAATGCTTTAACTGCAAGATCAATATCCCCGTAGGCAGTTATCATGACCACACTTATATCGGGGTAAGCCGCCTTTATCCTGTCAAGCCAGTATAAGCCTTCATTACCGGTATTTACACCTGCACCGAAATTCATATCAAGTATCACCAGGTTATAATCTTTCTTAGTTAGTTCATTAAGAATATTGTTTGGATTAGAAAGTAGAGTGACATGATTGAATTCCGGCATCAGTAAAATCTCCAGAGTACTCAGGATGCTTTTGCTGTCGTCAATTACAAGAATATTGCCTTTACTGGTTTGCATATGGAATAATTAAGTATGATAAAAGTACAGGAAGTCTGAGTCAATTCCAATAGACCGTAAAATATTTTTACGCTATTTCGTAAAATACATTTACACCTATTATAAACGAAATATTTTATTCTACTGAATATTAGCTAAATACAAATATGGCATAATTATAGTAATTTATAATTAAAACCTTAGAATTATGATAGCAACAGATTTCAAAATAGCTCTAAGAAATATTCTGCATAATAAAGTGCAGTCAGCAATCAGTATCCTGGGTTTAGGGATAGGACTCGGATCAATAATTCTGTTGATGACGTTAATAATTCATGAGACTTCCTTTGATAAGTTTATTCCCGGATATTCCAATGTTGCCAGGATATTATTCGGACAGACATATACTACTCCATTCCCGCTGGCGGAGGAGATGAAAAAAGATTTTCCTGAAGTGAAAGACTATTTCAGATTCTACCAGGCTTTTAATGTTGGGGTAGGAAAAGTCAAAAACGAAATGGCCTGGGAACGCAGGTTTTCGTTTTCCGATACCTCTGTTTATAGAATCATGGGGGTTAAGCTTATTGCTGGTTTGCCTGCAAATTCAGTGAATGAAGTTACAATTTCTGAGAAAACAGCTTTAAGAGTATTTGGTAAAACTTCTCCTATTGGAGATGTTTTGTTTGTAAAGCTTAATCCTACAGATCTTTTAAGTCTTACTGTTACAGGTATTTATAAGGAGTTCCCGTCAAATTCAACACTTTTTCCTGAATTTATTGCAAACATCAAACTTTCTGAAAAAATGTTTGTCAATTTCAAGGCTCAGTTAGGACAGTTTGGAGATGGAATTACCAATACAGCTCTGAATTGGAATTTACCTGTTCTTTATTCATATGTTGTACTTGACAAGAATACTGACAAGCAGGTGCTGGCATCAAAAATGGGAAAATACAATGACCTCTTAAGCGACCAAAATCTTAAGGAGTGGAAGTATAGCCTGCAACCGGTAAACGAAATTTACTTAAATTCAGCAGGACTAACAGGTGGGGGTAATCCAGCTGTAAAGATTGGAAATTCAAATGAGCTCAAGTACTACTGGTCTATCTCCTTCCTTATCCTCTTAATTTCAGTTATAAATTATATTTTTCTTACCAGGGCATCAACCTCCGACAGGTTTCGTGAGTTAGGAACCAGGAAAGTACTTGGAGCATTGCCAAAAAATCTTCGCAGACAAATAATGCTCGAATCTAATCTAATAACAATCCTTAGTCTGATTCCTGCATCTTTTGTTATCGATTCGGGTATGTCATTAATCAATTCAACCCTGAATAAGACTTTAAGCAATGAAGTTTTTTCCAATCCTCTGGTGTGGATAATGCTCTTTTCGATAGTAATTTTTACAGGAACAATATCCGGGCTCCTTATTGGCTACAAAATTTCAAAGACCCCTTCTCTTTTGTTACTATCTGGAAAAACTACAGAAAAAGCACTGTCTAAAAGGTGGAACTATTCCTTCCTTGTTTTTCATTTCAGTATATATATAATACTGGTTGTAAGTGTTTTAAGCGTTACAAAACAAATCAGATATTCACTTACAAATACCAAAGGGATAAACCCAAAGAATATACTTGTAAGTTATCTTAACTCTCCCAAATTACAGGCCGGATTTTCAACGATATGTAATGAGATGGAGAGAGTTCCCGGGGTACTTAAAGTTTCGGGCGGATCATTCATACCTCCTCTGAATTATACTCTGCCGGTAACACTTCAGAATAATGAAGGAGAGAAAATAAGATTTGACGGATTGATCATGGGCGAAGGTATGACAGAGATGCTTAATATAGAGGTAATTGAAGGTTCATCATTCGGTCCTTACCAAACCGCCAGGATAGAGGTGCTCTTTAATGAATCGAGCGCTAAAGAATATAATATTAAAGTCGGGGATAATTACCTTAACTCATTCTATGTAAAAGGTATTGTGAAAGATTTCCATTCTCATTCACTTCATAACTTAATTCAACCCATGGTAATCCTTCAGCAAAATCCTGAAAAAATGGGACTAGTGGCAATAAAAACAGATGGGACAAATGATAAAATAGTAAAGGACAAACTCCGGGAAATATTCTCACAGATTGATCCTGACGAAATATTAGATGTAGACTCTATTACCGACAATATGAAGGAATTCTACTCAGCAGAGAGGAATCAGGCCAAAATAACAGGAGCTTTCTCTATTCTGGCAACTGTCCTTGCAATTATGGGTCTTTTCGGGATAGCCTTGATAAGTATTTTAAGAAAAACCAAAGAAATTGGACTCAGAAAAGTAAACGGAGCTTCGATTACTGAGATAATGTTCTTGCTTAATAAAAATTTTGTAAAGTGGGTATTAGTATCATTGTTTATTGGAATTCCAGCTTCATATTATCTTATGTTACAGTGGCAAAACCGTTTCGCTTATAAAACAGAATTAAGCTGGTGGATTTTTGCTGTTGCAGGTTTTTCTGCAATTCTGATTGCAGTGATTACAATAAGCCTGCAAAGTTGGAAAACAGCAACCAGGAATCCGGTGGAGGCGCTCCGGTACGAATAAATTCATCAAATATCAGTCTTATCAATTTTGATTCTTAATCATTTGGAAAAAACATACTACCATGATAAAAAATTACCTTCTCACAGCATTCAGAAGTCTGATTAAGCACAGAAGCTTTTCTATTATAAATATTTTCGGGCTGTCAGTGAGCATGGCAGTTTGTATGCTGATTATATTGATACTTCAGGATCAGTTTTCGTATGATAATTTCCATAAGAAACGTGACCGTATTTACAGGATTCAATCCAGGAGCAATCTGAGTAAGATTGCATTTAATAAATATGCATCAACAACCTGGCCTATTGCAAAGGAACTGAAAGACAATTATCCTATCGTCGAGGAAAGCGTTGCAGTTCATACCCGTTTTAACGGGGAAGGTAAAAGTGAGGAAAAAAGATTTATGGTTCAAGGTTATTTTGTTACTCCTTCATTTTTTGATCTATTTGACTTTAAACTTAAAAACAGCTCTGCACCAAATCCTCTCACTGAGCCCTCATCAATAGTCTTGACCGAAGATGTTGCTAAAAAGTTCTTTAGCGAAAGTGATCCCATAGGAAAAACTTTAGTTTTCGAGAATTTCGGGAACCTGAAAGTTACCGCTATTCTCCCTGAAACTAAGTTAAAATCTCATTTACAGTTTGAGGCCCTGGTTTCATCTTCAACCATTTCATCTCTTGAGAAAGAAAAGAAGATGTCTGCAATTACAGATAACTGGAATGATTATTACCAGAATTATGTTTACGTATTACTCGATAAAAATGCCAGGCAAAGTGATCTCGACACTGCGTTGGCAAAGATCAGCAAGCTGAAGTACTATGATAATGAAAAAGTTAAGCTCTCTTTTTACAGCACTCCCCTAAACGATATAGTCCCTGGCCCTCTGCTCGCAAATGAGATCGGCCAGTTTCTTCCGAAACCTTTTGTGATTTTCTTTGTTGGATTAGCCATCGTTATAATGCTTTCGGCTGCTTTCAATTATACCAGTCTGTCAATAGCACGTTCTCTTACCAGGGCAAAAGAATACGGTATCCGAAAGTCATTCGGAGCATCAACAAGCCAGCTGATATTCCAGATTGTTACTGAAGCAGTTGTTCTTTCACTGATCTCACTTTTCTTTGCTGATATGATCCTTCAGTTGCTTTTACCTGCTTTTTCAGGCATGAAGCTTATGACTATTTTAAAAATTGATCCTATTCAGAATATAACCAGTTATGGTGCATATTTCGTATTTGCATTAATAACCGGATTGCTTGCCGGAATAATTCCTGCATTCTATGTTGCGTCAATTAATCCTGTAAAGGTTTTTAAAGCATCTTCAGACATCAGGTTCCTGAAAAGATTTACTTTCAGAAAAATACTGCTTGTAACACAGTATACGTTCTCAATAATTTTCATTATTTCAATAATCCTTATTTACAGACAAATGAACTACATGCTGACCACAGATCTTGGATTTGACAAAGAGGTGGTTTATAACATCACCCTTAATGGTCAGAAGTTCTCAAAAGTAAAAGATCTATACAGTCAGTTTCCTGAGGTAACCTCAGTTTCAGCCGGGTCTCATATTCCGGGAATTGGAAACATGTGGCCAACTAATATTAAAGCTAAACCTGAAGATGAATCATACAATGCTGCCTATTTTTCGGTTGATCCATATTATCTGAGTACAATGGGAATAAAGCTCATTGCCGGAGAAGATTTTCCAAAGGATCCTGATATAAATACAAATCTGGTAATCATAAACCGAAAAGCAGTTGAATATTTTAAATATAAATCTCTTCAGGAAGCAGTAGGACAGGACATATTTATTTATGACACCCTGCCAGTCAAGATCATCGGAGTTGTTGAAGATTACAAATCTATGGCATTCAGTCAGATTAAACCGTTAATCTTAAGAATGAATCCTGCACAGCACAATATTGCAGTTCTAAGGATAAATACCAGTGACAAAGAAGCTACAATATCCAGGTTTAAAAGTGCCTGGAAATCCATTGATCCTTATCATGATCTGCAGGGTTCATTTCTTGAGTATAGTATAAAGGATTTCTATAATATATTCAGTGATGTTTTATATACGGTTGGATTTACCACAATTCTGGCCATAATAGTAGCATGTCTTGGTCTGTTTGGGATGGCCAGCTATAGCATACAGACACGGTTGAGAGAGGTAGGAGTCAGAAAAGTATTTGGATCACAGTCGGGTAGTGTTGCACTTCATATTGCCCGTACTTTCGTTATCATGCTGACAATTGCAGCATTAATTGCTGCTCCTATAGCATATTTACTAAACACAACCTGGCTAAAATTTCTTGCATTCCATGTCACATTCGGTGCAGGGACTATCCTCTCAGGGATTGCAATTGTCTTTATGCTCGGAATTTTGACTATCCTGTCTCAGACAATGAAAGCTGCAAACTCAAATCCGGTTGATGTACTTAAACATGAGTAAGACTGATGGGTTGCAAGTCAATATTATCTGAACAAATTAAAGTAAAATGGAGATATCGGTAAAAGAGCTTTCAAAAAAATATAAGGGTAACAAGTTCGGATTGAAAAATTTTAACCTGGAACTTAATAACGGGATATTAGGGCTCATCGGGCCCAATGGAGCCGGCAAATCGACTCTGATGCGCATTCTGGCAACTATCTCTCAACCTTCTGAAGGGCACGTAAGTCTCAATGGTATAGATATTGTGAAGTTCCCTGATACTGTAAGAAAGGTGCTCGGTTACCTGCCGCAGGATTTTGGTGTCTATCCGAATCTCACAGCAATTGAGTTTCTCCAATACATCGCTGCTATAAAAGGTTTTACAGGAAGGTCTGTCAGAATCAGAATTGAAGGGCTGCTTGAGGAGCTTAATCTTATCTCAGTCAGGAACAGTCCAATAGGGACCTACTCCGGTGGTATGAAACAACGGATAGGTATCGCCCAGGTACTTATCGGTGATCCAAGGCTTCTTATCCTTGACGAACCAACAGTCGGACTAGATCCTGAGGAGCGCGTACGCTTCCGCAACATGCTTACTGACCTGTCAGGTGAGAGGATCGTAATACTCTCTTCCCATATTGTATCCGATATTGAAACCATCGCGAATGATATTGCTATTGTATATCAGGGAAGGGTGTTGGAACACCAATCCCCGGATGCATTATTAAAAACTGTGGAGAAACAGGTTTATGAGACGACACTCACTATTGATGAATTCGACAGTTTCAGGACAAAATATACTGTAAGTAATTCTATGAGAAAGAATGGAGGATGGCTGGTTCGATTTGTGTTAAACTCCGGGGATTCATTGCCTGATATTCAGGTTCAGCCTTCGAAAGGGACTATTGAAGATGCGTACCTGCGTATAATAGCATCGGCAAAAAATGGAGGAAGTCATGAAGACTAACTATACCATTAGCAGTATTTATCATATTGCAAAAGCCGATTTCCTTGAAAGGGTACGAAGCTACTATTTCCTGATCGCACTTGGGCTGTGCATCTTTATGATCTATTCCTTTGTACCTCCCATTGGTGCGGGTTACAGAATAATTTTCCTCGGGAATTACAGAGGATTTTACAATTCAGCATGGATTGGCGGAATGGTGGCTATGTGTATTCCATTTTTCGCACTTGTCAACTTTTATGTGGTAAATTATTCAGTTAAAAGAGATATCGAAACAGGAGTAGGACAGATAATAGCCACAACACGTATTTCAGGTCTTCAATACCTAACCGGAAAGTTTATAAGCAATTTCACTGTACTCCTGTTGATTACATTCCTGATTGCAATTATGACCATTATAATGTTTTATATTCGGGGTGAGACCAGCCATCTTGAACCTGGGAAACTGCTTCTGCCACTTTTTATCTTCCTGGTTCCGGGAATGTTTATTATTTCAGCCCTGGCTTTGTTTTTTGATTCAATTACCAACATGAACAAAGGATTGGCGAATATCATCTATTTTTTCCTTTGGATTATAATGATTTCCAGCATTATGTTTTCGCATCCAATAGATATATTTGGCATCAATGCCGGTATGAATGAATTGAAACAATCAATCTCAGAGCTTTGTTCGGACTGGAGCGGAGGTTATGGTGTGGGTATTGGCGTGGGTAATCCGCATGCTGTTTATAAGGTTTTTACTTGGGAAGGCATGAACTTTACAGTACCATTGATATTGAGCAGAGTATTATGGATGGGGGCTGCTTTTGGATTGGTACTGCTTGCTTCATTAAGGTTCAACAGGTTTGATACTTCCAGGATTAAAATAAGTGAGTCTGTAAATTCATGGATTTCAAAAATGAATCCTGTCATTCCCAATGACTATAGCACCTCTTCAAAAATCAGATATAGTGACCTTCCTGTCGCAAAAGCAGAATTCAATTATTTTAGCCTTGTCGCAGCTGAACTAAGACTGATACTCAAAGGAAATGCTACTTTATGGATGCTTATCACTTCTGTACTATTCATAGTTTCAATATTTACCTCATTGGATTTTGCGCATAAAATTGCTCTCCCCCTGCTCTGGTTCTTCCAGGTTCTGATCCTCTCCAAACTTGGATCCAGAGAAGTTAATAATCGGTGTCAAGAGTATATCTTTTCGGTTGCATTACCACTTCGTCGTCAACTTTCAGCAACCATGGTTGCAGCTGTACTTTTAATGATCACATTGGCTGTTCCTGTGACAGTGAGGGTGTTTCTTACTGGTAACCTTTATGGTGTTTATGCTATCGCTACGGGCGCCTTGTTCATTCCAGCCTTTGCCATTGCTTCAGGAATATTAACCGGGGGCAGTAAATTGTTTGAAGTGATTTTTACAATTATAGTTTATGGCATCCTGAACAGTGTCCCCTTATTTGATTTCATCGGTGCTATCAAAGGATCCAGAGAACTAGGGATTGCCCATTACCTTATGGTGATCACATTTGTCTTTGTTATAATTGCATTTTTAGCAAGAAAAAGGCAGACCAGGAATGTGCTGTAACCCGATGAGCTTGATCATCCCTGGTTATATTAAATTGACTCCTAAAACCATAAATTATCTGTAAAATATTTTTACGTTTCCTCGTAAAATACATTTACACTCATTTTAGTAAACGGACACTATAGGCCTCTATATTAACTACATACAATTATGGCATATTTATAGTAATTAATAATAAAAACTCAGAATTATGATTGCTACAGACTTTAAAATTGCATTAAGAAACCTTAATCGCAACAAAGTTCAATCATCCATCAGCATTCTGGGTCTGGAAATCGGACTCGGATCCATAATTCTGATTGCAGTAATAACTATCAGCTCACAAAGCTGGAGGACAGCAACCAGGAATCCAGTTGCAGTGTTACGATATGAATAAGATGTAATTCAAATAATTATAACCTTTTATTATTAACAATAATTAATTAAGATAAAAATGAAAAAGTTAAGATTTATTATAACTGCAGTATCATTGTTTTGCATCTTTGGAACTGCAAAACCTGATTCTCTTTATAATTCAAAGGAATCAAAAGACTCGTTGGAAATTAAAATAGATACCATGATTGCCCGAATGGGCCTGTCATCTGAAACTCCCGGAGGGGTCGTTGGCATCATTAAAGATGGTAAACTTATCTTTAAAAAGTCATATGGATTAGCCAATTTCGAAAAAAAGGAGCCAAATACAACTTCAACCCTGTTTAATCTGGCTTCAGTATCAAAACAATTTACAGCAGCTGCAATTCTGGTGCTGGCAAATGAAAAGAAACTTTCACTTAAAGACGACATCCGGAAATATCTTCCCGATTTTCCTGATTACGGATACCCTATTACAATTGAAAACCTTATACATCATACATGCGGAATAAAATCCTTTGATGTACTTGAACTGATGGCAGGTAACTTGTATTCAAATGAAACTATGGAAGAAGTTTACAGTCTGATTATAAACCAAAAAAGTTTAAATTTTAAACCAGGCGAAGAATTTTTATACTCAAATTCGGGATATGTTTTACTTGCAATGATTATTGAAAAAACCAGTGGAATGAAATCCAGCAAATTCATTGAAGAAAAAATCTTCCGACCAACAGGTATGGTACATACATTGATTTACGACAATCCGGATAAACGTATGATTAACTGTGCATCAGGTCATATGTGGGGAGGTGAAGAAAAATTCAAAAGATCTGACAGTTTGAACAGTACAGTTGTTGGCGAATCTAATGTATATACATGTTTAGAAGATTTTCTGCATTGGGACAATAATTTTTATAAAAACAGACTGGATAAATGGGATTTCGGTAAAGAGATGACATCGCTGACAACATTAAACAATGGTGATACAATTAATTATGCTTTTGGCCTTCATATATCTGAACGCAATGGTTTAAAAACAATCAGCCATCAGGGAGGAACCGGTGATTTTACGGCACAATATATTCAGATTCCTTCAGAAAAATTTGCAGTTGTATGCCTGTTTAATATTCCGGTCAATGTAACAGGCCTTGCATACAAAATAACCGACTTGTTTGTTAAAGGAAAACCACAAAAAGGTAATGCTGCAATACAACAGGAAAAGGTAAAGGTTGATTCTTGTGTCCTTCATAAATATACTGGAAAATACTTCGATGAAATTAATTGGAGGGGGGTCGATATATCAAAAGAAGGTGATCATCTGGTTTTTGATGCCCCTTACCAGGGCAGGTTTGAAATATACCCTTCATCAGACACTTCATTTTTTGTGACTTTTGCTAACCTCAAGTTCATTTTTAGTAAAGATGATGAAGGAGAAATTACAAAAGCAGCGATTATTCAGGGTAATCAAAAATTTTACCTTACTTACCTGGGTAAAAATGTAATTCCCTTAAAAGCAGAACAATTAAGTCAATATGCTGGAGATTTTTACTGCGAAGAGATTGACGTAACCTATCCTGTATTATTTAAAGACAATAAATTATACGTCAAATTTCCTGAATCTACTGCTCAATTTTGTAAAGTTAAAGTTGAATCAGAACTAATCTCTGATCATGCCGATTATTTTGCCTCGCCTGTAAGTGGTTTTCAATTTACAAGAAACACTAAAAATGAAATTTCGGGATTCATCATTAAAGATGTAGGTCGGGTAAGGAATTTGGCCTTCGTCTTATTAGAAAATCCTTTGACAGCCCGGAATTTATCTGACAATTCAAATATCAATAAATGATGAAAAATTGAATGAAAAGGAGAAAGCAGTTTTTTATTATCAGAAATTTCTGGATAATATAAAAGATGCAACAATGAACTTTACTCCTGAATATGAAGAGACAATAAAACAACGTTTGGAATATATAAAAGGAATCCTTCTGGAAAAGAAAGCGGAACAAGACAAACGAAATTAATTAAATGAATATCTAATGATTACAGAAGTAATGAAACCATAGGTGCCATGATGAAGAATTACATCCTCACAGCGTTCAGAAGTTTATTGAGAAACAGTAGCTTTTCCATTATCAATATCTTTGGACTTTCAACAAGCATGGCCGTTTGCATGCTAATTATTCTGATACTTCAGGATCAGCTTTCGTATGATAACTTCCATAAGAACAAGGATCGCATTTACAGAATTCAGTCAATAAATAATCTGGGTAAAATATCTTTAAGCAAATTCGCATCGGCAACATGGCCACTGGCAAAAGAATTGAAAGAGAATTATCCTTTCGTCGAAGAAACTGTTGCACTGAATAGCCGTTATAATGCAGAAGGTATCAGTGATGAAAAAAGGTTTGATGTTGCAGTATTTTTTGCAACTCCCTCGTTTTTTACTCTTTTTGATTTTAAACTAAAAAACAATCTGGCATCAAACCCTCTTAGTGAGCCATCCACGATAGTTATTACAGAGGAGGTGGCTGACAAATTTTTTGGTGATAATGAACCGATAGGTAAAACTATAAATTTCGAGAAATATGGAACCTTAAAAGTAACAGGTGTAATTTCAGAAACGAAACGGAAATCTCATATTCAGTTTGATGCTCTGATATCTTCTTCAACAATTCCTGTTCTTGAAAAAGAAAATAAAATAGATAATATTACAGATAACTGGGAAGAATTTAGTTCAACTATGTCTATCTGCTTCTTAACAAGAATGCCCGGCAAAGTGATCTTGACACTGCACTGGCAAAGATCGGTAAGTTGAAATATTATGAGAATGAAGAGGTAAACCTTTCATTTTACAGTACACCTCTTTCCAGTATAGTGCCAGGCCCGCTACTTGCAAATGAATTAGGTATGTTCCTTCCGAAGCCTTTTGTAATATTCTTTGCCGGATTGGCTATTGTAATTATGCTTTCTGCTGCTTTCAATTATACAAGTCTTTCGATTGCGAGATCACTGACAAGGGCAAAAGAATATGGAATACGAAAATCGTTTGGTGCATCAAAAGGGCAGCTTATTTTCCAGATTGTTACAGAAGCAGTAGTCCTTTCCCTTGTCTCACTATTCTTTGTCGATATGTTGCTTCAATTAATTGTTCCTGCATTTTCCGGCATGAAATTAATGTCCCTTCTTAAAATTGATCCTCATCAGAATACAATTACTTATCTCTCGTATTTCATTTTTGCCCTTATCACAGGATTACTTGCCGGAATAATTCCTGCATATTATGTTTCATCACTTAATCCAGTAAAAGTACTTAAAGCCTCTTCAAATATAAGGCTAATTAAAAGAGTTACTTTCAGAAAAATACTTCTTGTAACCCAGTACACATTCTCAATAATATTTATAATATCTATACTTCTGATATACAGGCAGATGAACTACATGTTAAAAAGTGATCTTGGATTTGACAGGAATGTAATATATAATATCAGTCTGAATGGTCAGGATTTCTCCAAGGTAAAAGATCAATTCAGCCAGTTTCCAGAGGTTACTTCCGTTTCAGCCGCTACTCATATACCCGGTATAGGTAACTACACCTCTATTTATTTAAAAACCAAACCTGAAGATGAATCATATGAAGGTGCCTATTTCTCAGTTGATCCGAATTACCTCATTACAATGGGAATAAAAATCATTGCCGGAGAAGATTTTCCAAAAGATCCGGATGTGAATTCCAATTTAGTTGTAATAAACAGGAAGGCCGTGGAATATTTTCAATTTAATTCTCCTCCTGATGCAGTAGGAAAGGACATTTTAATTTACGATACGCTGCCTGTAAGAATCATTGGAGTGGTTGATGATTACAAGTATGTTGCATTGTTCATGCCCATAAAGCCGCTTATTCTGAGAATGAATCCAGAGCAATATAATATTGCAGTTTTAAGACTTAATACAACAGACAGGGAAGCCACCTTATCAAAATTTAAAGAAGCCTGGAAAACTATTAACCCGAATCATGATATTGATGCCTCCTTTCTGGAATATGAGATAAAGGATTTCTACAGTTTGTTTGAAGATATTCAATATACTGTAGGTTTTACAACAATTCTGGCAATAGTTATAGCATGCCTTGGACTGTTTGGCATGGCCTCGTATAGTATCCAGACACGGCTGAGAGAGATAGGTGTCAGGAAAGTTTTTGGATCACAATCGGGAAGGGTTGCACTACTAATTGGCCGTACATTTATTATTCTGCTTGCAATTGCTGCTTTGATAGCTGCTCCGCTTGCATATTTATTAAACTCAGCATGGATAAAGTTCCTTGCATTCCATGTCACTTTCGGGGTAGGCAATATCCTAACCGGTGTATTGATTGTCTTTTTGATCGGGATACTGACAATTCTTTCTCAAACTCTAAAGGCAGCTGACTCAAATCCTGTTGATATTTTAAAATACGAGTAATACGGTTTGACTGCATTTACTTTATTGCAGCATATTTGTTTTTTCCTCGTCTATATACAACAATTATTCAGAGTAAATACTTTTAAGCGAATAAGCATGTTAAATAATCTCTTAAAACACAGCCTGAGATCTTTTAATAGACAACGTTCATACATTATTATTAATATCCTTGGGCTATCCACCGGGATAACATGTAGTCTTATCATTGCATTATTTGTGCTTAACGAAGCCGGTTATGACAGCTTCAATGTTAAGAAAGACAGAATATTCAGAGTTATCCTTAATGGCAAACTGGGTGGTCAGGAAATTGTGGCTGCTGCTTCGCCTGCTATTATGGGCCCGTCCATGGTGAAGGAATTCCCGGAAGTTGAAGACTTTTTAAGAATGCGAGATGCCGGACCTACAACTGTAGAATATAATAAACAGATCTTTACAGAGGACCATATTATTGAGACCGATTCCACTTTCTTTAACTTCTTCTCAATACCAGTTTTGAAAGGGGATGTATCAAATCTTCTTAATGCTCCGCGTAAGGTGGTTCTTTCGGAGTCAACCGCAAAGAAAATATTCGGAGATGAGAATCCAATAGATAAAACACTGAAAATAGGGTCTGACACCGTACTCTTTACTGTAACCGGAGTGATGGCTGATGTACCGGGGAATTCACATTTTGAGGCGAACATGCTCTCTTCTTATATGACAAACAGCAGATCAAATGATCCGGGATGGATGAATAACAATATAGCTACATACCTGTTGTTAAAGCCAAATTCCAGTTATCTGACCGTAAATGATAAATTTAAGGATCTTGTAATTAAATACATCGGACCTGAATTGCAAAGACTTATCGGAGTAAGTTTAGAAGACTTTATTGCGCAGGGAAACAAATACATGTACTATCTGCAGAGCCTTATCGATATCCATCTTGATACTTCAGTTGATCAGCCGTTTAAGGCATCAAGTGATCCTAAATACATTAAAATATTCGGCAGTATAGCGATCCTTATTATATTGATAGCTGCAATTAATTTTATGAACCTTTCAACTGCCCAGGCTTCACGAAGGGCAAAAGAGGTAGGGATCAAAAAAATAGCAGGTTCAACAAGAGGGATGCTGATAACTCAGTTCCTGTCAGAATCTTTTATCCTGACATTGATTTCAATGGGTTTTGCCTTAATTTTCATAAAAGTAAGCCTTCCCTATTTTAATAATCTGCTGGGGACAGCATTAGTACTGAATCTTTTTGCATTATGGTACACAATTCCGGTTTTGTTACTCTTCACATTAGTGGTCAGTTTTCTTGCAGGAAGTTACCCGGCCCTTTTTCTTTCCTTATTTAATCCTTATGAAGTTCTGAAAGGCAGTGTAAAGAACAGCAGGATAAATGGAAGACTCAGAAGAGTTCTCGTTGTGTTTCAATTTGCCGCGTCAATTCTATTGATTATTGGTACAATGGTTATATACCGGCAAATCAGATATATGTTGAATAAAGATGTTGGATTTAATAAAGAGCAGATATTGGTTATAAACAGGGCGGAAGCACTCGGAACAAGGATAAATGCATTCAAGGAGTCGGTTAAGAGCATTTCGGGTGTTCTTAAGATTACTAGTTCAACTGCCCTTCCCGGACGTAAAAATGAAGTCACCGGATATATGATTGAAGGCAGAAAAGACGAAACCTTTCTGATGACATCATATTATGTTGATTATGACTTTCTGGAGACTTACGGGATGACTCTTGCATCAGGAAGATCCTTTAATGAATCTTTTGCAACTGATCAGGATGCCTGTCTTCTTAACGAAAGTGCAGTCAGAAACTTTGGAATCACTGATCTGGAAAAGACCAGGATCATTCAGCCCGGATCTTCAGGTCAGGATTATTTGTCAGTTATTGGAGTAATCCATGATTTTAATTATGAATCTCTTCGCAATCCTATTCAACCTTTGATTGTCAAATTCAAAACGGATCGTAATTTATGGGGATATGTATCAGTAAAGATATCTGCACTGGAATATTCTAAAACTGTAAATGAGATTGAAAAGATCTGGAAAGAATATGTTGCAAACAGCCCTCTTCAGTATTACTTTATTGATGAAGATTTTGAGCAGATGTATATCCAGGAGAAACAAAATGCCCAGATGGCAGTTATCTTTTCAATACTTGCAATCTTTATTGCCTCTATCGGTCTATTTGGGTTGACATCGTATACTGTTGAGCAGAGGACAAAGGAGATCGGAGTCAGAAAAGCTATGGGTTCATCTGTCGGTGGAATATATATCGAGATATCAAAAGAGATCATAATACTTGTATCAATTTCAGCTCTGGTTGCATGGCCGGTTATATACTACTATGCCGGAAAATGGCTGGAGAATTTTTACTACAAAATAAATCTTGGAGTCTTCAGCCTATTTGCTGGATTTTCAATTGCTTTGGGAATCGCTATCCTTACAATAAGCTACCGGGTTCTTAAAGCGGCAAGCGTCAATCCTGCTCAATCACTTAAATATGAATAGATAAGACAATCTAATTATAAATCACCAATGATTAGATCTGTAATCTCATGATAACGCATCGGGTTGTTTATCAACCCTAAAACTCTTTTATCAACTCAAGCATTTTACGGTCAAGTTTGTGACCTTTGAAATCTTCATACTGTACGTCAGCTCTTTCGCTATCGAGTATACCGAATCCTCCCCTGAAATTCCACATGGCCCAGCCCCATCCGGCTTCTTTCCACTGACTCATAAGCTCTCGCATCCATGCAAGGACAACATCATGCGGGGTTTTGCTGAATGCCCCGAACTCACCAACATGAACTCCTACTCCCATAGCCTGAACTTTTTTCCAGGGATCAATCATCTGAAGTTTTATTCTTTCTTTTCCCCACTCCATATCTATTGGTATGCCCCACCTGTCAAGTTTATCCTTATAGGTCTGATTCATTTCATCACTCAGATATCTTAATTCAGTGGATAACTCGGGTTTCAAAGGGAAAGTGGGCACAGGCCATGTAGTAGCACCATCTACCCATCCGGCAAGGTAATGTGTGATCTGTGAAGGCTCGTAACCCCTGCCACTCTGGACAATATTCAGATCTGCCAGGTCGGGCATCGGATCCCTGCCCCACCACATGCCGTCTGCAAATATAAGACGGTTCGGATCAACATCCCTGATAGCTTTCACAACTCTTCTCATTACCTTTCCATGTACTTCCGGTGTCAATGGCCTGGTCCTTTCAAAATCAAGTGATCCCGGCTCATTGACAAGGTTGAAGCTCACATTTTTGTTTGGTATTCCCTTGTACCTCTGCGCGAAATGGCTCCAGTGATAGTCAAATGCCTGCTGTGCCTCTTCATCAAGCCAGAGATTGAAAGGTTCCTTCAGAGAACGGTCAACCGAATACCCGGGCGCCCGGTGAAATGAGATGTTTGTATGAACGCCATACTGTTTGCCAAATTCGACTGCCTGGTCAATCTCCTTGAGAGTTTTTTCATCCATCTTTTTCCAGTCAGAAGGATCTGACCAACAGCGGTACGACATCGGAAGACGTACAAAATCAAATCCAAGCTCTGCTATCAGTGCAAAGTCGGATTCCTTGAAAGGATCATTACTGTTTGCTGCAATGAATTTCTCAAGGAGGTTGAATCCTTTCCATCTGGGTATTGAACTTGCAGTTATATCTGCTGAAGGTTTTGGTTTGCATTCGGAGGCAATCATGGCCAATCCGGTAAGGGCAACGGTTGTCTGAACGAACTGACGACGGGTTACGGGTTTTTTCATTATTATAAAATATCATTAATAGTTTAACATTCAATCCCAATAAGAAATCATATTAAATTTGTTACATAAATTTATGAAAAATAACATAATGGTGCTCTGCACCTTAAATACATTCCACTAATCTATTTACTACCAATATATCGGTGCGCTGCACTCCAATAACCGAGATCAGCATGTTACCTCTAGCTGCGGAGCAGCAAAATACCTGTAGCTGCAGAGCAGCGAAATACCTGCAGGTGCAGAGCACCGCAATATTTGCAAGGGTATATCCCTTAAAATGATTCTGATAATAAAAGGATCATAAGTTAGTTCACAATTTGGGAGATCCCTCATCCAGCTAAAGTTTATGATAATGTTTGAAAGTTCATTAAGCTTGTTTACCACAAGGGAGATCCCTCATTCCGCTAAAGCGGAATTCGGGATGACAGAATCGTTTTTTGGGGCAAAAAAAAGGAAGAAGCGACGATTTGGATCTGCAAGAGATTTTTTTGAGATATTAGTTCCAAATCGCCGTTTCTTCCTCCTCCAATACATATTTTCATGTCATTCCGAACGAATCCGCTGAAAGGCGGAGAAGTGAGGAATCTCCAGTGTGTATTACAAATTATAATTTTTCTTAGCATTGCTGTCTGAATGAGGAGAGAGGAATCTCCCGGATACTTTTCAGATTATATTTATTCCGGGTTCTCCATCATTCTATTCCAATCCTGAATGTTTCAATTGAATTCTTACCCAACTCAATCTTCACCTCTTTTCCCTTCTGGCCGGTATCTTTTAAATCTTCCTCAATTATGTTTGTCTGAATAAATGTTACAGCCGGAAACCATAGCTTCATATCAACATTTTTCTTCTTTTCTTCCATGTTTACCACCCTGAGGATAAGACTATTACTCTTGTCATCTTTCTTCAGGGCGGTTACGCGTACAAGAGGAGATGAAAAATTAATAAAGCTCATTTCAGCAGGAAAAATTCCCTTCTGAGGCTTATCCATTACAACAGGATACAGAGGGTGATTCCCCTCAACACCAAACTGATAACCATTCTGCCAGCCCGGCTGATGCGAAAAGAGGGTGAACCTGAATGAGTGGCTGCCCTTCTGACTATACCAGTTTCCCAGGTAATGGCAGCTTTTATGAGATGAAAGCAGAATACCCTGAAGTACCGGGTAATCGACTGATTCTCTTCCGGGATCTATCCAGTCAGCAACAGCGAGATTGGTCGACATGGTTACACCAAAACTATCATTGCTTGCAGAAATGAAATTCTCAATTTCGCGAGGATGTATTTCTGCAGGCATCTGCCTGTAGGTCCCTTCCCAGCTCCATCCCCGGGGCGAAATATTCAGCTCATCCCTGTTCACATTAACGATCCCCATCGGGACATCATATGTAACCTGAGCCTCATTCATTGCAAGCGGAAAAACAACTCTTATCTGCCGGTTATGGATACCGGGCCAGTCGGGGATCTCATATTCAAAATCAATCTTCCTGATCTGATGATATACTGTAATTATCTGTTTTACAGTAAAATTACTCATATAAGAAACAGATTCATAAACCGATGCCACAGCAGAATTGCTTTTAAGTGTCCACTGCTGGTTTTTCATCGACAGAGACTCAAAACCTTCAAAATTAACAGGTGTAATCCTGACAAACTCACCTGCACCGTTTCCGTTATATCCAAAATGCAGGATATCGCCACCTGCATATTTCGAGGTATTGAAAACCTCTTTCTTAATCTGCTTGTCATAAAGAGATGTTATACCTCCACTTCCTAATTCAACCCTGAAAAAGCTGTTCTCACAAAAGTTCTCCCCTGCATTCACTTCACTCTTATCTTTGCTTACACCCTTTTCAAGATAAAATGTTTTATATCCTAATGAAGGAACATCAGATGCTTTGAATGTTATTGTTCTCTTTGAACCACTGACAGAGAGAGCTGAAGGTACTGAATTCCCATCTGTGTCTATGATCCTCCAACCTGTACCTTTCATACTGGAAACATCTATACTTACAATACCATCCCTTTGCCATGAAAGGTCGTTGAACACCAGGATTGAACTAGGTTTCTTAACCTCAATTGCTCCGGAGAGAGATTTCAATGACTGGTTCAGTATCATGGTCCCTGTTTCATCGCCCATCTCAAGTGAGGCTCTGAATATACTGTCGGTAATCGAGCCATTTTTCCCACCCCATCCGTGATCGGGATATATCGAATTATACCAACCCTTCATTAGCTCTCCGGCAGGGTATTCACCCAGACTTTTATTAATTATGCCATTTAACGAGCTGAACATTTCTGCCGCCCGGAGCATAACAGCAGCAGATTTCTTAGCTTTAATAGCCTGGTAATGAGCCGGTCCGTGAATATAAAGCCACAGATCAGGTCTCTCACCTGATATTGAATCAAACTTTGCTTCAGGTACATTTATCTCATGGAGGAAATCTTCTGCTGTCGAGTGACGCAGCAACGGTATATCAAATCCTGAATTCTTCGCGATATCATTCCATTCATTGATTATGGGAGTATAATCCTTCGGACCTCCGGCGTCAGTGCTTATAACTACCCCGTAATGTGGAGGGATATTTCTCTCTGCATAATAATCGTCCCAGTTCTTTAAAACGCTATTTAGTTTCTGAAAAGCAGTCACTACATCACTCTCAAAATACTGGTAAACGAGCAGTGCCCACCCATAATTACCCAGACTATAGGTCAATACTTTAGAACCATCCGGGCTGTACCAGTTATAAAACCCCTCCTTCATACGACTGATAACCAAAAATTTAATACCTGACTTTTTAAGTATCTGTGGTATCTGAGGCGTTCTTCCCGGCACATCGATATTATAGGCAGCAAAAGCATCCATCCCGGGTAGATTTTCCTTAATCCATTTGCGTCCGAAGTAAGCCTGGCGCACCAGTTGCTCACCCGATTCAAGACCTTCATACGGCTGGTTGAAAGTGGCACCCCAGGTAAATTGCCCGTTTTTATATGCATCAATTATCCTTTGTTTTTCTTTTGGAACACTTTCGAGTACTTCCATCAGATTCAGTGTCTGCTCCATTTCAAACCTGAAAGCAGGATTTTTACCAATCTGGTCAAGAGCTGGAATAATAATATCATGAATTCTTTCCTCCCGGCATGAATCTGGTGTATTCATCCAGGCAATATCCTGGTGGGAGGAACATATTATGTGAATGGTTCCTTTTCCGAAATATCCCCAGTCAGATGAAATAAGTGGTTTGAACATCTGTCTTGAAAGAATACTATTTGCAGATTTATTGCCACAATAGAATACAATCTCATTATCTTCTCCGGTTAACGGGAGATATAACTCAAATCTTCCGGAATCCGCTTTTGAACAACTTATATCTTTCCCATTAAGGGTTACTGTAAAGCTTTTTCCCAACTCATCTCCATTAATCCAGACTTTTGCCATCTTCTGATTTGAAAATGACTTGAATTGATATGGTTTATAATAGTTTATTGAGATCTCCCTTTGTGCCCACCCTGCAAGTGTTAAAAAGACAAACAGGAACAGGGTAAGTATTTTATTATGGTTCATTAGTAATTCAATTGTGTAAAATCAGATCTCATAAATAAAAATGAAGACAATTTCTTTCATTTTGCTTATAAAGATGCCAATAAATCAAATTGTATGTTAACTCTACTTATACTCAAAAGCGACGAGTGTTCTGGGTGAAATATCCTTTATATTAATGACATTACCTGCTTTAGTGACAGTTGATTTACCATCTGCAGGCAGAATCAGCTTAGTCTGAACGGATACAAGTTTTGGCATTTCGAGAGTGATATTGACTGCCTCATCATTGAAGTTTTCTATAATAGCGATATTGTCTCCCACCAGGTAAAAGCTGACCTTGTTAGGAGCATCGAATTTCATGCCCATAGGTGCCAGCAGCTTATCTCTCAATGGTTTAAGCTCCTCCTGCGTAAGTTTCAATAACTGTTTCGGATCATCGCCAGCTTTGAATACCATCAGGTTTTTATTCTCCAGCAGTGTCTGGTCAGTCAGCCTTTTTGCAAGCTCTTCTGTAATTACAACCTGTTTACCTGAAGTGAGAACTGCTGCAAGCTTTCCTGAAAAACCAGGATCTTTCAGCGCATGAGAAGTATATATTACTGATTGGAAATTACTTGTAAGTTCATATCCCGGAACAAGCGGCAGGCCAAGCATTCCGAAGTAACTGAAAATATAATTCTCCTTAATAGGCTCGCTATTGGGAAGTTTAGGAAGATAAATACCTTTAAGTGGTTTGTCTTTTATCAGCCGTGCCAGATCGAAAAGGAGTGGAATTTCGCTTTTAAGGGCAGCCACATTCCGGATAGGAGTACCATCATGGCCATCATATTTATTGGTCTCTGTCAGAAGACTGCCATAGTGGAAAAGCATTATCTCTTTTCCATTACCAAGCACAGTCTGCCGTGCTTGTTCAACATAGAATTTGGGTGATGTTCCAAGAGCATCGATCCAGCCTCCACCAGCCTTTCCGGCACCAATGCCGTCGAGCCATCTCATTATGAAGAAAGCATTATACTGGACAGTACCACCCGGTTTCAGATCAAAATTGTAATCGCGTGTCTCAGTACCAACCCATGTGAAATCATAATCCTTGCTCTCGCGGACAACCTCATAGCCACGTTCCTGGAAGAAATCATACCAAAGAGGGTATTTTATAATAATTTTTGCATTTGGATTAACAGCTTTTGCCGGTTTAATAATATGATCGCGGCTGAATTCAACGAGAAGGTCGTTGCGGAATTTTGCCCAGGTGAGATCACCTTTTGCAGCTACACAATCTTCACATGTACATTCGGTAAATAGAAAATCATCAATCATGATGAGATCAAATACTGAAGCAGTATATTCAAATATCTTTTCCATCTCCTTAACAGTCTTATCATTCACATAGCATGGTGTAGCACCCCATCCACCTATTCCGTTTTTCCCGACATTCACGGTTGTGACACAGCCTGCCACGTCAAATCCTTCTTTTTTAAATCGGTCCCGTGCCTTTACAAGAGTCTCTTTTTCTGCATAATAACCGCCACGAAATGTTTCTATGAAGACTCTGGTCAGGCCGGTTTCCTTGCACCATTTTACTGCACTTTCAAGTCCTTCGTCGGTATTGATCTTGTCACGGCAGTCCTGTGCTGTGAAAAGGGTTGAAATCCGGAGAACATCCTTGTTCTTATTTGCAGCAGTCCATAAGGGCTGGGACCAGGTTGAACTGAAGTACAATATTGAAATCGCTGAGATAAGAGCGATTTTTGACACTCTGCTGATCTTCGTTTTCATAATCTGATAGGTATTAAAGTGGGTTAATTCTATATTCTATTGCTCAATTATGGTACAAAATCCACCATTGGCCATCATATTCACAGGTAATGAACTATTTTTCGTAACTGTAGCCTTCCGTATCTGAAGGTCTGTCATCTCTTCTCCCGGTTTGTCTTCATAAATCTCAATATCATACTTACCATCCCTGATGAAATCAAGCGGGATATCAATTTTTCTCTCCGCTCCCGAGTTAATACCTGCAATATACCAATTTTCACCTTTGCGCCGTGCCAGGCAGATATAATCTCCCGGGAATCCATCAATAAAACGGGTTTCATCCCAAGCTGATTCCAGTTTTTTCAGGAAATTCTTCGCCGGAGAATTAAGATAAGCTTCAGGACGATCAGCCATAACCAGCCAACCTGATTCAACAATAACTGACAACGCCAACTCATGAGTGTAAGTTGTTGTACGCTTAACTTCCGGACGTATTGTAAAAGTGACCGGCGTGTAATCCATAGAGCCAACAACATTGCGTGTAAAAGGCAGAGTGCAATTATGCTCAGGTGAAGGCGAATGAGTTCCTTTAAAAGTATAATACTCTGCTCCGAGCACCGCTTCAAGAGTCATTACATTCGGATAGGTACGGCGCTGACCACGTGGTAAAGTCTCTCCATGAAAACTTACCATAAGCTTTCTTTTTGCAGCATCCTCCATGGCAGAGTTGCGGAAAACCATAGCATACTGTTTATCAGAATCTATATAATCAATCTTAATCCCTTTTATTCCCAGATCCAGGTACCTGCTGTATATTTTATCCCGGCCTTCCTGTGTTTTCAGTATGTTTATCTCATCCCAACCGTAAACACTTATATTATTTGATTTTGAATAAGCAGTAAAATCGGGTAACCATTCAGTTGTTTCCCAAAGTTCTGATGTCCGGAAAGGAGAACCTACAAGAGAAACATCGAACTCTATCCATTTCCAATTCATTTCAGAAGCCATATCAACATACATTTTTAGAGTATCTGGATAACTGTTAGCCATCCAGTTACCCCTCCATGGAAAGACAGCTACACCCGGTTTGATCCAGCTCATATCTGAAATAACTGAAGGGGGATTCAGGTTCTCTACCATCACCGATTCTACAATTGTTCCCAACTTTGTCCCCATGATAAATGTTCTCCACGGCGATTCCCATACCGATTCTACTGTATACTCTTCTTCAGGAAGTTCTATCTTCATCTCATTTCCAATACCCGTTTTTGTAAGATGGCAACCGGGTTGATTGTAAACTGAAGCTTCAGTCAGCAACATCCAGAGATTGTCATCAATATGCATCAGAGCTGGAAATGACAGAGGTTTTGCTGAAATAGTGTCCAGCAATCTTTCCTGATATATATTTTCGTAATTGGGTACATAATCCATGATCCAGCTCATGGTGTTCTTCGGAATCTGAAAACGTGTAAATTTCTTCCTGACCGTTACTCCTGCAGAATTATCAATAACATAGCGAAATGCTATCCCATCGTTATATGCCCGACAAATAACCTTTAATATTTTGTCGTATCTGTTTTTAAAAATGAAAACAGATTCATTTGCCTTATTTATGTAAACTGAGGTTTTTCCTGTTGGCAGAGTATAAGTTTCGTCAACTACCGATCTTTGAATTTTTTCGAGGGTGAGATCAGAATTAAAATCGAGTAATGAATCTGCAATATCAATTCCCATTAAAGATTTCTCAACAGCATCTGTACCATTTGATCTGACAGAATAAAACAGGGTTCTGTTTTCATTTAACTCCAAAGTAATGCTGTTACTTTTATCCGGAGATTTAACTATCATATTTTGAGAACATGATGTACCTAAAATGAGTTGAAAAATCAAAATAGTGTACATAAGGTTTTTCATTCCCGATATTTTATGATGATCTGTCAACATATTATTTAAATTCTAATTTTTCTCCAAATGGTTTTGTGGATATATGGATCCCATTCTGAAAAACAGAGAAACTTTTCATATTGATCTGAATATTATAAGAATTCCCCTTGAATTTAAGACCTTTAAGAGTGGTAATTCCCATATCCTCGTGGGTATTAGGCGCAATTGTCAATATATCATTATCAATTTTTATTCCGAAGGTCCCGAATATTATTGCTTCCATTCCGGCTCCTGAGGCTATTTCCACAGGTTGTGAAGAACGGTCCTGCTCGGGTGTATCAGTCCTTGGGTTTTGTGGCAGATACGGGAAATATTCAATATATCGCATATGCCTTCTCAGTATATCCCATCCCATTTCTGCAAATCCCTGCATATAAAGGTAGCGGGATAGTCTTCCCGGTGCTCCTGCATACTGCCCACCTCCTCCCCAGTCGGAATCGATCAAATCCCAGTGGATCGTATCATTTCTGGCAATGGAATAGATTCCAAACCTACCCAGGAAAACCCCCTCACGCAGATGGCTTACCAGTTTGTTAACCTGAGTACCTGTAAGATAATCTGTTCCCAGGGCATCAAATAGATGGTTTGTCCATATTGCCTCTTTGCTTCCGTCAGGATATAGATTATCAAACCATCCTTTCTGCTCATTCCAGAGCCTGTTGTTCATGAGATTTTTAAGCTTTTCTGCATCATTAAAGTAAGCAGCATTGGTCTTATCCTTAAGAACAGAAGCCCACTCAGACATACGGTACAACAGTTGCACTGTCAGAATATTTGTTATTGGCACAACATGATTGTATCCATCAGTCCTGATCTCTATTATCTTTTCTGTATTGTATCCAACATCTATTAAACCCTGTTTATTAGTATAGTTTGTCTGTAGTTCCTTAACCCACCTCTGCATCCATTCCCATACAGTCGATTCACCGGCCTTTTGGTTGAAGATGGAATAATCACCTGTATGCCGGAGATAAGCTTCAAGCATTATCTGAAGGGCAAAAGGTTCCTGGATATAGAGATTATCCCAGAAGGCTCCCTTCCAGCTTACATATGTCCGCTTAAGCTTTACCTCCCTGAAATCAGTAAGGATTGCATCTTTCAGACTTTCCGGATCGAGCATGGCAAGAATGTCGGCAGAATACGAATTGTCCCAGCTGATTGTGAATGGCCAGTAACCAACTGCCCAGAAAGGATTCGTAATATAGTTTGGATTTTCGTACCTGCTCATCAGGACAGAGAGAAGGCACCTGTAATAATACTCCTGCAGTTTTGTGTTTGAACTTTCCAGTTTTGGAACACTCTCATAAGCCCATTTCAGCTTTTCCCTGGTAACCTGGTCAGCCCTTTCCATCCGAAGTTTTATATCTTTCTGTATTATTTCAGGTGATTTCTGCCCGGCTTTGTAAAACTTAACTGCAAAATAAGAAGTGATATATTCTCCGGCAGGAAGAGTCAGTTCAAATCCTTTTTCATTTATTGCGGATATGTCAGATGACACTGTAGCATACATCTGTTCGCTTCCAAAGGTAAATGCAGTGATCTGTTCAGGTACATCCTTTCCGGTCATTCCGTCGCAGACCATCTGACGGGCAAACTGTTGTGGAATAATAGTCAGCTTAAGCGGATTTGAATCCCTGTTCCTGAGAGTTACCTTAAGGAAGACCTCATCATTACCATATGATACATTAGTCATGGTCCTCATGGAAAAGGTAAGCCATTTCCCTTCAATTTCCTTATGAAATGTTCCATTCCTGGTGTATGCATTCGGCTGCCACTTTTCATCCTGGGTAACCATAATAAAAGGCGAATTTGGTCTGAAATTTGATCCCAGAGGGTCATCTCCCCTGCCATAATCGATCCATTCCTTCCACATCTGAGGCACATCATCCCTTACAGTCTTGCCTGTATTATGGTCATAGAAGTTAAGATTAAAAATGTATGAAGGTGCGCTGAATGGAAGAAACTGTACATTTGTAAAGCATGTAACACTATATTGCATGGGGCAGACAAATCCCCTGTAGTTTATCAGCATGACCTGGTAATCATCAAACCTCATCTGCTGGCGGTCCATTGCATAGTACTCAGGATCAGCAGGTGTAGCATTAACCTGGGCATTTAAATTTTGTGAAATGCCTAATAAAATCGCAGAAATTATGCAAAGGGACCTCAGGTACATAATTCTTCTTTCAGTGTTAATTTATTAACAATAAAAATATGATTTAATTATTAGTTCAGTTTAAAGATTTCCATCGCATTATCCCTGAAGATCCTTCCTGCAATTTCAATGGCTATTTCTTCTGTCATCCAGCCTCTTTCAACTCTTTCAGACAGCACAGTTGCAACCACTTCCTTGCCAAGTTCCAGAGATCCTACCGCATCATCGATTATTAATACATCACCTCCCCACATTATCTTGTTATAAGGCATTGCATCAAGCATTTCATGTAATGTGTTGATTGCTGAGGTTTTTGAAATCTGAGGAAGCCATACGAGGTCAAGATAAACATTACTGAATTGTTTGCCAAGTGCAACATAATCACCTGTCCATGGATAACCGCCGTGAAAAAGGATAAACCTGGCTTCAGGATACTTCATGAACAAATTCAGCAACTTCATCGGCTGCCCGTTATCGAGCCAGCTCCTGTTTCCTGCCAGATACCCGGTATGTATCTGGATAGGAAGATCAAGTTTTATTGCCTGGCCTATTATATGATGAAAAACAAAATCCTGCAGCTTCTTTTGTTCCTCCCTGTTAAGCGGTTCCTTCTTGTTATATATTTTGGTTGCTGTTACATAATCCACATCTTCAAAATAGACAGAGCGTGAATAAGCAAGTACATTCTTTAAACATACTGCACCTTTGTTTTTAAATTTTTCTATAACCGAATCAACCAGTTTTAAATAATCATCAAGACTCCCGGTGCTTATTTCCTGCTGATCCATAAATTTCAGTAAATTCTTCTCTGATGTGATCTTTTTATTTCCGGCAGCCTCATTGACCAGCAACACACAGTTGCTGATGTTACATACAAGCTTAAAATATCTTGTATCTATATCAGTGTTAAAATGATTCCAATACTGATCAAGGAGCATGGTTTTAAAACGTGTATCCCTGTAAACTTTATCAAACCACTCACCATAATTCCTGTAGTGATTTATCAACATCCGGTTATATAAATCCGGTATATCTTCTTTAACCACATAAGGTTTCTGATAATCATACAAGATCCTCAGACTGTTCATGAACTGTTCATGATAACTGGTGGAACGTGAATAATTATAGAATTTCCCGAATTTATTCCACAGGCTGTCGGCATTGAATTTGTATTTCTGCAATCCGGAATATGACGGTGCACCTGCTGAGGTGATGTCGCTTGCAAAGTAGGAAACCGTATTAAAGAGGAAGAAATTGTTCGAGTCGGCAGGTACCTGAAGATGCTCATGGGTATCAACTATATCAATGGTTTCGAGATAGTTTCGTATTCTATTATAAGAGCTCTCCTGACAAGAGGAAAGGATCAGAGCAGAAAGAAAAATCAGTTGTTTCTTCATGGCATAGTTTTCTTGTTTATATACAAATTAATTTTTATCACGGAGTGCACGGTCCCGATAACTATCGGGATCACGGAGTTGCATTGTCTAAAACTCCTTGTGTTACTCCATGTATTCCGTGGTTAATAACAGTAAATTATATTAAATCATCTCTTTCTTCCGGGTAACCATTTTGACCTGCCACCTGTTTCAGCGAGGAATTTCATTGCCTGCTGATGACAAGTAAGCTGAGCGTCAAGAAGGTTATCAGGTGATTCAATTTTTCTTTCCTGTGTAATTCTGATCCCGGAAAACGAGTGACTTGGTGATTCTACTACCACACTTAAAGCACCGCAATGAAAGTTAAGAGCTCCGTCAAGATTATAGGTACTTGTCCCGGTACGTGACGAATTACCCTCTATCTTAGGATCATTAGTATTCTGAAGTCCTTTTACAGCCAGTTCAGAATGTACATAACTGAAAAGTGTATCAAACACCGGAAGCAGAGCAGGTTCTCCCAATGGTCTGTGCATAAGCATAAAGACTGCGCCTGTATGCATATTGATGATCAGATCAGGTTTCTCCCTTTCTGTAAGGTCGAATAATGCCTGTGTCTCAGGCTGAATCCTGCCCAGGAAATCATCATGCTGGAAATTAACACCGGCATCATTAGGATAGCCCCCCGGAAAACCCGGCTTTGAAAAGTCCATAGGGATAAACTCCTTAATCTGTGGCCATCCTGTAATTTTTCCTTCCGCATTACCACCGGTATTAAGGTATTCAGCAACCGTAAAATCGGTATCGCGATAAAGTTCCATGCGCAGTGGTATGCGTTCTCTTCCGTCAGGATTTGTGACAGGAATAAGGATAAGCCTGTTTATTTTTGAAGCTATCTCATCGATCTGCGGCCATTCTTTACCACGGAGATCTTTCCCTGTTTCAAGAACAGAAATGAGGTTGACCATTCCAACAATTCCTTCAAATTCACCACCATGAACAGCAGCCATTCCCATGTATACTGTCTTGTCGTGATCCGGACCACGATAAGCTCTTACATCACCAAATCCAAGTGATCCTGAGAATGTAGTTGTCCCTTTTCCCTGGCGTGGCGTTCCGTACAAAACCGCCCGTATCTCCCTGCCGCCTGCCGAAGTGCCAATAACTTCGATCTTACCTTTTTTTACTGTTTTATCAAGAAAGGCATATACCTCTTTATATTCAGATATCCAGAAAGAAGGGATTTCAGGAGCCTCTTTAAGATAATCGGTTGGAATCTGGAATGTGAATGAAGGTTTTTGAACAGCGTCCTTCTGCTTACAACTCAGCATTAATAATGTTATGATAAAAAGAGATGTTAATAAGGAAAAAAGTTTTGTTTCTTTCATGATTCGGCTATTTATTTTTATTTTTTAATATAATAAGAAATCCTTTACCTCCTGGAATAACAAGTGATTCGAATTTGACATTGTCATTGGCATCCTGAAAATCTTTTATGTAAGGTATAAAAAATTCTGTAACTGCAGGATCAATTCCAAGCTCTTTCCATCTTAAACTAAGAGAGACCTGCTGGTCTTTATCACTCCAGTTAGCCACTGCCAGTATTGATTCTCCGGTTCCTTTAAAAAGGGATGTATAGATATTTTTATTGTTACTTTTTACCGGGTAATTCTTTTCCCAGTAACCCTTATGTATCTTGTCTTTAATATTGTATTGATCCCAGAATTTCCATATTTCGACAGGAGTATTTCCTACCCATCCTGCCCTGTTGGTAATACCATACACCATACCCCTCCATGGATTTCCTCCACCTTCAAGCATCTGTCCGGGCAATCCGAAAGGGATACCTGACACTTCAATAAGCCAGTGATCAGGAGCACGGTTATAATCTCTCCCTTCTCCTATCCATACGAGGTCGAAATAGGGAAGCAGGTCCATGTAGAGATTAAGACAGTTGGTGTATCCTGCCCAGGCGTTGAAATGGTTCCAGCTGTGAAGGTCCATTCTTCCTTCAGGACGGTACTGGTCGATGATCTTCCTGGCTCGCTGAAGGGTATAACGGTCAAGTGCTGAATCGTCGATATATACGCCATCGATTCCGATATTCTTCACCATCCATTCGAGACCTGCCACATAGAAATTATTAAGCCTTCCATCGGGTGTGGTAATGACCGAGAGATCTGTTTCATCCTTAAACTTACCCTCCTTTATAACATTGAACCAGGCCGGGATATATTTCTCTCTAAGATTTTTAATCAGCCACTCATTGGGTCCTTTCGAATTGATAACTGTTTTACTTTCATTACCCGGACCGGGATATATGATCTCGCCGTTAAGGCTGTAAAAGGCCCGGAATTCGGGCAGATTTTTAGTCAGCTCCCTTGTTGTATAGTAGAATTTCATCCGGATGTTCTTATCATGTGCACTGGCCACAAGCTTCTTAAGTTCAGGGACATTTGCATCAAGATATGGGTAGTTGATGAATGGGTAGATATCCTCGGCATGATGAATATTAATAACATTGGCTCCGGCTTCAAGGGCTGCGGCCACTTTAACTGAAGTATTCGCTCCACCTCCATGGAAATATCTTTCACCAAACTTATTCTTCATATCGATAGTTCTGAAAGGTGTAAGGAGAAGTTCAAAGTTATAGTCCAGCACCTCGCCCTCCTTAAGATCCCTGGTACCGGAGTAAGCACTGATCACCACCTCTCCTCCCTTTTCTGTTACATCAACACCCCCTTTGCCACCATTACCCCATGAAGGTGGGAGATTAAGAGGGCCGAACTTATAATAGACATTGATAAGAGGCCTGATGTAATTCTCAGCTTTCCATTTTATCCTGATCCCTCCATCAACCGATCCTAACCACAACATGTCCTGATTTTTGGTGGTATCCCACTTCCATTTCCAGACTGGTGTCCGATATCCTCCCTCATGACCCAATCCCATCATGTATTCAGCTTTCTCCTTATTCACAGGAACTTCAAGCCGGATATCCCTGATCTTCAGAGGTCTCTTCGCAATAAGCTTAATATTGTAATCGATAAAACCATCAAATTCGAGATGCCCCCTAACCTCAAGATCAGCGTCAGCAGATGTGTTTATGACTTTCCAGTTCACTGCAGCATCGGTTTTATCAGAGAAGATAATCTCACCCGGATCAAGACTTACGACTTCTCCATGCTGCTTTTCAATTATGAACCTGAAAGGATTCCTGACAATATAATCCCCGTTTTCCTTAATTGATTGATTTGAAGAATCAAAGAAACTCTTATAAGATCCGGGAAGTCCATTTTCAGATATAGTAAACGAGCGACCAAGAATGCTCAGCTTATTATCCTGAGATTTTACAGGCAGGTAACCACGGGTAACTTCATTATCAATACCGGAACGGGAATTAAGCCAGTTCAGACGTGATAGCCTGGCTCCCTCATCATAACCATGGTCAGACACCGGATCGCCTGAAACTATTAATGCAATATCAAGGTTTTGATTTACTCCTGCTACTGAAATTATAACAGTGCCTTTATATAATCCTGGTGTAATATCTGATAAGTCAATACCCATCCAAAAAGACTGCATTCTTCCAGAGCTGACATTGACAACCTTTGTGAAGTGATTACCTTTGATATCTATACCTTCTGTATTGAAGCAGGTCATTTTATCTGAAGAAATTTTCTTACCCCCGTTTCCTTTAAAATCAGTTAATTCAACCTGAACATCATTAACATCATCTTTCAGAGCCCACAGACCTGCCTGGAAGACAAAGTACTCTCCGGGCCGGGCATCCATGCTGAATTTATTGTTATCAAGAGATTCCTTCAGCCTGTATTCAGGAATAGAATCAAACCATTTAAGGGGATTTTCGCGGGTTTCAGGGAAAACAACGAACCTCCTGCCTTCCAGTTCCTGCTGATATCTGATAAATGCATCACTTGTGTGAATATTGTTAACACTTCTATTTTGAGTGCATGCTGAGAAAATGAATAACAGCATTATTAATACCCGGATTTTGTTCATGACATAGAGATTAATTGTTTTTTCTTCTTTTTTAGCCACGGAGAGCACGGAATTGCATTACCGTAAATACTCCGTGTTACACTGTGCAACTCAGTGGTTAATAAATAATTGTATCCTATACGACATCCCCCCTTCAAAGGGGGAATTTTTATGTTCTACCAAATACTTTTAAGTTCATTAACTTGAAGAGAATGAACCTTGATATTTCCTTTTAACATTAAACCTTCATCTGATTTTTTGTCCTTCAGACCTTCGGAGATAAAAAGTTTTCCTTTATCGATGTATGCTTCAACAGAAGTCCTGTCGAGGATTATCTCAATATTGAACCTGAAAATCCCGGGCTTGCCGCATATGTACGGAGCTCCGTTAAACCTGTTATAATTGCCGTCAAAATAAACTACAGGATTTCCACGGAAGAGCACCTCCAGCCCAAGTCCATGAACAATCTCAGCATCCATTTTTAGATGAATAAGGTCGCTTTTTACATCTTTCAGCTTCTCGTTTACCTCTTCACCTGTTAGATTATTCCATGAAAATGATTTCTGATGCAGACTCTCAATTTCCTTAATCGGTTCACAAAAAAGTCTTGTACCTTCAGTTGTTTTTCTCAATGTAAGTTCACAGGGGAACAGCATCATCTGGTTAAATGACATTCCTTTATGCTCTATTCTGCCCCAGCCGATCTGGATTCTTCTTCCGTCGGGAACATTATTATAAGTTTGAGCGGCATACTGGCTACCCCATGAATAGAAATACTTTCCATGTTCAGGTGTAAAATTTTCACCATCAAAGCTACCTGTCATATATGTTCCTGATGCACCGCACATTACCCATTTCTTATCCTTAATATTTCCATCGACAGGCAGTTCAAAAAACTCAGGGCATTCGTAAAATCCGGGAACAGTACTTTTCTTTTCCCATTTTTTGAGATCTTTTGAATTATAAATAATGTTGTAGTTATCATCGTAAAGGACCATTACCCAGCACTTTTTTGGCTCATACCAGAAAACCTTTGGATCGCGGTTTGGACCGAGAACAGGATTTCCTTCAAATTTTGTAAATGTTCTCCCATTGTCTGTACTGTAAGCCACATTCTGTGTCATATTTTTACCGGCAGCTGTATAAAAAGCAACAAGAGCCTCCCTGCCCCATCCGGCTGTATTGTCTTTATCAATAACTGCTGATCCTGAGAACATAGTACCAAGCGAATCGGGCTCAAGTGCAATGCCGAGCTCATCCCAGTGAACAAGGTCCTTGCTCACAGCATGTCCCCAGTGCATATTCTCCCAGTACTTCTCAAAAGGATTATGCTGGTAGAAAAGCTGATATTCACCATTATACCATACCAGCCCATTTGGGTCGTTGTTCCATCCCCGGCGCGAAGTAAAATGCAGCTGAGGACGATTTATTTCTTTATATAGCGTATCCTGACCGGCGATCTTATCATCCTGGTAGATGTATTTTAGTCCGGAGTCATTCCCTTCGTAAGAAATTTCCAGAGTCTTTCCAGCATAGCCGGAAATATCATAAAAAACCCAGTAATCCGGATTCCCTGGTGCGAGCCTGATGGCAAATTCCTTAACCTGATTCCCGTCTGCGGTAAATGTCATCTTTGCACGATCGGCAGCCTGGGAGACTGGGAGATTAAGGTATTTGCTCTTTATAACCATTGAAATCTCCTTAGTCTCACTTTTGCCAGTTTGCTGGTCTTTTGTACCACATGAAGAGATAATTAATATTAATACAAAGAAAAGTAGTTGTTTGATTTTCAGATACATGTTAGAAATTTTAATATTTACTGTTCTTCCACCCCCTCTTTGCATCGCAGAGAGGGGGCCGGGGGGTGAGTTCGTGTGAAGCTTTACCCGGACTGTCATTTAATGTATTCATGATATTCTTTTCATCAGTTCCGCAAGAGGAATTGTAATAATCCTGCCAGCAGGCTTACCATCCCTGTAGGTAATTACCCTGAAGGTATCAGCATCTTTGGGTACAGAGAGCTTTTCTCCTGATTTGTACAAAGAAGAATGATCATCGGGATAGGTATTATCAAATGAATAATAGATATTTACACCATCCAGTTCAGATCCAAGTCCGATAAGGAGGTTTCCCCTGTCATCCCTGGTTGCTGTAATGATCGCATCGTAGAAGCTCCTCGCATAATTTACATCCTCCTTCTCAAGCCTTTTCATTTCTTCTTCAGTCCTTTTAACAAACCGGTTCCAATCCCTTGAATCCTT
>Ga0307376_10000117_pt1 | contig 116792 bp, 113 predicted proteins | sample TR2MG_FD_202536 | JGI IMG/M metagenome (GOLD analysis project Ga0307376, IMG submission 202536) | Soil microbial communities from Risofladan, Vaasa, Finland - TR-2 | ecosystem: Environmental > Terrestrial > Soil > Coastal area > Acid sulfate soil | place: Finland: Risofladan, Vaasa...
GCATTTATCCTCCGGGCACCTTCGTCCGGCTGGAAAGCGGCCTGATCGGCGCGGTGGTGGAACAGAATGCCGCCAGTCTGCTACGGCCAACGGTGCGGATGGTGTACGACACGCGTAAAAATTGGGGCGTGACACCCTATGAACTGGATCTTTCGGGGCCTTCCGGAGACGCGGATCGCATCGTGAGCTACGAACCGCCGGAGAAGTGGGGGCTCCAACCCGCCATGGGTTGAAATGCAGGAGCGGCGTCTCCGCCAGCGCTTTCAATTGCATCCGTTGAAGTATCTGCGGAATGGTATGCAGGAAGAAAACTGTTGCTGGTGTTTCCGGGTGAGAGCTAATTCAGCTCCCCGTCTTTGTCTTTTGCCGTTTCCTCTTCGGACAGGGGAATGCGATAGGATTCCGTTGCCCACTGGCCAAGGTCGATCAGCTTGCAGCGTTCCGAGCAGAACGGACGGAATGGATTTTTCGGGCTGAAAAGCGCGGGATTGCCGCAAATCGGACAGGGTACGGTGGGTGTGGGTTTTATCGCGGTATTCACTTGTTTTCGAGCATGAGTTGCATGGCCGGGAGGCCGGTCTGGAAGTCGTTTTACAAATTGCAGAGTGTCAGATCGAATTCGACGTCGGTTTCGCAGCCTTTGGGTTTCTGGGGGCCATCGAGGGCATTGAAGCGAATATTGATGGCGTATTTGTTGGCACTGATTTCAGGGAAGCAGGGCAAGTCGCTCGCTACCGTAACGCGCAGCAGCTGCGCCACCCTGCCGCTCAACATCTGCTGGAATGTCCCCTGCACCGCGGTATGGCGGCTGGATTTGCCGCTGTCGCGCAGCATGCGTAAAACGATCTTCAGTCCGTCCCGGATCGGCAGCATCGGCGTCAGCCATTCGACCAGGCTCTGCCTGCGTGTATTTTCATCCTGGGTCAGCCAGAAATGGTAGGAGGGCAGGTCGAATTCGCAAACACCGCCGGGGATGCCGGTGCGCTGCTTGATGCTCATCAGCCATTCATTGTCGCGCAGGTGCTGGCCGACCTTGCCGGGCGCACCGTGCAGGCGGCTGTACACGCTGTCGATGTCGTGCAGCACTTGATTTAAGGCGTCTTCCGAAATGGCGGGATTGTTGCGCAGGGCTTCCAGGATATGCTTCTGCCGTTCCAGTTCCTGCAACAGGTCGGACTTGAGGTCGGCGCGACAGGCAACTTCCAGGATTTCGAACAGAACCAACAAGGCGGCGTGGTGATCCAGTCGATGCGACAGGGAGCAGTAGTATTGCGCCTTGGCATACAGATCTTCCAATCGCAGGAGGGTGCGAATTCGCTCGTTAAGAGGATGGTCGTAGGTGATCACTGTCAGGCCTGAATTTGGCAAAGCTTGATTTTGACGAATTATGATTGATCTGACAATCGTTTATACTAATTTAATAATCAAAAATTTCAAATGGATTGAGTTTTCGCGGTGCGGCGGTTGCCGCCCCCATCCTGTCGATGCAATGCCAGCGCCAGATAGCGCTGATGTAAATTCCTGACTTGTTCTTCGAGGTCTTCCTGTCCGCCCCGGTTGGACAGGATGTCATCGGCCTGTTTGATACGCTCCGCACGGGGGATCTGGTTCGCCATGATGGCCCGCACTTCATCGGCGGATAATCTGCTGCGGCCCATGGCCCGGGAGATTTGCTGGCTTTCGTCGCAGTCCACTGCCAGTACACGGTCGACCAGGTCGCGGTAGGCGCCGGTTTCAAAAAATAGCGGAACGACCAGCAGTAAATAAGGGGCGTGTGCTGCGGCCATTTCGGAAATAACCTGTTGCTTGATAAGAGGATGGAGAATCGCCTCCAGCTTTCCCTTGGCGGCATGATCGGAGAATATCCGCTTGCGCAATCCGACGCGGTCGAGATTTCCATCCTGCAACAGGCAGGCGGCGCCGAATTGTTCGACGATGGCCGCAAGGGCCGGGGATCCTTTTTCTGTCAGACGGCGTGCGATCTCGTCGGTGTCGATTACGGCGGCGCCCAGCGCGGCAAAAATTCGGGCGGCGCTGGTCTTGCCGCTGCCGATGCCGCCGGTAAGTCCGATGGTGAGCATCTTTAGAGTCCGAGATAAGCCTGGGTGATCTGCTTGCCCCACAGCAGGGCGATCAGACCGCCGCCCGCGAGGTAGGGGCCGAAAGGAATGGGAACCTGGCGGCCGTGGCCGGCGAACAGGATCATCGTAACGCCCACTACTGCGCCAACCAGCGATGAAAGCAGGATGACCAGCGGCAGCAACTGCCAGCCCAGCCAGGCGCCGATGGCGGCAAGCAGTTTGAAATCGCCGTAGCCCATGCCTTCTTTCTTCGCGATCAGTTTGAACAGCCAGTAGATGCTCCAGAGCGCCAGGTAGCCCGCCACTGCGCCGATCAGGGCGGAGTCGAGGCTGGTGAACAGGCCGTTAAGGTTAAATAACAGGCCGAGCCAGATCAGGGGTTGAGTGATACTGTCCGGCAGTAACTGGGTATCGAAGTCGATGCAGGTGAGGGCGATCAGCGCCCAGGTGAATGCCATGGCCGCCATGGCGGCTGGCCCGAAGCCGAAATGCCAGGCGGTCAAGCCGCTGAGCAGGCCGGTCAGCGTTTCAACCGTCGGGTAGCGCGGGCTGATCGGTGCTTGGCAGTGGGAGCAATGGCCGCGCAGGATCAGCCAGGAAAGCACGGGTATGTTCTCCCATGCGCGTATCTGGTGGCCGCAAGACGGGCAAGCCGAACGCGGGACGACCAGGTTGTAGGGCGCGGAGGGAGGAATTGCGTCCCCATTTTCCATCTCGCTGCATTGCGCGCGCCATTCGCGTTCCATCATTTGGGGCAGGCGGTGGATGACGACATTGAGAAAGCTGCCGACAAGCAGACCGAGAAAGGTTGCCGCACCGGCAAAAAGCACCGGGGAAGATTGCAGGGTTTCGAAGAGCATTTGGAGTCCTGGGTTGCGATGCAGGAGGCCGCTCCTGCTGCGTTGTTAAACGACCTGGCCCATCTTGAAGATCGGCAGGTACATGGCGATGACCAGCCCGCCGATGATGACACCCAGAACCGCCATGATTATCGGTTCCATCAGGCTGGACAGGGCCTCCACGGCATCGTCCACTTCGGCCTCATAAAAGTCGGCAACCTTGCTCAACATGGCATCCAGGGCACCCGATTCCTCGCCGATCGCGACCATTTGCAACACCATGTTGGGAAACAGGTTGGTGTTTTGCATCGCAGTGGTCAGATTGGTGCCGGTGCTCACCTCGCTCTGGATTTTTTTGGTGGCGTCGGAGTACAAGGCGTTGCCGGCAGCGCCGCCGACCGAGTCCAGTGCTTCGACCAGCGGCACGCCGGCGGCGAACATGGTCGACAGGGTACGGGTCCAGCGCGCGATGGTGGCTTTTTCAATCACTGCCCCAAAGATGGGCAGCTGCAGGGAAAGCCGGTCCATGAAGTATTGCATTTTTTTCGAGCGTTTCCAGGTATAGAAAAAGAACCATAAAGCGCCATAAATACCCCCGAAAATCGCCCACCAGTAGGCGACGAAAAAGTCCGAGATGGCCATCACGATCAGAGTCGGGGCGGGCAGGTTGGCGCCGAAGCTGGAGAACAGCTCCTTGAACGCGGGAACCACGAAAATCATGATGATGGCGGTAATGATGAAAGCCACGACCAGAATGGAGATCGGGTAGAACAGTGCGGACTTGATCTTGCCCTTGATGGCCTGGATTTTTTCCTTGTAGGTGGCGAGGCGGTCCAGTACGGTGTCGATGATGCCGGCCTGCTCGCCGGCGCCGACCAGGTTGCAGAACAACGAGTCGAAATACAGGGGGTATTTGCGGAAGGCCTGGCTCATGCTGCTGCCGGTCTCGATATCGGATTTGATGTCGTTCAGCAGTTTTGAAACGGACGGGTTGCTGTGGCCCTTGCCGACGATATCGAAGGATTGCAGCAGCGGCACGCCGGCTTTCATCATGGTGGCCAGTTGCCTTGTGAACAGGGTGATATCCTTGTCGGTGACTTTCTGGCCTTTTTTGAAGCTGCTTTGTTTCTTGACCTTGATAATGGTGATGCCCTGACGGCGCAGGCTGATCTTTACCACCGCTTCGCCGGGCGCGCGCATCTCTCCCTTGACCTTCTTGCCTTTCTTGTCGGTGCCCTCCCAGTTGAAGAGGACGTTTTTCACTTCTTCCTTTTTCGCGGCAGCCATGTATATAAGTTCCCTTTATCTTAAAAACGGCTTTTAGCCACGGATAAACACGGATTAACACAGATAAAACATGTGAATGAAATAATTCCGTTTTTTTCCCGGAAGGTAAGTGACGAACATCGTGCAAGCCTATGATAATCCGTGAACATCTGTGTTAATCCGTGGCTAACCTTTCCTGGTTTATTCGTTGGTGATGGCTTCGACTTCTTCCAGCGAGGTGAGCCCCGCCTTCACCTTGAGCAGGCCGGACTGGCGCAGGTCGCGTACGCCTTCGCGCTTTGCCTGGTCGGCGATGTCATGAGCGGTGCCGTTTCTCATGATGATGCGGCTCATCTCCTCGCTGATCGGCATCACCTGGTAAATGCCGACGCGGCCTTTGTAGCCGGTGTCCTTGCAGAGTTCGCAGCCGACATGGCTGTAAGGCTGCCAGCTGCCGTCGAGTTCTTCCTCGGTAAAGCCGGCGCGCAGCAGGGCTTCCCTGGGAATGTCGATGGGTTGTTTGCATTTGCACAAACGTCTTGCCAGGCGTTGCGCGGTGATCAGGATCACCGATGAGGCGATGTTGAAAGGGGCGACGCCCATGTTCATCAGGCGCGTCAGGGTGCCCGGGGCATCGTTGGTGTGCAGGGTGGACATGACCATGTGCCCGGTCTGTGCGGCCTTGATGGCGATGTCGGCGGTTTCCAGATCGCGGATTTCGCCCACCATGATCACGTCCGGGTCCTGGCGCAGGAAGGACTTGAGAGCGGCGGCGAAGGACAGGCCGGCCTTGTCGTTGACGTTGACCTGGTTGACGCCGGGCAGGTTGATTTCCGCCGGGTCTTCCGCGGTGGAGATGTTGACGCCCGGTTCGTTCAGAATGTTCAGGCAGGTGTAAAGCGACACCGTTTTGCCGCTACCGGTAGGTCCCGTCACCAGCACCATGCCATAGGGCCGCTTGACGGCGTTGAGCAGATGCTCCTTCTGCTCCGGTTCGTAGCCTAGTACGTCGACGCCCAGCGTGGCGATGGCCGGATCGAGAATCCGCATCACGATCTTCTCGCCGTACAGGGTGGGCAGGGTGCTGACGCGGAAATCGATGGCGCGGCTTTTGGACAGCACCAGCTTCATGCGCCCGTCCTGTGGAATGCGTTTTTCCGAAATATCGAGTTTGGAGATCACCTTGATGCGGGAGGAGAGCTTGTCCTTGATCGCCAGGGGCGGTTTGGCGGCTTCGTAGAGTATGCCGTCGAGGCGGTAGCGGATGCGGTAATATTTTTCGTAGGGCTCGAAATGGATGTCGGAAACGCCGGCGTTGATCGCATCCAGCAGGATTTTCTGAAGGAAGCGGACGACCGGTGCGTCATCGACCTCCGCGCCGGCACTTTCATCTTTCTGCGCGGCGGCTTCCTCGTCGGCGAACTCCAGGTCGGCGTCGTCCCCCGCCAGGTTTTGCAGCGAGGTGTCGGTGGCCTCAACAATTTTTTCAATCAGCTTGTCGAGCTTGTCATCTTCCACTACCACCGGTTCGACAGCGAGGCCGGTCTTGAACCGGACATCATCTAGGGCGCGCAGGTTGGCCGGGTCGGAGATGGCGATGAACAGGCGATTGCCGCGTTTTTGCAGGGCGAGAACGCGCCGGCTCCTGATCAGTTTGCTGTCGAGTACGTCATTCGGCAGTTGATCCGCATCGATGGCAGCCAGATCCAGCAGGGGGAAGCCGAACGTCCGTGCGGCGAATTCCGCAACCTCAAGGGCGGTCATTTTCCTGCTTTGCGCCAGTTGCGCGATGAAGCCGATTTCGTTGATGCTGGCCTGTGACTGAATGGCATCGGCGTCGGCCTCCAGCAGGAGGCCGTTTTGCACCAGCGCATTGGCCAGTCCGCTAAGCTTGGTTGAACTCGTTGCAGATGCCATCTGGGATTGCCCGGATTACATGGAGTTGGAAACAAGCCAATAATGCACTTGGCAAATTTTTTTGTAAAGGCGGCGGAATCTCATTCCGGGGCGGTCAGAGCCGGGAAAATACGCACAACTTTGACGACGCGGTCCTGTGTTTTGACGATTTCCAGCATATGGCCGGCAATTTTGAAGCTGGTGCTGGCCTCCGGGATGTCCTCGAAATGTTCAAGAACCAGGCCGTTCAGGGTTTTTGGGCCATCCAGGGGAAGTTCGAGCTTGAGCTTGCGGTTCAGGTCGCGCAGCGTGCAGCTGCCGTCCACCAGCCAACTGCCGTCTTCCTGCGGGTAGATGCCGCTATGGGCAGTGGGACGCGAGGCGAATTCGCCGACAATTTCTTCCAGGATGTCCTCCACGCTCACCAGTCCGAGCAGCTCGCCATACTCATCGACAACCAGGCCGATGTGGTGGCGGTTCTCCTGGAAGTGCTGGAGCTGCGAAAACAGCGAGGTGCCGGCAGGAATGAAATAGGGTTCGCGGACGATCTCCTGCAGAATCTCGGCATTGATTTCCTGGTGGCGAACCTGGTGTAGCACATGGCGGATATGGATCACGCCGACAATGTTGTCCAGCCTGCCGCGGTAGACCGGCAGGCGAGTGTGATGGCTGGTCGACAGCTGCTCGCGGATGACTTCCTCGGGTGCGTCCAGATCGATCGCTTCGATCTGGTTGCGAGGAACCATGATGTCGTCCACGCTGATGTTCTCGAGTTCGAACAAATTAAGGAAAATGCTCTGGTGCTTGGGCGGGATGTAATGGCTTGCTTCCAGCACCAGGGTGTGCAGCTCTTCCATGCTGAGGTGGGCTGCTGCGGCACTGGGCGGCTTCAGGCGCAATAGCCAGAGCAGGGCACGTACAAACGGGTTGAGGAGCCAGATTATCGGGTAGAACAGCTTGAGCAAGGGGGCGAGGATATAGCTGGAGGGAATTGCAATGCGCTCCGGATAGGTCGCTCCAATCACCTTCGGGGTGATCTCGCTGAATATCAGAAGTGCAACAGTGACGGACAAGGTGCCGATGGCAAGCGCGAATTCGTTCGCACCTATCAGCCGGACGGTAATCACTGTGGCCAGGGTGGCCGAAGCGGCATTAAGCAGGTTATTGCAAAGCAGGATTACGCTGAGCAGCTTGTCGGTTTTTTCCAGCAGATGGATGGTCAGCTTGGCGCCGCGGTGACCGCGATTAGCCAGATGTTTCAGCCGGTAGCGGTTGAGCGCCATCATGCTGGTTTCGGCCATGGAAAAAAAGCCCGAGAAAACCAGAAGCAGCATCAGTGTGGCGAACAACGCGCTTAACGGGATGTTATGCAAGGAAAAAAACCTTCATGCAATGGAGGTGTGGGTTCAGCGGTGAAGAAGTATTTCCAGCACGAATTTGCTGCCGATATAGGCCAGTAGCAGCATGGCGAAGCCGGCAAGAGTCCAGCGGGTGGCGGTGCGGCCGCGCCAGCCGTAAATATGCCGGCCCCCCAGCAGGGCGGCGTAAATACCCCAGGAAAGCAGAGCGAACAGCGACTTGTGGCTGAACTGCAACGGCTTGTGGAACATCTCTTCGGAGAACATCACGCCGCTGAAGATGGACAGGGTGAGCAGCACGAAACCCACGGTGATGATACGAAACAGCAGCGACTCCATCGCCAGCAGGGGCGGCAGTTTGCCCAGGATGTGCGACAGTGCGTGGCCGTGCAGGCGGCGCTCGGCGAAAGCCATCAGCACCGCATGCACCGCTGCGATGGTGAACAGGCTGTAGGCGAGCAGGGAAATCAGCAGATGAACCTTGAACAGCGGCAGTTCGGTATGCTCGACCGTGTGCACCTCCGGAAAAACCAGTGGCAGCAGCAGGCAGACTGCCGCACCCGGCAGCACGAGGATTTGCAGCCCTTCCATGTTATAGCGGAAGCTTGCGGCCCAGTAGATCAACACGGTGAGCCAGGAAATCGCCGACACTACATTGCCGATACCGAGGTTCAGCCCCGCGCCGGTAAACAAAGAGGGATATAGCAACGCACCATGCAGCGCAAGCGGCAGCAGCACGGCGAGGCGACAGGCCGTGGAAGCTTCGGCGGGATGCTGCGCTATTTCCGTGCCAGCAGGGCGCCAGACCGCGCGCCAGAAAAGCAGGCCAAGCGCGCAGTACAGCAGGAAACCGAGGAAATGGAGTGAACCGCTCATTGTGTTGTAGAATTGTCGGCTATTTATTTATACAGCGCCAAGTTTACACCATCCGAATCCGGATTAACATTCAGCAGGAACCGCGGAGCCATGTTCGACAATCTCACTAATCGCCTTTCTGGTGTAATCAAAACCCTGCGCGGCCAGGCCCGCCTGACCGAAGCCAACATTCAGGATGCCCTGCGCGAAGTGCGCATGGCCTTGCTGGAAGCCGACGTTGCCTTGCCGGTGGTGAAGGATTTTATCGCCCAGGTCAAGGAACGGGCGCAAGGCCAGGAAGTGCTGGCCAGCCTGACGCCGGGCCAGGCGGTGATCGGCATCGTTCATCAGGAAATGACCAAACTGATGGGTGGTCAGAATGCCGCGCTCAGCTTTGCCACCCAGCCGCCTGCGGTGATTCTGATGGCCGGTTTGCAGGGCGCTGGCAAGACCACCACCTCGGCCAAGCTGGCCAAGTACCTGCGCGAGCAGTTGAAGAAAAAAGTGCTGCTGGCTAGCTGCGACGTCTACCGTCCGGCGGCGATGGAGCAGTTGCGCGCGCTGGCGCAGCAGCTCGACACCGATTATTTCGCCGCCGAGCCGGGGCAAAGCCCGGAACAGATTGCGCTGGCGGCGCGGGATTACGCCGACAAGCACTTCCACGACGTGCTGATCGTCGATACTGCCGGCCGTCTGGCGGTGGACGAGGCCATGATGGCCGAGATCCAGCGCCTGCAGGAAATGCTTAACCCGATCGAAACCCTGTTTGTGGTGGATGCCATGCAGGGACAGGACGCGGTCAACACCGCCAAGGCTTTCAACGACGCGCTGACCCTGACCGGCGTGGTGCTCACCAAGCTGGATGGCGATGCGCGCGGCGGCGCGGCGCTGTCGGTACGCCATGTCACCGGCAAGCCGATCAAGTTCGCCGGCGTCGGTGAAAAAGTCGACGGGCTCGAAGCCTTCCATCCGGAGCGCATGGCCTCGCGCATCCTCGGCATGGGCGATGTGCTGTCGCTGATCGAGGAGGCCCAGCGCGGCGTCGATCAGGACGAGGCGGTCAAGCTGGCGAAGAAGATCAAGTCCGGCAAGGACTTCGATCTCGAGGACTTCAAGGCGCAATTGCAGCAAATGAAGAAAATGGGCGGGGTCGCCGCCCTGATGGACAAGCTGCCGGCGCAGATGGGACAGGCGGCTGCGGGCATGGCGGATGACAAGTCGATGAATCGTATCGAGGGCATCATCAATTCGATGACGCCGGGCGAGCGTCGTAACCCGGCCATCCTCAAGGCATCGCGCAAACGGCGTATTGCCACAGGTGCCGGCGTGCAGGTGCAGGACGTGAACCGCCTGCTCAGCCAGTTCGAGCAAACCCAGAAAATGATGAAAATGGTCTCCAGGGGCGGGATGGCGAAGATGATGAGGAATATGAAGGGGATGCTGCCCGGCATGCGTTGAGGCCGGCTTTCTATTTGGCTCGGTAAATGTTTCTTGCTTTCTTTCCAATGCTTAGCGTAAAATCACCGCCTTTTTAGACCGAATTTTTGAAGGGTAAACCAATGGTTGTGATTCGACTTGCCCGTGGTGGCGCCAAGAAGCGTCCGTTTTTCAATGTCGTTGTGGCCGATTCCCGCAATCGTCGCGATGGCCGTTTCATCGAGCGCGTAGGGTTCTACAATCCGGTCGCGCCGGAAGGCCAGGAAGCCCTGCGCCTCAACAGCGAGCGCATCGGTTACTGGCAGGAGAACGGCGCGTTGCTGTCCGACGCTGTGGCCAAGCTCGTCAAGCGTGCCGCCGCCTAAGGATCTGGTGGTGATGGGGCGGATCGCCGCCCCGTTCGGCATTCGCGGCTGGGTCAAGATCCAGTCGTTTACCGAAGAATTCGATGGCTTGCTGGATTATCCGGTCTGGCATCTGGGGCGTGGCGAACAGTGGCGCAAAGTTGCCGTGCTGGAGTCGGAAGTGCATAGCAAAGGCCTGGTCGTCAGGCTGGAGGGGTGCAACGACCGTGACGCTGCCGCAGCCTTGAAGGGCCTTGAGATTGCCGTGCCGCGCGAAGCGCTGCCGGAAACGGGAGAAGACGAATATTACTGGTCCGATCTGATCGGGCTGGAAGTGGTGAATGTTCAGGGCGAGGTTCTCGGCAAAGTCTCCGAACTTCTGGAAACCGGCGCCAACGATGTGCTGGTAGTGAAGGGAGAACGCGAACATTTGCTCCCGTTCATCGCCCAGGTCATTCTCAAGGTCGATCTGAAGGCAGGGCGAATCAACGTGGACTGGGGTGCTGATTATTGAATTTTGACATCATCACCCTGTTTCCGCCGATGTTCGATGCGATTGGCCAACATGGCATTACGCGACGAGCACTGGAACAGGAACAGTACCAACTGCATTTCTGGAATCCGCGCGATTTCACCGAGAACAACTACCGTACGGTTGACGACCGACCTTATGGCGGCGGGCCGGGCATGGTGATGTTGGCCGAGCCGCTGGAAAAGGCGATTCAGGCCGCGAAAGCGCGGCAACGGCAGGCAGGGGTGGCTAACCCCAGAGTGATACACCTTTCCCCGCAAGGCAAGGTGCTGACCCACCAGCGGGTGATGGAGCTGACCCGCGAGCCCGGTCTGGTATTGCTGGCGAGCCGCTACGAGGGCGTGGACGAGCGTTTGTTGCGCCGTCATGTGGACGAGGAAATCTCGATCGGCGACTATGTGTTGTCCGGCGGGGAATTGGCGGCGATGGTGCTGGTCGATGCCATCGTCAGGCAGTTGCCGGGCGTGCTCGGCGACGCCGAATCGGCGGTACAGGATTCATTTGTGGATGGGCTGCTGGATTGCCCCCACTACACCCGCCCCGAGGTATATCAGGGCGAGGCGGTGCCGGAAGTGTTGATGTCCGGGCACCATGCGGAAATTCAGCGCTGGCGGTTAAAGCAGGCGTTGGGCAGAACCTGGCTGAGGCGACCGGATTTGTTGGCCGCCCGTCAGTTGACAAAAGAGGAGTCCGGGCTGCTGGCTGCGTTTCAGGCAGAAAACCAGCAGGAACAGGAATCCGATAAGCAACCAAAGGAGTTTTAAATGGATATCATCAAGCAACTGGAACAAGAAGAAATCGCCCGCCTGGGCAAAACCATCCCCGATTTCGCCCCCGGCGATACGGTGATTGTCGGCGTCAACGTCGTGGAAGGCACCCGCAAGCGGGTTCAGGCCTTCGAAGGCGTGGTGATCGCCAAGCGCAACCGGGGACTCAACTCCTCCTTCATCGTTCGCAAAATTTCCAATGGCGAGGGCGTCGAGCGTACCTTCCAGACTTACTCGCCGCAGATCGAGAACGTCGAAGTGAAACGCCGCGGCGATGTGCGCCGCGCCAAGCTGTATTACCTGCGTGATCGTTCCGGCAAGTCCGCACGCATCAAGGAAAAGCTGGTCGCGCGTAAAACCGTTTCGGCAAAATAAGCGCCCGCCGTCCAAGACAAGGCCACGAGGGTCAGACCTCGTGGCCTTTGTTATTTTGATGGGCTAGAATGGTGCCATGCGCTACCTGGCCAAAACCGTCCTCATTTTCTTTCTGTTCGTTAGCGCCGCTTCGGCGGCAGATTCTTTCGAGATCGCCGCGCGTCTTGCTCAGGCCGGCGCTCCACAGTCTGCCCTGGCGCACATCGAGCGCGACCAACCTGACCGCACCGATATCCGATTATGGGCCAAGTGGGAGATGTTGCGTCTATCCCTGCTTAACGAGTTGAATCGCCCCGCCGAAGTACTGCAACGTATTGCGGCGTTGCCAGCGGAACTGCCTGTCGAAGCCGTTCAGCCGATGAGCTGGGAGGGCGCGCGTGCGGCTTTGCGTTTGGGGCAAGGCGAGCTGTCGCGCACTTATCTGTCGCAGCTGTTGTGGCGCTTCGACCTTCCCGATCCGCAATACCGGGAGGCTCGCCGCATGGTAGTGCAGAGCTACCTCAAGGAGCGGCGCACGGACGACGCCTACCGCGTCATGTTGCGTTACAGCCAGGATTTCCAGCCGCTCACGACCGCTGAAGCCAAGGCTTTTACCGAGGGATTGCTGATTGCCGGAGCCAAAGCGGAAACCGGTACCTGGCTCGCGCAACTGGGCGAGGACGACATGCTCAAGTTGCTGGTAAAGCTCCGAAGCGGCTTGATGACGCCGGGGCAGGCGATTGCCGACGCCCGCGCTGCGCTTAATCCGGCCAGCGTGCCTGTCGGCAAGCCAACCGGGAGTAAGGCGAAAAAATTGCCCCGGACTGTTCCCCAATTACAGGTCAAAGTAGCCAATCCGGTCGCTTGCTGGACGGTGATCATGCATGCCGCTGCGCTGCGCGAGGACGTTGCGCTCCTGGCCCAGGCACGCGAGCAACTGCTGAATTTCGACAGGGTCGGGAGTCCCCTGTCCGATGTTGCCGTAGGCGATCTCTGGCAGGATTATTTTACCCTCGCGCTACAGCGCAGCAACCAGGCGCAGTTATTGCTCGGCGACGATGTGGCATGGTTTGCGCTGGGCGAACAGTTGCGGGACTCCACGCCCGCCGCGTCGCGTGCCCTGTTCGCCTACCTGGCGGTGCATGCCAGGGAGCAGGCACTACGCGAGGGCGCCCAGACCGGCTTGGCGCTATCGTTGCTGAGCGCCAAGCTGGAGCGAACCGCCGTCAGGCTGTTTGCCGACGGCCAGTATTTTCCGGAGAACAAGGGGTTGTCGCCACAAGCTCGTTTTTTGCTGGGGCAGGCGGCTGCCCAAGGCAAGGACTATGTCCGCGCTGCACGGTTCTGGCATGGGTTGACGCAGCCCTTTGGCGAGGTGCAGCCGGAGCAGTGGCAGATCCAGCGGGCACAGGTTTTTGCTTTTGGTGGCGCCTATGCGGATGCCAGGGAAGCGGCGCGGATGCTGCCTGTGGCTGATTCGGCAGAGCAGCGCGAGGTTTTTCTTGCGCTGGGCGATCTGGCGGAAGACCAGAGCGAAGTGGCAGCGGCAGCCGATGATTACCTGCTTGCGGCAGGGCAGGCCATCGATGCCGTAGCGCAAACGGCGCGCTTGCGGGCTGCCCGCGGCCTGGCTCGTGCCGGCCTGCGCGAGGATGCGAAAAAACAGTACCTCATGCTGCTGAAAATGACTCAGGACGCCGTCCAGCAGGCTGCCATCCGGCGTGCGTTGGCACGGTTGTAGGGCGACGATGGATTATCAGGCGAGATTTTCCACGCCTTTCGCCGTGCTCGGCATCATGACGGATGGTTATGCGCTGACCGCCATGGATTTTCTGCCGCTGGGTACTCCAGCGCTGCAACCGCAAGATGAAATTTCCCGGCAGGCTTGCATACAGTTGCAGGCCTATCTCGACGATCCCACATTCAGCTTCGACCTGCCGCTGGCCCCGCACGGCACCGTGTTTCAAACCAGAGTATGGCAGGCGTTGCGCCAGATACCCGGTGGTTCGACACAAAGTTACGGCGAACTGGCCCGGCTGCTCGATTCGGCGCCGCGTGCCGTGGGGCAAGCCTGCGGCGCCAATCCGATTCCGTTGATCATTCCCTGCCACCGTGTGCTGGCGCGGGGCGGCTTGGGCGGGTTCATGAACAGCACCGACGGCGAGCCGCTGGCGATCAAGCGATGGCTGTTGCAGCATGAGCACCGACAGCCTGCTTGACGAATTCTGCGACGCGTTGTGGCTGGAGGAAGGCCTTGCGCGCAACACGCTGCAGAGCTACCGATGCGATTTGCAGCAATTCTCCATGTGGCTGCAGCAGGAATGCGGCAAGGATTTGCCGGATGCGAGCCATGCCGAACTGGAGGGCTACCTGTCGCACCAGTTCAATGTGGTGAAAACCCGTGCCAGTACGGCCAGCCGGGAGCTTTCCAGCTTCCGGCGGTTTTACCGTTATCTGCTGCGCCAGGGCCGGATCAGCGCCGACCCCACCCTCAATATCGCCTCGCCGAAACAGCCCAGGGCCTTGCCGAAAAGTCTGACCGAAGCGGACGTCGAAGCGCTGTTGAATGCGCCGGATGTCGGAGAGCCATTGGGGCTGCGTGACAGGGCGATGCTGGAGGCGCTTTATGCGACCGGCCTGAGGGTTTCGGAACTGGTGGCGCTGAAGGTGGCGGAAGTGAGCCTGGAAATGGGCGTGGTGCGCGTCATGGGCAAAGGCGGCAAGGAAAGGTTGGTTCCCCTCGGCGAGGAGGCGATCGGCTGGATCAAACGCTATCTGGATGAAGCCCGTCCGCACCTGCTCGACGGCAAGACCAGCGATGCCCTGTTTGTTACTGCCCGTCATGCGGCGATGACGCGTCAGGCTTTCTGGTACATGATCAAGCGCCGCGCCGTGCAGGGCGGGGTCGCCAAGCCACTATCCCCGCACACCCTGCGCCATGCCTTCGCCACCCACCTGCTCAACCATGGCGCCGACCTGCGCGTGGTGCAGATGCTGTTGGGACATGCCGACATTTCCACTACGCAGATTTACACCCATGTGGCACGCGAGCGCTTGAAGCAGTTGCATGCGATGCACCATCCGCGAGGGTAGCGGACAAGCGCTAAATGCCGATTGCTATGCCCAGGCTTTCCAGATCAGCGACCCGCCACTGCCGATGAGCAGCAGTCCGATGAGTCTGAGCATCTGCACGCTGGAAATGCCGAGGTGGATGCGGTGACCGAGATAAAGTCCCAGCGCCATGACCGGCAGGGCGGCAAGCAGGGCGGTGAGCATGCCGTTTTGCAGCAGCAGGCCGGTGGCGAGGAATGTGATGATGCGCAGGGCGCCCTCGAAGGTAAACAGGCCGGAGAAGGTGGCGCGCAGTTCGGCCCTGTCTTTCAGGCGGTGGGACAAATAAATGATATAGGGCGGCCCGCCGGTGCCGAACAGTGCGCCCACGGTACCGCCGGTCAGCCCGGTCGGCACCGCCCACCAGCGGGAGATGGTTTTTTCGCCGTGGATGTTGAGCAGGTTGCGAATGCCGAAGATCAGCACGAAAATTCCCAGCCCGATCAGCAGCGGCTCGCGCGGCATGCGGATCAGCAGGGTTGCGCCCAGAACGACACCAATCGCGCCGAAAGGCAGCAGGGGCTTCACTTCCTGCCAGTTGATCTGTTTGCGGGTTTTGCCGCCGAGCGTGACAGAGGCGCTGAAATCCAGCACCAGCACGAACGGAACGACAAATTGCAGAGGCAGGAAATGTGCCAGCAACGGCACTGCAATCAGGCCGGAACCGAAGCCGGTAATGCCGCGAATGAGGTAGGCAAAAAGCAGGATCAGCAGGGCGATACTCAGGGTTTCGATGCCGATGGCCGTTCCCCGCGTTCAATAATGATGCCCAGCCGTTTGACGCCGCGCAACATGCCCAGCTTGGCGACGGATACCTTGACCCAGGGCGCGCCGAATTCGCTGCGGATCAGTTCGGCAATATGCTCCGCCAGCGCTTCCACCAGGGAAAAATGCTTTTCCCCTGCGGTTTGCCGGATGCGTTCCATCACGACGCCGTAGTCGATGGTATCCGCGATGTCGTCTGATTTTCCGGCGCGGCTGTGCGGCAGGCCGATTTCAATATCGATGCGGATGGTTTGCGAGACCTTGCGTTCCCATTCGTAAATGCCGATGACGATATCGAGCTTGATTTCTTCCAGGAAAACGATGTCCATTGAGTGTTCGGGCAGGGAAAATGCCGTAAAATCCAAAAGTGGTTATTTTAATCGCTTATTGACCAAATGATGTCAAAATTCGACAAGAACTTGGGGTTGAAATGAGCCATACGGTGATGGGTGATGAAAACTTTTCGACCATCACCCATCACCCATTACTTTATTTTGCTCCCGGTTCATCCGGTTTAGGTGTTTTGATATGAATACGGTAATTTTCGTCCTCGCCGCCTACCTGATCGGGTCGGTTTCCTTTGCGGTTCTCACCAGCAAGCTATTTGGCCTGCCCGACCCGCGCACTTTCGGCTCGAAAAACCCGGGTGCGACCAACGTGCTGCGCACCGGAAAAAAGCTGGCTGCCGCGCTGACATTGCTGGGCGACGGCGCCAAGGGCTGGCTGGCGGTATTTCTGGCAGTCAGGCTGGCTCCGGGTTACGGCATGGGTGACGCCGTCATTGCCGCAGCAGCAATCGCGGTGTTCCTCGGCCACATCTATCCGGTGTTTTTCGGCTTCCATGGCGGCAAGGGCGTGGCCACGGTTCTGGGCACCCTGCTGGCATTCAATCCCTGGCTGGGCCTCGCGGCTTTCGCAACCTGGCTGCTGATGGCGGTCGTCTGGCGTATTTCTTCGTTGTCTGCCCTGGTTGCCGCAGCGCTTACACCGCTTTACGGTTGGCTGCTGCTGGAATCCGGCGTGCTGGTCGCGGCGGTGGGGGTGTTGTCGCTGCTGCTGATATGGCGACACAAAAATAATATCCGCAACCTGCTTTCCGGCAAGGAAGGGTCGATCGGCAAGGCGCAGCCCTGAATGCCCTATACTGGGGATAAGGAGAGGCGGCCATGGCCTGGTTTGAGAAGGAAATGGATTATGCGCGGGAAAGCCTGGAGCAGGTTTCCCGCGTTGCGGTCGAGCAAGCCGGGGAGAAGCTGACCGGGGTGGTTCAGGGCGGCCTCGTTCAGGCCAGCAGCGAACTGCGCGAGGCGATACAGGGTGCGAGCCGCGAGGTCGACCTCAAGCTCGACAAGATATCCGCCGAACTGCACAGCCAGCGCCAGTTTACCAAGGACGATGTGATCGAGTTGGTGGACTATGCAGCCGGGAAGCTGGGGGCGACCATCGACGACCGGGTGCGGGTGATGAAGGCGGAAATCACCGGCCTGGTGCAGGACCGGGTCGAATACCTGAAGCGCGAAGTAGACGATTTTTTCATCCAGCGCCAGCAGGATTTGGCGCGCGAGCGACGGCGGCTGATCGCCAATATCCTGATCGCCGTGACGGCCTCCATTGTCATGGGCGGACTGTCGCTGATGTACCACCGCGCCTTGCTCGGCGGCATGGATATGTATGGCCTGTTCCGCGTGGTGTTCCTGTCGCTGACCGGTGGCTATGGCGTTTATCTGCTGGTCAGGCTGGTGCTCAAGTACCGCAGCATGTCGGAACACAAGAAGGATCTGGTGTTCCTCGCCATGAAATACTGGGGAGTGCTGCGACCGGAAAGCGTATTCGGCCACATGCTGCTGATCCTGATTCTGCTCGTTTTGTATGCGGTGTTGTTTTTCCCGCAGGAGCTGGGACAGGTGATTGGCAACGACACCCTGATCCGCTGGCTTGGCGGGTTGCACCGGGTCAAATAACTGCCAGATCCCAGCGCGGCCGCACGTTGAATTTCCAGCCCTTGGGCGCCGTGTGCCTGATCCGCATCGCGCCGGCAAAGGCGATCATGGCGCCGTTGTCGGTGCAGAATTCCAGCTTCGGGTAGTACACTTCGAAGCCCCGGCGCTCTGCGTTTGCCGAAAGCATTTCGCGCAATTGCCGGTTGGCGCCCACGCCGCCGGCCACCACCAACCGGCTCAGGCCGGTTTGCCGCAGCGCGGCCTGCGATTTGGCGGCAAGCACCTCGACGATGGCCTCCTGGAAAGCGCAGGCGATGTCGGCGATGGTCTGTTCGTCCAATGTCTGCTGCCTGGCCAGGGTCAGCACCGCGGTTTTCAGGCCGCTGAAACTGAAATTGAGGTCGCCGCTATTGAGCATCGGGCGCGGCAGCTTGAAGCGTCCCGCTACGCCCTGGTCGGCCCGCATGGATAAAGCCGGCCCGCCGGGATAACCCAGCCCGAGCAATTTGGCGGTCTTGTCGAAAGCTTCACCGGCGGCGTCGTCCAGGGTTTCCCCCAGAGTTTCGTACTCGCCGATGCCGGAAACGCGCATCAATTGGCTGTGCCCGCCGGAGACCAGCAATGCGACGAAGGGAAAGGCGGGGGGATTGGGTTCCAGCAGCGGGGCAAGCAAATGGCCTTCGAGGTGGTGGACGCCGATGACCGGCACCTTGAGCGCAAAGCCGAGCGAGGCGGCGATGCTGGCGCCGACCAGCAACGCCCCGGCCAGCCCCGGACCTTCGGTATAGGCGATGGCCTCGATGTCGCTCAAGGTGCAATTGGCCGCTTGCAGTATTTGCCGGGTCAGCGGCAGCACGCGCCGGATATGGTCGCGCGAGGCGAGTTCCGGTACCACGCCGCCGTATTCGGCGTGCATCGCCACCTGGGAATGCAGGGCATGGGCGATCAGGCCGCGCTCTGTGTGGTACAGGGCGACACCGGTTTCATCGCAGGAGGTTTCGATTCCGAGAACAAGCATGAGGCCAGCATCATAGCCGTTTTGCCGGCTATGGTAAATTTGGCTATGAAAAATGGAAGTTTGTCGATATAATTGGCGGTTTACTCCAACCCATTGCTTAGTAAAGGTCATTGCTCATGCCGAGTGTACGCGTCAAGGAAAACGAACCGTTCGATGTAGCCCTGCGCCGTTTCAAGCGCGCCGTAGAAAAAACCGGTCTGCTGACCGAGTTGCGCGCCCGCGAGTTTTACGAGAAACCCACCGCCGAGCGTAAGCGCAAGATGGCTGCTGCCGTCAAGCGCCACTTCAAGCGTCTGCGCAGCCAGATGCTTCCCCCCAAGCTCTACTGAGTAGCATGAGCCTCAGGCTTCAAATCGCCGAGGATATGAAATCGGCGATGCGTGCCAAGGACGTGCCGCGCCTTGCGGCGATCCGGCTGCTTATGGCCGCGATCAAGCAGCGCGAGGTGGACGAACGTATCGAGTTGGCCGACGATCAGGTGATCTCGGTGATCGAGAAAATGCTCAAGCAGCGTCGCGATTCGATCTCTCAGTATGAATCGGCCGGGCGGCAGGATCTGGCCGATATCGAGAAGTTCGAGGTGTCGGTGTTGCAGAATTACCTGCCGCAGGCCTTGACTGAAGGTGAGATCGAGGCGCTGGTCGTTGCCGCGATCGGGTCTTCCGGCGCGGCTGGCGTGAAGGATATGGGCAAGGTCATGGCGGCGGTAAAGCCGCAAATGGCCGGACGTGCCGATATGGGCAAGGTGTCCGCCCTGATCAAGGCCAAACTGGGCTGATAATCCGCTGTTTCAGAAGCGGTCTCGAATCGCGTCTGAACGTCGATACTCTGCCCTCAACATCGAAATGACATGCCTTCCCGTCAATCCGGGAAGATCGGGTGGCTAGCCATGATTCCGCAGTCCTTCATCCAGGATCTTCTCAATCGCCTGGATATCGTCGACGTGGTGGACCGCTATGTCCCGCTCAAGAAAGCGGGCGCGAATTATGTCGCCTGCTGCCCGTTCCACAGCGAAAAATCCCCTTCCTTTTCGGTTAGTCCCACCAAACAGTTCTATCATTGCTTCGGTTGCGGTGCCCACGGCTCCGCCATCGGTTTTGTCATGGAGCATCAGGGGCTGGGGTTCGTCGAGGCGGTGGAGGAACTGGCCAGAAGCGCCGGCATGGCGGTGCCGAAAGAAGAGTCCGGGCGTCATGAGCACAGGGCAGCAGGCAATTTCGATGCCTTGCTCGAGGTCATGCAGCAGGCGACCCGCTATTATCGCGATGAGCTGAAGCGTTCCGAAACGGCGGTGGATTACCTGAAAAAACGCGGGCTTTCCGGTGAAATCGCGGCGCGCTTCGGCATCGGTTACGCGCCGGGCGGCTGGCAAAATCTTGCTGCGGCGGTGTCCGATTACCAGGATAAATCCCTGGTGCAGGCCGGGCTGGTGATCGAGGGCGAGGAAGGCAAGCGATACGACCGCTTTCGCGACCGCATCATGTTTCCCATCCTGAACCAGCGCGGCGCGGTGATCGGTTTCGGCGGACGGGTGCTGGGAGCCGGCGAGCCCAAATACCTGAATTCCCCGGAAACGCCCTTGTTCGAAAAAGGCCGCGAGCTGTATGGTCTGTTCCAGGCGCGCCAGGCAATCCGTGCGGCCGGCAAGGTGATCGTGGTGGAAGGTTACATGGACGTGGTGGCTTTGGCGCAGCACGGCGTTGAATATGCCGTGGCGACGCTGGGAACCGCGACCACGCCGGTGCATGTGCAGAAGCTGCTGCGCCAGAGCGACAACGTGGTGTTCTGTTTCGATGGCGACACGGCAGGGCGCAAGGCGGCATGGCGTGCGCTGGAAAATAGCCTGGCTTTGGTCGGCGACGAGAAAAGCCTCAAATTTTTATTTCTGCCTCAGGGCGAAGATCCCGACAGCTATATCCGCAAGGAAGGGAAGGCGGCATTCGAGGCGCTGCTGGAAAGCGCTTTGCCGCTGTCTGAGTTCCTTTTGCGCGAGCTGTCTGCCGGGGTGGATATGCAAACCATGGAAGGGCGGGCGCATTTTCTCAAGCTGGCGCAACCCTTGGTGCAGCAGGTCGCGGCTCCCGCGTTGCGCCTGATGTTGCAGCAGCGGCTGGCTGAGTTGGCCGGCGTTTCGCGAAATGAACTAGAGGCGCTGATACCGGTCAAATCGCCGGTAAAACCTGTCGTCGCGCGGCCCAAGTCCTCCCGCAAGCCGCCGTCCCTGGTCAGAAAGTTGCTCCAGTGGCTGCTCTATCAGCCTGAGTTGGGGGTAAATTTCGATGTGGATCTGATCGATGGCAATTCAGAGGAACAAAAGGCGCTGCGAGCGCTCCTTGATTTTGTCTCGAACAGCAATATGCAAATCAATACGACGGTCGGTGTGTGGGAGTATTTTCGGGGAAGCTCGCATGAAGCTTTGCTGGGTGAGGTGTCGGGCGAGATTCTCGAGTGGGACAAGGCCGAAGTGGCTGCGGAATTCGCCGGAGCGCTGGAGCAGTTGCACGAGGTCGAGCGTAATCGCAGGATCGACGAATTGCGCGGCAGACCATTGGGGGAGTTGACCCCGGAAGAGAGGAGAGAATTGCAGCGGTTGCTGCAGGGCGGATATGGTTCGACAAAGGCAACCTAATCGCCCGGAAATAGTGTATAATTCGGAAATTTTTTTGTAATGAAATCCTCAGCAGGAACAGAATGTTATGGCGATTGAAAACGACAAACCGGAAAACGACGTTGATGCAAGGCGCATGCGCTTGAAGAACCTGGTTGTTCTAGGCAAGGAGCGCGGCTACCTGACCTACGCCGAGATCAACGACCACCTGCCGGACGATATGCTCGACGCCGAGCAGATCGAAGGTATCGTCAGTATGATCGGCGACATGGGGATTTCCGTTTGCGACGAGGCGCCTGACGCAGAAACCATGCTCATGTCCGATGCTGCGCCGGCAGTGGCCGACGAGGATGTTGTGGCGGAGGCCGAGGCGGCGCTCTCCACCGTCGATTCCGAATTTGGCCGCACCACGGATCCGGTGCGTATGTACATGCGTGAAATGGGCTCGGTCGAACTGCTCACCCGCGAAGGCGAGATCGAAATCGCCAAGCGTATCGAAGAGGGCCTGAAGCACATGGTGCAGGCGATTTCCGCCTGCCCGACCATCATCATCGAACTGCTTGAACTGGCGGACAAGATCGAACGCGATGAAATGCGCGTGGATGAACTGGTCGATGGCCTGCTGAACGCGGACGGGGAACTCGGCGAGGATATGGCTGATTCCGCTATGGAGGCGGAAGCCGAGAGCGATGAGGAATTGACGGAAGAGGAAGAAGAGGCGGCCGGTGCTGCGGTGGCCGCTGCCAATCTGGCCCAGCTCAAGCTTGATACGCTGGAGCGCTTCGCCGTTATCAGCAAGGCATTCGGCAAGATGCAGCAAGCGCTGGCCAAGAAAGGCCCCAGACCAAAGGCATACAAGGATTGGCAGGAACAGGTTTCGAACGAGCTTTTGTCCATCCGCTTTTCTGCCAAGCAGGTGGAATTCCTGTGCGAAAGCCTGCGCTCCCTGGTGGAAGAAGTGCGTGGCTACGAACGCGAGATCATGTCCCTGTGTGTGACCAAATCCGGTATGCCGCGTCCTTACTTCATCAAGACTTTCCCCGGTAACGAAAGCAACCTGGAGTGGGTGATTGAGGAAATGGCGGCCAAAAAGCCCTACAGCGAGAAGCTGTCGCGCTTCCAGCATGCCATCGTGGACCAGCAGCAGCGCCTGCTGGATTTGCAGGAACGGGTGCGGATTCCGATCAAGGACCTCAAGGAAATCAACCGCCAGATGTCCACCGGCGAAGCCAAGGCGCGCCGCGCCAAGCGCGAGATGATCGAGGCCAACCTGCGGCTGGTGATTTCCATCGCCAAGAAATACACCAACCGCGGCCTGCAGTTCCTCGACCTGATCCAGGAAGGCAATATCGGCCTGATGAAGGCGGTGGACAAGTTCGAATACCGCCGCGGTTACAAGTTTTCCACCTATGCCACATGGTGGATCCGTCAGGCGATTACCCGTTCCATCGCCGACCAGGCGCGCACCATCCGCATCCCGGTGCATATGATCGAAACCATCAACAAGATGAACCGCATCTCCCGGCAGATACTGCAGGAAACCGGGCAGGAGCCTGACCCGGCGGAGTTGGCGACCAAGATGGAAATGCCAGAGGAAAAAATACGCAAAATCCTCAAGATTTCCAAGGAGCCGATTTCCATGGAGACGCCGATCGGCGACGACGAGGATTCGCATCTGGGCGACTTCATCGAGGACCTGGCCACGCTGGCGCCGGCAGACGCGGCACTGTATGCGTCCCTGCGCGAGGCTACCAAGGAAGTGCTGGAGTCCCTGACCCCGCGTGAGGCAAAGGTGCTACGCATGCGCTTCGGCATCGAGATGAATACCGACCACACGTTGGAGGAGGTCGGCAAGCAATTCGACGTCACCCGCGAACGCATCCGCCAGATCGAAGCCAAGGCCCTGCGCAAGCTGCGCCACCCCTCACGCTCGGAGCGTTTGCGCAGCTTCTTGGACAATGAAGCCTGAGTCGGGCCAGGCATCGTCGCGAGGCAAGCTTTTCGGGTCTGTAGCTCAGTTGGTTAGAGCAGGGGACTCATAATCCCTTGGTCCACAGTTCAAGTCTGTGCAGACCCACCATATAAAACAATGGGCTATACTGTTTCAGTATGGCCCATTTGTTTTTCATACCCCCAAGAAGTACAGTAGCGGTACAGTAATGTTTTTCCATAGATGGTTGGCCTGATGTTCGAATATGAAAAATTGAGATGGCAACAATAAAAAGAGGGATGCGTCATGCCAGAGTCCATTGCGCTGGTTGTTGATACTTCGCCAGTCATACGCGATTATGTCCAGAAGATTCTCATGGACGAAGTGCTGGTTGTCGATGAGGTTCATCAGGCAAAGAATGCAGATGAAGCATTGCGGATTATGGAATCGAATGGCCCCATTAATTGGGTCTTCATCGAGTATGAGATGTCTGGTATTTCCCATATCGATTTTCTGGAAAATCTTCGCAAGATACCAGGCTGTGCCGAGACTTATTTTGTCTTGATGACGGCCATGGGAGAAAAGGAAGCCAGAAATTCTGCCATCGACGAAGGCGCTTCCGATTACATTTGCAAGCCATTTACACCCCAGCAATTTGCCCGCAAGGTGCACCGGCTTTCCGGTCTGGCAGAATGGCGTAGATCTAAACGCCACGAGGTCTGCCTGCCTTGCGAATTTGGTCTGGGTTCTGATTCTTTCCACCATTATGGTGCGGAATTGATGGACATTGCCCTGACTGGCTGCCGTATGAGGACATCGCAACTTCATCCCGGCAAGGGCAACGAGAATGAAACCGGCACCGTTACGTTCTTTCCGGAGGATGGTCCCCCGTTTCATGTCGAGGTGAAAATAAAAAGAGTTGAATTCGATAAATGGTGTGCCGATCCATTGCGAAATACCCGTGCAGCTTTTGAATTCATTAATGTCAGCCAGCCTGTTAAAGGAAAGCTGGAAGGGTATGTCGATCTATGCAGGAAAAAAACTGCGTTCAAATAAGCTTTGGGCGCGTAGCAATGGCTGTGCCTGGCCATATCTGCCCCTGACGTCCGGAACGCGGCAGAATCAAGGAAAACAGGGCACCTCGGCATGATTTCTTCATGAGTCCCGGCTACCTCTCGCGCCGTTTCAGATTCGCCCTGAACACCTTTTCCGCTTTTCTGGCAAGAAAGTGGAAGAACAGTTTCTATCTCTACCTGGCGGCGATGTTCAGCGCGGTGATCGTGCTCGACGTATTTTCCCTGCATCTTGCGACCAACATGAGGCAGGCGGCGTTCGACATGATGGTGCGCTATCGTGTGGTTGTGCCCAAGCCCGACAAAGACATCGTTATCGTTGACATCAACGAGGCGAGCCTTGCCGCCATGGCCGGGGAATACGGCCGCTGGCCGTGGCCGCGGCAAGTGCTGGGGGAGTTTGTCGAGCAGTTGGAGAAGCAGCAGCCCAGGGCGGTGGTGTTCGACATTCTGTTCAGCGATCCGGACGTGTACAACCCGGACAGCGATGCCTACTTCAACGCGGCCATCGCCGCCACCGGCAACACTTTTTTCCCGATGTTGCGGCTCGACCCGGCGAATGATCACCTGAGCCAGATCAAGCCGGGCATGATCCCCGGCGTGACAGCCACTGGCGAGGAAACCAATCGCGACGCCACGGTGGCAGTCGTGCTGCCGCCTTTCAAGGCCATACTCCAGGGCGGCAGACTGGGCCTGCACAATATTTATCCCGATGCCGACGGTATCGTGCGCCAATATCTGGCTTACCTCGACGATTACGGTTGGAAGATCCCTTCGCTGCCGCTGCGCGTTTCCACCGAACTGGGGTTCGCCCAGCCCGATGCGCAGAGATTCCTCCTCAACTGGCGCGGAAAGCCATTCTCCTATCACACCGTGAGCTTTTCCGATGTTTACGCCGACATGGCGAGCAAAAACAAAAAACGTCCCCAGGACGAGTTCAAGGGAAAAATCGTGATCATCGGTTCGACCGCGCCCGGCCTGTTCGACGTCAAGCCGACGCCGCTGAGCCGGATGCACCCCGGTGTGGAAATTCTCGCCACCGCCATCGACAATCTCAAGCACGGCGACTACCTGCGTTTCCCCGACGCCCGCATTGCCTACCTGCTGCTGACGCTCGCCATGGTATGGGCAACCGCCTGGGGCTTCTATCGCGGTGCCGGGCAGGACAAATTCGATGCACTGTTCGGCGCTTCGCAGTTCATCCTGATTGCCATTTCCTATGCCAGCATCAATCTCACCACTACCTACATCAACCTCACCGGTCCGGTGACGATCGGCCTGGCTTATTTCACTATCGCCAGACTTTATGCCTTGGCTACCGGCAGGGTGCTGGAAAAAAATTCGGTGCGCACCTCTCAGGATCGCAGCGGCAATCAGCATGCTGTGCTCATGCTGATTCGCCTCGATGGGCATGAGCAGATCATGGGCGAGCGCACATGGGAAAGGATTCGCAAAGGCCTGGAAAAAATAAAAGGGGCGCCGAAAAGTGTCGAAATGCTGAAGGGGCGGCAAAAAGGCCTGTGGGGGTTATTCGAGAACACCTTGGCAATTTCATGGATTTGCCAGGAAGACGACACCATTCGGCGAGGGCAGATTTCCCGCGATATTGAAGCGCTCTCGCAAGCGATCGGACCGCTCTTGCAAAAGAATGGCGCATATGCGGATAATGGAACCGAGTGGTTTATCCACGAGGCTCCCATCGAGGGCGGCGAGAGGGCACGGGCGGAATGGCGCACATTATTCGCCGAAGCTCTGCTGCGCTGGGAGCAATCAAAAATCCGGGGGGATTCATGACGCACACGGGCAGGAAAATTTTTCATGGCGCAATGCTGGCGGCATTGCTGCTGGCCGCGACGGGCGTTCATGCCGCAACGGGCGGTGCGGCGATCAAGGCCGATAACATCAAGGGCGAGCCATTCAGCGATGCGCAGACCGTCGGCACCCTGGCACCCGGCGACAAGGTTGAAATCATCAAGAAGGATGGCGGCTGGCTTCAGATAAAAAGCGCCAGGGGCGCCGGTTGGGTGCGCATGCTGAGCATCCGCCGCGGTGATGCGCACAAGGCTTCTGCCGGGAGCGAAGTTGCTGGTCTGTTGGGCCTGGCATCCGGCCGTGCCGGTACCGGGCAGGTGGTCGCTACCACGGGCGTTCGCGGCCTCAATGAAGAAGATCTCAAGTCCGCCAGATTCAACGGGAAAGAGCTGAATCTCGCAAAATCATTCCTCACCAGCAAACAGGAAGCGCAGGCATTCGCAGCCAAGGGCAAGCTGGTTCCGCAGCAGGTGGATTACCTGCCGGAACCGGCAACTGCACAGCCGTCCGGTAAAGGAGAAAGTTCATGGTAGCCCGCATGCGTACCCCTATAGCCTGCCTCGGCCTGATGCTATGCATCGGCACGGCGCAAGCCTTTGACCTGGGACAGGTGCTGAATGCGGTGGGACAGCAGATGCAGAAACCGCAACAGCAGGAAAACCAGCCCGCATCCGCTTCCGATTTGATCAAAAGCGGCATCGACATGATGGCGGGCGCAGCCGGATGTTCCGAGCAGGAAGAGGCGGCAATCGGACAGCAAATCGCCGGCAACCTGCTGGGCGCTTCGCCCTTGGTCAAAGACCGGCGCTTGCAGAAATATGTCAACAATGTCGGGCGCTGGGTCGCCAGCCAGAGCGAGCGTCCCGATCTGGAATGGCATTTCGGCGTGATCGAATCGAACGACATCAACGCCTTTGCCGCGCCGGGCGGCTACATCTTCATTACCCGCGGGCTTTACCGTTTACTGCAGAACGAGGCGGAGCTGGCCGGTGTTCTGGGGCACGAAATCGGCCACGTCATCCGCAAGCACCACCTGAAAATCTTGCAGCAAAGCAAGATGGTGGATTTCGGCGGCAAGCTCCTGGCCATGAAGGCGGGAGGGAGCAACAGCAATATTCAGGGGCTGATCGGTAGCGGCGCGGAAATCGTCTCGCGTTCTCTCGACAAGAATGCCGAGTTCGAGGCCGACCGTATTGCCATGGTGCTGACGGCTCGCGCCGGCTATGATGCCTACGCCTTGCCCGAAGTGCTGCAGCAGATCGGCCATGTCGGCAGCGCGGACAGCAGCGTGGCGCTGCTGTTCAAGACCCATCCCCATCCCGACGAGCGTCTCGCCCAGCTTGGCGATGCCGTGGACAGCCGTTTCGACAACCTGAAAGGGCAGACCCTGGCGGGCAGGTTCTATCGTATTAAATAACCCGCTTTTTTGATAACTTTATTGGAGTGGTAATCTATGAAATTCCGGCTATTTGCTTTTCTCCTCGGCTTGCTGTTTTCCTTCGGCGTCCAGGCCGCCAACCCGATGGTGGAAATGAAGACCAACCTTGGCAGTTTCACGCTTGAGCTCTATCCGGACAAGGCGCCGAAAACGGTGGAGAACTTTCTGCGTTATACCAGGAGCGGTTTTTACAATGGTACGATCTTCCACCGCGTGATCGATAATTTCATGATTCAGGGTGGCGGCTTCGACACCAGCCTGAAGGAAAAGGAAACCTTTTACCCAATCAGGAATGAAGCTGCCAACGGGTTGAAAAACGAGATTTACACCATTGCCATGGCGCGTACCATGGACCCGCATTCCGCTACTGCGCAGTTTTTCATCAACGTGAAGAACAATGCCTTCCTTGATTACACTGTGCCGAAGGGGCAGGGATGGGGCTATGCGGTGTTTGGCAAGGTGGTGAAAGGGCAGGAGGTGGTGTCGAAAATCGCCAAGGTGCGCACCGGTCCGCGCGACCCGCTGCCTTCCGATGTGCCGCTGGAAAACGTGGTGATCGAGGACGTCAAGCTGCTCCAGTAAACATCCTGCGGTAAGCGGCTACACTGAAAAACCAGGGCATGGTGCCCGGTGCGACATCAACTTGGTGGATTGTGCCATGATAGCAGGAACCGACACGCTCCTTTTTGCAAGGCGACTCCCCGGCTTTTTTTTTGGCCGGGCCGGAGCGCTTTGCCTGGGTATTGCGGCCTGCCTTCTGGTCAGCCAGGCGGCCATGGCGCATACCTACACTTTCGCGGTTGTGCCGCAATTCGAACAGCGCAAGCTGTTCGCTATCTGGAAACCGGTCGTAGACGAACTGGAAAAGCGCACCGGAGAGCATTTCAAGCTGGTCGCCACGCTCACGATCAAGGAATTCGAACAGGAACTGGCCAGGGGAAGTTTTGATTTTGTCTACACAAACCCCTACCACATCCTGAAAATGAGCACCACCCAAGGCTACATTCCCCTGGTGCGGGACAGCGCTCCCTTGCGCGGCATACTGGTGGTGCGCAAGGACAGCCCGATCCGGAGTCCGTCGGAACTCAACGGCAAAACCGTCGCCTTTCCCTCGCCCAACGCCCTCGGCGCCAGCCTGCTGATGCGCGCCGATCTGGCCAGGCTTTATCACGTCACGCCCGTTCCGCTTTACGTTAAAACGCACAGCTCGGTGTACTTCCATGTCGTCAACGGTCTGACCGACGCGGGCGGGGGCGTGGAAAAAACCCTGCAGGAGCAGGATGCGCCAGTGCGGGATGCCCTCAGGGTGCTGTACACCACGCGTGACATGCCTTCCCACCCGATCGCGGCACACCCCAGAGTCCCGAAATTTGTCCAGGAAAAGGTGCAGCGCGCCTTGCTGGAAATCGGCGCGACACAAGAAGGGCGGGAGATCCTGGCCAGGATACCGATACAGCAAATCGTTTCCACCTCGCTCAAGGACTACACCCCGATGCGCGACTGGGGGCTGGAATCCCTTTGGGTTGACGAGTAGCCCCGCGCCATGTCGCTCAGAGCAAAACTCCTGCTGCCCCTGCTGCTCATCGGCATGCTGATGGGCGGCTTTCTTTACTATGAATGGATACCCAACTCCCTCGCCATCGAAGAGGCAACGCACCTCAAGGCGGTCAACCAGCATCTGGACAGCGTGGTGGAAGGCCTGATTCCGCTCCTGCTGGGAAACCAACTCGACATCATCCACGAAAATCTCAATGCGCTGAAAAGGAAAAACACCACCTGGATCGACATCCGGCTGGCCGACGGCGACGGCAAGCAGCTCTACCCACTCGCCACCTTCCCGCCTCCGCCCGAGGTATGGCACCGCCCGGACGTGCGCACACTGAAAAAAACCATCGTTTACCTGAACATGAATCTGGGCAGTCTGGTCGTGCAAGTGGATCTGTCGCCGACCTTGGCCGACGCCAGACGGGAGAGCCGGAAGCTGACCATCATGTTGTTCGGCATGCTGGCGCTTCTCACCACAACCATCGTGCTGATGGTCGAATTCACCGTCAGCCGGCCGATTCACCATCTGGCCGAGGCTTCGAGGCGGATCGCCCAGCGGGATTTCGATTCCGCTCTGCCCAAACCCGGCAATGACGAAGTGGGCGCACTGGTCGAAAACTTCGCCACGATGCGCGACAGCCTGCGCGATTATCACACCAATCTGCTCCATGAAATTGCCGAACGTAAGGAAGCGGAGGAGGCGCTGACCAAGCTCAATGCCACGCTGGAACAACGGGTCGGCGAGGAACTCGCCAAGAATCGCGAGAAGGATCACCTCCTCATTCAGCAGTCGCGGCTTGCGGCGATGGGCGAGATGGTGCACAACATCGCTCATCAGTGGCGGCAGCCGCTGAATTCCCTGAGCCTGATCGTCAGCAATATCAATGACGATTTCCGCTTCAACACCATGACGCCGGAGACCCTGAACCGGGATGTCAGTTCGGTGCGCCGGCTGATAGAAAAAATGTCGAGCACCATCGACGATTTCCGCGAATTTTTCCGCCCCGACCGGGAGGAATCGCAATTCGACCTGGCGGAAGCCATCCGGGACGCGATCTCGATCATCGAGGCAACTTTCAAGAACAACAATATCGGCCTTGAACTGGAAATGCCTCCCCATGCTATCATGGTGACGGGGTTCCATAACCAGTATGCTCAGGTTGTGCTAAACCTGCTGGCGAACGCCAAGGAATCGATCATGGAGAGCAAGGTCGGCAAAGGCCGCGTCCGGATTCTTCTCCAGGAACAGGATGGCGCAGCCGTACTAAGCGTGGAGGACAATGGTGGTGGCATTACGGAGGAAGTTCTGCCAAAATTGTTCGAGCCCTATTTCACCACCAAGGAGCAGGGCAGCGGAGTCGGGCTGTACATGGTCAAAATGATTATCGAGCGCAACATGCATGGCACGGTCAGCGCCATGAACCTCGAACACGGCGCAAAATTCACATTGAGCGTGCCCCTGTACTCGACTCGCTAGCACCCGGACTGCAATCATGGAAAACGAAGCCGGCCTGGATATTGACATCCATTTTATGAAAACCCTTTCTGTCCTGTATGTCGAGGACGAGGAAGAGGTGCGGGAGCTGCTCTCCCGCTTTCTGATGCGCTGGGTCGGCGTTCTGCACACCGCCGCCAACGGGCAGGAAGGCATCAGGGCTTTCGCCGAATACAACCCGGATGTCGTGGTAACCGACATCAAGATGCCGGTGATGGATGGACTGGAGATGGCCTCGTCGATCAAGTCCTCGACCCGGGAAGAAGTGCCGATCATCGTGATCACGGCGCACAGCGAACAAGATTACTTCATCCGCGCCATCGAGATCGGCGTGGACCGCTATGTAATCAAACCGGTCAACACCGACACCCTGCTCGGCGCCATCTACAAGAGCGCCAAGGCCAGCGCCCAAACGCGGGAACTGGAACGCGCCAGGCAGACCGTGGTCGAAACACTGGAGCAGACCATCGCCGTGGTTTCCAGGGCAATAGAGTCGCGCGATCCCTACACCGACGGCCATCAGAAACGCGTTTCACTGCTCGCCGTGGCGATTGCCGAGGAAATGGGAATGGCGCCGGATGTCATCAATGGAATCCGGCTGGGCAGCCTGATTCACGATGTCGGCAAGATTCGCATCCCGGCCGAGATTCTCACCAACCCCAGGAAGCTGTCGTCGGTCGAGATGGACATCATCAGAACGCATTCCCAGGCCGGCCACGACATCCTGGCCGGGGCGGAATTTCCCTGGCCGGTGGCGCGCATGGTCCTGGAGCATCACGAGCGGATGGACGGCTCAGGCTATCCGAACGGTCTTGCCGGCGAGCATATCTGCCTCGAAGCCCGGATCATCTGCATCGCGGACGTGGTCGAGTCGATGGCTTCCTTCCGCCCATACCGCCCGGCCTTGGGAATCGAGCAAGCGGTGGAAGAAATTCGCACAAACCGCGGCAGCCTCTATGACGAAAACGTAGTGGATGCCTGCATCAAGGTGCTGGAGAAATCGGATTACAAGTTCTGGGATTAGGGTCGTCGCCCGACACATTGCACAAACATCATTTCTCCTCGCGCTGCCAAGGACGTAATATGAGCATATCCGAACATAGGCCGCGCAACCCGCATCAAGCATTCATGCCTGTCTCTCCTTCGCGCCAAACCTATACCTGGTCGTCGATACTCGGCATCGTCCGCGAACATCGCAAGGAACTGGTCATCGCCCATATCGTCGCCATTCTCGCGGCGCTGGCGAGCGTGCCGATCCCACTGCTGATGCCGCTGCTGGTGGACGAGGTGCTGCTGCACCAACCGGGACGGCTGGTGGCGCTGGTCAATGGCTTTTTTCCCGCCCACTGGTATGGCCCGGTGCTGTACATCGGCGCGGTGCTGGTGGCCACGTTGGCGCTGCGGCTGACGGCGCTGACCTTGGGCGTATGGCAGGGCCGCAGCTTTACGTTGATCGCCAAGGACGTGGTTTACCGCATGCGTGAGCAGATGCTGCTGCGCCTGTCACGCATCGCCATGTCGGAATATGAAACACTGGGCAGCGGCGCGGTGGCTTCCCATTTCGTCAAGGACCTCGATGCTGTCGACAATTTTGTCGGTGCGTCCGTTTCCAAGTTCCTGGTGGCGGTACTGAGCATTGTCGGCACCGCCGTCGTGCTGTTGTGGATGCACTGGCAACTGGCGCTGTTCATCCTGCTGCTCAACCCGGCGGTCATCTATTTCACCACGGTACTGGGCAAACGGGTGAAAGATCTGAAGAAGCAGGAAAACAGCGCCTTCGAGCTGTTCCAGCAGGCGCTTACCGAAACCCTGGATGCGATCCAGCAGATCCGCGCCATTAATCGAGAACAGCATTACATCGCGCGGGTAATCGACACGGCGCGCGACATCCGCACCCACGCCGCGGCTTTCTCGTGGAAGAGCGATGCCGCCGGGCGGCTGTCGTTCATGGTGTTCCTGTTCGGCTTCGACGTGTTCCGCGCCATCAGCATGCTGATGGTGGTGTACTCCAATCTTTCAATCGGCCAGATGATGGCGGTATTCGGCTACCTCTGGTTCATGATGGGGCCGGTGCAGGAAATCCTCGGTATCCAGTACGCCTACTATGGTGCCAAGGCGGCACTGACGCGCATCAACCGGCTGCTGGAACTCAAGGAGGAGCCCCATTACCCGCACCTGAAGAACCCTTTCGCCGGCAAGCACACGGTCGGCGTCGAGGTGGAGAATGTGCATTTCAGTTACGGCGAGACGCCAGTGTTGAACGGCGTCAGCCTCAAAATCCGTCCCGGCGAGAAGGTGGCGCTGGTAGGCGCCTCCGGCGGCGGCAAATCGACCTTGGTGCAGGTGATCCTCGGTCTTTATCCGCCCATCTCCGGCATGGTGGGTTTCGACGGCGTGCCGATGACGGAAATCGGTATGGAAGTGGTGCGCAGCCATGTCGCCACGGTGCTGCAGCATCCCGCGCTGTTCAATGACACGGTGCGCATGAATCTGACGCTGGGGCGCGAACTGGCTGACGCGCAGTTGTGGCAGGCGCTGGAAGTGGCGCAACTGGCCGATACCGTGCGCGAGCTGCCGAACGGTCTCGATACCATCGTCGGCCGCCAGGGCGTGCGCCTTTCCGGCGGGCAACGCCAGCGTTTGGCAATCGCCCGCATGGTGCTGTCCGATCCTCAGGTGGTCATCCTCGACGAAGCCACCTCGGCGCTAGACGCCGAAACCGAAGCGAAACTGCATGAGGCGCTAAGGGAATTTCTCAAAGACCGCACCACTCTGATCATCGCCCACCGCCTGAGCGCGGTGAAGCAGGCGGACCGCGCCTATGTATTCGACGATGGCCATATCATCGAGGAGGGGGTGCATGACGATCTCATCAGAAACGACGGTCTGTATAGCCGATTGTATGGCCGGTTGCAGCATTGAATCCATGCTCGGGAAAATAAGAACACTCATCCTGCTCGGGGCCCTGGCCGGTTGCGCCACCACGATGCCGTGGACTGACACGCGGCAGGAATCGCTGCGGCAGGAGGCGGGATACCTGGCCGGACTGGTCAAGATGCATAAAATCACCAAGGCGCAGGCCGCAGACCGGCTCAACGTCAAGCGCATCCAACTGGTCGGCGCGAACCCCTACGACGACGAGGTGTTCAGCTATTACCACCATCTTGCCGAGGAGCGCGACCATAATCGGATCGGCGCGGCCGAGTCGCAATCCCTGATGCGGAAAAAGCTCGACGATGTGCGCGCCCGCTACAGGCAGAACCCGGGCAAACCCGGCCAGGCCCCTGTATTTACCGATTTCCTGAGGTCGCTGTATGGGCTGTCACCCCTGTGAGGCCGATCGACGTCCACACCGCAACGATGTCATGTAACAAGAGCGGCCAATCCTGACTATGGCGGCGACCGTGACTGTATTGTTGATTCTGGCCGCAATGGCGGCCGCCTTCCATCTGTCCATCCATATTGGCTTTCGCGCGCCGCGCGTCCGGGAACAGCACACTCCGGAGCAATACGGCTTGCCATACCGGGAAGTCGCGATTCCGACCAGGAACGGCAAGCGCCTGTTTGGCTGGTTTATTCCTGCCCCGGGCGCCGGTTCTGCTCCGGCGGTGGCCGTGTTGCACGGCTGGGGCGGGAATGCCGAGATGCTGCTGCCGCTGGCGCAACCTCTGCATCAGGCCGGCTATTCCGTGCTTCTGTTCGATGCGCGCAACCATGGTCGCAGCGATGGCGACAGTTTTTCTTCCATGCCGCGTTTTGCCGAAGATATGGAGTGCGCCCTGGACTGGCTTGCGCATCAACCGGCGGTGGACGCAACCCGGCTGGTCGCCCTGGGCCATTCGGTCGGCGCGGGAGCGGCGCTTCTGGCTGCCTCGCGCCGCCCAAGCCTGGCCGCAGTGGTGAGCATCGCGGCCTTTGCCGATCCGGAAAGCATGATGCGTCGATTTATGCATGCTTGCCATGTGCCCCATTTTCCCATCGGCCGTTACGTGTTGCGCTATGTTCAGCGCGTCATCGGCCACCGTTTCAGCGACATCGCGCCGCGCAACACGATCCGGCAGATACGCTGCCCGGTGCTGCTGGTGCACGGCAGCGACGACGGCACCGTGCCGGTCGAAGATGCGCAGACCATCTACGATCATCGATCCGGCGACCATGTCCGCCTGCTGATCCTTGCCGGCGACCATGATTCGTTCAGGGAAGTGGAGCGTCAGGTCGTCAAACTGACGGAGTTTCTCGACCGGGCAACCGGACGGAAAAATGGCGCTTAATCGGAATCCAGCGGTATATAGCGCACGTCGATGATTTCCAGTTCTTCCACGCCGCCCGGAGTGCGCAGGGTCACCGAGTCGCCTTCGCGCGCCTTCATCAGCGCCCGCGCCAGCGGCGAAACCCAGCTGATCCGGCCTCGTCCGACATCGGCCTCATCCACGCCGACGATGCTATAGGTGCGATCCACGCCATCCTGGCCGCATACCGTCACGGTGGCGCTGAAGAACACCTGGTCGCAATCTTCCCGCTGCGCCGGATCGACCACTTCGGCGTTGTCCAGATGCTTGGACAGAAAGCGGATGCGCCGGTCGATTTCCCTTAACCTTTTCTTGCCGTAAATGTAGTCGCCGTTTTCCGAGCGGTCGCCGTTGGAGGCTGCCCAGGTAATGGTTTTCACCAGCGCCGGGCGCTCCTCTTTCCATAACTGGTCGAACTCATCCTTGAGGCGTTGATATCCCGCCGGGGTAATGTAGTTTTTCAGGCCCGCCGGTAGTCGTTGCGCCTGTGCCGGTTCTTCTTCCTCAGCGTCGTCATTTTCGCGCGTAAATGCCTTGCTCATTTCAGCCCCAGTTGTTCCAGCGATTCAGTTGCAATTTCACGCACTTCGCTGCTTTCGTCATCGAGGCAGGCGCGCAGATAAGGCGCCACTTCTGCGCCGCCGATCAGCGACAGGAAATGGCAGGCATCGGCACGGGCGAGGGCGTCGCCATCCCCGGCCAGCGCCCCCAGACCGGGGATCATCGCCTCGGTGAGCCCGCTGCCGTGCAATTCCTCGAGTACCGCTCCGATCCCGATCCGTACCGCCATGCTGGTGTCCGGCCTTTGCATCAGGCGAACCAGCGCTTGCAGCCGGGATGGCTCCTGCCGTGCCATTTCCTCTACCTTGGCGCGCCGGCCATTTTTCAGCAGTTGAAAGAAATAATCAGCCATGCCGTCGAGGCTGCCGGCCTGTTCCGCCCAGCGGCGCAGTTCGCCAGGGGTAAGCGCGCCCTCCAGTTCGAACGGGCCGATTCTTGTCCACGGCACCGTCCTTGCTCCGAGTTCCGCCGCCCGCTCCGGGTGGACCGCAACGTTGATCGCTTCCAGCCGCCCGATCAGGCTTTCCTTGAGCAGCCCGCCCAAACTTTCCAGCATTGCAGGGCAGTATTGGCAACCGGGTGCGAGCAGCAGCAGAACATCGGGGGCGGGGGTTGAATTCTGGTTCATAGTGTCTATATGTAAGTCTCAAGCTCTCAACATGTATCGGTTCGTGAAAAATAGCACAGGGGTGGATTGTTGCGCCACTTAATGCTATTTTTTCACGTTTTCGCCGCCACCGGCATTTTTCTGGAGGAACAAAATCATGGCCACCGTCGAACTCACTCAGGACAGCTTCGAAAGCGTCATTACCGGCAACGATATGGTGATCGTGGATTTCTGGGCGCCGTGGTGCGGTCCCTGTCGTTCCTTCGCGCCGACCTATGAGGCAATCTCTGAAAAATATCCCGACGTCGTTTTCGCCAAGGTCAATACCGAGGTGGAGCAGGGCATCGCAGCCTCCTTCCAGATTCGTTCGATCCCGACCCTGATGGTGTTCCGCGAAAAGGTCATCATCTACTCCGAAGCTGGCGCACTGCCGGCATCCGGGCTGGAGCAACTGGTCGAGCAGGCGCAGGCGCTCGACATGGCGGAAGTGCATAAGCAGATTGCCGAGGGAGAGGCCGCCGGAGACTAATCCGTCGCCGACAGGGGTAGCCATGCTGTTCCGTGCTTTCCTGCCGGGTTTTCTTTTCCTCGCCGCGCTGCTGCCCCCGCAGGCCGGCGCGGCGGGAAGAGAGGCGCCGCGCGCTGCGGCGACCTGGGTCAGCCGCAGCGCGACTGGCGAAATCCAGGTCCACCTCTATTTTTTCTGGTCGAAGCGCTGTCCCCACTGCCTGCAAGCACAGCCGTTCGTGGAGCGGCTGGCATCCGACTATCCCTGGCTTACGTTGCATTCCGCCGAACTGAGCGAACACCCGGAAAACATTCAAGATTATATCCGCATGGCATCCGGGCTGGGCCGAAAGGCCACGTTCGTGCCGGCTTTCCTGCTGTGCGGCGAGATGCGGGTGGGCTTCGATGCGCCCGCCACAACCGGCGAAGAACTGCGCAAGGCGCTGCTCGGTTGCCGTGAGAATGCATTGCATGGTCGCTTGCCGGACACGGTCGGCCAGCACGAGCCGTCGCCGGTCGTGCCGTTGCTCGGCGCAATCGACCCGGCGCAAGCTTCCCTGCCGCTGTTTACCATCGCCATCGCTGCGCTGGATGCCTTCAATCCTTGCGCCTTTTTCGTCCTGCTGTTTCTTCTCGGTTTGCTCGTCCACGGCGGGAGCCGCGTGCGCATGCTGGTGATCGGCGGCGTATTCGTGTTTTTTTCCGGGCTGGTCTACTTCGTGTTCATGGCCGCATGGCTCAACGCGTTCCTGCTGATGAAAGAACTGCAGGCGGCTACCCGAATCGCCGGCATGATTGCCGTGGCGATCGCCCTGATCAATATCAAGGATTATTTCTGGTTCAAGCGGGGCATTTCCCTGTCCATCCCGGAAAGCGCCAGACCCGGCCTGTTCAGGCGTATGCGCGGCCTGGCCGAAGCGGCAAGCTGGCCGGCGATGCTGGCCGGCACGGCGGCCCTCGCTCTCGCCGCCAACACCTACGAACTGTTCTGTACCGCGGGCTTCCCGATGGTGTTTACCCGTGTCCTCACCCTGCGCAACCTGCCCGGCGCGGACTATTATCTTTACCTGCTGCTGTACAACGTGGTTTACGTGCTGCCCCTGCTGGCCATCATGCTGGCGTTTGTTTTCACTCTCGGCACACGCAAGCTGACGGAGCGGCAGGGGCGCATCCTCAAGCTGCTGTCGGGAAGCATGATGCTGGAGCTGGGCGGCGCCTTGATCCTGGCGCCGGACATTCTCAATAGCGTGCGCGGCTCGGCCGCTTTGCTGGCCGCTTCCGGCGCGGTGACGGCGCTGATCGTCGGCGTGGACGGCTGGCTGAAAATCGCTAAAAAATAGTTCCGCTAAAGAAATTCTATCAGCGCAGCAGGCCTTGCAGGAAATCCGCCGCCTGTTCTATACCCTCCGGCCGGACAGGTTCCATCGGCGGCATGGCCCACAGCTCTGCCAATGCCGCAGCGATTTCACCGCGCTCAAGCGCGGCGCGATCCACTTCCAAACAGCGGCCATGCCGCTCCAGCCAGGACACCAGAAAAGGTTCCTCCGGCCAGTCCTTGCGCCCCAGATACAGCACCGGCACGCCGCTGCATGCCGCTTCGGCAAAGCTGCCGTAGCCAGGCTTGGTCAGCAGGGCATCGCAGGAAGCCAGTACATCGGTGAAATCCATACCGAGAGCTTCCAGTTCCACCGCGTCGGGGTGGGACGCTTGCCAGGAAGACTGGGTTACCCAGCGCACGCCGGGAATGCGCTGCCAGTTTTCCAGCGGCAGGCGGAAAGCCACGCCGCCCATGGCGATCAGTACCAGCCGGTCTTCCGCCGTAAGGTCCAGTCCGGCGTCGATTTCGGCGCGGCGGTTGCGGCCCGGATGCGCAATCGGCCCGATCTCGCGGCCATTGGGTAAATCAGGCATCGGCATGCAGAGCCGGGGCTTGAGGAAGCAAACGGCACTGCGGTAGGCATCCCGAATCTGTTGCTGGATTTCTGGCGCTTCCGGGCGATCGGAGCAGTAGTGCGCATGGATGTCCGCCCAGTTGAGGGAGCACATGGCCACCGCCGGGACGCCCGCGTGCGCCGCGGCGGCAAGGCTGAGATAGGGGACGTCGGCGAGCAGCAGGTCGGTATCCAGCGCAGCCAGTTGTTCCGCTTCCCGCACTACCTTGTCCAGCCAGCCACGGTGAAAGTCGCGGTAGGCGTCAGCGCTTTCCTCCACCTGCACTGTCACCGCATTCGCCATCGCCATGCCGAAATCGAATGCCTGCGGAATCAGGGCGAAGTCGCAGCGGAAACGCTGCGTCAGCAGATTACGCGGCGCCTTGCTACGCAATGTTACCCGCAGGCCGGGAAGCCGCCCGGCCAGCGCATTGACCACAGGCGCAGCCTGAGCGATGTGGCCGAAGCCGTGGCAGGAGAGATCGACCAGCAGGTGCGGCATTAAGACAGCTTTTATGAGCCGATTTCCAGATGCAGCGTTTCACGCAGCAGTGGAACGGTGATCGGACGTTTGGTTTCCAGCGAGTAGCGGTCGAGTGCATCCAGCGCCGCCAGCAATGATGGCAGATCGCGCCGCCAGTGGCGCAGCAGGTATTCCGCCACGCCGGTGCCGAGCCGGAAGCCGCGGCTCGCCGCATGAGTGTGCAGCGCCTGGATCTTTTCATCATCGCTCAGGCCGTGTACCTGATACACCAGTCCCCAGCCCAGCCGGGTCACCACGTCCGGGCGCATCGGCAGTTGCGCCGGGGCACACGGCCCGCAGGTAAGGAGCCGCCCCCTGCCTTCGCGCAGTCGGTTATACAGGTTGAACAAGGCGATCTGGCCTTCGCCGTCGAGCCGGTCGACGTCATCCAGTGCCACTGCGTCATGGTCATCCAGATTATGCGGCAGTGACGCGCCGCACTGCGCGTAAACCGATTTTGTCCCGTGCCGTGAGTGGGCGTCCGTAAAGGCTCTCAGCAAGTGCGTTTTTCCGCTGTTGGGCGCACCCCAGAGGTAAATGAAACGCTCAGGCTGGGTTCCGGCGGTGCTTTCGCGCAGGGTTTGCAGCACTTCCCCATTGTGTCCGGCAACGAAGTTATCCAGAGTAGGGGTAAAGTCAGAAGTGATTTCGAGCAGCAGTTGCTTCATTTTTTTACAGGGCAAATCAGTTATGGGTTTGCATCGGTATTCTAGCTTAAACCTGGAAACGGCAGTTGGATGGAAACAGGCGCTCAACGAGGCGGGTTAAAACGGGTATGATTCGGCGTTCAGTCAGCCCCGTTTTCCCTGTCGATGGATATCCTGGATTTGTTCCTGCTCCTGCCGTTCGCCGCGCTCGTCGTGTTCTGGTTCGACAGCCTGCGCGCGCTCGAGGTTGCCAGAAACGCGGGTAAACAAGCCTGCATGCGCGAGGGCGTACAATTCCTCGACGATACCGTCACCGTCAGCGCATTGGCGTTGGGGCGCGACGCGCAGGGGCGCATCGCGATTCGCCGCACCTATCGTTTCGAGTTCAGCGATACCGGCGATAACCGGCTGGAAGGCACGCTTGTCCTGCTTGGCGCTCGGGTCGAGTCGATGGATATGGAGCCTTTCCGGTTCCTGCCGTGAGGGCGACGCAGCCCTGAAGCCTGCAGGGCTGGCTATGAATGATCCTGTAGCCCCAATGAAATCATGGCATTGCTGTTGCGCAACCGGCTGGATAGCTGGCGGGCGATATTCCGGTACAGTTTGGCGCTGATCGCGGGATTCTGGCTGAATCCGTTTTCGCTCAACCGGATCAGCACGCACGGGACGGTTGATACCACCGAGGCGCAGCGTGTATGGCTGTCCACCAGCGCCATTTCGCCGAAACAGTCGCCGCTTGCCAGCTTTGCCAGCACTTTGGTTTTGCCGTTATCCAGCTTCTTGATGATTTCCACTTCGCCCTCAACCAGGATATACATGAAATTCCCGCTGCTGCCCTCGCTCAGGATAACCATATTTTCCTGGAAGGTGCACTTGTCGGAGTTCGTCAGCAGGTCGACCAGTTCCGCTTGAGACAATCCGGAAAAGAGCGCCACCGAATCAATCAGCTTGAACATGATCCGCTGCATCTCGTACAAACTGAAATCTTCTTTTTTCCACCCGTGCAATTTAAACCCCCCATCCCCGGTTTTTTAAAAACAAAATAAATCACATCGAAGTTCAGTATATTGCCAAATTACATCAACCGAAATATATCGCTGGATATGTTTGAATTATTGCTTGACTTGCCTAATCATATCGCGTAAAAACGCATTATTGTTTGGATTCAAGTTTTTTGCACTATCGGTTTCACCGTTTGCAGTCTTGGAATTCAGGCATTTTCGCGGGATTTCCCGTTTTTTTATTAGCAAGGGACTAAGTAAATGGCAACTGGTACTGTAAAATGGTTTAATGATTCCAAGGGCTTCGGCTTCATCACCCCGGACGATGGCAGCGAAGATTTGTTCGCACACTTCTCCGCGATTCAGATGGGCGGATTCAAAACCCTCAAAGAAGGTCAAAAGGTGCAGTTTGAAGTCACCCAAGGCCCGAAGGGTAAGCAAGCTTCCAACATTCAAGCAGCCTAAGTTTTAGCATTTGAATGCTACGCCCCGGAGCCTCGGCTCCGGGGCGTTTTTATTTGTGCCGATCCGGTGCGGGGACTGATACAAACGTTCCCCGGTTTTATTCGTGCCCGGGCCCTGGCCGGTACAGTCCACTACAGGTGGATGGGATAAGGGTACGCCAAGGCGCTTTGTGTCCATTTGGGTTAAAATGGCGCACAACTTAAATTTTACGCGGGAGCAGAACTTGAACCAGCCCGATTCAACCCAAAATTCCCTGAGCTACCGCGATGCCGGCGTGGATATCGACGCCGGAGACGCGCTGGTGGAAAACATCAAGCCGTTCGCCAAGCGTACCATGCGCCCCGAGGTTCTCGGCGGACTAGGCGGCTTCGGCGCGCTGTTCGAGATTTCGAAGAAATATAAAAATCCGGTGCTGGTGTCCGGCACCGACGGTGTCGGTACCAAGCTCAAGCTCGCCTTCATGCTCGACAAGCACGACACCGTCGGCATCGACCTGGTGGCGATGAGCGTCAACGATATTCTGGTGCAGGGGGCGGAGCCGCTGTTCTTCCTGGATTACTTCGCCTGCGGCAAGCTCGATGTCGTTACCGCCACCGATGTCATCAAGGGCATCGCGGCGGGTTGCGAACAGGCGGGCTGCGCGCTGATCGGCGGCGAAACCGCCGAGATGCCCGGCATGTACCCGGCAGGCGAATACGACCTCGCCGGCTTCGCCGTAGGCGCGGCGGAAAAAGACAAACTCATCAACGGCTCGACCATCGTCGCGGGCGATGCCGTGCTCGGGCTCGCCTCCAGCGGTGCCCACTCCAACGGTTATTCGCTGATCCGCAAGATCATCGAACGCAGCGGCATCGATCTCAACTCCGATTTCCATGGACGCCCCTTGCGCGACGTGGTGCTGGCGCCCACCCGAATTTACGTCAAGCCGCTGCTGGCGCTGATGGCGCAACTGCCGGTCAAGGGCATGGCCCACATCACCGGCGGCGGGCTGCTGGAGAACATTCCGCGGGTTCTGCCGGAAAGCCTGATGGCGGTGCTGGCCAAGGATAGCTGGGAGATGCCGCCGCTGTTCACCTGGATGCAGAAGGAAGGCAACGTCGCCGAAAAAGAAATGCACCGCACCTTCAATTGCGGCATCGGCATGGCGGTGATCGTCGCTGCCGATCAGGCCGGGCGGGCGATGCAATTGCTGCGCGATTCCGGCGAAACCGTATGGCAGATCGGCCATGTCGAGAAGCGCCCGGAAGGGCAGCCTCAGACCGTGGTGAAATGAAATCCATTGTTATCCTCATCTCAGGGCGCGGCAGCAACATGCAGGCGATCCTGGAGGCCAAACGGGATGCCGGCCTGCCGGTTAAAATCGCCGCGGTTATCAGCAGTAATCCCGATGCCCGTGGCCTCGAAATAGCCCGGCAGCATGGCGTCCCGGTTGAGGTGGTGAATCACCGCGATCATGACAGCCGCGAGGCGTTCGATGCCGCCCTGGCCACGAAAATCGACGGGTTTGCGCCGGATTTACTGGTGCTTGCCGGATTCATGCGCATTCTTACGCTGGATTTTGTCACGCATTATGCCGGGCGGCTGATCAATGTCCATCCTTCATTGTTGCCGGCTTTTACCGGCCTCGACACGCATGCGCGTGCCTTGGCGGAGGGCGTGAAGATCCATGGCTGCACCGCGCATTTCGTTACGCCCGATCTCGACAAGGGGCCGATCATCGTCCAGGCCGCTGTGCCGGTGCTGCCCGGCGATATCGAAGAGACCCTGGCGGCGCGCGTGCTGGAACAGGAGCACTTGATCTATCCCCAGGCCATCCGCTGGTTTGCCGAAGGCCGGCTCAGTCTCATCCCGAATGGACGTGTCGTGCTGAAAAACCAGCAATCCGTCGCGGCAGTGCTGATTTCGCCGTGGGAGCCGCAATGATGCGCCTGTTTGTCGCGCTGTGCGGCCTGTGGATCTGCGCGGTACAGGCCGCCGCGCCCCTGCACACTAGCGCCGTTTATAACTTCTCCAAGCAAGGCCAAAAAATCGGCACCGTGACGGAAACGTTCAGGCAGGGCGATGGCCGATACCAGTTGGACAGCGTCACCACCGGCATCGGTATTTTCGTTCTGTTGGGCAAAATCCGCCTGACCAGCAGCGGCGAGGTCACCGACAAGGGGCTGCGCCCACTGCATTTTGAAGATCACCGTGGCTCGGGCCGCCCCGATGCGATTCAGGCGGATTTTGACTGGGAGAAAAAGAACATCACCTTTCATTTCGACGGAAAGACCGAGTCCGCCACCCTGGAACCCGGTACGCAGGACCGCATCAGCATGCTTTACCAGTTCATGTTCGCGCCGCCAAAAGGCGACATCAGCCTGTTCATGACTACCGGCAAGAAGCTCAACCTGTATCATTACAAGCTGGCGGGAGAGGAAAGAATCACCACGCCGGCAGGGCGGTTTCAGACGGTGCATCTGGTCAAGCAACACGCGGCGGACGAGGATGGCGCGGAAATCTGGCTGGCAAAGAATCGCCGCTATTTTCCGGTGCGCATCGTCATTGAGGAACGTGGCGGCGCTAGGATCGAACAGAATCTGGTTTCCCTGAGCATCGAGGGGGAATAGCTCCTTGGGGCGGCTTATGCGCATGTGCCGGATACCATGAAAAAACTTCTGTGGGCATTGGGTTTTTCCGTGTTGGTGCACCTTGCCCTGCTATTCGGGCCGCATATTTCCCTGCCGTTGAGCATGGCTCCGGCACCCGACCTGAAAGTCAAGCTGGACATTCCTCCGCCAGCCGCCATCGCGCGTCGGGAAACAGCCAAACCGGCAAAGCCGCGCCCACCTAAACCCAGGCCGCACCGGAAGCCGGCGAAAGACGTTTCCCCACCACCGGCAGTGGTGCCGAATCCCGTTGCCGAGGCGCCGGCTGTCGAGCCGGTTCCACCGGCCCCCGAGTCTGCTCCATCCCCCCCGGAACCTGTCCCGGCAACTCCCGAGCCCGAGCCGGACGACAAAGCACCCCCCATGCCGCAGAAGGTGACGATCAAGTTCACCGTGTTCAAAGGGCTGAACGGGCTGATCGTGGGCCGTGCCGAGCAGACCTGGAAACTCGACGGGGAGCATTTCACGATTTCCAGCATGGTCGAGGCGACCGGCCTGTTTTCCCTGTTTGCTTCCGGCAAGTATATTCAGGTCAGCCAGGGAGACGTCACTCCCTCGGGCCTGAAGCCTTCGAGCTACCGGGTGGAGCGGGGGCAGGAGGACAAGACCGATGCCGCCCGGTTCGACTGGAACGCCATGACTCTTGCCCTCGCCAGCGGTGGCGGCAAAAAGACGCTCAAACTGCCGGAGGGAACCCAGGATCTGTTAAGCTTCATGTACCAGTTGGCTTTCGCCCCGCCCCAGCGCAGTTCGGTGCAATTGTCCATCACCAATGGCAGGAAGCTCGATAGCTATGCCTACTGGGTCGTGGAGGAAGCGTTGAAAACTCCGATGGGCTCGCTGCAAACGCTGCATCTCGGCAAGCAGCACGAAGAGGGGGAAAAAGACACGGAAGTCTGGCTCGCCGCCGACTACCATTACCTGCCGGTAAAAATCAGCCAGGTCGACAAGGATGGCGACGGGCTGGTGCTGGTGGCGAACGAAATCGCGATTACACAATGAACCTGAAAAGCGATTTGGCCACGGATTAACACAGATTTTCACCGATAAATTCATGGAATATTCATCCGTGTAATCCGTGTTGATCCGTGGCTAGTTGTTTTCAAAATAACCGGAACCACAAAAAACCATGCAACTCTCCGCCGCACGCCTTGGCCATGCCGTTCATGCCATGACCGAAATTCTGCCGCTGACCCATCCGGCCGACGCGACCTTGAGTCGCTATTTCCGCAACAACCACGAACTCGGCCAGAAGGATCGCGCTTTCGTTGCCGAAACGGTCTACGCCGTGTTGCGGCGCAAAAGCCTGCTGGAGCATATCGCCGCTCCCCACCTCACGGCGCGCCACCTGATTCTGGCCTATCTGGCGAGGATCCAGGGCCTGAGCCTGCGCGAGCTGGAGCCGTTGCTGCACGAGGGGGAGAACGATTGGCTGAAGCAGGTCAAGGCGGTGTCCACGGACGATCTGCCGTTGGCGGTGCGGACTGATTTTCCCGGCTGGCTGACGGAAAGACTGGCCGCCCGCATGCCGGAAGAGGAAATTCTCGCCCTGGCGCGCGGCATGCAGCAGCCCGCGCCGCTCGATTTGCGCGCCAACACCGTGCTCGCCAGCCGCGACGAAGTGCTGGCAATCCTGAAGCGCGACGGCATCGCGGCTGAAGCCATGCCCTATTCCCCGGTCGGCGTGCGGATCAGGGAAAAACCAGCGATCAACCGCCACCCCCTGTTCCTCACCGGCAAGATCGAAGTGCAGGACGAAGGCAGCCAGTTGATCGGCTATCTGGTGGCGCCGAAACGCGGCGAAATGATTGCCGATTTCTGCGCCGGCGCCGGCGGCAAAACCCTGCTGCTGGGCGCGCTGATGCACTCCCTGGGACGCATCTACGCTTTCGACGTGTCGGCCAAACGCCTCACCCAACTCAAGCCGCGCCTGAAGCGCTCCGGCCTCTCCAACCTGCATCCGCAGTTGATCAGTAACGAAAACGACATCAAGATCAAACGCCTCGCCGGCAAGCTCGACCGCGTGCTGGTGGACGCGCCGTGCAGCGGGCTCGGTACCCTGCGCCGCAATCCCGATCTGAAATGGCGCCAGAAACCGCAGGATATCGCCGAGCTGACCGTCAAGCAGGCCGCCATCCTCACTGCCGCCGCCCGCCTCGTCAAAGTCGGCGGACGGCTGGTTTACGCCACTTGCAGCATCCTGGAAGAAGAAAACGAACAGATCGTCGAAGCCTTCCTCGCCGCCCATCCGGAGTTCGAACTGCGCGCCGCCAGCGAGGTGCTGGCGCAGCAGAATATTGCTCTGGATACCGGCAAATATTTCAAGCTCACGCCCCATGTGCACGGCACGGATGGGTTTTTTGCGGCGGTGATGGAGAGAAAAGGCTAGATATCGGGATGAAGGTCTTTCATCCTATAAAAAGCAGTTCAGCCACGGATTAACACGGATATACACGGATTATAAATAAGTCGCTTTCCTCGCCCGGTGCGTTTTCCGGAGGAATGGCAGGCACTCATCAACATATTGTTTTATCTGTATTAATCCGTGGATAAAAGCGATTTTCAGGTTTGTTCCTCCACTCACCGCAACAAAATTAGCCGAGGCGTGGCATCGCTGCCGGCGTAAACGAACCCGTTCTGGCGGAATTCGCCGGCCAGCTTTTGGGCGGCTTCAAGCGAAATCCCGAACACCAGTAAGCTGGGCTCCCCAGGCCATTGGCCTGATGGATCTCCACCCTCCCCATCCAGATAAGGCAAACCATCTGCCTTGATTCTGGCCAGCAGTTGTTGCTGGGCGGCTTGGTTTTCCGAATTCGATGTTGGCTCGCCCAATGGATTCCCTGCGGTGATGAATGCGGCGCTGTCTGAACCATCGCGCGAGTTCAGAGCTGGCATGGCCGATGTCCAGGACAAATGGCTCGGCGGCAAACACCGTGTAGTCAGCCGCGAGGTAGGCATCGATCGTTGCCGCAGGGATGGCCGATGCAGAAAACAAAGAGACATGCGACATATCGGCTAACCGTTCTTCAGGCGCGACCTGAATTTCTCCTTCAGCTTCGCCACTTTTGGCGCGACGGTGAGCTGGCAGTAGGGCTGCTCGCCGTGGTGCCGGAAATATTCCTGGTGATAGTCTTCAGCCGGGTAGAAAACCCCGGCAGAGGCGATCTCGGTCACGGCGGCGGCGATCCCGGCAAAAGCCTCCTCGGCAGCCGCTTTCTGCTCCGGGCTGTGAGTGAAGATGGCGGAGCGGTATTGGTTGCCGACGTCGTGACCCTGGCGGTTCAAGGTGGTGGGGTCGTGGATGGCAAAGAAGACTTCCAGCAATTCCCGAAAGCGGATGACATCCGGGTCGAAGGTGATCCGCACCGCTTCGGCATGGCCGGTGGCGCCACCGCAAATCTGCTCGTAGGTGGGGTTTGATGTTTTGCCGCCGGTGTAGCCCGACTCGACTTTCTCCACGCCTTTCAGCAGTTCGAACACCGCTTCCAGGCACCAGAAGCAGCCGCCCGCGAGCGTGGCGATTTCACTTTTCTGACTCATGTCCGATATCCTCCTGATCAAATGTGCCCAGTGATAAAAGCGCCAGGCGGTCTCACTTTAATGGCATACCAGACATTGACTAAAGATTCGTGAATGCCGGATCGGCAGAACAGTGTCACTGTTTTTTCTCAGCGTCCTTGTTATGCCGCCGTGATCCACTGTGCCGCTTCGGCGAATTCACTGTTGGGAAATATCTTGACTGGGCAAGGCATGGCAAATTGGAAGATGCGAGTTGCTCCGGCAACCCAATTGATATCTGTGACGACAGCAATTCTATCCCACGCTTTTAGATGGGCTATGCCCAACTTCATGTCGTCCCACATTGCTCCGGAGGTAAACCCAGTGAATGCCGGCCCTAATTGGTAGAAGACGCGAATGCTTTTGTGTGTCATTAACGCGGACTCGATGGCTGGAATGACCACAGTCTCATAGTCGCTCGCAGTAACCTGCCCGGATGCGACGAAGCCGACGACCTGGTCAGGAAAATTCGGTATGAGTTCAATCATGAAATGCCTCCTGTAAATTACTGACAGCTTAATGAAGTATATGCATGCTTTCGGAGAAAACAGCGGTTCCATCAGTTATTAAACGAGCCTCTGGTCTTCGCCATTTCTAAAAATACGGATGGGCGCTTTCGTTGCATATGGGTTTTTTACCTGCTGCATCCTGACAGTCTGCTACGCATGATATCGTGCATAATTCTGGAAAAACCGGAGCAACACGAATGCAAACCCCTTGCTTGCGCTACCTGCCGTCATTTTTCCTGGCACTTTTTTTCGCCGGAACTGCCAGCGCCTATGAATCGCCCAACGGCGTCATCGCCGCCAGCGGCTCCATCCAGGTCGCCTTCACGCCGGACGAGGATGCCAATACCCTGATCCTCCAGGCCATTTACGACGCCCGCAAGCAGATACTGGTGCAGGCCTACAGCTTTACCAGCAAGTCCATCGCCGGGGCGCTGATCAACGCCAGGCGCCGTGGCGTGGAGGTGCAACTGATCGCGGACGCGGAGCAGACACAGCAAATGGAGCACAACCAGGTGTCGACCGTGGCCGCGCTGGGCGTCCAGGTATTCATCGACAGCCAGCACAGCAGCGCCCACAACAAGGTGATGATCATCGACGCCGGCATGTCCAACGCAGTCGTGATTACCGGTTCGTTCAACTTCTCTCATGCCGCGCAGTACAAGAATGCGGAGAACTTGCTGCTGTTCCGCCACAATCAGGAACTGACGGCGGCCTATCTGAAGAACTGGATGCATCACCGCGAGCACTCGCAGGCGTTTGGCCGGTAAAGGCCGCTTCAGCATTTGCCGTTTTTAGCCATTCACTCCGGGCGCAATTTCCCGCCGCAAGCGGCAGGATTCTTCATTTTCGGCCCGGCTTGCATCGGGTCCGCACTCCACTATCATCAAGGTCATGTCGTCGAAGGCGCGGCGGCCTCCCAGATGCGCGTCGATCGCATCGGTCAGCGCGGTAAACCGCATTTCCCGCTGAGCGCCCTTCAGCACTTGTTTGATCCGTTCCTCGCCGAACGCCTCGCCGTTTTCATTTTCCGCTTCCGTGAAACCATCGGAATAGATGATGATCTGGCCCGGATCATTCCATTGAAAAATTTCGGTTTCGGCAATAAAGGTCTGGTCGAGAATTCCCATCGGGAGGTTGACCGATTTGAATACGTGGCGCACGTTTCCGTCGGAATCCATGAAAAATGCGGACGGTATGCCGCCGTTCCATATCTCCACCAGCCGGTTATGGCTGTCGATGCAGGCGATAAGCGCAGCCACATAGCGATCTGTCGGCGACTGCTCCTTCACGGCCCAGTTCATTTCCTCCACCATCAGCGATAGCGGCAGATTCTTGCTCACCATGCTGTAGAAGATGTGGTTTATCGGCAGCAGGTTGAGGGCGGCAGGCAGGCCGTGGCCGGTGGAATCGGCCAGCATGAGATAGAGTTTGCCGTTGCGTGAACGGGATACGGCGATCATGTCGCCGCTCACCACGTCCGTGGGCTTGAGCGAGTAGTGTAAATGGCTGTCCCGCAGGTTCTCCGGCCGCATCATGCGGTCCATAAGCGTTGCGACCAGGTGACGCTCGTCCTCTGCAACCTTGTGGTAGGCCTCGAGTTGAGCCTTGTGGGCAGCCAGTTCGCGTGTCTTGAGCAGCAGCGCAGCGCTTCGGGCAATGGTTTCGATCAGTTGTTTAAGGTCAATAGGCTTCAGCACAAAGCCGTCTATTCCCAAGGCAATGGCGCGGTGCAGGTATTGAATATCGTTGAAAGCGGTAGTGATGACGACCGGCGTGGTGAGGCTCCGTTCCTTGATGGCTTCGGCCATTCTGAGGCCATCCATGATTGGCATCATGATGTCGCTGACCACAATGTCAGGTTTTTGGGCGGCGAAAATGGCCAATGCCTCCTCGCCGTTGGCCGCAGGAAAGAGACGGCCCATCTTGCGTTCAAGAAAATGGACGGTCTCGCTGCGAATGCTTTCCTCATCCTCCACATAAAGAACCGATAATTGTTTCAGTTCTTCCGGGGTTGCATATGCGTGGTTCATTGCACCTCCCGCGATTCGTTTGTAAGGGAGCAGGGCGTGTTCAGCGGTATGTCGATGGTGAATTCCGCTCCATTTTCGCTGTTTTTGAAGAAAATGTTGCCACCCATGTGCCGTTCGATGATGGTTTTCGCCATATACAGCCCGATGCCGGTGCCCTTTTCCTTGGTGGTGAAATAAGGGTCGAAAATTTTCTCCATAGCCCCTGCCGGTATGCCGCCTGCATTGTCGCGCACGGTAATGCGCGCACGATCCCCATCCGATGAAACCTCGATATTGATATCGCTATCGGGAATTTTTCTTTCCACAAGGGCATCCTTGGCATTGTTGATCAGGTTTAACAGCACCTGGGCAAGCTCGTTTTTGTGGCCGCAACACTGGATATCCTCCGGGCCGAAGAGGTGGCAGGCGATGTTGTTATTATTGAGGGCGGCCTCGACCAGATTTAGCGTTTCCCGCGCGGCCCGGGTCACATTGAAAAGAGTTTTTGCCCGGTTTGGACGGAAGAAGTCGCGGAAATCGTCGATGGTGCTGGACATCTGCCGGATCGATCGCATTGCCTTGGTCGTGTAGTCCTTCAGAGCACCGGCATCGAGAGCGAGATCCTCGAAATCGGTGGAAATATTCTGCAAGATCAGGCCCAGCGCAGTCAATGGCTGCCGCCATTGGTGGGCGATATTGCCGATCATCTCGCCCATCGCAGCATGCCGTGCCTGCTGGATCAGGATGCGCTCTTTCTCCATCCCCTTGCCGATCTCCAGCGACACTTGCTGTGCCAGCGTGTCGTTTAATTCGACCAGTTGGCGTTCGGCCTGTTTGCGTCTGTCGATATCCATCAGCGTCCAGATGGTGCCTTTTTTCGGGTTGCGCGGGGAAATGGATGTGCCGCGCAAATGGCACCAGAATAACCGTCCATTCTTGCGCCGCATGATGCGCTCGGTTTCGTAGGGCTTGCCTTGTGACAGAATGGGGTAGGCATCGTTGCCGAGTTGCTCATAATCCTCATGGGAGGGATAGAGCATTTCCTCGGTTTTTTCCTTGATTTCCTTCTTCTTGTAACCGAACATCTCTTCCATTTGGCGGTTGGCCCAGATAAACCGGCGTTCCTCAAGGTGGGCGATACCCACCTGGGCGTTGTCCAGAATGGTTTGCAACTGCCGAAGGGCGTCGCGCAGTTGCTTCTGCAAGGCCCTTTGTTCGGTGATGTCGGTGTACATGCCGAGCACGCCGATCACTTCGCCAGCGTAGTTATGCAAGGGCACCTTGCTGGTCTGAAGCCAGCGGATGCCTCTCCCGCTATGGGCTTCCATCGGTTCTTCATACTCGAGCCTGGGCTGACCCTGCTGGATGACGCGCAGGTCGTCTTTCCGATAGCGACGCGCCATTATGGCGGTGTAGTGGTCGAAATCCGTACTGCCTTTTATTTCGGCGGAACTGGCAAGATTCATGTCATCGGAATAGGCCCGGTTGCAGCCCAGGTAGGAGGAATTCAGGTCTTTCCAGAATACCCGCTGGGGAATGTGGTCGAGCACCAGTTGCAGCATCTGCCGGGTATTGAACAGTTTTTCGGTGGCATCCATACGCTCGGTAATGTCGAGCATTATGCCTCGCATCCGGAAAGGCAGGCCGTTTTCGTAAAGAAATACGCGAGCCCGGTCTTCTATCCAGATTATCTTGCCATCGCTCCTGATCATGCGGTATTCGAAATGGCGGTCCCCATCATGCCACATGGCATTAATCGCGCGATCCACGATCGCCGCTTTCCCATCCGGATGCAGATGGTTCTCCCAGAAATTTTCCTTCAGCCAGTCGGTAGCGGGGTAGCCGAGAAGACTTTCTACCCGGGGGGAAACATAGGTAAATTCAAGTGTGCCGGGGTCCATTTCATAGACGACGGCACTGGTGTCTTCCACCAGGTGGCGATATTTTTCCTCTCCTTCGCGTAGCGCCTGCTCCATTTTCTTGCGTTCCGTAAGGTCATCCCCGATGGATACGAAATGGGTGATTTTCCCTCCTTCATCGAAGATGGGAGAAATCGTGGCGGATTGCCAAACGGTGTCGCCGTTTTTTTTCCGGTTCAGGAACTCACCGTGCCAGCAATGGCCGACAAGAATGCTGTCCCACATTAGGCGGTATTCGTCCAGCGTCGTGTGGCCGGATTTCAGGATGCGCGTATGGTTCCCCAGCACTTCCTGCGCCTCATAGCCATAAGTATGGCAAAAGGCCGGATTGACGTATTCGAGATGGCCCTGGATGTCGGTGATCATGATGGCGCTGGAACTTTGCTCCACCGCCTGCTTGAATTTTCTCAGGCTGGCTTCGATGATGGCGAATTCGGTTCGATCCTCGTGGCTGATCAGCAGTCCGTTGACTTGCCCCATGCCGTCATGGAGCGGCACCTTGGTGAGATCCAGCCATGCCATTTTGCCGTCGGGCAACTGCCTCTGCATGAGATGGTGAAACAGGGGGGCGCCGTTTTCCATGACCCCTTGATCCAGCCTGAAAAAGTAATCGCTGTCTTCATGGTTGGCGTAGATGTCGAAATCTGTTTTGCCGATTATTTCGTTCGGCGAGCCCAGCCCGATGGATTTTGCGCCGGCACGATTGCAGCCGATGAAGGTGCCGTTGCAGTCTTTCCAGAACAGGCGCTGAGGAACGTTGTCGAGTACATGCTGCAGAAAACGGTCTTTTTCTTCAAGCTTCTGTTTGGCTTCCTGAAGGGCGATTTCCTGCTGTTTGCGTTCGGTGATGTCCAGCCAGTAGCCGGTAATGTAGCTGGGAATGCCATCCGGGTTTCTGACCAGGTTGAATTCGTCATACATCCAGCGGTATTCGCCTGTACTGTTTCTGAAACGATATTCCAGGATATGGTGGTCGGCCTCGGCCATCTTTCCGAGGGCGAGAAAAACTTCTTCCACGTCGTCGGGATGGATGTGGCTGGACCAGAAATTCTCCAGCGAGGTGAACTCTGCCGGCTCGAAACCGAGAATTTCCCTGGCGTTCGGGCTAATGTATGTGGTGGGGTAGTTGCCGGTTGGCCGGGCAATATAGAACACGATGGGCACGAACCGGAAGTGCCGGTCCAGCGTCTCCGGCGAAAAATCCATGTCGGTCTCGAATGATTGGTTCACGGTCTCTCCCGGCAAAAGCCGCATCTTTACCCATAAAACCGCCCGTAACGCTGTATGCCATGCTTGATTTCGGGGGGCTATGGCTGTTTTGGAAGCAGCTTCTGAGGCAGATTGCAGGGCACGATTTGTCGCCTGCCTACCTAATCATAGTCGATGAATTTTTGGTATGCCCATAAAATAATGTGGCAAAAGGCTGAATAACCGGAAGGGGGATTAGCGGGGTTCAAAACGGCGATAAGCCATGGCGGGCTTATTCGGCCAATTCCTTGATGTCATTAGCCCAGCGCATGGCTTCCATTTGGGCTTGCGTCAAATCGGTCCGGCTGAGGCGCATTTTGTCCAGAATGGCTGCCGCGGCATCAAAGTCGGTCTGTTCCATTTTTTTGACCAGCAGCAGAAGGTTCCCGAGCGGGCCGCCATGTTCGAGCAATGCCTTTTCAATGTCGTTGCTCAGGTTGACCTGCTTGATAATATCTTCCAGCTGCATGCAGAGCAGTGTGTCGAGCAGGGACATAATGCCGACCATGAAAGCGCGGCCATGGTAATCCTTGTCTTTAACCTGCACTGTAGCCAGCAATTCCATCAGTCTGCCGCGAGTAGCGGCCAGTTCCAGCAGCGGGCTGTGCATGTCGCCGTCCTGATTGACGAACAGCAGGAGCTGCAGCCAGCGCTGTAGTTGCTGTCGCCCGAGCACGATAATGGCGTGCTTGAGCGAGCTGATTTTGTGGTTCATCCCCATTGCGACGGAGTTCACCAGGCGCAGCAGATTGTAGCTCAACGAGGGGTCGTGCTTGAAAGCCTGTTCGATTTCGAAGGTTTCCGCATCGTTCAGCACCAGCCCGACCAGCCGCGTCAACGCCAGCTTCGATGCGTCGGGGCGTTTGCCGCTTAATATCACCGGACGGGCATAGTAGTAGCCCTGAAACAGATCGAAACCGAGATCCTTGCAATGCTCTGCCTGCCCGATATCTTCTACTTTCTCGGCCAGCAGCTGCAATGGCCAGTGCTTGAGGTAGGCGACGTTTTTTTTCAGATCTGCCAGCCCCATCAGCGGCAGGTCGAATTTGACCACCTCCACGATGTCGAACAGCGGCACGAATTGCGGCCCGCCGATGAAATCGTCCAGCGCCAGGCTGAAGCCCATCGCTTTGAGATCGCTGCAGCGGCTGATGATTTGTTCGTTAATCTGGATTGTTTCGAGCAGTTCGATGACGACCTTGTCGCTGGGTAGCAGTTCGATAATGTCGGACAGCAGCAGGTCGACGCTGACGTTGATGAAGCCTTTTTTCCCGCCGAGTACGCTGGCGATGTCGCGCTCGCTGAATGCCTGGACAATGACCTGTGCACTGGCCTGCAGGTCGTCCTGCACAAGGGCTTCGGAGACTTGGCCGGAGCGGAACAGCAACTCGTAGGCGACGATATGGTTGTCGCGGTCGAGGATCGGCTGGCGGCCAAGAAAGATATCCTGGAGATCGTTTTCAGGCATAAGCATCAAATGATGTCCTTATCTGTTTTGCCCGTCAATCAGGAAAATCGGAAATCATTTAACCTGGAAAAGCTATTGAACCGCAGAGGACGCCGTGAAATTGAAAGATTTACGGCCCATTGCACACTCACCCAAAGGGAGTTTCAGCTCAAGCGCCTAACTTATTGTTTTTCCTGTGAATCATCCGCAGTTCCAAGTCTAATCGCCGATAAATGCCAACTATACCATGGCGTTATCGGCATTCACCGACGGTTGCTTTAGCGCTATTTGCGGTGAATGTAGAGATCGGTGATGGTGCCTTCGACCATCTCCGCGGCAAAGCCCAAGGTCTCGGACAGGGTCGGATGGGGATGAATGGTGAGGCTGATGTCGGCAGCGTCGGCGCCCATTTCCAGGGCCAGCACCGCTTCCGCGATCAGCTCGCCGGCATTGGCGCCGACGATGGCAGCGCCGAGGATGCGGCGAGTTTCCTTTTCGACAATCAGCTTGGTAATGCCTTCGTCGCGGCCGATGGATAGCGCCCGGCCGCTCGCCGCCCAGGGGAAGGAGGCTTTTTCGTAGGCGATGCCCTGCGCCTTGGCTTCGGTTTCGGTCAGCCCCATCCAGGCCACCTCCGGGTCGGTATAGGCGACCGACGGGATGGCGCGGGCATCGAAGGCCGCCTTGTGGCCGGCGATCGACTCGGCGGCCACCTTGCCTTCGTGCACCGCCTTGTGAGCCAGCATGGGCTGGCCGACGATGTCGCCGATGGCGAAAATGTGCGGTACGTTGGTGCGCTGCTGCCGGTCCACCGGGATGAAGCCCTGCTCGTCGACCCGGATGCCGGCGTTCTCGGCGCCGATCAGTTTGCCGTTGGGACGCCGCCCCGCCGCTACCAGAACCCGGTCGAACAGCTGTGGTTCGGTGGGCGCGTGGTCTCCGCCGAAAGTGGCGAGGATGCCGTTTTTCTTCGCTTCCAGTGCAGTTACGCTGGTGTTGAACAGGATCGCTTCGTAGCGTTTCTCGATACGCTTGTGCAAAGGCTTGACGATATCCGGATCGGCGCCGTGGATGAGTTGGGCGCCCCGTTCCACCACGGTAACTTTCGAGCCGAGCGCATGGTAGACGGTGGCCATTTCCAGGCCGATGATGCCGCCGCCGATGATCAGTAACCTTTTCGGCACGTCGGCGAGTGCCAGCGCGCCAGTCGAGTCCATCACGCGCGGATCGTCGGGGAAAGCCGGAATTTTCACCACCTGCGAGCCGGCGGCGACGATGGCATTGTCGAAGGTGATGGTGGTTTTTCCTTCCGGCGTTTCGACGCGGATGTGATGGGGGGCGATGAACTGGCCGGTGCCGCGTATCACGGTGACGTTGCGCTGTTTTGCCAGTTGCTCCAGCCCGCCGGTCAACCTGGCGACCACGCTTTCCTTCCAGGCGCGGATATGGTCGACATCGATTTTCGGCTTGCCGAAGGAAACACCGTGCTGGCTAGCCTCTTCTGCCTCGGAAATGATCTTTGCGACATGCAGCAGCGCCTTGGAGGGAATGCAGCCGACGTTGAGGCATACCCCGCCCAAGCGCGGATGGCGCTCGATCAGGATCACTTTCCTGCCCAGATCGGCGGCGCGGAAGGCCGCGGTATAGCCGCCGGGGCCGGCGCCCAGCACCACCACCTCGGCGTGGATTTCGTCGGCGTTGGCGGATGGGGCAGGGGCCGCAGCGAGCTGTCCCGCTTCGGCCGGTTGCGGCGCCTGGGCGACGGCTTCCTCGGCTTTCAGGGTGAGGATCATCGTGCCCTGCGAAACCTTGTCGCCGACCTTGACGTTGATGGTTTTCACCGTGCCGGCATGGGGCGAGGGGATCTCCATGGCCGCCTTCTCGCTTTCCAGCGAGATCAGCGAGTCGTCCTGGTTTACCTTGTCGCCCGGTTTGACCAGGATTTCGATGACGTCGACGTCCTTGAAGTCGCCGATGTCCGGTACAGTCACTTCGATGATTTTTGCCATGCAAAATTACCTCAATAAATCTTTGTTAACCGCAAAGGACGCAAAGGAATTCGTTATGTTTTTCCTTCGCGTCCTTTGCATCCTTTGCGGTAAATGTGTTGTTTAAATCTACAGCAGCAGCCTTCTCACGTCCGCCAGCGCCTGGCTCAAATAGGTGATGAAGCGCGCGCCCTGGGCGCCGTCGATCACCCGGTGGTCGTAGGACAGAGACAGCGGCAGCATCAGGCGCGGCACGAATTCCTTGCCGTTCCACACCGGCTTCATGGTGGCGCGGGAGATGCCGAGTACGGCCACTTCCGGCAGATTGATGATGGGGGTGAAGAAGGTGCCGCCGATGCCGCCCAGGCTGGAAATGCTGATGCTGCCGCCCTGCATTTCACCGGGAGCGAGCTTTTTATCGCGCGCTTTCTGGCTCATGGTCATCAGGTCGCGAGCCAGTTCCAGCACCCCTTTGGTGTCGGCGTCGCGGATCACCGGCACGACCAGTCCGTCCGGGGTGTCTACCGCCATGCCGATATGAAAATAATTTTTTAACACCAGGCTTTCGCCGTCGGCGGAGAGCGATGAGTTGAAGTCGGGGTAGGTTTTCAGCGCAGCCACCACGGCCTTAATCAGGAACGCCGGCAGGGTGAGGCGGATACCCTGTTTTTGCGCTTCGTCGCTCATCGCCTTGCGGAAAGCCTCGAGGTCGGTGATGTCGGCTTCCTCGTGCTGGGTGACGTGAGGCGCAGTGACCCAGTTGCGGTGCAGGTTGGCGCCCGAAATTTTCTTGATCTTGGTGAGCGGCCTGACTTCGACCGCGCCGAATTTGGCGAAATCCACCTGCGGCATTTCCAGCACCGCCAGACCGACGCCGCCGACAGAGCCGCCCCGCGGTCGCGCCAGTTCGGCCTTGACGAAGGCCTGGACGTCTTCCTTCAGGATGCGGCGTTTCGGGCCGGAACCGTTGACCAGGGCAAGATGGACGCCCAGCTCGCGGGCGAAGGCGCGCACCGATGGGCTGGCGTGCACTTTTGCGCTTTCACCGCTGTCGGCAAGCACTGCCGGAGCGACCGGCGCCGGCGCAACAACCGCTTTGGCCGGAACTGCGGGTGCAGATGGCGCGGGTTGCGGCACGGGAGCGGGTGCCGTTGCTGCCGGTTTTTCGGCCGGGGCCGGCTCGGCGACTTCCATCAACAGGATCAGACTGCCTTCCGAAATCTTTTCGCCGACCCTGGTGCGCACGGCGGTGACCTTGCCGCTCCAGGGCGCGGGAATGTCCATGGTGGATTTTTCGCTTTCGAGCGTAATCAGCGCGTCTTCGGCCTTGACGATATCGCCTTCCTTGACCAGAACTTCGATCACGTCGACGGAATCGAAATTGCCGATGTCGGGTACGCGAACTTCTTTTGTTGTTGGCACTTGAGTTTCTCCTGCTTTTTTAGAGGCTAGGGACTAGAGGCTAGTGAATGTCGGCGCTACACGCCGGTTTTTACTAGCCTCTAACCTCTAGCCTCTGTTGTTCATCACACCGTCACCGGATTCGGTTTGTTCGGGTCGATGCCGTATTTGACGATCGCCTCGGCCGCCATGGCGGCGGGGATCGCGCCCTCGTCGGCCAGCGCCTTGAGTGCAGCCACCGCAACATGGTAGCGGTCCACTTCGAAGAAGCGGCGCAGGTTTTCGCGGCTGTCGCTGCGGCCGAAACCGTCGGTGCCGAGCACGACATAACGGCGCGGCACGAAAGCGCGAATCTGGTCGGCGTAGGCCTTCATGTAGTCGGTGGCGGCAATGACCGGTCCGGAGCCGTCTTTCAGGCATTTTTCGATGTGGGTCAGGTGCTGCGTATGCTCCGGATGGAGCATGTTCCAGCGTTGCACTTCGAGTCCGTCGCGGCGCAGCTCGTTGAAGCTGGTGGCGCTCCAGATATCGGCGGAAACGCCGAAATCCTGTTCCAGCAGATCCGCCGCTGCGATGACTTCACGCAGGATGGTGCCGGAACCCAGCAGTTGCACTTTCATTTTTTTCTTCGGCGCGCCGCGTTTGAGCAGATACATGCCTTTCAGGATGCCTTCTTCGGCCCCCTTCGGCATCGGCGGATGAACATAGTTTTCGTTCATGACGGTGATGTAGTAGAAGACGCTTTCCTGCTCCTTGTACATGCGGCGCAGGCCGTCCTGGACGATCACCGCCAGTTCGTAGGCGTAGGTCGGATCGTAGGTGACGCAGTTGGGGATGGTCGAGGCCAGAATATGGCTGTGGCCGTCCTCATGCTGCAGTCCTTCGCCGTTCAGGGTGGTGCGCCCCGCCGTGCCGCCCATCAGGAAGCCGCGGGCGCGTGCGTCGCCGGCCAGCCATGCGAGGTCGCCGATACGCTGGAAGCCGAACATCGAGTAGAAAGTGTAAAATGGGATCATCGGCTGGGCATGGTTGCTGTAGCTGGTGCCCGCCGCCAGCCAGGAGGCGAAGGCGCCGGCTTCGTTGATGCCTTCTTCGAGGATCTGGCCGCTCTTGTCTTCCTTGTAGTACATCACCTGGTCGGCGTCCTGCGGCTCGTAGAGCTGGCCCACCGATGAGTAGATGCCGAGCTGGCGGAACATGCCTTCCATGCCGAAAGTGCGCGCCTCATCGGGAATGATCGGCACGATCAGCTTGCCGATCGCCTTGTCCTTGAGCAGGGTGGAGAGCACGCGGACGAAAGCCATGGTGGTCGAAATTTCGCGGTCGCCGGTACCGGCAAGCTGGCTTTCGAAGGCGGAGAGGTCGGGAACGGGCAGCGCCTCGGCCGATTTGCGCCGTGCCGGCAGGTAGCCGCCCAGCGCCCTGCGGCGTTCGCGCAGGTACTGCATTTCCGGGCTGTCTTCGGCTGGCTTGTAGAATGGCACTTCGGCGACCTTGTCGTCCGGGATGGGGATGTTGAAGCGGTCGCGGAACTGCTTCAGCGATGCACCGGACATTTTCTTGGTTTGGTGGGTGACGTTCTGGCCTTCGCCCGATTCGCCCATGCCGTAGCCTTTCACGGTCTTGGCCAGGATCACGGTGGGTTGGCCCTTGTGCTGCATCGCCGCGGAATAGGCGGCGTAGACCTTGAGCGGGTCGTGGCCGCCACGGTTGAGGCGCCAGATGTCATCGTCCGACATGTTGGCGACCATTTCCAGCAGTTCCGGATACTTGCCGAAGAAGTGCTGGCGCACGTAGGCGCCATCCTTGGACTTGTAGTTCTGGTAGTCGCCGTCGACGCACTCTTCCATGCGTTTTCTGAGCAGGCCGTGCTTGTCCATCGTCAGCAGGGCATCCCAGTGGCGGCCCCAGACCACCTTGATCACGTTCCAGCCGGAGCCGCGGAAATCGGCTTCAAGTTCCTGGATGATCTTGCCGTTGCCGCGCACCGGTCCGTCCAGACGCTGCAGGTTGCAGTTGATGACGAACACCAGGTTGTCGAGCTTCTCGCGCGCAGCCAGCGAAATCGCGCCCGTCGATTCGGGCTCGTCAGTCTCGCCGTCGCCGAGGAAGGCCCATACCTTGCGGCCTTCAGTTTCGGCCAGGCCGCGGTCCTGCAGGTATTTCATGAAGCGCGCCTGGTAGATCGCGGTGAGCGGCCCCAGGCCCATCGACACCGTCGGGAACTGCCAGAAATCCGGCATCAGCCAGGGATGGGGATAGGAAGGAATCCCCTTGCCGTCCACTTCCTGGCGGAAATTGAGCAACTGCTCTTCGGTGAGGCGGCCTTCGAGGAAGGCGCGGGCGTAAATGCCTGGCGCCGAGTGGCCCTGGATGTAGACCAGGTCGCCGCCGTGGTTCTCGGACGGTGCGCGGAAGAAATGGTTGAAGCCGACATCGTAGAGCGTGGCGGCGGACTGGAAGCTGGCGATATGGCCGCCCACGCCGGGGCTTTTCATGTTGGAACGCATCACCGTGGCGATTGCGTTCCAGCGGATGAAGGCGCGGATGCGGCGCTCCATGGTAAGGTCGCCCGGGTTGCGGTCTTCCTGGTTGACCGGGATGGTGTTCAGGTAGGCGGTATTGGCGGAGAAAGGCAGGTGCACGCCGGAACGGCGGGCCTTCTCGGTCATTTTTTCCAGCAGGAAGTGGGCACGCTCCGCGCCTTCCCGTTCCAGTACCGCCTCGAGGGCTTCCAGCCACTCCTGCGTTTCCTGTGGATCGATGTCCGGATTTTCTGACATTATCTAATCTCCTGAATAAACTGCATAATTTTTTTCATTAAAGCAAGTCTTATAGTTTTTCTCAAGATTTTCGACTTCGGCAATAAACCCATTATCTTTTACTCTGGCAGGAATGTGAATTTATTTTTTATGGATAGCGCAACTCCGGCGATAATGAAGTTTACCCAAGCTGAAATTTGGAGCAGAAATGATCAAGATAGTACAAACCCCGTCTCCCGTGACTGAAACTGCACTTGCCAAGGCCTCCCACGTGCTGTTCGTCTTGCCCAGGGCAAACAGCCTGGCCGACGATCTGCCCGGCATCGAGGCGCTGCGCGCGCGCCTGGCGCGCCGCCGCATGAAGCCGGGGGAACTGGCCAAAACACCGTTGAGTGGCGACCTGGAACAGGGCGGATTGGCTGTATGGGTAATGCTGGATGACGTGCAGACGTCGTTCGAGCGCCACACGCTGATTCGCAAGGCGCTGCAACCCCTGCTTGCGGAACATCCCAGGGAAGTCGCCATCGCCGTCTTCGGCAACGATGAAATGCGCCGTTTGGCGGCGGAAGCCTGTGTTTACACCGCACTCGTCAATAGCGCGTCACTGCCCCGGCGCAAGAAAAAGGATGAAAGCCACCCGCTGCAAAAACTCGCCTTGTATGGTTACAAGGCTGGAAATGATTTTGCCGCTTTGCGCGGCCAGGCCGAGGGCAACGTGCTGGCTCGCGAGCTGACGATACTGCCCGCCAACGAGCTGACTCCCGGCCTGTATCGCGAGCGTATCCGCAGGCTGGCCAAGGAAAACGGCTGGAAATGCACCGAATACGACATGAAGAAGCTGCGCAAGATCGGCGCCGGGGCATTCGTTGCCGTGGCGCAAGGCAGCAGCGCGGATGATGCCGCCATCATCCACTTGCGTTACCGCCACCCGCAGGCGAAGAAAACCGTGGCTCTGGTCGGCAAGGGCATCTGCTTCGACACCGGCGGCCACAATCTCAAGCCTGCGCGCTACATGCACGGTATGCACGAGGACATGAACGGTTCGGCGGTCAGCCTGGGATTGCTGCTCGCCGCCAGTCGCGCCGATCTGCCGCTCGATATCGATTGCTGGCTGGCCCTGGCGCAGAACCATATCAGCCCCGAGGCCTACAAGCAGGGCGACGTGGTGACGGCGCTCAACGGCACCACTATCGAAATTATCCACACCGATGCCGAAGGCCGCATGGTGCTGGCCGATACCCTGACCCTGGCGGCGCGTGAAAAGCCTGACTTGATCGTCGATTTCGCCACCCTCACCGGCAGCATGGCGACCGCGCTGGGAGCGCGCTATAGCGGCATCTTCGCCAACCGCGATCAGCTCGTTGAGCAAGCCGTGGCGGCGGGCAGGAAATCCGGCGAACGGGTATGCGCCTTTCCGCTCGATGCAGATTACGAAGAGGGGCTGGATAGCCAGATCGCCGACATCAAGCAGTGCACCCTGGAAGGCGAAGCCGACCACATCCTCGCCGCACGCTTTCTGATGCGTTTCATCGGGGATCGTCCATGGCTGCATGTGGACCTTTCCGCCAGCAACTGCAAAGGCGGGCTGGGTGCAGTGGCGAGCGACGTCAACGGGTTCGGCGTGGGGTGGGGGATGGAACTGCTGCGCGGAATGTAATCCAGTATCCACAAAATGCTGGACGCATGGGAGATTTAAGGACATCATCATCTCGATGCGACAACGGGACGGCTTGGATAAGCCGGTGCTTGCCACGTTTTCAAGGCAGCTTTCGAGAAACAGGGGCGGCCAAACCCGGTCACCACCGAATTTCTGGCAACCTGCTACCATCAAATACAGGCATTTTTGAAAAACGTCGGTGCGCAAGAAGCGCCGCGAATCCATGCTTAGGGGGGATTTTTATGAGCCGTACTGCCAGTTCAATGAGCATCAAAACCCGCTTGCTGCTGGTGATCGTCGTGGCGCTGGTCGGCATGCTGGTTGTGTCCTCCTTCGCGCTGATGGCGGAAAAATCCACACTGCTGGATGACAGGAAAATTAAAACCCGGCATCTGGTCGAGGCGGCGCACGGCGTGCTGGCTTATTATTACGGCCTCCAGAAGAGCGGGGCGCTTACCGAGGAAGCAGCCAAGGATGCGGCGATCAAGGCAATCAAGGCGATGCGCTACGAGCAGAAGGAATATTTCTGGCTCAACGATTTTACGGAGCCGATTCCGAAAATGCTGATGCATCCGACAGTCCCGGCGCTGGACGGGAAAATTCTGGATGCGGCGAAATTCAACTGCGCGACCAGCTTGCAGGCAGGGCTGGACGGTGCTGTCGAGAAAACTGACGGCAAAAAAAATCTGTTCGTGGCGTTCAACGAGGTCGCGAACAAGGCCGGGTCCGGCTTCGTAACCTACAATTGGCCCAAGCCCAAGGCCGGCGGCGGCACTACTGAAGAACTGTATACCAAGCTTTCCTATGTCAAGAAGTTCGAGGGCTGGAACTGGCTGCTTGGTTCGGGGATATACATCGATGACGTGGACAGCATCTTCTGGCAAAGAGCGTCCTGGCTGATCGCCATCGTTCTTTCAGTCACGGTGGTTATCGGCATCCTTATGCTGGTGCTGATCAGGAGCATTACGCGTCCGCTGGGGGAACTCAGGGAGGCCATGAAGACAATCCAGACAACGCAGGATCTTTCCCGGCGAGTAACGGTCAGGGCAAATAACGAGATCGGGGAAATAGGTCATTCGTTCAACGAAATGGTAAAGAGTTTCCAGGACATTATCCATCAGGTCGTTGCCGGTGTTCAGGACGTAATGGGTAGCGCGGCCCACTTGTCCCAGTCGTCGCAGCGCGTCGCCGCCAGCTCGATCCAGCAAAGCGAAGCGTCCGCTTCGATGGCGACGGCGGTGGAGGAAATGTCGGTGAGCATCGACCATGTCGCCGAGAATTCGAAAGGGACGCACAGCATCGCCCAGCAGGCAGGGGAGTTGTCTTCACAAGGCGGCGAGATCGTGCATAACGCCGCCGCAGAGATGACCAAGATCGCCGACTCGGTCAATCATTCCACCCAACTGATCCAGACGTTGGGAGACCATTCGCATCAGATCTCGGCTATCGTCAACGTCATCAAGGAGATCGCCGACCAAACCAACCTGCTGGCGCTCAATGCGGCGATCGAAGCGGCGCGGGCCGGCGAGCAGGGGCGCGGTTTTGCGGTCGTGGCGGATGAGGTCAGGAAGCTCGCTGAGCGCACGACCAAGTCGACACTGGAAATCAGCACGATGATCGGCAGCATTCAAAGCGGAACCATCGATGCGGTGGCAAGCATGGACGAAGGAACCGCCAGGGTAAGGGATGGCGTGGTGATGGCCAACCAGGCCGGCGAGTCGATGCTGCGAATCCGCGAAGGCGCCAGCCAGGTGATTGCATCCGTCAGCGAGATTATGGACGCATTGCGCGAGCAGAGCGTGGCAAGCGGACAGGTTGCCGGGAGCGTCGAAAAAATTGCCCGGATGACCGAGCAAAATAGCAGCGAGGTCAGGGAAATCGCCCAGACAGCGGAGCACCTGGAGCAGCTCGCCGGTTCACTGCAAAACTCGGTCAGCCAATTCAGGGTCTAGAGGCGGCAATGGGTTCGGTGTGGGATGAAGAAGCCGAGAAACTTGAGGTGCGGCAGATGCGATTTGATCCGGCAAATAGCGTTCGGGTCGCCGCTATATCCCCTTCTGCCGACTGGATCCCGGACGTGCAATGTTATGGCAGTCGCAAGGAACGGTTATGAAACGAGGTTTGATTTCCCTGTTTATCATGCTTGTGGTGGTTGTCGCCGGTACGCTGTTTTGGCTGCGAGGCAACCTGGACGGCCTGGTCAAGGATGCTGTCGTCCAGTACGGCGGCGAGATGACCAAAGCCTCGGTGCGAGTGGATGCGGTAGAAATAAAGGCAGCGGACGGCCAGGGCGTGATCCGCGGACTGGTGATCGGCAATCCCCCCGGATTTAAGACCCCCCATGCGCTCAAGGTGGGCAAGATCGACATCGTCATCGATGTTGCTTCGATTGCCAGGAATGTCGTGATCATCAAGAAGATCGCCGTGATCGCACCCGACGTGATCTACGAAAAAGGCGATGCCATGACCAACTTCGACGCCATCCAGAAAAATATTGCCGACTACTTGGGGCCAGCGGAAAAGAAGGAAGGCGGCAAGAAACTCATCGTCGCGGAATTCACCGTGCGTGACGCCAGGGCCGAAGCCAGCGCCGCCTTCATGGGCGGCAAGACCGTGGCGGTGAGCCTGCCGGACATCATCCTGCGCGATATCGGCAAGACCAGGGGTGGCGTGACTCCCGGCGAACTCGGCCAGGAAATCGCCAAGGCGGTAAAACAGAAACTCTCTGCCGCGGTGAGTTTCGACAACCTGATGAAATCCACGGGCAAGAGTCTGGAGAAGGCGGGCAGCGCCATCAAGGGTCTGTTTAAGTAAGCGAAAAAAACGGCCTTGCGTCCGGTCCTCTAAAAAAAGGCCAAACCCTTAAGGTTCGGCCTTGTTGTTTCAGGGCAGTATTTATTACTTGCGGTTGTCCTGATCTTGGCGGCTTTGCCGCCCTTCACGCACGACTTCTCTTTCCTGTTTGTTCTGCTGGCGCATTTGCTGGTCCGCTTGGCGTTCCTGCTCATGGCAGGATTTCAATTGCTCGGAGTCCGTAGCCGCTTGGATGCAGGATTCGGCGCTCTGCATTATTTGTATGCGTTTTTGGTGATTCTCCAGCATCTTGGCCTTCATTTTCTGGAACATCTCAGGGTTAGGCCCACGTTTCTGGCCGGCAGCCGGTGCCGGATCGGCGGCGAAAGTCGGGGCGGAAAAGGTCAGCAACAGTGCGGGCACTACAAACATTCTCAAGGCGTTCATTGTGGTTTCTCCATTTAGTCTTGTTGGCGAGGGGATTGCGGCTGCTATGTTTCAGTAACGCGGGCGTTTTTCCGAGGTTGACCCAGATGTCCCATACAATTTCAGCCAAACCGTTCGCACTCTGTTAGAATGCGACCCGCGGCACTTGTTCCAGTCATCGTGCCGCTGCCCATCCCGGCTTTACCAAATTCCATTCGTCTGCCTAAGACTGGCGCCTGTAAAAGGCGACAGGCCGATATTTTTCCGGAGCACTTAATGTCTTTTTCCGAACTCGGCTTGTCCGAAGCGATTGTTCGTGCCGTCAGCGAACGCGGCTACACCGAACCCACCCCGATCCAGAAGCAGGCGATTCCCGCCGTGCTGTCCGGCGGCGACCTGCTGGCAGGCGCGCAGACCGGCACCGGCAAGACCGCCGGCTTTGTCCTGCCGATACTGCACCGGCTCTCCGATGCGAACGTCAAAGGCCCGTCCAGCGGCCGCCCGCCGATCCGCGCGCTGATTCTGATCCCGACCCGCGAACTCGCGGCGCAGGTGGAAGAGAGCGTGCGCGAATATGGTAAGCACCTGAAACTGAACTCGATGACGATGATCGGCGGGGTCAACATCAATCCGCAAATCACCAAGCTGAGAAGCCGCGTGGACATCCTGGTCGCCACGCCGGGCCGCCTGCTCGATCACGTGCAGCAGAAAACGGTGGACCTGTCCCACGTCGAAATCCTGGTGCTGGACGAAGCCGACCGCATGCTGGACATGGGCTTCATCCGCGACATCAAGAAGATTCTCGCGCTGCTGCCGAAGCAGCGGCAGAACCTGCTGTTCTCCGCCACCTTCTCCGACGAGATCAAGACGCTCGCCGACGGCCTGCTGAACAAGCCCGCCATGATCGAAGTGGCGCGCCGCAACGCCACCGCCGACAAGGTCACGCACAAGGTTTACCCGGTCGACCGCGACAAGAAGCGGCCCTTGCTCACCCACCTCATCAAGGAGTTCAACTGGCATCAGGTGCTGGTTTTCACCCGCACCAAGCACGGCGCCAACCAGTTGGCCGAATACCTGACCAAGAACGGCATCCCGTCGCTGGCGATTCACGGCAACAAGAGCCAGTCGGCGCGGACTCGCGCCTTGAGCGAGTTCAAGGATGGCAGCCTGCAGGTATTGGTGGCGACCGACATCGCCGCGCGCGGCATCGACATCATCGACCTGCCGCACGTGGTCAATTTCGAGCTGCCCAACGTGCCGGAAGATTACGTCCACCGTATCGGCCGCACCGGCCGTGCCGGCCAGACCGGCGAAGCGGTGTCGCTGGTGTGCGTCGATGAGCTGAAGTTGCAGGCGGATATCGAAAGGCTGCTCAAGCGCGAATTGCCCGAAGAAATCGTACCCGGCTTCGAGCCCGACCTGACCATCAAGCCCGAGCCGATCCAAAACGGACGTGGTTCGATGGGTGGCCGCGGCCAGCCGAGGGGCCGTTCCGCGCCGGGATCGTCAGCGCGGCGGCCGGCTGCGCCCGGTGGCGGCACTTCCGGCAATCGTCCTCCCGCGCTGCATCGTTCCGGCGGGCGCCATCGCTGAGATTGCCCGATAAAAGCAGTTAACCGTTTTTTGTCGGATTATTCAGGAGGCTGACCCGCCACGGGTCAGCCTCCTTGTTTTTGGTGACATGGTCTCCGTTCGACCCCAAGCGGCCCTATGACCTTGTAAATTCGCCGCCAGAAAGCCGACCATCATGATGTACAGAAACTGTGAGGAAAACGGATACCCAACCGGCAGGGCATCACTGCGCTGGGGTAAGTGTCAAGCCCAGTTTGCGGTACAACGTACGTTCGCTTATACCGAGGCGGCGGGCCAGTTCCCGCTTGTCGCCGCCCAGTTGCTGTAGCGCTCGGCGCACGTATTGCCGCACGACCTCATCCACCGGCAGAATTTCCTTCTGTGCTGTTTGCGGCAGTATGGGAATACTCCACTCCAAGTCCGATCCAGCCGGCAAATACTGTCCATCGATGGCATCTCCGTCTGAAAGCAATATTGCCCGTTCCAGAAGGTTGCGCAGTTCCCGCACGTTGCCCGGATAACTGTATTGCATGAGTTGCTCAACAGCGGTTTCGGTTAAATACAGTGGGCGGCCCGGCGCCAAGCGTTCGAGCATGGTTTTTGCCAACAAGGGAATATCCTCGCGCCGCTCGCGCAATGCGGGCAGGTGTATCGGGAAGGCGGCGATGCGGTAGTAGAGGTCGCGGCGAAAAGTGCCGGCATCCATCATCTCTTCCAGGTTGCGGTGGGTGGCGGCGACCAGGCGGAAATCGGCGCGCAGGGTTTCCACCCCGCCGACGCGGCGGAATGTGCCTGATTCCAGCAGGCGCAGCAGTTTGACCTGCAGATGCAGCGGGATGTCGCCCAGTTCGTCGAGGAACAAGGTGCCGCCGGCCGCTGCTTCGACCAGCCCGGTCTTGCGTTGGGTGGCGCCGGTAAAGGCGCCTTTCTCGTAGCCGAACAGCTCGGACTCGAACAGGCTTTCCGTCATGCCGGAGCAATCCACCGGCACGAAAGGCTTGTTGCGCCGGGGGCTCAAGGCATGCAGCGCGAGCGCGGCGAGTTCCTTGCCGGTGCCGGATTCGCCTAGCAGCAGCACCGGCGTCATGGCGGGCGCGGCGCGGTTGATGAGCGCCAGCATCTGGGTGAAGGCGGGGGAGCGCCCCTCCATGCCCAAGGCGCCGGGCCGGTCGCCCGTCTCATGCAGGAAGCGCATGGTCTCAACGAAATAGGCCAGCTTGCCCTGCTCGTCCAGGATCGGAATCAGCTCCACGTCCACGTATTCCTCCCCGCGCGGCGTGTGGTGCAGGTGCAGCACACGGCTGGGCCGACGCGTCGTCATCGCGGTCTGGAGTGGGCAGGATTCGCCGCACTGGTCGCAAGGCTTAACGTAGTGGTGGGAAATCTCGTAGCAGGCGCGCCTCAGGATGGCGCGAGGATTGCCGAAGGCATGGCGGTAGGCGGCATTGGCCGAAAGGATACGGTAATCCTGTCCCACCAGGATGCGCGGTTCGGGCAGGGCATCGAGGAGGGACTGCAATTCCCTGGGTACAGATGTTGTTTTGTCACTCATGTCTAAGCATGTTTGACAATTTAGACAGATATGTCAAGGCATGTTGTTCTGGCCGCACCGACTCCGGCCCGAGAATTCCCTCATGAAGGGCCGCAAAATACCGGCCTCACATCCGTTCAGAAAATCTGGCACACACCTTGCTAAATTACGACCGAAATGAATTTTGGGGCGTGAAATACCCCATCCCTGGCAACCAGAGAAATAGTCCTGAACAAGGAGCAAGCATGCAAACACTGTTTTTTCCAAATCGCCTTTGCTAGAGAAATCAGTTTCATGCTAATTCTCAAGGCAGTTGTGCTGTATGGCATCTGGTGCGCCTTTTTCAGCCACCCTGCCGTCCCTTCCTTGGCCAAGGGACTGGACGCCGCCAAGGCCTGAAGGTCCGCAAAATACCGGCTTCACATCAGTTCAGCAAATCTGGCACATACCTTGCTGCTACGCCATGGCCAAAAATGAATTTTGGGGCGTGAAATACCCCATCCCTGACAACCAGAGAAACAGTCTGAACAAGGAGCAAACATGCAAACACCGTTTTTTTCCAAATCGCCATTGGTCAGAGAAATCAGTTTCATGCTGATTCTCAAGGCTGTTGTGCTGTATGGCATCTGGTACGCCTTTTTCAGCCACCCTGCCGTCCCTTCCATAATCAGGGGAATGGACGCCGCCAAGGTCAGCACCGCCATTGTCGGGCCGGCCCATGCGGCAGTGAATTCGAATGCCAACCCATCCTCCGGAGAAACAAGATGATTACACAGGAAGTCGTGGACCTTTCCCGGCTGCAGTTCGCCGTAACGGCCATGTATCACTTTTTGTTCGTGCCCCTGACGCTCGGCCTGACCTTCATGCTGGCTATCATGGAAACGGTCTATGTCATGACCGGCAAACAGATTTACAAGGACATGGTGAAGTTCTGGGGCAAGCTGTTCGGCATCAACTTCGCCCTCGGCGTCACCACCGGCATCACCATGGAGTTCCAATTCGGCACCAACTGGGCCTACTACTCCCATTACGTCGGCGACATCTTCGGCGCGCCGCTGGCCATCGAGGGGCTGATGGCGTTTTTCCTCGAATCCACCTTCATCGGCCTGTTCTTCTTCGGCTGGGATCGCCTGTCGAAGCGCCAGCATTTGATGGTTACCTACCTTACCGCCATCGGCTCCAACCTGTCGGCGCTGTGGATTCTGATCGCCAATGGCTGGATGCAGAATCCGGTCGGCGCCGAGTTCAGCTACGTCACCATGCGCATGGAAATGACCAGCTTCCGGGATCTGCTGTTCAACCCGGATGCGCAGGCCAAGTTCGTACACACCGTGTCCGCCGGTTATGTCACCGCAGCGGTCTTCGTGCTCGGGATCAGTTCCTGGTATCTGCTAAAAGGGCGCGACATGGAATTCGCCAAGCGCTCCTTCCGCATCGCCGCCGCCTTCGGCTTGGCTTCATCCCTGTCCGTGATTGTGCTGGGGGACGAATCCGGCTACGCCGTAACGGAAGCACAGAAGACCAAGCTGGCCGCGATGGAAGGGATGTGGGAAAGCGAGCCCGCTCCGGCCAGTTTCACGTTGTTCGCCCTGCCGGACGAAAGCAGCCGCAGCAACCGGATGGAAGTCAAAATACCCTACGCGCTCGGCCTCATCGCCACGCGTTCCGTGGATACTGTCATTCCCGGCATCAGGGAGCTGGAAGCAGAGGCGGGGGAAAGGATACAACGCGGCATCACGGCCGTTTCCGCCCTGGAAAAACTGCGCCGGAACGGCTCGGACGCCACAGCCAGGGCCTTGTTCGAAAGCCACAAGGCCGATCTGGGCTATGGCCTGTTACTGAAGAAATACACGCCTGACGTCACCCGGGCCACGCCGGACATGATCCGTCAGGCGGCCCGCGACAGCCGCCCCGCGGTCGCGCCGATGTTCTGGAATTTCCGCCTGATGATCGCGCTGGGCTTCTCCTTCCTGTTGCTGTTCGCAGCGTCGTTCTGGTATTCCGCCAAGAACGCCTTCCAGGACAGGCGCTGGCTGCTCAAATGGGCGCTGTGGTTCATCCCCATGCCCTGGATCGCTTCAGAACTGGGCTGGTTCGTGGCGGAATACGGCCGTCAGCCCTGGACCATCTATGGCGTGCTGCCGACCCACCTGTCCACCTCGACGCTCGACGCGGGCAGCCTGTATTTTTCCCTGGGCGGGTTCATCTTCTTCTATACCGGCCTCCTGGTCGTGGAAATGTACCTGATGTTCAAGTACGCCCGGCGCGGCCCCGGTTCCTTGGGTACCGGCCGCTATTTCGGCGAACAAGGTTCCGGTGGCGCCATGATCGGCCGGGTTCCGGCAGCGCCCGTCAATCGCAAGGAGATTTGAAATGCTTGATTACGAAACCCTCAAGGTTATCTGGTGGCTGCTGGTGGGCGTGCTGCTGCTCGGCTTCGCCATCATGGACGGGCACGACATGGGCGTGGGCACGCTGCTGCCCTTCGTCGGCAAGGACGACATCGAACGCCGCGTCATCATCAACACCGTTGGGCCGCACTGGGACGGCAACCAGGTGTGGTTCATCACCGGCGGCGGCGCGATTTTCGCCGCCTGGCCCCTGGTTTACGCCACCGCCTTCTCGGGCTTCTACATCGCCATGCTGGCGGTGCTGTTCGCCCTGTTCTTCCGGCCGGTGGGCTTCGACTACCGCAGCAAGATCGACCACCCGACCTGGCGCAAGAGCTGGGACTGGGGCCTGTTTGTCGGTGGAATGGTACCGGCCCTGATTTTCGGCGTGGCGTTCGGCAACCTGTTGCAAGGCGTGCCGTTCCATTTCGACAACGACCTGCGCTCGGTATATACCGGCACCTTTTTCGGCCTGCTCAATCCGTTCGCGTTGCTGGCTGGGGTGGTGAGCCTGAGCATGCTGACCTTCCACGGCGCCAACTATCTGATGATCCGCACCGAGGGGGATATCTTCGAACGCTCGCGCAAGGCCTCGCTGATGTTTGGCACCCTCATGCTGGCGGCGTTTGCCCTAGCCGGCTGGTGGGTCGCCAGCAGTGTTCCCGGCTTCCGTATCACCTCGGCTGTCGTGGCGGGCGCCTTGCCCAATCCGCTCGATAAAACCGTGGAAATGGCCGCCGGCGCCTGGCTCGACAACTACGCCAAGCTGCCCTTGTCCATGCTGGTGCCGGCGCTGGGATTCGCCGGCGGCCTGCTCGGGCTGCTGTTTGCCGCCTGGCGCAAACCGGTGCTGGCATTCTGGAGCAGCGCCGTGGCGGAATTGGGCATCATCGGCACGGCGGGGGTCTCCATGTTCCCCTTCATCATGCCATCCAGTTCCGATCCGCGCAGCAGCCTGACGGTCTGGGATAGCGTTTCCAGCCACCTCACCCTAGAGGTCATGTTCTGGGCGGCCATCATTTTCACTCCCATCATCATCGCCTACACCTCGTGGTGCTACAGCGTGATGTCGGGCAAGGTAACCGCGGCCTACGTGCGCGCCAACGACCATTCCGCATACTAACTAAGGAGACTGCCATGTGGTACTTCACCTGGATACTGGGCCTGACCATGGCCGTCATGTTCGCCGTGCTCAACGCCATATGGTTCGAGGCGCAGCAAGAACGCAGCGGCGATGGGGAGCAATGACATTCGAAACCGCCAAGCTTTTGGAACTGTTTCGGTGCTGACCCCGGTGCTGTTGCCGATACGTTTTCGTCGCTGCCCCGTTTTGCCGAAGACCTCATCACCGGAAAACAAGCCGACATAAGGAGCGGCACATGACTCAAGGAAAACCGATAGGCAAAATCCTGCTCGCCGTTCTTGCGCTGGTGACGATTTACTGGTTCGGGCTGCGCACCGATCCCAGGGTGGCGGCACTCAACCAGGCGATCGAGGCAAAGTCCAGCCCGGCCTTGCGCGCCTACCCTTACCAGTTCCAGGTGTTGCGCCTCGACGGGACGGTGGCGGTGATGGCGACGCCGCGCTCCCCGGCGGTGCCGGTGTATCGCATGATCGGTGCGCTCTATCCCGCGCTGGCCGGGAAGTCGCCGGACAACCCGGATTTCATCGCGGCGGAAAGGGATTTGGCGAAAGTCCAGTCGGAAGCGAGAAAGATCGTGCTCGAACAGCCCGGCGTGACCGAAGTGAAATGGGAACTGGATCAGAACTGGCTGATCGGCCACGGGATTTCGTTGAATTGAAAGAGGAAAGAAAACATGAAAATTGCCATCACCAGCCAGAACCGCAAGACCATCACCGGGCATGCAGGCAAGTGCCGCAAGTTCTGGATTTACGAAATCGATGACAAGAAAATCGTCGGCAAGACCTTGCTCGAACTGACGCTGGAACAATCCTTCCATGAAAGCCACGCCGGCGGGCCACATCCGCTCGACGGAACCAACGTACTTATCACCGGCGGAGCGGGCCAGGGACTGATGAGGCGCCTGAGCAACATGGGCATCCAGGGTCTGGTGACGCCGGAAACCGATCCCGATTCGGCGGTGGCCGCTTTCCTCGACGGCACGCTGAAGCTCGGCCTGGCCGAGCATCATGAAGGGCATGGCGAACATCACCATGGCCACGGCTGATCCGACCCGTCAGGGATCAAACGTGCAACAAACCCTGCTGCGGGAAAAATACCCCATCCTCGTCTCCGAGATCGGCAAGAACGAAACCGCCTGCAAGAGCGGGGAAGACGTGGCTGCCTATTTCAAGGCGAAAATCGCCGAGAATCCCAAGGCGCAGTTCATCGGCGCGTTCGACCATTACGCCCACACCAGGAACATCGGCGGAGAGATCGCGCCGGACATCCAGGCGGCGGTGGATGTGATGTTCTGTTTCGGCTTCGCCCTGCCCAACCCGCAGGTGCTGGCGGTGCGCCCTCGTTCCATCGGCGTGGCCGACCTGGGCGACAAGTTCGTGGTGAGCTTCATGGAAGCGCCCATGAAACCAGCCAACGAAGCCATGGAAGCGTGGGTGAAAGGCCTGCGAAGCCGGGCTTGAGCATCATGTGACGGTGAAAATAACCCTATTTTTAAGGAAATGACGTGAAAGCAAGCAATCAACCCGCTACAAGCCCTTACCAACGCATTGGCGGCGATGCCGCCATCCGCAAACTGGTCGACCGGTTCTATGAATTGATGGACGAATTGCCTGAGGCCTACCCCGCGCGCAAAATTCATCCGGACGATCTCACCGAATCCGGCAACAAGTTTTTCGATTTTCTCTCCGGCTGGCTGGGCGGGCCACAGCGTTTTGTGGAGAAATACGGCCACCCGATGCTGAGGCGCCGCCATTTGCCTTATGCCATCGGCCCCGAAGAACGCGACCAATGGCTCATGTGCATGAAGCAGGCGCTGGGAGAAACGGTGGAGGATGTCTCTCTGCGCGATGACCTGTATGGCAAGTTTGTCGCGCTTGGCGAACACATGCGCAACCGGGGCGGGAATGTTCAAGCCTGTGGGCATGCAGGCAGTTAGGGTTCATGCAAGGCAACGCCGGCACTCGACAACTGTACAGAGAAACCACTCGAACCCAATAGGAAGCCATCATGAAAAAATCCATGATTCTCGCCCTGCTGCTTGCCGGTTGTGTAACGCCCGGAACAGAAACTCAGAAACCCGACCCCAAACAGGTCGAGGAAATGCGCGCTGCCGTCAAAACCTTGGCCACTCAACTCGGCGGCAAGCTCAAGGCGGAAATGGCAGCCAACGGCCCGGAATCCGCTATCGGCGTATGCAAGAAAATAGCGCCGCAAATCGCCGCCGACTTGTCCAAACAGACCGGATGGAAAGTGGGGCGAGTCGGAACCCGCGTGCGCAATCCTGAATCGGGTACGCCCGACGCTTGGAACGTCAAGGCGCTGGCGGTATTTTCCGAGCGCATGAAACAGGGCGAAAAACCCGATGCGATGGAACTGGCCGAAGTCGTCACCGAGCCTTCCGGGGCGTATCTGCGTTACGCTAAAGCCGTCGCGGTGCAGCCCATGTGCGTAATCTGCCATGGCTCTTCCCAAGGCATACCCGCAGGCGTTAAAGCTCGCCTGCAAGCCGAATACCCCACGGACAAGGCGACAGGGTACAGCGTGGGAGAGTTGCGTGGCGCCATCGTCGTCAAGCGGCCGCTATAAGGCGGGGGATTCGGAGCTTGGCCTGCTTGCGCGCACATGAAGGTGCTGCGCTGGAATTGCTGGCCGGATTGAACGGCACGCCTTACTATTGATGATCGACTCATTGTAGGAATAAATGCCATGGCAAACCCATCACACCGCATCGTCATCCTCGGCGCCGGCTTTGCCGCCCTCACCGCCGCGCGCGAACTGCGCCGCCGGGCACCCGACGCCGACATCACATTGGTGGCGCCTAAAGCCGAGTTCGTCTATCTGCCCAGCCTGATCTGGGTGCCCACCGGGGTGAGAAAAGGCAGCGATCTGGTTCTACCACTCGACCGCTTCCTCGTAGATCACCGCCTCGTTTTTTGTGCTGCCACCGTTACGGGTCTCAAGGATTGCGGTCGCACGGTCATCACCGACCAAGGCGAAATCGCCACCGATGCCTTGCTGATCGCCACCGGGGCGCGTTTCCTCAAGAAATTGCCCGGTATCGAGTACGCTCTGACCCTTTGCGAGGGTGTGGCGACGGCGGAGGCCATTGGAGAGCGGTTACGGGAAATGGAAGGCGGACACATCGCCTTCGGCTTCGGGGGCAATCCCAAGGAGCCTTCCGCAATGCGCGGCGGGCCGATGTTTGAGCTCTTGTTCGGTGTGGAGACATGGCTGCGCCAGCAAGGCAAGCGGGAACGCTTTACTCTCACCTTCTTTAACGCCGCAGCAGAACCCGGTAAGCGGCTTGGCGACAAGGCCGTCAAGGGTCTGGTTGCCAAGATGCAACGGCACGGTATTCGGACCCATTTAGGGCACAAGATCGGCGGTTTTACCGCAGAGGGGGTTGACACCGAAGGTGGCGTCTTGCCCGCCGACCTGATCCTGTTCATGCCCGGACTCGCCGGTCCAGTCTGGGTAGAAAACAGTGGCCTGCCCCTCTCCCCCGGCGGCTTTGTCCAGGCCGACGAATTCTGTCGTGTACCCGGTACGGTGGGCGTATACGTGGCTGGTGACGTCGGCAGTTTCCCCGGCCCTGACTGGTTGCCCAAGCAGGCACATATGGCTGACCTGCAAGCCAAGGCTGCAGCGCAGAACCTCTTGCTGGTGCTGGCCGGAAAGCCACCCGTCGCTCGTCCCAAGGCGGAGCTGATCTGTATTGTGGATAGCGTGGATTCAGGGATACTGGTTTATCGTGACGAAAAGCGCGCATGGTTAGTTCCTTCATCACGCGTGTTCCACTGGGCCAAGCGATTTTTTGAAGAACACTACCTGCGAGCGTTCCGCAAGTAAGCCAGCTTCGGCCGAGGAACAGGCCGTCGCCACAGTCTTCCTGAATCTCCGTTCTTGGCACGTTGCGGGCCAACATCTCCGCCTTGAGACCGACGCTCGTTGCCGAACTTTTCTTCCTGATTCTATGCGGGTTGCCACGGCTTCCGCAATGCCCGTCGAAACGATAAAATTGCACCCTGTCGCCATTTCCAGGGAGATCGCCATGATCGACGCGCAAGACATCCTTGCCGCTTTCCGGTTTCGTCACGCCTGCAAGCAATTCGACGCAGAGAAGAAGATTCCCGATATTGATTTCGACCTCATCCTGGAAGCGGGTCGCCTATCGCCCAGTTCCTTTGGCTTCGAACCCTGGCGCTTTGTGGTCATCCAGAATCCTGCGCTGCGAGAGAAACTCAAGGGGGTGACCTGGGGAGCGCAAGGCACGCTGCCCACCGCCAGCCACTATCTCGCTATCCTTTGTCGCAAGGGCGACATGCGCTTCGATTCGGCCTACATCGAGAACTTCATGCGCCAAGTGCAGAAGCTGCCCGAGGCGATGGTGGAGATGAAGCGGGCCAAGTATCGGAAATTTCAGGAATCCGATTTCAGGCTGCTGGAAAATCCACGCGCCCTGTTCGACTGGGCCTGCAGGCAGGCCTATATCGCCCTGGGCAACATGATGACCGCCGCCGCGCTGCGCGGCATCGATTCATGCCCCATCGAGGGTTTCGATGTCAACGACGCCGAGAAGGTGCTTGCAGAGGCCGGGGTGCTCGACCGCGCCAACTTCGGTCTGGCCGTCATGGCGGCATTCGGTTACCGCATCAACCCGCAGCCGGAAAAGACCCGTCAGGCGATGGAAGACGTAGTCGTCTGGGTGCGCTGATTTGTTCCAGGCCTGAGAGTTATTATTGCGGCGCCGGCTAGCCGCGGCGTTTGTCCCAGACGAAGCGGTTGAAGCGCTGCCAGCGGTTCTGCTTGTCGGCCAGCTTGTTGGTCGACTTCTCCGCCTGTTGCTGGCGCAGAGCGTTCTGCCTGGCTTCGAGCAGTTCCTGCATGGGGATATTGGGCTTGCGGGAGGTCATCGTTTGCCGGCCTCAGAACTCGTTCTGCAGCTTCTTGTAGCCTTTCACCAGCTCATTGTTGGCCTTCGCCACCGCTTCCGAGAAGTCGGAGGCATCACTGGAGACCTGCTCGATCTGGCTCAGGTCGGAATCGGAGTGGATGGTGGTGGTGGAGGGGATGTAGAAACCGGCGGGGATCTTGCAGCCTTCCACCACGGAGTTGTGGCGCACCGCCGAGCCGTCGCCCACCTCGCAGTTGAACAGCACCGAGTTGAAACCGATGAAGACGTTGTCGCCCACCACGCATGGGCCGTGGACGATGGAACGGTGGGCGATGGAGGTGTGGCGTCCGATCCTGACCAGCCCGCCGGCCTTGGAGTGGATCACCACGCCGTCCTGGATATTGGAATGGGCGCCGATGACGATCGATTCCATTTCGCCGTTCTTGTCGACCTCGTCGGCGCGAATCACCGCGTAGGGGCCGATGAACACGTTGTCTTCGACGACCACCTTGCCGCAGATGATGGCGGTCTTGTCCACGTAGGCGGATTCGGCGATTTGCGGCAGGTCGCCGTTGGGATTTTTTCGGATCATGTCTTCTGGCTCGTCGGAATAGGGAACAGGCGGAATTCTACCTGATGCGGCGAGGACTCGATATTCTCCGATAAGGACTAGTCGGAAATCCGGCGGGCGGCAAGCCGCCGGACAACCCATTTCCTGCCCTCTTCCAGCGCCAGCATGCCGAAAGCGAAGGGGATGACGAACAGCCAGAGACTCAGTCCGATGGGCGCGGTGCCGTACACCCAGTTGCCCCACGGCGTATAGCCGATGACCAGGATCAGCATGATTTCGGTGGCGATGCCGGCCCACACCAGCGGGTTGCTGAAGAAGCCGAGCCTGAAGACGGACTCCCGGCTGTCGCGGCACAGGAACACGTTCATCACCTGCATTACGATGATGGCAGTCAGCGTGGCAGTGGTGGCCCGGAGGTAGAGCGGGTCGCTGGCCGCCAGCGCCTGTCCGTATTGCCAGCCGGCATGGTGTAGCACGAAGAAGAACGCCGCCATCGCCGCCGACGCTTCCATTATGCCGAGGAACAGGTAGGCGCGCAGCAGTAAGGGCAAGTTCAGCAGGCGTTCGCGGCGGGGGCGGGGGGGCTGTTTCATCACGCCGGGATGGGGTTTTTCCGCGCTGAGGGAGAGTGCCGGCAGGAGGTCGGTGCCGAGGTCCACCGCCAGGATCTGGATGATGGTCAGCGGCAGGGGAATCCTGAACAGGACGAAGGCAAGGAAAGGCACAGCCTCGGTCAGGTTGGAGGTGAGGATATAGGTGAGGAATTTGCGGATGTTCTCGTACACCGCCCGCCCTTCCTCGATGGCGGCGACGATGCTGGCGAAGTTGTCGTCGAGCAGGATCATGTCGGCGGATTCCCGCGCTACTTCCGTGCCGCACAGCCCCATGGCGATGCCGATGTCGGCCTTTTTCAGCGCCGGGGCATCGTTGACGCCGTCGCCGGTGACGGCGACGATTTCCCCTTTTCTTTTCAGCGCGGTGACGATGCGCAGCTTCTGGTCGGCGCCGACCCGGGCGAAAAGGATTTCCGGCGCATCCAGAGCCAACTGGATCTGGGTGTCGGACAGCCGGCGCAGTTCCTCGCCGCAGACGACGGCCGGGTCGGCGCCCCGGATCAGCCCGATTTCGCGGGCGATGGCAAGGGCGGTGTGGGGGTGGTCGCCGGTGACCATGATGACGCGGATGCCGGCATCAAAGCATCTGCCGATCGCGTCCGGCACTTCTGGGCGCGGCGGGTCTTCAAGGGCGACGAGGCCAAGCAGGGTCATGTCGTGCTCGATATTTTCTCCCCGTTCCTCGCCTGCCGCGCGACAGGCAAAGGCCAGCACCCGCAGTCCCTGCGCCGCCATGGCTTCCTGGGCGGTGATGAACTGCTGCCGGATTTCCGGCGTAATCGGCTGTACCGAAGTGCCCAGCCGCACTGTGCCGCACAGCGGCAACACGGTTTCCGGCGCGCCCTTGGTGAGCAGAATCGGACCTTCCGGCGCGCGATGCAGGGCGGAAAACCGCTTGCGGTCGGTGTCGAACGGAATCTCGTCCAGCCTGGGCCAGTCCAGCGCCGTTTTCCCGGCCATTTGCAGCAGGGCGATTTCCATCGGGTCGCCCAGCCATTCCGCATGCCCCGCTTTTTCTGACCGTTTCAGGCTGTGGCATAGCCGGGTGACGGCGAGAAAATCGCGGTGTTCGCCGCCGATCTGCGCGGCCTCCATCAGCTTGCCGTCCAGGAAAACTTGCTTCGCCGCCATGCGATTGAGGGTGAGGGTGCCGGTCTTGTCGGTGCAAATGACGGTGGCCGAGCCCAGTGCCTCCACCGCCGGCAGGTGTCGCACCAGGGCGTTGCGCCTGGCCATGCGCTGTGTGGCCAGCGCCAGCGACAAGGTCACGGTGGGCAGCAGGCCTTCCGGAACGAAGGCGACGATGATGCCGATGGCGAAAGTGAAGTTGGCCCAGAAGGACAGGCCCAGAAAGTGGCCGATGACGAAGAAGGTGATGCCGACCAGCGCCGCTACCGTGCCGATGAGGCGGCTGGTGCGGGCGATTTCTTTTTGCAGCGGGGAGGGCGATTCGCCCGCCGTTTGGGTGAGGTGGGCGATCTTGCCGAACTCGGTGTGCATCCCGGTGGCGAACACCGCCGCGCGGGCTTCGCCGGAAACCATGGAAGTGCCGGCGAGCAGGATGTTCTTTGCGTGGAGCGGGTCGTCGCTGTCGGAGGGACGGGCGTCCATCGCTTTGGGCAGCGATTCTCCGGTTACCGTGGCGAGGTTGACGCGGACGCCGAAAGCCTCGATCAGGCGGCAGTCGGCAGGGATGTTGTCGCCTTCCTGTAACAGCACGATATCGCCGGGCACCAATTGTTCGACAGGGATCAGGGCGATGGCGCCGTCGCGCAACGCTTTCGTCTTGCGGGGAAGCAGCTTTTCCAGGGCGGAGATGGCTTTTTCCGCCCGGTATTCCTGCCAGAAGGAAAACAGGCCGTTGACCAGGATTACACCGAGAATGGCGCCGCCCAGGGTTGCCATGCCGCCGCCGGGGTTAAGTGTTTCGGCGGTAAAAGCCAGCGCGGCGGCGAACCACAGGATCAGGGCGAAAAAATGGGTGAACTCCTTGAGGAAGCGCAGCGCCAGCGGCTCCTTCCTGACCCGCTCCACCCGGTTCGGCCCGAATTCCTTGTGTCGGCGTGCGGCTTCGCGAGCGGACAGTCCCTCGGGGCGGCTGTTGAGACTACGGATCGCTTTTTCGGCGGTGAGGTGGTGGATTTTCATGGCCAAAAGCCGGTTATGAGCACTTATGTTAAACTTAGCAGGTTGATTTTGCGAGATGAAACAAAATGTCCGGTAATACCCTCGGCAGGCTTTTTTGTGTGACTTCCTTCGGCGAAAGCCACGGCCCGGCCATCGGCTGCGTGGTGGACGGCTGCCCGCCCGGCCTCGAATTGTGTGCTGCCGACATCCAGCTTGAACTCGACCGGCGCAAGCCTGGCACTTCGCGCCATGTGACGCAGCGACGCGAGTCCGACACGGTGGAAATCCTTTCCGGCGTGTTCGACGGCAAGACCACCGGCACGCCAATTGCCCTGCTGATCCGTAACGAGGATCAGCGCAGCAAGGATTACGGCAACATCGCCGAAACTTTCCGTCCCGGCCATGCCGACTACACCTACTGGCACAAGTACGGCATCCGCGACCACCGTGGCGGCGGGCGCTCCAGCGCGCGCGAGACGGCGGTGCGCGTGGCGGCAGGGGCGGTGGCGAAGAAGTGGCTCAGCCAGCGCTACGGCGTGACGATACGCGGCTATATGTCGCAACTGGGCCCAATCGAAGTGCCGTTCAGGAGCTGGGATGACGTCGGCGAAAATCCTTTTTTCGCCGCCGATGCCAGCTTCGTGCCGCAACTGGAAGAATACATGGACGCCCTGCGCACGGCGGGCGACTCGGTCGGCGCGAAAATCACCGTGGTGGCGCAAGGCGCGCCGGTGGGCTGGGGCGAGCCGGTATACGACCGGCTCGACGCCGAGATCGGCTATGCCATGATGAGCATCAATGCGGTCAAGGGCGTCGAGATCGGCGCCGGCTTTGCCTCGGTGGCGCAGAAGGGCTCGGAGCACGGCGACGAACTGACGCCGCAGGGCTTCCTCTCCAACCATGCGGGCGGCATCCTCGGCGGCATTTCCACCGGCCAGGACATCGTTGCCCATCTCGCCATCAAGCCCACTTCCAGCATCCGCATCCCGCGCCGTTCGATCGACAAGGCCGGTGCGCCGGTAATGGTTTCGACGGAAGGCCGCCACGACCCCTGTGTCGGCATCCGCGCCACGCCCATCGCCGAGGCGATGCTGGCGCTGGTGCTGATGGATCATGCCTTGCGCCATCGCGCACAGAATGCCGATGTGGCGGTCGGTACGCCGCGAATTCCGGGGAAGATCAAAAACAGTTAACCGCAGAGACGCGAAGAAAAACCCGTTCCGAATTTCTCCGCGTCTCTGCGCCTCTGCGGTGAATAAACCCGAAATGCATAACCTCCCCTACTGGCGCCTGTCCGGCTTTTATTTTTTCTACTTCGCCTTCGTCGGCGCCATGGCCCCATTCTGGGGGCTGTATCTCAAGTCACTCGAATTCGACGCTTTCCAGATCGGCATACTGATGTCGCTGTTGCAGGTGATGCGCATCTTCGCGCCCAACATCTGGGGCTGGGTATCGGACCGCTCCGGCAAGCGTGTCGCCATTGTCCAGATCGCCGTGGGATTGAGCCTGGCAAGCTTTGTTGCGGTGTTTTTCGGCACCAGCTTTGCCTGGATGTTCGTGGCGATGTCGCTGATGAGTTTTTTCTGGAGCGCCTCGCTGCCGCTGGTCGAGGCGACTACCCTGAGCCATCTCGGTGAGAAGACTTCAAAGTATGGGCGCATCCGCTTGTGGGGTTCGGTCGGTTTCATCGTGGTCGTAATCGGTTTGGGTTTTTTGTTCGATTTCGTCGCCATCCGCTGGCTGCTGTGGGCTGTATTCGCAATCGTGGCGGCGCTGTTGCTGTTCTCGCGCCACATTCCGGAAGCGGAGGTGCTGGCCCACCACACCGACCATCTGCCGATCTGGCACATCATCCGTCGTCCCGAAGTTTTGGCTTTCATCGGTGGCGGCATCCTGATGGCGGCGGCGCACGGCGCCTATTACACTTTTTATTCGATTTACCTGGTCGATCACGGCTATGCCAAGAGCAGCGTGGGGCTGCTGTGGTCGATCGGCGTGGTGTGCGAAATCGGCATTTTCCTGTGGATGCCGCGCCTGCTCAAGCGTTTCAGCTTGCGCCAGGTGCTGCTGGCGAGCTTCGCCCTTGCCGTGCTGCGCTTTTTGATGATCGGCTGGGGGGTGGGATTGGTCGTTGTGATCGTGATTGCCCAGCTGCTGCATGCCGCCACCTTCGGCGCCTATCACTCGGCGGCGGTGCAGATGGTGCACCGTTTTTTCAAGGGACGGCACCAGGCTCAGGGGCAGGCGCTCTACAACAGCCTGTCGTTCGGCGCGGGCGGTACACTGGGCGGCCTGTACAGCGGCTTGACCTGGGAAACGCTGGGACCGGAGATCACCTTCACCATTGCGGCGGCCTGCGCGCTGGTGGGGCTCGGGTTGGTGGCGTGGAAGCTGAGGCTCTAGTGTTAAGGGTAGTTCAGCGCAGTTTGCAGCCCTTCCTTTCCGCTTTGCAACTATCCGATTTGGCGTGAAATATGCCATAATTTCTGTTTTTCATCGTTTTATCAGGTTAATGAGCGCACAAACCCTTTACGATAAATTATGGCAGTCCCACGTGGTGCATACCGAACCGGATGGCACCGCGCTGCTCTATATCGACCGCCATCTGGTGCATGAAGTGACCAGTCCGCAGGCTTTCGAAGGTTTGCGTCTGGCCGGGCGCAAGCCGTGGCGCGCGACCTCGATTCTGGCTGTGCCCGATCACAATGTGCCGACCACCGGTCTGCCCAGGGATCATTCGGGTATGCAGTTGAGTGAAGCGGCGGAGAAGATTTATCAGCGCTGGTTCAAAAGCATCGAGGATCCGATTGCCCGGCTCCAGGTGGAAACTCTCGACCAGAACTGCACGGAATTCGGGATTGTCGAATTCCGCATGGGCGATCCACGCCAGGGCATCGTCCATGTCATCGGCCCGGAGCAGGGTGCGACCCTGCCGGGGATGACGGTGGTGTGCGGCGATTCCCACACCAGCACCCACGGCGCTTTCGGAGCGCTGGCCCACGGCATCGGCACCAGCGAGGTCGAGCATGTGCTGGCCACGCAATGTTTGTTGCAGAAAAAATCCAAAGCCATGCTGGTCAAGGTGGAAGGTGTTCTCGGCAAGGGTGTGACGGCCAAGGATATCGCTCTGGCCGTGATCGGCAAGATCGGCACTGCCGGCGGCAACGGCTACGCGATTGAATTCGGCGGAGCGGCGATTCGCGCGCTGTCGATGGAAGGGCGCATGACCCTGTGCAACATGGCGATCGAGGCCGGTGCGCGCGCCGGCATGGTGGCGGTGGACGACACCACGATTAATTACATCAAGGGTCGCCCGTTCGCGCCCAAGGCCGATCTGTGGGATCGGGCAGCGGCTTACTGGCGTACGCTGGTGAGCGATCCGGATGCGCATTTCGATGCGGTGGTCGAACTGGATGGTTCCGCCATCAAGCCGCAGGTGACTTGGGGCACCTCGCCGGAAATGGTGACCACGGTGGACGGCAAGGTGCCCGACCCGATGATGGAAGCCGACCCGGTCAAGCGTTCCGGCATGGAACGGGCGCTCGCTTACATGGGTTTGCAGGCCAACACGCCGATTGTGCAAATCGCCGTGGACAAGGTGTTCATCGGCTCCTGCACCAACTCGCGGATTGAAGATCTGCGCGCTGCGGCAGCGGTCGCCAGGGGTAAGCACAAGGCGGCGAACGTCAAGCAGGTGCTGGTGGTGCCGGGCTCCGGCCTGGTCAAGCAGCAGGCCGAACAGGAAGGGCTGGACCGGATTTTTGTCGAGGCGGGTTTCGAATGGCGCGACCCCGGTTGCTCCATGTGCCTGGCGATGAACGCCGACCGGCTCGAACCGGGCGAGCGCTGCGCTTCCACCTCCAACCGCAATTTCGAGGGGCGGCAGGGGCAGGGCGGCAGGACCCATCTGGTGAGCCCGGCGATGGCCGCGGCTGCGGCGATTGCCGGGCATTTCGTCGATGTGCGCGAATTGATGAGCGAGGTGTAATGATGAATCCGAAAAAAATTGCCGCTTTTGTCGCCGTGAAACTGGTGGTGCTGGCCGCGATTGTGGTGGGTGTGATGAATATGGTGGGCTGCAATACCGTCAAGGGTGTCGGCAAGGATATCGAGAAGGGCGGCGAAGCCATCCAGAAGGCAGTGAAGTAAATGGAAAAATTCAACCGGCTTGAGGGATTGGTGGCGCCGCTGGATCGCGCCAACGTCGATACCGACGCGATCATCCCCAAGCAGTTCTTGAAGTCGATCAAGCGCAGCGGTTTCGGCCCGAACCTGTTCGACGAGTGGCGCTATCTCGACCACGGCGAGCCGGGGCAGGATTGCAGCAATCGCCCGCTCAACAAGGATTTCGTGCTCAACCAGCCGCGCTATCAGGGCGCGCAGATATTGCTGGCGCGCGAGAATTTCGGCTGCGGCTCAAGCCGCGAGCATGCGCCGTGGGCGCTGCTGGACTACGGTTTTCGCGCCGTCATCGCACCGAGCTTCGCCGATATTTTCTTCAATAACTGTTTCAAAAACGGCATCCTGCCTATCGTCATGGATGCCGAGGAAGTGGATCGTCTGTTCAGGGAAACCGGGGCGACCGAAGGTTATCGTTTGACGGTGGACCTGGAGAAACAGACGGTCACCACGCCGGGCGGGCACAGCGTCGGCTTCTCGGTGGATTCTTTCCGCAAGCACTGTTTGCTCAATGGCCTCGACGATATCGGCCTGACGCTGCAGCACGCGGACAAGATCAAGGCGTATGAAGAGCGGCGGCGCCAGTCGGAACCGTGGGTGTTTAGTTAGAGATTAATTTCACCGCAGAGGCGCGGAGACGCAGAGAAAACCAGAAATCTCTGTTCCTCCGCGCCTCTGCGGTTCAAGAAGGTTTTGAATTGGGGGCGAATTAAATGAAAATCGCAGTTTTGCCGGGTGACGGTATCGGTCCGGAAATCGTCGCGCAGGCGGTGAAGGTGTTGAAAACGCTATCCGGCGATGGCATGAAAATCGTGATGGAAGAAGCGCCGATCGGCGGTGCGGGTTATGACGCGGCGGGTGATCCATTGCCGGCGGCGACGCTGAAGCTGGCGCAGGACGCCGATGCCGTGCTGCTCGGCGCGGTCGGCGGCTGGAACTACGACGCCCTGCCGCGACCGATGCGTCCTGAGCAGGGGCTGCTGCGCATCCGCAAGGAACTCAACCTGTTCGCCAACCTGCGCCCGGCGCTGCTCTACCCGGAACTGGCAGGCGCATCGACCTTGAAGCCGGAAGTGGTTTCCGGGCTGGATATCATGATCGTGCGCGAACTCACCGGCGATATCTACTTCGGCCAGCCGCGTGGCATCCATACCAATGCCAACGGCGAGCGCGAGGGCTTCAATACGATGCGCTACTCGGAATCGGAAATTCGCCGTATCGGACATGTCGCTTTCGGCATTGCCAATAAGCGCAACCGCAAGGTGTGCTCGGTGGACAAGGCGAACGTGCTGGAAACCACCGAACTGTGGCGCCAGGTCATGATCGAGGTAGCCAAGGACTACCCGGGTGTCGAACTGTCCCATATGTATGTGGACAATGCGGCAATGCAGTTGGTGCGCGCGCCAAAGCAGTTCGATGTGATCGTCACCGGCAATATTTTCGGCGACATCCTGTCCGACGAGGCATCGATGTTGACCGGCTCGATCGGCATGCTGCCTTCCGCCTCGCTGGACAGCAACAACAAGGGGATGTACGAGCCGAGCCACGGCTCCGCGCCGGACATCGCCGGGCAGAACATCGCCAACCCGCTCGCGACCATCCTGTCGGTGGCGATGATGTTGCGCTATACCTTCAACCGCGAGGAAACGGCGCAACGCATCGAAGGCGCGGTGAAGAAGGTGCTGGCTGACGGCTTGCGCACCGTCGACATCTGGACAGAAGGAACGCGCAAGGTGTCGTGCAGCGAGATGGGCGATGCGGTAGTGGCGGCGTTATAAGAAATAATTTACCGCGAAGGACGCAAAGGAATTCACTTGTTTTACCTTGCGATCCTTTGCGTCCTTTGCGGTGAAAATTAAGTTTTTGTATTGAGGAAATATAGTCATGATGAAAGTAGGATTGATTGGCTGGCGCGGCATGGTGGGTTCGGTGCTGATGCAGCGGATGCGTGAGGAAAAGGATTTCGATCATTTCGAGCCGGTATTCTTCACCACCTCCAACCCGGGCGGCAAGAGCCCGGATGTCGGCAAGGACGTGCCGCCGCTGAAGGACGCCAGGGATATCGCCGAACTCAAGGCGATGGACGCGATCATTTCCTGCCAGGGCGGCGATTACACCAAGGAAGTGTATGGCGATCTGCGCGCCGCCGGCTGGAACGGCTACTGGATCGATGCCGCTTCCACCCTGCGCATGAAGGACGATGCCATCATCATTCTCGACCCGGTCAACGGGAATGTGATCAAGGACGGCCTGGCCAGGGGAGTGAAGACTTACGTCGGCGGCAACTGCACGGTATCGCTGATGCTGATGGCGATCGGCGGCCTGTTCGATCAGGGTTTGGTCGAGTGGATCAGCCCGATGACCTATCAGGCTGCCTCCGGCGCCGGCGCGCGCAACATGCGCGAGCTGATCCAGCAGATGGGCGCGATCGACAATGAAGTGAAAGCACTGGTGAACGACCCGGCTTCTGCGATCCTGGAAATCGACAGAAAGGTTGCCGACTTCATCCGCTCCGACCGCTATCCGGTCGACGCCTGGCCGGTGCCGCTGGCAGGCTCGCTGATTCCCTGGATCGATGTGGCGCTCGAATCGGGCCAAAGCAAGGAAGAATGGAAGGCGCAGGTCGAGTGCAACAAGATTCTCGGCCGCAGCGGCAACCAGATCCCGATCGACGGCCTGTGCGTGCGCATTGGCGCGATGCGCTGCCACAGCCAGGCGCTGACCATCAAGATGACCAGTGATGTGCCGCTGGACGAGATTCACGGCATCATCGCCGCGCACAACGACTGGGTGAAAGTGGTGCCGAACGACCGCGAGATCACCATGCGCGAGCTGACGCCCGCAGCCGTCACCGGCACGCTCAGCGTACCGGTGGGCCGGATGCGCAAGCTCAACATGGGGCCGCAGTACCTGTCTGCCTTTACCGTCGGCGACCAGTTGCTGTGGGGCGCGGCAGAACCACTGCGCCGCATGTTGCGCATTCTGGTTGAAGCCTGACCGGCCGGCCCCGGTCTGTCTTCTCTGCCAGCCGATGGTATTAGCCTGGGGTATGGAGCATCCGGGCCAATGCGCATTGGCTGACTTTTTATCCTAAAATGTTTAGAGGCGGTCTTGCAGGAAACCGGTACTTAATCTCTCCGGTTTTGTCTCGGTCCACATGTCTGAAATAGGCTCTAAATGGCGCGTTGCCGCTTCGTGCCAGAGTGCCAAATGTCATGCTCGAATTCATGATATTTATTCGCGTTCATGAATATTTATTAAGACGGTTTCTAATGTGCGATATTAGCTTGCATCCCTAACCCTATGATGTTATTTTAGATAATATAGCCAAAAAATTTCGAGGGTGGCATGGATCGGAAACTTAGAATAAAAGCTTGGGTGGTTGTCGGCTTGATGCTGTTGACATTGTCGCCTGCTTTCGCGGCTGGATTGGGCAGGCTGACAGTGATGTCGACCCTGGGGCAGCCGTTCAGGGCGGAAATCGATCTGTTGACGATGGACAAGAAAGACCTCGATTCAATCCACGCCAGTTTCGCGCCACTTGAGGCTTTCAGGGATGCGAAAATCGAGCGCTCACCCGCGCTTTCCTCCATGCGTTTCAGCGTGGAACAGAAAAAAAACGGCGATCCCTACCTCAAGATCGTTTCCACCCAACCCATTGATGAACCCTTTCTGGATATGCTGATCCAGTTCGACTGGCCGTCCGGGCGTCTGGTGCGTGAGTACACCGTCCTGCTTGACCCTCCCGGCTACAGTGAGGAGCAGGTAGCGGTTGCGCCGGTGGCACTGCCGGTGACCAAGCCGGAACCGTCTGTCCAACCCGAACGAGTAGCGCCTGCTGCGGAAAACCCGGTCGATATGCCGATGAGCGCGGTGAATCCCGAAATCCGGGCAAATATCCCATTGGACAAAAAACTGCTGGGCAAGGGCGAGGCGAAAGCGAAAGCGGCTGCCGAAGGCAAACCCGTTCCGGCAACCTATGGGCCGGTCAAAAAAGGCGAAAACCTGTCTGGCATCGCCGTTTCCCTGAAGCCCGGGAGCGTGAGCCTGGACCAGATGCTGGTCGCGCTGTTCCAGTCGAACAAGCAGGCGTTCTCCGGCGACAACATGAACCGACTGAAAGCCGGGCAGATACTCAATATTCCTGCGGCCACGCAAGTTGAGGAGGTGAAGGCGGACGAAGCAGCCAGGCAGGTGAGAGTTCATTCCGCTGACTGGAATGCTTATCGTCAGAAACTGGCGGCGGCGGTGGCCGGGGCCAAACCGGCACAGGAAGAAGCAGCCAGGCAAGCGGCAAGCGGCAAGATCACCACTGCGGTGGAAGACAAGGCCGTGACGAAACAGCCGGGCAACGATGTTCTCAAGTTATCCAGGAACGAAGGGACGAGTGGCGTCAAGCCAGCGGCCGGCGGCGGCAAGGACATGCAGGCCATGAAGACGCAGATCCAGGCCATGCAGGAAGAAGCCACGGTTAAGGAAAAGGCGATCAAGGACGCCAACCAGCGCATTGCCGCTCTGGAAAAAAATATCAAGGAAATGCAACGGCTGTTGGAACTGAGAAGCCATGGCCTGGCCGACCTGCAGAAACAGGCGGCAGTGGCCAACAAGCCGGACGAGAAATCTGCCGATGTCGTGCCGACACCCGCTACGGTCGAAAAAGCACCCGTTGAGCCGAAGAAGATGCCCAAGCCGGTCCCGGCCAAACCGAAGCAGCTCGAACTTTCACCGCTGGATGAGGTGATGGCGGGTAATCCGCTCTATCTGGGCGGTGGCGCGGTGGCGATCCTGCTGCTCGGCTTGCTCGGCGCGAGGGCGGTAGCGGCCAGGCGCAGAAAAACCGTTGCCAGCTTCGTAGACAGCGTCATGACAGAAGGGGACCTCAAGGCCAATACGGTTTTGGGCAGCACCAGCGGCGGCAGGGTCGACACCAGCGACACTTCCTTCCTGACTGATTTTAGCCAGGCTGGATTAGGGTCGATCGACTCCAATGAAGTTGATCCTATCGCCGAGGCAGAGGTGTACATGGCCTATGGTAGAGACGCTCAGGCGGAGGAAATTCTCAAGGAAGCACTGGTCAAGGATCCCGGCCGTCATGAGATTCGTCTCAAGTTGCTGGAAATTTACGCCGAACGTAATAACCTGAATGCCTTCGAGGCCGTGGCCGGAGAAATTTATGCCGCGCTCAGTGGGCAAGCCAGTCCGATCTGGGATAAGGCCGCAGAAATGGGGCGTGCACTGGATCCGCAGAACCCGCTTTATAGCCAGGAACTGAAAGCAGCTGCGCCCGTTGCCGATACCGATATGTTTGACAAGACCATGATTGTCGCCGGCAGTGCCGCCCTGGTCGCTGCGACTGAACACGAAGCCGCCCTTGATCAGGGTAGTGCGGAGGAGGTGGTGGAAGAACTGGACTTCAACCTGGGTGTTGTTGCGCCGACGGAAGAAGGACAACCTGTCGAAGAGGCCGCTACCGATCTGGGTTTCAACCTGGATCTTGGCACGCTGGCTGGAACGAGTGATCAAGCTGAACAGCACGCGGATGAGGCGACTGTTGAAGCCGAAGAGCCGGCAGCCGATATGGGGCTTGATTTCAATCTGGACGTGGAAGCGCCTGCTGCGGGTGAAGCCAAACCAGCATCTGAAGAATTCCCTGCCGAGGAATCCGAGCTAGAGGCGGTCCTGATTGCGGATGAACCGCTGGAAAACGTCATGGAGTTCGATCTCAATACACTACTCCAAGGCGATTCTGAAGCCCCCGCCGTTGAGGAGGCTCCCGCCGTCGAGGAAGCCCCCGCCGTCGAAGAAGCCCCCGCCGTCGAGGAAGCCCCTGCCGTTGAGGAGGCTCCCGCTGTCGAGGAAGCTCTCGCCGTCGAGGAAGCTCTCGCTGTCGAGGAAGCTCTCGCTGTCGAGGAGGCTCCCGCTGTCGAGGAAGCTCTCGCCGTCGAGGAAGCTCCCGCCGTCGAGGAAGCTCCTGCCGTCGAGGAAGCTCTCGCTGTCGAGGAAGCTCCCGCCGTTGAGGAAGCTCCCGCCGTCGAGGAAGCTCCCGCTGTCGAGGAAGCTCCCGCTGTCGAGGAAGCTCCCGCTGTCGAGGAAGCTCCCGCTGTCGAGGAAGCCCATGCTTCTGAAGAGGGGATGATCAGTGCGGACAGTTGGAGAGACGAGGTAATGCGCCTGGATCTTGAAGCCGTTGCATCGGCAGCACCGACCGAGGCGCCTGGTCCAGGGGATGAGATTGTCGAGGTCGGCGGCAAGGAAGAGGCCACCGTGCTGGACCTGCCCGATTTCCTGGCGGGCGAGGATGATGCCTCTTCCGGCAAGGAGACGGAATCTATCGAACTTGCCGCGCCCCCCGCCGAAGATTCTTTACTGGAATATGATTTCGACCTGGGCCATGAGGAGACCGCCGCGCCTGAAAAAGAGAAAGGACCCGCAGTTCCGGATCTCGATTTTTCCGGTATCAACCTGGAAATGGATAGGCCCGTTTCGGGCAAGGCTGACGATTTACCGGATAATTTTGGCAGCGAGGAAGTTTCGACAAAACTGGATTTGGCAAGGGCCTACATGGATATGGGCGACAAGGAAGGCGCGCGCGATATCCTGCAGGAAGTCCTGAAAGAAGGCGCCGCCTTACAACAGGAAGAAGCCAGGAAACTGCTCGCTGAACTTGATTGACGTATCTGTTGGTCATGAAGCCCTCTCCTCAATCCTCTCCCGCAAGCAGGAGAGGAGGCAAACGTGAAGGGCGCTTGATTTGATCGGCAAAGCCCTGCATCCAGCCGGCCTGATCCTGATCTGGCTGGCCTTCGCTTTTTGTATTCCCTGGCTGCGCTTATCCGAACTTGTCGCGATCGTTTTGCTGTTGTCTTTGCCGCTTTTTCTGAGGCACCCCGCCCAATATCTCAAATTGCTCCGCCGCAGTCGCTGGCTGTTGCTCTCCCTGATTCTGGCCTATGCCTTTGCGACGCCGGGCGAGGCTCTGATTCCTGCACTGGGTGATTACAGCCCCAGCCGCGTCGGATTGCTGACTGGCGGGCTTCAGGCGCTGCGCCTGGTCGCTTTGCTTGCCGGGTTGTCGTTATTGCTGGCGATGTCGCCGCATGATCGGATATTGGCGGGTCTGTATTTTCTGCTGCGCCCCTTTGCATGGCTTGGGCTGGATATCGACCGGATCGCCGCACGCATCTGGCTGACCCTGCATTATGCCGAGTCGCCAAGTCCCGGCGAATGGCGGGAGCGCCTGCACGCGGCATTGCAGGATAGGGAGCCGGAAATGCGCAGCGTCAGCCTGGAAATAGGGCGATTTTCCCGGCTTGACTACGCAATGCTATTCTGCGCCGCGCTGGTGCTTGTTCTGATGCTGGTGCGGGGGGCAGCGTGAGGGTCGCTCTAGGCGTGGAATACGACGGCAGCCGCTTCTGCGGCTGGCAGAGTCAGCCTTCCGGATGTGGCGTGCAGGATGCGCTGGAGCGCGCCCTCTCCGCAATCGCCAGCGAGCCGGTCCGGGTGGTGACGGCGGGGCGTACCGATGCCGGCGTGCATGCGCTGCATCAGGTCGTGCATTTCGACACCGCTGCGGCAAGGCCGGATAGCGCCTGGGTGCGTGGCGTCAATGCCCTGCTGCCGGACAGCGTCGGCGTGCTGTGGGCGCAACCGGTGGGTGAAGAATTCCACGCCCGTTTCAGCGCGATTTCACGGCGCTATCTGTATTTGCTGCATAACCACCCGGTGCGCCCGGCGCTGCTTTCCGGCAAGGTGGGCTGGTTTCATACGCCGCTGGATGTGGAGGCAATGCGCCAAGGCGCACGGCACCTGCTGGGCGAGCATGATTTTTCTGCCTTCCGCGCTGCCGAGTGCCAGGCCAAGACGCCGGTAAAACATATACAGAAAATCACCGTGGCGCGCGATGGCGATTATGTGCTGTTCGACTTCACCGCCAATGCCTTTCTCCATCACATGGTGCGCAACCTGGTCGGCAGCCTGGTTTATGTCGGCAAGGGCAAGCACCCGCCTGCCTGGATCGGCGAATTGTTGGAGAACCGCGACCGCACCCGGTCTGCGCCGACCTTTGCGCCGGACGGCCTTTATCTCGCAGGCATCGGCTACGATTCGGAATGGGGTATTCCTGCGCTTTCGAGAATGCCGGATTTTGCGTTTCGCTAGGCAACGATTAAACTCCCGACTTTAAAAGCCTGAAATTCTGCGCATGACCCGAGTCAAAATTTGCGGCATAACCCGGAGCGAGGATGCGCTGGCCTGTGCCCATGCCGGTGCGGATGCCATCGGGCTGGTGTTCTACCCGCCCAGCCCGCGTTATGTTTCGGTTGCGCAGGCGGCGGTAGTCGCCCGCGCCTTGCCTCCCTTCGTCACCACGGTCGGGCTGTTCGTCAACCCGGCGGCGGCAGAGGTAGAAGCGGTGTTGCGCGATTTGCGCCTCGACGCGCTGCAATTCCACGGCGATGAGTCGCCGGAGTTCTGTGCCGGTTTTGGCGTGCCTTATCTCAAGGCGGTACGCGTCAAAGCCGGAGTGGATTTGGTACAATATGCGCTTCGTTACCGCGATGCCCAGGGGCTGCTGCTGGATGCCTATATCGAGGGCACACCGGGCGGAACCGGCCAGGCATTCGACTGGGGCCTGATTCCGGCAGAATTGCCGCTGCCCATGATTCTGTCCGGCGGGCTTGAACCCGGCAACGTGGCCGAGGCGATAAAGCGTGTTCGTCCGTGGGCGGTGGATGTATCGAGCGGCGTGGAAGCGGCCAAGGGATTAAAGGATGCGGCGAAGATCGCCGCATTCATGGAGGGAGTACGCAGTGCAAGTTTATGATTTACCTGACCAGGCCGGCCACTTTGGCCCTTACGGCGGCATATTCATGGCGGAAACGCTGATGACGGCCGTCGAGGAATTGCGTCAGCAATACCTGCGCTATCGCGACGATGCCGAATTCAAGGCGGAGTTTGCCTACGAGCTGAAGCACTATGTTGGCCGCCCCAGCTCGATCTACCATGCCAGAAACTGGACAGACCGTCTCGGCGGCGCACAGATTTATCTCAAGCGCGAGGATCTTAACCACACCGGCGCGCACAAGATCAACAATGCCATCGGCCAGGCGCTGCTCGCCCGCCGCATGGGCAAGAAGCGGGTTATCGCCGAGACCGGCGCCGGCATGCACGGCGTCGCGACCGCCACGGTGGCGGCGCGCTACGGCCTGGAGTGCGTGGTCTACATGGGCAGCGAGGACATCAAGCGCCAGGCGCCCAATGTCTACCGCATGAAGCTGCTGGGCGCCACCGTGATGCCGGTGGAATCCGGTTCGAAGACGCTCAAGGATGCCTGCAACGAGGCGATCCGCGACTGGGTCACCAACGTCGAGAGCACTTTCTACATCTTCGGCACCGCCGCCGGCCCCCATCCCTATCCGATGATGGTGCGTGATTTCCAGTCGGTGATCGGCAAGGAAGCCAGGGTTCAGATGCCGGAAATGACCGGACGCCAGCCGGACGCGGTGATTGCCTGCGTCGGCGGCGGCTCCAACGCTATCGGCCTGTTTTACCCTTATATCGCCGATGAGAGCGTCAGGCTGATCGGCGTCGAAGCCGCCGGGCTGGGGCTGGACAGCGGCAAGCACGCGGCCCCGTTGAACGCCGGCACCCCCGGCGTACTGCACGGCAACCGCGTCTACCTGATGCAGGACGAAAACGGCCAGATCATCGAAACCCATTCCATTTCGGCCGGCCTGGATTATCCTGGCGTTGGCCCGGAGCACTGCTGGCTCAAGGATTCGGGTCGCGCCGAATACGTCGCAGTGACCGATGCCGAAGCCTTGCTGGCATTCCATGACCTGTGCCGCTTCGAGGGCATCATCCCGGCGCTGGAGTCGAGCCATGCGCTGGCCTATGCTGCCAAGCTCGCCCCGACCCTGTCGCGCGACAAGATCCTGCTGGTCAACCTGTCCGGCCGCGGCGACAAGGATATGAACACGGTGGCGGAACTGTCCGGACTCAAGTTTTAATCGCGGAACCACTATGTCACGCATCGCAGCTACATTTAGCACGTTAAAAGCCCAAGGCAAAAAGGCCCTGATTCCCTTCATCACTGCCGGCGATCCCAGGCCGGACAAGACAGTGCCGCTGATGCACCGGCTGGTCAAGGCGGGGGCGAATATCATCGAGCTGGGCGTGCCGTTCTCCGACCCGATGGCGGACGGTCCGACCATCCAGCGCGCATCCGAGCGGGCGCTCAAGCATGGCGTCACCCTCCGGGACGTGATTGGCATGGCGGCCGAGTTTCGCAGGAAGGACAAGGTTACGCCGGTGGTGCTGATGGGCTATGCCAACCCGATTGAGGCGATGGGCTATGAGCAGTTCGCGGCAGCCGCGGCAACGGCCGGGGTGGACGGGGTGCTGACGGTTGACTATCCCCCCGAGGAGAGTGCTTCGTTCGTGGCGCATCTCGCCCGCCACGGCATCGATCCGATTTTCCTGCTGTCGCCCACCACGCCCGAAGCGCGCATGGCGCAGGTCGGCAAGCTGGCGCGCGGCTTCATTTACTACGTTTCGCTCAAGGGCGTGACCGGCTCGGCCAATCTCGACCACGCCGAGGTGGCGAGGAAAATCCCGCAGATCAGGGCGGCCGCCAACCTGCCGGTGGGCATCGGTTTCGGCATCCGCGACGGCCAGGCGGCCAGGGATATGTCGCGGCTGGCCGACGCCGTGGTGATCGGTAGTCGCATCGTGGAGGAAATCGAGAATTCGACGGCGAAAACGCTGCTCAAGAATGTGTACAATCTGGTGAAGAGCTTTAGGGACGCCATGGACGAAGGTGGAAAGGAATAGAAAATGAGCTGGTTCCAGAAACTGTTGCCCCCCAAGATCAAGCGCAAGGTAGAAGGCGCGAAGAAAAGCATGCCCGAGGGCTTGTGGAGCAAATGCCCTTCCTGCGAGGCGGTGCTGTACCGCGCGGATCTCGAGAAAAACATGGAGGTGTGCCCCAAGTGCAACCACCATAACCGGCTGTCGGCGCGGGCGCGGCTTGATTTGCTGCTCGATCCGGAGGGTCGCTTCGAGATTGGTGCGGAACTGCAACCGGTGGACTTCCTCAAGTTCAAGGACAGCAAGCGCTATATCGACCGCATGAATGAAGCGCAGCGCGACACCGGCGAAACCGATGCACTGGTAGTGATGCAGGGCAGCATCAAGACCCTGCCGCTGGTGGTGGCGGCGTTCGAATTCAAGTTCATGGGCGGCTCGATGGGCTCGGTGGTGGGCGAACGTTTTGCGCGCGGCATTCAGGTCTGCATCGAACAGAATTTGCCGTTCGTGTGTTTTTCCGCCAGCGGCGGTGCGCGCATGCAGGAGGGATTGACGTCCCTGATGCAGATGGCGAAAACCAGTGCCGCGCTGACCCAGCTTGCCAAGGCCAAACTGCCGTTCATCTCCGTTCTGACCGACCCCACCATGGGCGGCGTTTCCGCCAGTTTCGCCATGCTCGGCGATACCATCATCGCCGAACCCAATGCCCTGATCGGATTTGCCGGCCCGCGCGTGATCGAGCAGACCGTGCGCGAAACATTGCCGGAAGGCTTTCAACGCTCCGAATTCCTGCTCGAGCACGGCGCCATCGATATGATCGTGGACCGGCGCCAGATGCCGGATCGACTGGTCGGCCTGATTACCATGATGATGCGGCTGCCCGCAATGCAGTCCTGAGTTGAGAACTGCGATTCCGGTTGTTTTTCCATGAATGCGGAACATCCGGCGGGTAATGCTGCGCTAACCCACCCTGCGGAACTCGGCACTCTCTCTGACTGGCTGGTTTATTTAGAACAACTCCATCCCAAAACCATAGACCTCGGCTTGGAGCGGGTGGCTGAGGTCAGGCAGCGCCTCAAGCTTGCTCCCACCTTCCCCGTCATCACCGTCGCCGGCACCAACGGCAAAGGGTCGACCTGTGCCATGCTGGAGGCGATCCTGCTTGCCGCAGGCTATCGTGTCGGCCTGTATACCTCGCCCCATCTGCTACGCTACAACGAGCGGGTGCGGATCGGTGGCGTGGAGGCCACGGACGAGGCGCTGTGCCAGGCCTTTGCGGCGGTCGAGCAGGCACGCGGCGATATCGCGCTGACCTATTTCGAGTTCGGCACCCTGGCGGCGGTATGGTTGTTCGCGCGATCCGGGCTGGATGCGGCGATCCTTGAAGTCGGACTGGGCGGCAGGCTGGATGCGGTCAATGTTTTCGACGCCGAGTGTGCCGTGATCACCAGCGTGGATCTGGATCACATGGATTACCTCGGTGACAGCCGCGAGCAGATCGGTTTCGAGAAGGCGGGGATTTTTCGCGCTGGCCGTCCGGCTGTTTGCGGCGAGTCAGATCTGCCGGAAAGCGTGGCGGCTCATGCAGCCGAGGTCGGCGCGAACCTGCGCCTGATCGGCCGCGATTTCGGCTACGACAGCGTGGAGTCTCATCAATGGCGTTTCTGGAGCGACGACGGGCAGCGCATGACGCTGCCTTATCCCGCCCTGCGCGGTGTCTGTCAACTGGGCAATGCCGCAGCTTGCCTGGCCGTACTGGAACAGGTCAGGGCACGGCTGCCGGTGACGCACGACGACATCCGGCGCGGCCTGCTGGCGGCGGTGGTGAAAGGACGTTTCCAGATACTGCCGGGGCGGCCGCAGCGGATTTTCGACGTGGCGCACAATCCTCATGCGGCAAGGGCATTGGCCGCCAATCTCCGTGCCATGCCGCCGGCAGGGAAGATCGTCGCGGTTTTTGCCATGCTGCGCGACAAGGATATTGCCGGTGTCGTGCGGGCGCTGAAGGACCAGGTGGATCTGTGGCTGGTCGCCGGGATCGACCAGGCGCGCGGCGCCAGCGCCGAGGATATGCTGTGCGTGCTGGCACGGGAAAATCTGGCGGAACGAACCGAGGCGTTTGCCTCGGTAGCGGATGCCTATCGCCATGCCTGTGATAAGGCCGCCGAAGATGATAAAATCCTTGTTTTCGGTTCATTTCATACCGTCGCGGAAGCGATGACATCGGCTGGGGCCGGAGGGTGATGAGTTTATGGCGAATCAGCAAGCTTTGAGCGACGACGAAATCCAGCTCAGGCGGCGGGCAAGACGACGCCTGATCGGGGCTATCACCCTGGTCACGGTTATGGTGGTTACCCTGCCGATGGTGCTGGACGGCGAGTCCAGGCAGCCTGGCCAGGACATCGTTATCAGCATTCCGCCGCAGGGATCGAGCGGCGAATTTTCTTCCAGGATCGTTCCCATACCGGCGCAACCCACGCCCAAACAGGGACAGGGGCCGGCCCCTGCCGCTGTTCCGGCTGAAAATGCTGCGCCAGTAGTGGATGTGCCCGCCGCACCCGTCGTCGCGCAACCCCAGCCCTCGGCCAAAAAGGCCGAAATGCAACCCGCCAGGCCTGAAGGGAAAAAGCCCGAGGCATCAGTGCCGGTTCAGGCAGTAAAGACCGGGGAGCCGGGAGACAAGAAACCCGCTGCGGCGGCGGCCGAGGCGCAGCCCAAGCCGAAGGAGGCTTCATCGCCGTCGAACCACAAGGATGAGAAGTCCGCCGCCAAGCAGGATGGCGGCCCATTCGTGGTCCAGTTGGGAGCATTTGCCAGCCCGGTCAATGCCAAGGATCGCCAGGCCAGGCTGTCGGCGCTGAAGATCAAATTTTATACGGAAACGGTGAAAACGCCGGGCGGCGACAGACTGCGCGTGCGTGCCGGGCCTTATGCCACCCGCCATGACGCCGAGCGCATACAGGCGAAGCTGAAGGCGGCCGGTATCAAGGATGGCGTGGTTGCGGAAAAGAAGAACTGAGAAATGTCCTGAATGACGGCACTCGATTACACGATACTGACGATCATCGGCGTATCCATTCTGCTCGGCATGATGCGCGGACTGGTGCGCGAAGCGCTTAACCTGCTGGCATGGGTGGCGGCATTCTGGGTGGCCAATGCGTATACGGTGGAAATCGCCCCCCTGCTGCCGGCGGCGATTCCCACCGAATCGGTGCGTTTTCTCGCGGCCTTCGTCCTGCTGTTTCTCGGAGCGCTGCTGCTGATGAGTCTGGTAACGATTGCCCTGACTGAACTGGTGAAAACCCTGAAGCTGGGCACTTACGACAAGGGGCTGGGCGCGGTGTTCGGGTTCATGAGGGGGCTGTTGATCGTCCTCGCGCTGGTATTGCTGGCCGGGCTGACCAGCCTGCCGCATCAGGGGTTCTGGCGCAATTCCATGTTCAGTGCGCCATTGGAGGCGTTTGCGGCGGATGTGAAGCCGTGGCTGCCGGACGGCTTGTCAAAACGGGTCAGTTACGATTGAGGTGGAAAGTGAGCGGTAAGCGGCAGAGGCAATTCTGCTCGCTGTTTACGGCTTGCCGCTCGCTAATTAAAGGGTGATTGAACCATGTGCGGAATTCTAGGGATAGTAGCGAAAAACCCGGTCAACCAGCTGCTCTATGACGGGCTGCAAGTCCTGCAGCACCGCGGCCAGGATGCTGCGGGAATCGCCACCGGCGAGGGCAACACCTTTCACATGCACAAGGCCAACGGCCTGGTGCGCGACGTGTTCCGCACCCGCGACATGCGCAATCTTCTGGGCAACATGGGCATCGCCCATGTGCGTTATCCCACTGCTGGCAATGCCTCCTCTTCCGCAGAGGCGCAGCCGTTCTACGTCAACTCGCCGTTCGGCATCGTCCTTGCCCATAACGGCAACCTCACTAACACCGAACAGTTGCAGGAAGACCTGTTCCGCCAGGATCTGCGCCACGTCAACACCAATTCGGATTCCGAGGTGCTGCTCAATGTGCTGGCGCATGAACTGCAGGAAAATGTCACCAATCACCGGCTCGACCCGGCTGCTGTTTTCGCCGCTGTGGCGGGGGTGCACCGGCGCTGCCGTGGCGCCTATGCGGTCGTGGCGATGATCGCAGGCTACGGGATGGTGGCGTTTCGCGATCCCTACGGTATCCGCCCGCTGGTGATCGGCTATTGCGACACCGAACAGGGGCGCGAATACCTGGTTGCCTCCGAAAGCGTTGCGCTCGACGTGCTGGGCTTCAAGCTGCTGCGCGACGTGGCGCCGGGCGAGGCGGTCCTGCTCGAAGTGGACGGCAGCTTTCACAGCCAGCAATGCGCGGCCAGCGCCTCGCTCAATCCGTGCATTTTCGAATATGTTTACCTGGCACGGCCGGATTCGGTGATTGACGGCATTTCGGTGTATGAAAGCAGGCTGCACATGGGCGAAAGCCTGGCGGAAAAGATCCGCACCGACTTTGGCCACCTCAGGATCGACGTGGTCATCCCGATTCCCGACACCAGCCGCCCGAGCGCACTGCAACTGGCGAACGCGTTGGGGCTGCCCTACCGCGAAGGTTTTATCAAAAATCGTTATATCGGCCGCACCTTCATCATGCCGGGCCAGGCGATGCGCAAGAAGTCGGTGCGCCAGAAGCTCAACGCCATCGGCATCGAGTTCAATGGCAAGAACGTGCTGCTGGTCGACGACTCTATCGTGCGCGGCACCACCAGCCAGCAGATCGTGCAGATGGCACGGGAAGCTGGCGCCACCCAGGTGTTCTTTGCTTCGGCCGCGCCGCCGGTGCGCTATCCCAACGTTTACGGCATCGACATGCCGACGCGTCAGGAGTTGCTCGCCACCGGCCGCACCGACGAGGATATTGCCCGCGAGATCGGCGCCGACGCGCTGATCTACCAGAATCTCGACGCGCTGGAACGCGCCGTGCGGATGGCCAATCCGGCGATCTCCAGTTTTGACACTTCCTGCTTCGACGGCCGCTATATCACCGGTGACATTACCCCGGAATATCTTGCCAGGATCGAGGCGGCGCGCAACAATCCATGCTCGTCGGGCGAATCGTCGTCGAGCAAGCAACTGGACCTGAATCTGGGGAGGGCGGGATGATCGAAGGCGAGTATGAACTGGAAACCCTGGCGATACGTGCTGGCGTCAATCGCAGCCAGTTCAACGAGCATTCCGAGGCGCTGTATCTGACCTCCAGTTTTGTATTCGGCAACGCGGCCGAGGCGGCCGCGACGTTTTCAGGGCAAAGGCCGGGCAACATTTATGGCCGTTTCACCAACCCTACCGTCACCGCCTTTCAGGAACGGCTGGCGGTGCTGGAAGGCGCGGAATGCTGTGTTGCTACCGCTTCCGGCATGTCGGCGATCCTGTCTACCGTGATGGGTCTGCTCTCCGCCGGCGACCATGTGGTCGCATCGCAAAGTCTGTTCGGTGCTACCGTGCAGTTATTCGGCAACATCATGAAGCGCTTCGGCATCGAGACCACCTTCGTTTCCCAGACGGATGTCGAGGCCTGGCGCGCGGCGGTGAAGCCGAATACCAGGCTGCTGTTCGCCGAAACGCCTTCCAACCCGCTGACGGAAATCTGCGACATCGCCGCACTCAGCCAGGTTGCCAGGCAGGCTGGCGCTTGGCTGGCGGTGGACAATTGCTTCTGCACGCCTATCCTGCAACGTCCGCTGGATCTGGGCGCGGATATCGTGATCCATTCCGCCACTAAATACCTGGACGGCCAAGGCAGGGTGCTGGGCGGCGCGGTGCTGGGGCGCAAGGAGGTGATCGATCCGGTGTTCGCTTTCCTGCGCACCGCCGGACCGACCATGAGCGCCTTCAATGCCTGGATTTTCCTGAAAGGGATGGAAACGCTCAAGCTGAGGATGGATGCGCATTCGCGCAGCGCCCTTGAACTTGCACTGTGGCTGGAACAGCAGCCGCAGGTGGAGCGGGTTTACTACCCCGGTTTGCCCTCGCACCCGCAATATGCGCTGGCCAAGCAGCAGCAGAAAACCGGCGGCGGCATCGTCGCGTTCGACGTCCGGGGCGGCAAGGATGCCGCCTGGCGGGTGGTGGACGCGACCCATATGATTTCAATCACCGCCAACCTGGGCGATACCAAAACCACCATCACCCATCCGGCCACCACCACCCATGGCCGCATCACGCCGGAACAGCGCACCGCGGCGGGAATCGGCGATGGCCTGCTGCGCGTGGCGGTCGGGCTGGAGGCCGTGCCTGACATTCAGAACGATCTTGCCCGTGGCCTGAAATAGCCATGCCCAACTATTCCGAGTTGCTCATCGAGCGGATCGTTCAGCCGAACATCCTGGCGTGTGCACCGGATACGCTTATTTCCGAGGCGGCGCAGCGCATGAATGAAGCGCGCTGCAGTTCGATTCTGGTGATGGAGGCGGGCAAGGCGGTGGGGATATGGACCGAGCGCGATGCGCTGTCCATTGATTTTTCCGATCCACAGGCACTGCAGCGGCCGATTTCGGAAGTGATGCATGCGCCGGTGAAAACCCTGCATTATCGATGCACCCTGGGCGAAGCCGCGATGCGCTTTCGCGAGAAAGGAGTGCGGCACTTCCTGGTGGTGGACGATGCCGGCCATCATGTCGGCATGATTACCCAGACCGATGTGGTCAACAACCAGGGCATCGAATATTACGTACTGCTGCGAGAAGTCAGTACCATCGTGAAGTCGGCGCCTGTGATTGTTCCCGGCACGTTGTCGCTGAACGATGCCGCCCGCAGAATGTACGAGATGCGGCAGGATGCGCTGGTGGTGGAGGGGGAAGACGGCAAGCTGGGTATCCTGACCGAACGGGATGTGCTCCGCTTCATCAGCGGCGACCGGTCCCACGACGGCAATGTCTGGGATGTCGCGAGCAAGCCGCTGATCACCGTGACAGCCGACAGCAGTCTGTACAATGCACGCAATACCTTCGCCGAAAAACACGTGCGCCATCTTGGCGTAGCAGGCTCGGACGGCCAGCTGATGGGTCTCGTCGCCTATTCAGATATTCTGGCGGGTATCGAGTATGTCTATGTGCAGGAGTTGCAGAATGCGCTGAGGGAGCGCGAGGAAACCCTGAATCTTTCGAACCGGCGTCTGCGTCTGGCGGAGAGAGTGTTCGAAACCACCTTCGAAGGTATCATGGTGACCGATGCCAATTCCGCGATCGAATCCGTCAACCCGGCCTTTACCAAGATCACCGGCTATGGGCTGGACGAAGTGGCGGGAAAGAAGCCGAGCATCCTGAGTTCGGGCCGGCATGACCGGGAATTTTACCGGAAAATGCAGTCGGATCTGGCGGAGAATGGTTGCTGGCAGGGAGAAATATGGAATCGCAGGAAGGATGGCGAGATTTATCCCGAATGGCTGTCGATGAGTACGGTGAAAAACAAGGAAGGGGAAATCACCAATTACGTTGCGATCTTTTCCGATATCACCGAACGCAAGGCATCCGAGGATCACGTTCGTCATCTGGCCCACCATGATGCGTTGACCAACCTGCCCAATCGTATATTATTGCTGGAGCGGCTTGGCCATGCCCTCGTTCATGCGCACCGGCAAGGCACGCTGGTGGTGGTCATGTTTCTCGATCTTGATCGCTTCAAGATCATCAACGATACCCTTGGCCATGCGGTCGGCGACAAGTTGCTGAAAGTCATTGCCGGGCGCCTTTCTGAATGTGTGCGCGAGGACGACACCGTGGCGCGGCTGGGCGGGGATGAGTTCGTTATCCTCCTCGAGGATGTCGCCAGCATACAGAGCGTGACCGGTGTGGCACAAAAGCTGATTCATGCCCTGGAACGGCCGGTGGTGCTGGAGCATCAGGAAATGTTCATTACCACCAGCATCGGCATCAGCGTCTATCCGGACGATGGTGATAGTGCCGACATCCTGATCAAGCACGCCGATACGGCCATGTATCGCGCCAAGGAGCGTGGCCGCAACAACTACCAGTTCTTTACGGCGGACATGAACGCCCGTGCTTTCGAGCGGCTGTCCATGGAGAACAGTCTGCGCCATGCGCTGGAGCGCAACGAATTTTTACTTCACTACCAGCCGCAGGTGGACACCAGAACCCGGCGGATAACCGGCATGGAGGCGCTGTTGCGCTGGCAGCATCCCGATTTCGGTCTGGTTTCTCCTGCCCAGTTTATTCCCCTCGCCGAGGAGACAGGTTTGATCGTCCCAATCGGCGAGTGGGCGTTGCGAACCGCCTGTTTCCAGAACAAGGCCTGGCAGGATGCCGGTTTGCCGCGTCTGCATGTGGCGGTAAACCTTTCCGCCCGTCAGTTCAAGCAGTCCGGCCTGGTCAAAATGGTGAGCCAGGCGCTGAAGGACAGCGGGCTGGAACCGCATTATCTCGAGCTTGAAATCACCGAAAGCATCGCCATGGAGCATGCCGATGCCACCGTTGCCACCCTGCATGAGTTGAAAGCGATGGGCGTGCAGATCTCTATGGATGACTTCGGCACCGGCCATTCATCGCTCAGCTATCTGATGCGTTTCCCGATCGATACGTTGAAGATAGACCAGTCATTCATCCAGAACCTGACTCCCGATTCCAAGGATGACGCGATTGCGGCGGCAATCACCACCATGGCGCGCAGCATGAAAATGAAGGTGGTGACCGAAGGCGTTGAGACCAGGGAGCAAATGAGCTTCCTGCGCGACCATGATCGCGACGAAGTGCAGGGATACTATTTCAGCCAGCCATTGTCGGCGGAGGATTTCAGGGAATTGCTGGCGCGGGATTCGCCATTTGATTAGGAGCCGTCCTGAAAACGGCGTTTCACCGCAGAGGGCGCATAATAAAACAATGGCTTAGGCGATTTGTCTGAAATCTCCCTCGGGTGAGTGTGCAATGGGCCGCAAGCCTTTGAATTCCTCCACGTTCTCTACAGCTCAATCGCTTTTTCCAGGATGATGCCGGCTTTCGAGAGGGCTATCCGGTGTGCCGCTATGCCTTGCTCATCAGCCTGACATTCTTCTCATAAGCCTCCCGCGTATTCCTCACGCACTCCAGGAACAGCGGCAGTTCTTCCATCAGCAGCGCCTGCGGCCCATCTACCAGCGCTTTGGCTGGCGCCGGGTGGAAGTCCACCAGCACCATATTGGCGCCGGCGATGATGCCCTGCATGGTGGCGTGAAAGATTTCAAGAATGCCGTCCGGCGCGCGGTTGCGGGTGCCGACCGAATGCGAGGGATCGATGCACACCGGCATTCGGGTCAGGCGTTTGACCACCGGCACGTGAGCAAAATCGACCAGGTTGCGGTGCGGGTCGCCCATGTTGGTTTTCATGCCGCGCAGGCCGAATACGACATTGCGGTTGCCTTCCGAGGCCAGGTATTCGGCGGCGTTGAGGGATTCATCCAGGGTGATGCCGAAGCCGCGTTTCAACAGCACCGGGAATTCGCGCTGGCGGCCGACGATCTTGAGCAGTTCGAAGTTCTGGGTGTTGCGGGTGCCGATCTGCAGCATCACGCCGGTAGGGTTGCCGGTCTGTTTGAGTGCAGTGCGGATTTCCTCGATATGGGATTCGTGAGTGATTTCCATGGCGATCACCTTGATGCCGTATTTGCCCGCCAGTTCGAATACATAGTTCAGACAGTCCTTGCCGTGGCCCTGGAAGGCGTAGGGGCTGGTGCGCGGCTTGTAGGCGCCCATTCGGGTGCAAACCTGGCCTTGCTCCTCGAGCGCCCTCATCATCAGTTCGACGTGTTCAGGCGTATCCACCGCGCACAGGCCGGCGAACACGTTGACGTTATCCTGGCCGAAACGCACGCCATTGTAGTCGAAATGGGTCGGGCGATGGTCGTCCCTGTGTCGCCCCAGCACCCGGTATTCCTCGGAGATGCGCACAGCGCGCTCGACACCCGGCAGGCTTTCCATGGTTTCGAGAGACAGCGAAGCGGTATCGCCGATCAGATAAATTTCCGTCAGAGTTTGCTGGGTACCTTTTTCCTGATGGATACGGGTCTTGATCCTGGGAATCTGCGCCAGATAGTCTAGCAGCTGGCAGTATTCAGGGCTGTCTGGTTGAGTATCGGGGGAGAGAATCAGGATCATGGCGGGCAACACGGAATGAAAAAGTCATTGTACTGTTCCGGCGGTTTGACCGCAATTTGAGGGGCTACGCTAAAGAAAAATAGTTTTCATGCCGTAAATACTTTAGGAATAATGGGTTGCAGTATTTACTTAATATGATATACATTAATATTATGTAACCGCATTGAATATTCTGGAGACTGCCATGCTGAAATTTGATTTTTCATTGAAGACGCGGGATGGGCAAAAAGTCGAGCACATTCTTATTGCCGGAAGAGACCAGCAGGACGCCGAGCGGAAGCTTAACCAGATGTATCGCAATTGCGAGGTGACACGCTGCGAGGCCAAGTGCACTGCGGAAAGGCGTAGTCAGGGAATGTACATCGAGGATATTTTGAATTTGATCACCAAATAGAGCGAATCAACCCCTGGCAAGGTGTCCCGATAATACTTTCAGATGCGAACGGCGCGGCATCCGCTCGCGTCGCAGCGCAAATAGCTACCACCCTCATGCCAGCTATCCAGCACCCAACGTTCGCAGTCGTGCCCGTCGATCTGGTGCAGGTGGCGGGCGGGACGGTGGGTGTGGCCGTGGATCAGGCGGGGGTAGCCGTACTTGCGCAGGGCGGCGGCAACAGCATCGGGATGTGCATCCATTTCCGCTTTTGACTTCAGCGGTTTGTCGGCTTCGCTGCGCTGGCGCAAGGCTTCTATCTCGGTTTTCCGCTCCGCCAGGGGACGGGCAAGAAAATCCGTCTGCCATGACGCATCCCTGACCTTGGCGCGGAAGGCAAGGTAGGCCGTGTCGCCGCTGCACAGGGTGTCGCCGTGTGTTAGCAGCGTTGGTGTGCCATAAAGGTCGATCAGGGTCGGGTCGGGGATGATCCGGGCTTGGGCTGCCTGGGCGAAGTCGCCGGCCATGAGGAAGTCGCGGTTGCCGTGCATGATGAAAACCGCCGTGCCGCCTTGGTTCAATTTTGCCAGAGCACTGGCGACCCCGGCGTGGTGGGGGGCGGCCAAGTCATCGTCGCCTGCCCAGTATTCAAACAGATCGCCGAGAATGTACAGTGCTTCGGCCAGGGATGCAGTGCGGCACACGAAATCCTGAAATATCCGCGTAGTCTGCGGGCGCTCCGGGCAAAGATGAAGATCGGCGATAAACAGAGTGTGCTTCATTGGCGGGATGAGTGATGAAGGAATGGCGACGTGCTTCATCGCCGATCACCGCATCACTCATTACATCAGCAGGCTTCCGCGCTCTCGATGATTACATCCTCAAGAGGTACATCCTGATAGCCGGCCTGGCTGCCGGTTTTGACCTTGCCAATGCGATCCACCACTTCCTTGCCATCAATCACCTTGCCGAACACACAATAGCCGAATCCCTGCGGGTTTGGCGCCGTGTAGTCGAGGAAGCCGTTGTTCGCCGTATTGATGAAGAACTGGCTGGAAGCCGAATGGGGGTCTGGCGTGCGCGCCATGGCGATGGTGTAGATTTCGTTTTTCAGGCCGTTGGCGGCTTCATTCTCGATCTGCGCCATGGTTTCTTTCTGGATCAGTCCAGGCATGAAACCGCCGCCCTGAATCATGAAGCCGTCGATCACGCGATGGAAGATCATGCCGTCATAGAAGCCTTTTTCCACATATTTAAGGAAATTTTCAACGGTCTTTGGCGCTTTTTCAGCGTCCAGTTCAAGAGTGATGTCGCCGAAATTGGTGTGAAGCTTAACCATGGGTTTTTTCCTTTTTGTGCTTTTGGGTTTTCTTGACGGTTTTGGCGGGTTCGGCCGCTACCGCGACCTTGGGTTCGTCCGCCGGGATTTCAGTGGTCATCGCCATTTCCTCGATAATCACCGGTTCAACCGGGACATCGGAAGGAAACGGCCCACCGGCGCCGGTGGGCAGGGCGCCGATTTTTTTCGCCACATCCATGCCTCTGATCACCTTGCCGAACACGCAGTAGCCATAGTAGTCGGGAAGAGGGCGATGGAAGTTGAGAAACTTGTTGTCGTCGAGGTTGATGAAAAACTGTGCGGTGGCTGAATCGGGGTCATAGGTACGCGCCATGGCGAGCATGCCGGGCCCGTTCTTGAGGCCGTTGGCAGCTTCATTGGGAATCGGGGCGAGCGTTGGTTTGTACTGGAAATCCGTGGTGAAACCGCCGCCCTGGATGATGAATTTATTGATGCTTCGGTGAAAGATGGTGCCGTTGTAGTGGTTGCTTTTCACGTATTGCAGGAAGTTGGCGACGGTTTTCGGCGCCTTGTCAGGGTACAGTTCGAACACCACCTCTCCCAGATTGGTGCGCATTTTTACTTGCGGATAGGCGGCGAATACGCCGGTGCAGGAGAACAGGCCAAAGATTATGAGTATCAGACGGCGTTTCATGCTGCCCCCTCGTAAACGATTCTCCATTCGCGATTTTCGAGCTTCCAGTACTGGCGCTTGCGCATCCGGTTCTTCAGGTTGTTGCTACTGTAGTCCTGGGTGAATGTTACCACCATCAGGTTTTCCTTGCCCGGATAGCCGAAAATGCTGATATCCGATAATTTGACCTTGATCCAGGATTTGTTCGCATTAACCGAGCGTTTCTGGCTTTCCCACGAGGAATAATTTTGCCCCGGCGCTTTGAAACTTCTGGAATAATGCCGCAAATATTTATTTGAATCAATACTTTCCCAGTCGCGACGCCAGTTCTCGATACGGCTGTCGAGATCGTTGCGTTGAGTGAGCAGTTCCTTGGCGTCGATCCATTCCACATGGTCGCTGATGACCACCGGAGTCAGCCCGACCTGCAGGTCTTTGCCGAGCTTGTCCAAGTCGGGGTTGGCCAGTACCACGCAGCCGCTGCTGGCGCGGGGCGGACGGCTGTAGGTATCGCTTGGCACCCCATGCAGCCAGATGCCGTGACCGTTTTTGCCCTGTTGCCGGTCCCACTCGTTGGGATAGCTGATAGGGAAGGCAGCGTCGCCGTAAAAGTCGGAAATCTGGGATTTAAGCAGGTTCGCAGTGACGAAATATACGCCAGTCGGCGTCTTCTGGTCTCCTTCCTTGATTTTCTCGGCGCCGGCCTTGCCGCTACTGACGTAATAATCGGCCACATAGTGCGGCGTGCCATTATCATTCTGGAACAGGTAGAGACGGGATTTTTCGGTATCTACCACCACGGCGTAATGCTGCTCCGGTTGCAATTGCACCAGGTATCTGGGTACGCGGTTGGCGGGCAGTTGCTCCAGGTGGCGCTGCAGCCGGACGCGAGCTTCTTCGCGCAGGTCGGACAGTTGTTGCCGGGAGGCGCCGGCGGCATTGCCGATGGTGCTGAGCGGGCGTGTACGTGCCAGCAGCAGATCGCCACGGATAAGGTGGGCCAGCTTGAAATTGGGGTAAATCCTGAGGAGGGCCTCAATGTCTTTCAGGGCGAGACCCAGGCGATTTTCCCGGATTTCCAGCAGGCTTTTGACCAGCATGGATTCAATGTCACCCTGTGCATGGTTCTGGGCTTCGCGTTTTTGTAAGGGCGGTTTGCTGCCCATCGCCATTGCATACGGCGCCAGCGGGGCAACGAAAATGGCGCACAGCAGCGCGGAAACCAGGCCGGAGCGTGTTCGGGTTCTTGTGGGAGGAGATGCGAAGAGTGCCGCCGGGGTTAGCCTTGTCATGCCAAACAAATTGTGTGGTTCCTATAGCCCGCAATTCTGGAAAGCAACTATCGGCCGATCCGTTCTTGCTGGATCAGCCATTTATCGCCAGTCTTGACCAGGACAACGGTTTTTTGGGTGGAGGTCGACAGGGCGTCGGATTTATAAGCCTGCCTGAATGTGATGCTGGCGTGACCGGCGTCGATCAGACTGACACGCGGCGATTCGATGCTGACATGGATGGATTTTGGCCTGCTGATGCGCTCCTTGCGGGTCTTTTCCCAAGAGGCACGGCTTTCGCCGCCGGGTATCTTGAAGTCTTTGGCATAGTAGGATAGATAAGCGCTCACATTCTTGCCTGACCAGGCATTGGCCCAGCCGTGCAGGGTTTTCAGCACTGCGGCCTGCGTATCGGATTTGCCGTGTTCGGCGGGCGCTGGAGCATGCCTGGCTTCAGGAGCGGGCTTGGCCTCAGGCGTAGATTTGGCTGTTTCTGGCTTGGCTGGTTCCGGCTTGGCTGGTGCAGGAGCCGGCTTGGCTGGTGGTTCCACTCTGGACGGGGCCGGTGCCCGGTTCGCCTTGCTGGTGGCGGAGAACAGTTCTTTCACCAGCGCCAGCTTGGTTTGTGCGGTGACACTGCTTTTGTCCAGTTGCAGCGCCTTGTCATAGGCCTGGCTGGCCATTTTTGCGTAGATGTCACCCAGATTCTCGTGCGCGGTGGCATAGCTGGGGTGGGTGTTGATCGCCATTTCCAGGGCGCGTCGGGCCTTGTCATACTGGCCCTGGGCAGCGTACAGCACTGCCAGATTATTATAGGGTTCGGGTAGCTCCGGGTATTCCTCGGTAAGTCTGGTGAAGGCCTGGATCGCCTCCGCGCTCTTGCCCAACTCAGTCAGGATCAGCCCCTTAAGGAAGCGTCCCTGGGCGATTTTTGGCCCCTGCGCGTCCTTTGGGCGGCTGGAGAGGTAGCTGTCAATGCGCTCCAGCGCCTTGTCGCTCTGCCCCTGCTTGTATAACTTGTTGATTTCCTGCAACTCGTCGGCATACACGGGCTGTGCGAGAGCCATGAACAGGGCGCAGGACAGGATGGTCAGGGTCGTGGCAATGCGGAAACGGCTCATTGGTAGTATACTTTTCGCTGTTTACAGACAGGCTGAATTCTAACAAGAAGCGCCCTTTTCACCAAACTCTTTGCTTCAATTATTTTCAGATAGCCCAATTTATGAGCAGCAGCGATAACGCCCGCGTTCCCCATTTCATCCGAAACATTATCGAAAGCGATCTTGCCGGTGGCAAGCACAAGACCATCGTCACCCGCTTCCCGCCTGAGCCGAACGGCTATCTGCACGTCGGCCATGCCAAGTCGATCTGCCTGAATTTTGGACTGGCGCTGGATTATCGCGGCAAATGCAATTTGCGTTTCGACGACACCAACCCGGAGAAGGAAAGCGAGGAATACGCCCAGTCCATCCAGGACGACGTGCGCTGGCTGGGATTCCAGTGGGACGGTGAAGTGCGCTGGGCGTCGGATTATTTTGGGCAGATCTACGATTACGCGGTCGATCTGATCAGGCAGGGCAAGGCCTTTGTCTGCGACCTCACCCCCGACGAGATGCGCGAGTACCGCGGCACGCTTACCGCGCCGGGCAAGAACAGTCCCTACCGCGACCGTGCCGTGGCGGAGAACCTCGACCTGTTCGCCCGGATGCGGGCGGGTGAATTCCCGGACGGCAGCAAGGTGCTGCGCGCGAGGATCGACATGGCTTCGCCCAATATCAACATGCGCGACCCGGTGATCTACCGCATCAAGCGTGCCCATCATATCCGCACCGGCGACCAGTGGTGCATCTATCCGATGTACGACTACACCCACTGCATTTCCGATGCGCTGGAAAACATCACCCATTCGTTGTGCACGCTGGAGTTCGAAGACCACCGTCCGCTCTACGACTGGGTGCTGGACCAACTGCCTGTGCCGTGTCATCCGCAGCAGATCGAGTTCTCCCGGCTGGAACTGCAATACACCCTCACCAGCAAGCGCAAGCTCAATCAGCTGGTGACGGAAAAGCTGGTGGCAGGCTGGGACGACCCGCGCATGCCCACCATCACCGGCATGCGGCGGCGCGGCTATACACCGGAAGGCATCCGCGAGTTCGCACGGCGCATCGGTATCTCCAAGAGCGAAAACGTGGTCGACATGAGCGTGCTCGAAGGCTGCATCCGCGAGGACATGGAAGTGCGCGTGCCGCGCGTGATGGCGGTAGTGAGGCCGCTGAAGCTGGTGATTGCCAACTTTGTCGAAGGCGAAACCCATTCGCGCGAGGCCGGATTTCATCCCAACCATCCCGAATTCGGCAGCCGGATGGTGCCATTTTCGAAAGAGATCTGGATCGAGGCCGACGACTTTGCCGAAACGCCGCCGCCGGGCTGGCAGCGCCTGGTGCCGGGCGGCGAAGTGCGACTGCGCTACAGCTACGTGATCAAATGCGACGAAGTCATCAAGGATGCCGCGGGCAACGTGGCCGAACTGCGCTGCTCCATCGACCCCGACACCCTCGGCAAGAATCCCGAAGGCCGCAAGGTCAAGGGCGTGATCCACTGGGTATCCGCCGAACACGCGCTGCCGGTGGAAATCCGCCTGTACGACCGCCTGTTCACCGTGCCCGCCCCGGATGGCGACAAGGAACGCGACTTCCGCGAATTCCTCAACCCCCATTCACTGGAAGTGGTGTCGGGCTGGGTCGAGCCTGCGGTACGCGAGGTCCCGCCCGAAACCCGCTTCCAGTTCGAGCGCCTCGGGTACTTCTGTGCCGACCGCCGCGACCACCAGCCCGGTGGCAAGCTGGTGTTCAACCGTACCGTGACACTGAAGGATTCATGGACGAAAGAACGGGGCTGATTTTTATACCGCGGAGGCGCTGAGAAAGCCAAATAACTGGAATCTTTGCGTCTCCGCGCCTCTGCGGTTAGAAGGTTGATATAAATGCTGAAAATTTACAATTCCCTTTCCCGCTCCAAGCAGGACTTCATCCCCATCGAACCCGGCAAAGTCCGCATGTACGTCTGCGGCATGACGGTGTACGACTACTGCCACCTGGGGCACGCCCGCGTGCTGGTGGTGTTCGACATGATCCAGCGCTGGCTCAAGGCCGATGGCTATGAGGTCACCTATGTGCGCAACATCACCGATATCGACGACAAGATCATCAAGCGCGCCGCCGAGAACCATGAGGCGATCGATGCCCTGACCGGCCGCTTTATCGCGGCGATGGACGAGGATGCGGCGAAACTCGGGGTGGAGAAGCCGGACTACGAGCCGCGCGCCACCCAGTACGTGCCGGGCATGATCGCCATGATTCAGACATTGATGGATAACGGGCTGGCCTATGTGGCGAAGAGCGGCGACGTGTGCTATTCGGTGCACAAATTCCCCGGCTACGGCAAGCTTTCCGGCAAGTCGCTCGATGATCTGCGCGCCGGCGAGCGGGTGGAGGTCGCCGTGGGCAAGGACGACCCGCTCGACTTCGTGCTGTGGAAATCGGCCAAGCCCGGCGAGCCGCAGTGGGATTCGCCCTGGGGCCCGGGCCGTCCGGGCTGGCATATCGAGTGCTCGGTAATGAGCGATGCGCTGCTCGGCGAGCATTTCGACATTCACGGCGGCGGCGCGGACTTGCAGTTTCCCCACCACGAGAACGAGATCGCTCAATCCGAGGGCGCGCACGGCCACCGGCACGTCAACTACTGGATCCATAACGGCTTCGTGCGGGTGGACAACGAAAAGATGTCGAAGTCGCTCGGCAACTTCTTCACCATCCGCGAAGTGCTCGGACGCTACAGCGCCGAAGTGCTGCGCTTTTTCATCCTGCGCGCTCACTACCGCAGCCCGCTGAACTACTCCGACCAGCATCTGGATGATGCCAAAGGCGCGCTGACCCGGCTTTACACCGCGCTGAAAAATGTGCCACCCGCCGAAACCGCCGTCGACTGGCATGATCCCTATGCCGCCGCTTTCAAGGAGGCGATGGCGGACGATTTCAATACCGCCGAAGCGGTCGCCGTGCTGTTCGACCTCGCGGGCGAGGTCAACAAAACCCGCGACGCCCGCTTGGCCGGATTGCTCCGGGCGCTGGGCGGGACGCTGGGCCTGTTGCAGCGAGCCCCCAGCGAATTCCTGCAGGGCGGGACGGGTGAAGGCATGGATGCAGAACAGATCGAACAGCGCATCGCCGAGCGCGTGGCGGCGAAGAAGGCCAGGAATTACGCCGAGGCCGACCGCATCCGCAAGGAGTTGCTGGATGCCGGTATCGTGCTGGAAGATACCGCGCAGGGCACGGTGTGGCGGCGCGGCTAGCCGAATAAAAAAGGGAGGCATCACCTCCCTTTTTTATTGCCTGCAACATTTCTGGTTTATTCGCCGAAGAACGCCTTTACCTTGTCCATCCACGATTTCGAGCGCGGGTTGTGGGTTGCCTCGTGGCCCCAGCTCAACGCCTCGAGTTCCTTGAGCAGTTCCTTCTGGCGTTCGGTCAGGTTGACCGGGGTTTCCAGCACGACATGGCATAGCAGGTCGCCGTATATGCTGCTACGCACGCCCTTGATGCCTTTGCCGCGCAGGCGGAATACCTTGCCGGACTGGGTTTCCGACGGAATCTTGATCTTGGCGTGGCCGTCCAGCGTCGGGATTTCGATTTCGCCGCCCAGCGCGGCGGTGGTGAAACTGATCGGCATTTCGCAATGCAGGTCGTTGTGGTCGCGCTGGAAAACCGAATGGGGCCGGATCTGGATCACCACGTAGAGGTCGCCCGGCGGTCCGCCGTTGACGCCGGATTCGCCCTCGCCAGACAGCCTGATGCGGTCGCCCTCGTCGACACCGGAGGGAATTTTTACCGCCAGGGTTTTGTGCTGCTTGACCCGTCCGCTGCCCTGGCAGGTAGGACAGGGGCTGGCGATCACCTTGCCGCTGCCGTGGCACTTCGGGCAGGCTTGCTGGATCGAGAAAAATCCTTGCTGCATCCGTACCTGGCCGTGGCCGGCGCAGGTGGGGCAGGTTTCCGGCTTGGTGCCGGCTTTGGCGCCCGAGCCGTGGCAGGTATCGCATGCCGCCATGGTGGGGATGCGGATCTTGGTTTCGGTGCCGCGGGCGGCTTCCTCCAGCGAGATTTCCAGGTTGTAGCGCAGGTCGGCGCCGCGGTAGACATTGGAGCGCCCGCCGCGCCCACCGGCACCGCCGAAGATGTCGCCGAAGATGTCGCCGAAGGCGTCCGCGAAACCACCCATGCCTGCGCCGCCGAATCCGCCGCCCATGCCGGCTTGCTGGTCGACCCCGGCATGGCCGTACTGGTCGTAAGCCGCGCGCTTCTGGGTATCGGAAAGATTTTCGTAAGCTTCCTTGGCTTCCTTGAAATGTTCCTCTGCCTTGGGGTTATCCGGATTGCGGTCCGGATGAAACTTCATGGCGAGCTTGCGGTAGGCCTTCTTGATTTCGTCGTCGCTGGCGTCCTTGTTGACGCCGAGCACTTCGTAAAAGTCGCGTTTTGACATAATTACCAATCTTTACCGCAGAGGACGCGGAGGACGCCGAGGAAAACCAGGCTCATGCTTGATGTTCCTCAGCGTCTTCCGCGTCCTTCGCGGTTAATGGGTTTTACTTCTTCTCGTTTTTAACTTCCTCGAATTCGGCATCCACCACGTTGTCGTCAGCCTCTTTCTGGCCTGGCTCAGCGCCGCCCGCTTCCGGTTGGGCCTGCTCGGCATACATCTTCTCCGCCAGCTTGTGGGAAGCATCGGATAAAGCCTTGGCCTTGGCCTCGATAACGTCCTTGTCGTTGCCTTTGAGGGCTTCCTCTGCGTCCTTCAGAGCAGCCTCGATCCTGGCCTTTTCGTCGGCATCGATCTTGTCGCCGTAGTCGACCAGGGATTTCTTCACCGAGTGGATCAAGGCATCGCACTGGTTGCGCGTGTTGACCAGTTCCAGCGTCTTGCGGTCTTCGTCGGCGTGGACCGCTGCGTCCTGCTCCATGCGGCGGATTTCTTCCTCGGACAGGCCGGAGCTGGCCTGGATCTTGATCTTGTTCTCCTTGCCGGTCGCCTTGTCCTTGGCGGAAACGTGCAGGATGCCGTTGGCGTCGATGTCGAAGGTGACTTCGATCTGCGGCATGCCGCGCGACGCGGGCGGGATGTCGGACAGGTTGAATTGGCCCAGGCTCTTGTTGCCGGAGGCTACTTCGCGCTCGCCCTGCAGCACGTGGATGGTGACCGCGCTCTGGTTGTCCTCGGCAGTGGAGAACACCTGGCTGGCCTTGGTCGGGATGGTGGTGTTCTTCTGGATCAGCTTGGTCATCACGCCGCCCATGGTTTCGATGCCGAGCGACAAGGGCGTTACATCGAGCAGCAGCACGTCTTTCACTTCGCCTTGCAGCACGCCGCCCTGGATTGCGGCGCCAACGGCAACAGCCTCGTCGGGGTTGACGTCCTTGCGCGGTTCCTTGCCGAAGATTTCCTTGACCTTTTCCTGCACCTTGGGCATGCGGCTCTGGCCGCCGACCAGGATTACGTCGGAGATGTCGTCGAGTTTTACGCCGGCATCCTTGATGGCCATGCGGCAGGGCGCAATGGTGCGCTCGATCAGCTCTTCCACCAGGCTTTCGAATTTGCTGCGGGTGATTTTGACCGCGAGATGCTTGGGACCGGTGGCGTCGGCAGTGATGTAGGGCAGGTTGACTTCGGTCTGCTGGCTGGAAGACAGCTCGATCTTGGCTTTTTCCGCCGCTTCCTTCAGGCGCTGCAGGGCCAGCACGTCGTTTTTCAGGTCGACGCCGCTGTCCTTCTTGAATTCGGATACCAGATAGTCCATCAGGCGCTGGTCGAAGTCTTCGCCGCCGAGGAAAGTGTCGCCGTTGGTGGAGAGCACTTCGAACTGGTGTTCGCCCTCGATCTCGGCGATTTCAATGATGGAGATGTCGAATGTGCCTCCGCCCAGGTCGAATACCGCGATCTTGCGGTCGCCTTCCTTCTTGTCCATGCCGAAGGCGAGCGCGGCCGCGGTCGGCTCGTTGATGATGCGCTTCACTTCCAGACCGGCGATGCGGCCGGCGTCCTTGGTGGCTTGGCGCTGGCTGTCGTTGAAGTAGGCCGGTACGGTGATCACCGCTTCGGTGACTTCTTCGCCGAGGTAGTCTTCGGCGGTCTTCTTCATCTTGCGCAGCACTTCTGCGGAGACTTGCGGCGGCGCCATTTTCTTGTCGCGCACTTGCACCCAGGCGTCGCCGTTGTCGGCCTTGAGGATTTGGTAGGGCATCAGGTCGATGTCCTTCTGTACTTCCTTTTCCTCGAAGCGGCGACCGATCAGGCGCTTGACCGCGTACAGCGTGTTTTTCGGGTTGGTGACGGCTTGGCGCTTGGCTGGCGCGCCGCACAGGATTTCGCCGTCTTCGGCGTAAGCGACGATGGATGGCGTGGTGCGCGCACCTTCGGAATTTTCGATGACCTTGGATTGGCCGTTTTCCATGACGGCCACGCACGAGTTGGTGGTACCCAAGTCAATGCCGATGATTTTTCCCATGAGACTTCCTTTATTAACGAAATTTAGTGGTAAAAATTAACCCTGGTATGCAGATGGGGATGGGCTGAGTTTTTTCAAGCCTCTTTGGGCTTGGCCACCATCACCAGCGCCGGGCGCAATACCCGGTCATGCAGCAAATAGCCTTTTTGCAGGACGTTGACTACGGTATTGGGCGCGGCATCGGCCTCGACCATGCTCATCGCCTGGTGTTTGTGCGGGTCGAATTTTTCGCCCATCGGGTGGATTTCGCTGAGGTTGAATTTTTCGAACACCGATACCAGTTGTTTGAGCGTCAGTTCGATGCCGCTTTTCA
>Ga0307376_10000118_pt1 | contig 116128 bp, 97 predicted proteins | sample TR2MG_FD_202536 | JGI IMG/M metagenome (GOLD analysis project Ga0307376, IMG submission 202536) | Soil microbial communities from Risofladan, Vaasa, Finland - TR-2 | ecosystem: Environmental > Terrestrial > Soil > Coastal area > Acid sulfate soil | place: Finland: Risofladan, Vaasa | collected...
TGACTCATTTTTAGATTCATCAATATGAATGTAGAATATTTCTTCTTCCATCCATCCTTCGGTATTATACCAAGACCAATGAACATTTGAAAAATTAGTTGAATCAACTAGTAAAATTTGATTATCGCCTACTACTACAAAATCCTCAGCTGAATTCCCCATAAAGTCTCCAATATTTTCAATTGTTGGTCTATAAGGTATCCAATCACGATGATTTGGATCTAAAAACCAACCATCTCGAGTAATATTCCACAAATTACTACCATTATTTCCACTTAAACAGTAAATCCAACCACTTTGACAAGCTACTAGAATATCTTGCAGACCATCTAAATTTTGATCTTCTATTGGAGAAATTGAGATAATTTTCAGATGCTCTTTATTATACACCCAAGAAGGATTTGTGGGGAGAGATTCCCAAACAATGTTACCATTTGCTCCATCTAATAATTTCACTTTTGAGATATTCTTCAATAATAATTCTTGAGAGGCTGTTTCTTCCTGGGATAGCCAAATATCAGGTATATCATCACCAGTTATATCCTCTCCAATTTCAATTTGAGCATAACCACCTCCCACTAATGTTTGGTTTTCTATAGGTATTTCATGTTCCCATATATTTGCACCAGTTGTACCATCTATGAGTGCTAATTTGGTAAAAACAAATCTATCTGAACGCCAATTATCCAGATAATAAACACTTTTTCGCAGAATATCAGTTGTTGAATCCGAATTAACATCATAAAATAGAGTCATTTTTTCTTGAGTTGAAGATGTCAATTTCCAGATGATTTTTCCAGATTCACCATCCAAAAGATATACTCCATGCCCTGATATAATTGTGAGAATTTCATTGTCTGTTGTGCCATAAAAATTGTCAACAAAATAAGCATAATTACCTGTAAAAGGATAATTGATATCTTTTATAGATCCCGTATCAATTTTTATGTCATTCAATTTACTAAATGAAGAAATATTCCATTCATCTATCAAAGATTGATTTTCTAAATTATATACACCAATTAAATAGATATTATTTTCCTCACTTTCAGTTGCATAAGGAATTATCATTTTAGTAAATCCATCTGATTGCGTTGTTGCAAATGACCGTACATTAGAAATTTCAATTGATGACAGACTCCAATTAACAAAAATTTCATCTTGTATATAACTTACCAATGAAAGACTATTATTTGCAAATGTGCCAGAAGATCTACCTGCTGTTAAAATATGAGGAATTTCAGAAATAGAATTTACATTTTGACCGATTAAATTATAAAAATCTGAATCACCAAAATTAGAGAAACCTACATTTGAACCAATACGTGAAAAAGCTTTGACTTTGTCAAGTAATACTCCTGTTTGAACATCATAAAAAGAAGCATATCCTTCTTCAGTTGTTATCATAATATCCTTTTTTTCATCATTTGTAAAATCATTTACAATTTTTATCTCATAAATACTCTGATCAATTGAAAAAGTAGCACCACTTTCATCAATATATTGTATTGGACTTGTTGCTTCGATATTCCAAATAGTTTCTCCGGTAGCACCTGAAACAAGGATAAGTTCTCCATCTTGAGAACCAAAAATCACCTCTAAAATATTATCGGAATCTAAGTCATTTTCAGTTAATTCTAAAGTCCAGATATCATCTGAACAAGTTGTTTTCCAAAGTAATTCTCCATTTATCGCATCTAAGGCATATATTGTGTTATAAGAAGAAATCACAATATCTCTAATATTATCAGATGTAATATCACTCATTGACAATCCTGACCACGAACGACTTTCCTCAGATGAAAAACCTAATCCTTCTACCCAAGCAATAGTTGTTGGACGAAAAGACCATAACACATCTCCCATGAATCCATCTATCATCTCAGTATTATTGAATTGTTGATTATCAAATGTTATCAAAACATCTCTAACTTCATCATTATTAACGTCTTCTGAAGCAGTAATACTCAAAATTGCCCCAGGTGTAGACAAGAACCAATATATTATACCAGATTTAATATTCACTTTTGATAAGCCAATTGTAGTTCCTAAATAAACAATCGGTTCTTTTCCACTTTCATTAATTGAATCAATAATTGGTTGTGCAGTAATTTCCCCAGCTATGCCTGATATTGAAGACCAAATCTCTCCGAAAGAACTAGCAGAATTTAGAGTAAAATTTTGGTTTTCTTTTTCGATGTCTTTTTTATCAATTGTCAATGATTTCTCTGAGCAATTAGCACCGGTACTATGAAAAATTGAATTCATTGGTGTTAATAGCATGATTAGCAAAATAATAGATATCCGATAATTTTTTTTCATTTAAATTACACCAAAAAATATATCGATTCCTTCTCAATAATTTATTTTTTTAGATAAATTATTCATTTCAAATAGAATTATCATAAGTTATTAAAAATCATTAAGTTATAGGCAAAAAAAGAAAAAACTAATTTATTTTTCTTTTCTTACTAATTATAACTAAAATTCCAGTTGTAATTAGAATACTACCTAAAATAGAATATATTGGTACATCTATTGTAACAGATTTTAAACCACCCAAAGCAATTTCTATTGTTCTTACATTTTGTTCTTTGATTCCATCGATTGTAATCAATGATTCAATTGTAAAGAGATATTTCTTTAATAATCCACCATCAGTATATTGTATTTCCAATGTTTCAATATAATTCTCATAGGGAATGTAGTAATTATAACCAGATGTGGAATTATATTCTTCTTTATGAATGTAATTTGATAAATCGTATCTAAAGGTCCAATGTCCAGTTGTAGTAAATTGTTCTAATGCTTTTTCCAAAGTGTTTTTACCCATTATTTTAAATGAAGTAACATTATTCCAGAAATCTCCAAAAGTAAAATTATAAATGTAAGGATCATAACCTAATGGCACAGATACTGAATCTACCAGTACCGTCATATTGAATGAATCTTCAAAATCTTGATTTATTGGTTCCCATATTGGTTCCAGAAGTAACCAATCATCTATTTCATCTGTATGATAATAATCATTGTAATAATGACTATCTTCTAAATTATATACATCATCTAAATGAAAACAAGCTTTTGTGAGAACAGTTTCATTTATCTGTCTATCAAAAGAATAACCAATATCTATAAAATCACCTTGAAGTATCCTGTCTGTGGCAAAATCAGCTGTATCAAAAGAATAAGAATGCCCTCCATCGTCTCCAATAGAATAAGTTGTAATTGCACTATATGTTTGGGAATTTATATCAATAGAAGTTATGTTTCGTTCAATTTCCCAAATATCTGCTTCTTCATTTATTTCACGTATATCTTTCTCAAGATTATACCATTCTGTTACTCTTTTATCCTCAAAACCCCAAACATAGATATCTCCAGCATTCCATTCCCTCACAAGAGTAGCAGCATTGATAAAAGTAATATTGCACAAGATGAGGGTAATAACTGTGAAATTGATCAACATCAAAATTTTATTTCTTCTATTCAAAATAATCACCATTTAATAATAAGATGTATGTTGAAAATTGATATAAGAGTTTCTAAATAAAAAAAGAAAAAAAAAGAAAAAGACTATTTTCTTTTTCTTATAATTGTAAATAATGAGCTTATTCCAATAAAAACTGGTATAGTTAGCAAATAAGAATAATCTGCAGTAGCGGAACGAATACCACCAATAACAACATTCATTTCTGATTCAATTTCAAAAATTTCCCCAGGTAGAGTAGTTTTGAAATGAGTTTTATAATTTAATCTTTCAGCTATTCCTCCCTCAGAGTAATACCCAGATAAAGATATTGTAGCGATGTCAAGAGGATAGTAGGTGTAATTCCCATCTGCCTTATTCTGTATACGCTCACATAGATATTCTGAAAAATCAAAATTAAAAGTCCATTTTGTTGTCAAGGCTGTGAATTTAGTTTTTGCATTAGCTAAATTATTCTTTACATTCATAATTGTGAAAGAAGTTGAGTTGCTAAAGAGATTTTCCAGAGTATTATTATAGATTAAAGTATTATTTGGATTCTCAATTGGTTCCCAAGGATCTACAACTGTAGCTACAATTTCTGATTCATTAAACATCTTAACAAAATCTGAATTAATAGTTGCCCAGTTTGGTTCTAATAGCATACGGAAATCAATAAAGAAATCGAAAGCATATAATCTGGTAGTATTTGTATCATAATCAAAAGCATATGATACATCAAGAACATTTAGTAAATTAAGATTATCAATTCCAAAAGTAACAGCATCATAGGGTTCATCATTTATTGTAAATCTACCATAAGGTCCTGTAGCATTTGCATCAAATGTTTTAGCAATAGTGTCCACTTCTATAAGATTATATCTTAAATCACTTGCTAAATACTCTTCATATTTAACAGTTGCACTTGCATTTAAATCACTATAAGTTCTAGAGTAACTACTTTCAATTCCCCAAAGAATTATATCACCCTTATTAAATCCACGTGTAGCAGCTTGACTATCTGCTAAATTTGATATTAAAAGAGTGAAAAAAAGTATATTCAACATTAAAATCATTCGCAATTTTCGACTCAAGAGAAGGTTCACCTCTTCCTACAAGAATAGAAACGGATTATTGATATAAGAGTTTCTTTATAATTAAAATTTTTATTTGAGTAAAAAAAATGATTTATCCGAAAAAAAGTAGAAAATCAGCTTATTTTTCATTAAAAAAAGTAAAAAAAGAAAAAAAAGAAGAGAAAAGAAATTATTTTTCTTTGTAGAAGGTAAAATAATTTACTTTCTTCTTTTCATGTATACTACTTGAATAGCTCCAGCTAAGGCAAGTATACCTATAACAATACCAAGACCTGCGCCAACAACACGTGTAGGAGTAACATCAAATCCAGCATCTTTCATATAGTGGAGAGCTAAATTAATGTCATATATATCGTATTCCAAATTTTCATCGAAACCTACGGATGATTTTGGCCAGTGGGTAACACCAGGAGTGCCTAAACCATTGAGGATTTCATCGCAAATTATTTCTCTAGGAATGATATGTGAAATAGCTCTTCGGATTGCTTTACCGGATTCTATTCCAGCAATAGGACATAGTTCTCCAGTACCTATCCATGGATGAAGGCAGTTGATTGCTAATTCTTGATTTCCAGGATCCTCAACTAAAGCATAGGTGGCACCTGGAACTTCCATTTCGTCCACTTGTACTTTAAAGTTATAGTCAAGCATATCAACAGTACCGCTTGCAAGAGCAGCTAATGCACCTTCTTTGCTTCCATAGAATTCAAAGAAGACATTCTCAAAGTAAGGAGCAACACCTGCCCAATCGTCAAAGTATTCATTTCTTGTTAAGTGTATAACTTGGTTAGTTGGATCATAAGATTCTAATTTGTAAGGACCTGTACCAATGAATTTTTCAGGATTATTCTTAGCCCAATCAACTGCTGTAGTACCATGATCTTCTGGTACAACAGATTCCCAAATGTGTTTTGGTAAAAGAGCAGTAGCTAAGTTGCTTTCTTGGAAAACATATGGAGTCAAGAATTCAATTCTGAATTCTGTATCACTGACTTTTGTTATAGAATCATTATTCCAATATATACTATTAAATGAATATGCAGTGTGTCCTAATGATTGAGTTACACCTAATTCGTAAGTAAAGATTACATCATCTGTTGTTAAAGCTGTACCATCTGCCCATTTAGCATTTGGATTTATGTTAACAGTATAAGTTAAACCATCAGAGCTGCTAAAGTCATCACAAGTTCTAGGAGCATAGGCATAATTTGCATCTGGATCTCGTTGAATTAATGGATTAAATATTTGTAAAAGCCATTCAGCATCATAAACTGATTCATACAACCAAGGATGGAAGTCTTCAAAATCAGCAGGTGAAGCATAATGGAAATCTGTTTGTCCTTCGATTTTCCAATTTTCCATTGGTTGATATTCAGATGCCCATAAGAGGGGATCCCAACCAGTTAATTCTTCATCGTAGGGGAAGAGGTTAGTTTCGTAACAAAGTGCTATGCTTGGTTGATCTTCAAAGAGAATAGCTTGTATTTCTTCTGCCCAGTCCATTCTGTCTGCAAATACGAATGCTTGAGAATAATTGCCAATAGCCCAATCCATTTCTGGATTTGAGTATTGATAAAAGTTATTACCATCAGGTGTAAATCCATCTGTAGTGAAAAGTCCAGTAGGATCAAAGTCCAAACCCCAACCATTACCAATAAAAAGAACATCATAACCGCCTTCTTCATAGGTTGGTATTGGATAAGGACCTCCATATCCCCAGGTTCTTGGGCTAATTTGTGCCCAACCTGTGTGGTCAAAAACATCTACCTCAATACCAATCTTTGGCAATTGTTCTACCATTAATGTTGCCCATTGATTTCGTGCAGGATTGGTATTAGGAGCTAAAATATTAATACTAAAGAATGGTCCTGGATTTACTCCACTAGTTTCTGTAGCCAAAAATGGTGTTACAGATAAACATAGTAAAATAGACAGGGGAAGGATCATTCTTCGTAAATCTTTTTTCAAGGTATTTTTTCACCCTAATTTTCTTCTTGATCTAATAGACTCTTTTAGTAAAGAGTCATAGAATCAATTCTCGTATTCATATATAAATGTTTTACAAATTCTCAAGAATAGTATTTAATTAACATAAGAATGATATTCTCATTTAATTGAGAAAAAAATTCTAATATAAATATAAATTTCTTAGTGAAAAAATTCTAGAAATAAAGAGCAAATAGTAAAAAAAAGAGAAGAGAGTTATTACACTCTGTGGAAGGTAAATAACTTATTTTCTTCTCTTTAATAAGATGACTTGGAATGCACCTATTAGACCAAGAATACTTAGGAGTGAAACCAAACCTAAACCTGTGATTCCAGTCGGTGAAACATCAAATCCAGCATCTTTCATATAATGAAGAGCTAAATTGATATCGTATTTATAAGGTTTCAAATCTTCATTGAAACCAATCGCAATATTAGGCATTCCTGTTATACCAGGGGCACCTAAACCATCTAGGATTTCTTCTACAATAATTTCACGGGGAACAATATGAGAAATAGCTTTTCTAATGTTTTTTGCGGATTCGACTCCTGCATTTGGACATAACTCGCCTGTGCCAAAATAAGGATGTTTCATATTGAATCCCATTTCTTGGGTACCTGGATCTCTCACAAGTTCATAAGTTACACCAGGAAATTCTAATTCATTTATTTGTACTGAAAATTGTGAGTCAATCATATCAATTGTTCCTGAAGCAAGAGCAGAGATTGCTCCTTCTTTACTGCCAAAAAATTCAAAATAGATATCAGTAAGAGCAGGTTCAACTCCAAACCAAGAAGCAAAATTTGTATTCTTTTCCAAGTGGATTACTTGATTAGTTGGATCGTATGAATGTAGTCTATAGGGACCTGCACCAAATATTTTTTCAGGTTCTTCAGTTGCCCAAGTAACTGCAGTTGTTTGATGATCTGCTAAAGGAATTCCTTCCCAGATGTGTTTGGGTATTAATTCTAAATCCAAGTTACTGGTTTGGAAAACATAAGGTCTAAGAAATTCTATTGTACATTCTTGATCATTGATCTTTTTAACTGATTCATTGTTCCAATACAAACAACTAGTGGAATAATCTGTGCTACCCAAGTCCGGTGATACCGCAATTTGATAGTTATAAATAATATCATCAACTGTTAAAGGTGTACCATCAGCCCACACTACTCCATCTTTAAGAATTACATTGTAGATTTGTCCATCAGAACTACTAATTGATTCTGCAATCCTTGGTCCCCAATCTCTTTCTAGATTTGCATCTCGTTCAACTAAACCATCATAAATTTGACTTAACCAATAAGCATCATAAACAGATTCAGTAGCTCGAATATGAAAATCCTCAAAATCTGCTGGCACAGCATAGTGAAATTCTGTTTCACCTTCAACTGTCCAACTCTCCATGGATTGATAAACTGATGACCAAAGTAAACCATCCCATCCAGAAAAACTTTCAGCGTGTGGAAAAAGCGACAATGGATAAATTATTGTAATTTGAGGTTGATCCTCATAGAGAATATCTTGTATCTCTTTGACGTAATCGATTCGGTCTGCTAAAACAAAAGCTTGAGTATAATTACCAATAGCGTAATCCATTTCTGGATTTGAGTATTGATAATAATTATCACCATCAGGGGTGATTCCTGCTGTGTTAAATAATCCTGTAGGATCCCAATCTAATCCCCAAGACCAACCAACAAATAGAACATCAAATCCACCTTCTGCATATGTAGGAACGGGATATGGACCTGCATGTCCCCAGGTTCTTGGGCTAATTTGTGCCCAACCTGTATGATCAAAAACTGAAACTTCAATTCCAATTTTTGGCAATTGTTCTACCATTAGAGTTGCCCATTGATTTCTTGCAGCATTTGTATTAGGTGCCAATATTGCTATATCAAAGAAAGGTCCTGGATTTGCAGCATTTGTTTCCATTGGTAAACATGGTAAAATAATTAGGCTGAGAAGTATTAAAACAGGGAATATTAATTTTCTTATTCTTTTTTCCATTTTTGTTTTGCCTCATAATCTTTTTTGTTTCTCTATAATGAAACATGTTTAAATATTTCACATTACTTAAAAAAGTTTCTCATATCTACGAGAATATATTTTCATTTAAATGAAAAATTAATTTAACATAAATAAAATGAAATTTTCATTAAATTTGAAAATAAGATTTATAATATTAAAATTCTTATTATATAAAAATATAAAAAAGGAGAGTAAAATTTGAAATCTCAAGATTTGGTTACTTATAAAACTAAAATTACACAAGTTATTTCTGAAATAGAAACTATTAAAGCACTAAGTGATGATAATATTGATTGTTTATTAAGATATTTTCGAAAAGGACCTATGACGATAGGAGAGCTAGTCAAGGAATTTAAGAAAGAAGGACAAATTAAATCTGAATCTACAGTATATCGATATGTTCAAAAAATGATTCAAAGTAAAATAGCAGCAAAAGCAGGAAAAAGAATTACCTCAATAAATGAAGAAGAAATTAGAAGTGAAACATTATACTCTCGAACAGCAAAGATATTTCTAATAACTGATAAATTAGGAATATTAGATGGTATGGATGAACTTGTTATAAAATATAGTAAATTAACAAGACTGTTATTAGAACATAATTTTAAAGATAGAAAGAGTACAGACAAAAATTTTCTGGAATTCATAAATAATCTTATGGTTATTAGATTTGAAAATTTATCAAATATAATTGAAAGTGCTGATGAGTCAATTCTTGAACTTTTTAATGATCTTGAATTTGCTTCAGTACAATCAATTATGGAAACTGTAAGCTGGCTTTCAATCATAGATAAACCGGAATTTAGAGAAGAATTCAATAAAGCATTCAAATTAAAAAAATAATATGATAAAAAGATAAGAAAGAAAGATGCCTGTTTTAAGTTGTATTAATTTAGGGGTCTAAATTTTTGTATTTTTAGATATAATCGTAACATAAATCTTCTGGTAGCAACAGGTATATCTTTCTTGATTTATCATTTTCTTGACATTTTTGATTTTTGTCATTTTTTTGTTTGTTCAATTTTTATCTTTCTCCTTGCTTTTTTTCTGATTATATGATTTCCGATTTCCTTTTTCTCCAGAATTACTATAGCCCAATTCTATAGTAACTCACGTCCATTTCTCGGAGGTGCTATTAACTTGAGCCATTAGTATTCTGCTTCGTTCCAGCTCTTTCTTTACGAAGTTTCTTTTTCGTTCTTTTCTGTCTACCATTTTATCACCTCCAAATTAATCGGTTCAAGCTCCTAAGTAAGTCATCATTTTAACTCTAGTTGCTTCTTTTTCCTTCCTGATCTGTTTTGCAATTTCTTTTCTTTTGGCTTGAATCATTTTAAATCACCAATTACATTCCTGCAATAGTATAAAACTACTTAAGAAAGTAAGAAACATTTCTCATACTAGTATATAAGTTTTCTCATTCAGTTGAGAAAAGTATATCATATCGGTAAGATATATATTTTAATTCCTTAAGAAAAGTATTTAAATAATTTAAGAACATAGTATACTTAGAAATCAGACTATTTGATTAAATAGTCAAATATTGGAATAAAAATAATAAAAATTGAATAATAGGAGTTGAGTATGATTGACGTCGCAAGAAGTGATAACTTATAGACAAAAACCAGTTAAAATCATACGAGATAATAAAACATTGGAGTTCTTTAGAGATGAAAATTTAATGTATGTTATTAAATTTCTTAAAAATGGTCCGATGTCAATACAAGATCTAGAAAATGCTTTTACAAATATTGGTGTAGAAAAATCAGATAAAACCATTTATCGTTATTTACATAAATTAATTCAAGCAAAACTTGTAGCAAAAGCTGGAAAAAGAGTTAGCTCCGTTAAAGAAGATGATCTAGTTAGTGAAACAATCTATTTACGAACTGCTAAAGCTTTCATAACTGTTCAACCTATTGATTTGAGAGAATGTAAAGGTAGTGCTGACTGTCCTGTATGGGAAGTCACACGCATTTTAATAGGTCAATTAATTGGAAATTCTGGTGATGCTGAGAAATTTGCTGAATTCGCAAGTTCGGTAGATAGAGAAAAAGATGAAATCGTTATTAAATTATTTGAAAGTGCAGATGAAGATACGCTTGACAAAATTGCAGATTTAGATTGGCAGGGAATAAATCATGTCTTGCAATTTGCAGGTTGGCTTGCTTTAAGTACAAAAATGGATATCGGAAAAGAGCTTCGTAAAAGTTACGATTGATATATTTCAAAAAAAATCTAGAATATCAAACAATAACATCACATATAATTAACAAGCAGAAATTTGGAGAAAAAGGAAGATAGAACCTTTTTCTCCCATTTCCATCTATTTTTTTGTACAGAAATTTTTCATTTCATTTTTTTCGAGTATTTTTGTAGAACCGCACTCAAAGTTTGTTTAGCAGAAGAAGAAAATTTAGAAATAAATAATAAAAAAAATGATTAGAGAATCAAAAATTAACTCTCTAATGGAGTACCACAATATTTACAGAATGATTCACCTTGATCGATAGCTGCTCCACAATTACTACAAAAAATTGTACTATTTGTTTTTCGAGGTGCACCTTTTGGTGATATTGGGGTTGTTTGAACATTTGCTGTTTGAGTAGTTGGAGTACCTGCTACAGTAGTAGTTTCTTCTAATTCCCAATTAAGCAGATATTTACCATTGCTATCCGTAAAACTTCCTGTAAGAATAAGAATCAAATCAATTAAAGTACCTATTCCAAATAATCCATAAGTGCATAAATATAATATTCCGGAACCTATTTTCCCAACATAAAAACGATGAACACCAAATACTCCTACAAAAAGAAGTAAAAGTAGTGCAATCATACGACTTTTTTCAGATACTGGTTGTTGACTCATTGCTAGAAATTGCCTCCGAGTTTAACTTATCCTATAGAAGTATTTGTATATAACATTTTAAACCTTTATTATTGAATTTCACTTTAAATTGTAATAGCAAATGAAATAAAAATATTTTTTTTTACAAATAATATTTTAGCATTAAGCTGCACGTTTCATACACTTTTGTGCCTCAAATTCATTTCCTATCTGTTTATACAAATTAGCTAATATTCTCCAAGCTCCTTTATTAGATGGCTCAAATTGCACTACTTTATCCCAAATATCTATTGCTTGTTTAAGCATGTTTTTTTCTTTGTAAATATGACCCATTCGTTTGAAATAAATCAAACCATCTTTTATTCTTCTATTTTCAATATAATATGACATCAACATAGAAAGACCATCTAATTCTTTTGGATTTAATAGGAGCCCTTTTTCACCATATTTATGTGCTTTTTCTCTTTGACCCATTATTTCATATATTCGAGTAAGATCAAACCAAAATGAAGGATCTTCTGGTGCTTCTTTCTCTCTTTTCAGTAATTCTAAAATAGTTTTATAGACACAGAAAATATAAGTTCTAATTTCATCAATTTCAACTGCCCACATTAATGAATCTTCATATTTCTTGTCAATTAAAACGGGAAATCTATTCTTATCTTTAAATCTTGAATAATACACGATATTATAATTTGGAAACATCATATCAAAGAATTCTATTGTATTTCTAATTATTGTATTCAATTTAGTAGATTTATTCAATTTGAAATAAGATATTATTTTATTTGACCAAGAAATGAAGATATCTTCATTATATGCTGGAATTTTATCAACAGGTTTTAGATTAATTTTTTCTAGTATATTTGCATATTCTGAGGGATTTATTTTATTTAAACTAGAGAATATTTTTCGATAAGTATTTTGAATATGTTTTGTTAATATTTTAGTTTCTTCAGTTTCAATTGATTCATCAAAGAGTGAAGCAAATAAATCAAAATCTATGTCTTCCTCATCTTTCTTCTGTTTTTTAGTTTCTTTTTTTTCTATTAGACCAATTCTAAGACATTTTTCTCCTTCATAAATATCTGATATTGTAATCCTCATTTCTGAATATAATTTTTCAAAGAAATCAGCAATTTTCTGAACAATATCTTCTATGAATGTTTCCTCGTTAAATTTATTTATAGAAATAATTTCTTGTGCCCAATTATTTACCGTTACTTCATTAATTTTATTTATATCATTATCAACATTCAACAAATTCACCATTATTTTTAATGCAACCTTCTATTAGAAGTTTTATTGTTTAGAAAGAAATGAAAGAAATTAATCCATAAATTTCTTTCTTCGTTCGACTAATACAATGACTGTAAAAGCGACTGTTAAAACTAAAGCTAAACTAATATACCCACCAATGAATGAAGTAAAACCTGTTGGAGTAAAAGTTGTAGGATTCGGAGTATAGATATAAGTTGAATTATCCTCCCAACCTGAAAGTCTAGCCCAAAGCCACCAAATTGCATAAGCTTTTTGGTTTGCATTGAGAGATTGACTATGCGCTGCTCCACAATCATACCATTCTCCTGGGTGAGTATCTTGCCATTCTATAGCCCAATTTGCGCCATCATTCCAAGGATCACCATCTTCATTTGAGTCATAATCACAATTATCAGTAACATATTTATCACCAAAATAGGATCCTTCAGGATCATAGGATTCAATATCCGCAAAATCAAAGAGGATTTTATTATAGGTATAACAGTAGTTTCTTATCTGTTCATTTCGAAGATGAAGATTTCCTTCTAATCCTCCTCCATCTACATGTCCTGTCATATAAATAAAATAAATATCTGGATAATCAATTTCTAAATCAGACATCAAATTAAGATATGTCTCAATATCTTCAACTGATGCAGAAGATACCTGTCCACACCAAGACCACATTACAACATTAACTTCAGAATTTGCTGGATTGTCTAGGTAATCTCGAGTAAGTGAAGCCCAAGTTGTTCTATCTGGATTTCCTAAATCACCTGAAACAAAGTAATCATCTATATCTAAAGTACCATCGATTCCTCCTTCGTTCCAATCATAAAGATCTTCAGTACCACCAAGACTTTCTTTAAAAGCAGATAATCCACTCATTCCATCAATAATTTGACTACCATGAGAAGTATGTCCGTAAGCAATTTGAAGAGTATTTTTAGCTTCGATAATAACAGACTCTGGTACTAAATCTAAACGTACCCTATGAACAATTGAATGATTAGCTATTATAGGATCTTCTAACCCATCAATATCTACAATTAATGAATTTGTAAAAGTATTAATTGGCAATAATGAAAAAGAAATAATTAGAAGAATTATCGAGAGAAAAATAAAAGATGATTTTTTAAAAAACATTATATAACCTCAGTATATATTTACAATTATTCTCATAAATATAGCTTTGCAAATTTTAGTTGAAAAAAATAAAGCGATATTTTTTTGTATGTAAAATACTTTTGTAAAATATGAAAAAAAGTATTAAAATAATTTTGATTGTTATACCAATCGTTCTCATAGTTGCTGGTGCTTCAACTTTTGTTGGTACATTATTATACACTAAGAACAATGTTACATATGAAGTAGGGGATGCAAAAGTAACCAATTTCATTCAAGAAATTATAATTCCAACATTTCCAATACCTACCATTGAATATATCGGTTATATTGTTACAGCTGTTCCTTTTGAAATAGTAAATAACGGATTGTATAACATTAAGGATTTAGTAATTTCTTTGAAAGTTTATGGACAAAATTTTACTCTTAGTTCTTCCTTAAATGAAAAATTGCTTGGACAAGGGGAAAATACAATAGGAGATGTACCTAAAGGAGAAATTTGGACTGGAGAATTGGAAATTAATATGACTTTGAGTATAGTACTTTTGGCCATTCAAGACGGTGAACTTAGAATAGAAGCAAATATCTCATTAAGTATTGATTTTCTTATTTACGCAGCTTCAGTTATTTTTGAAGATACACAAATAGAAGTTTGGGACTCACCTTTTTAAAAAACCAAACCTTCATTTTTTTTCTGAAAAAAAATCGAAATATGGAATATTTTGCATGTATATGAAAAAATTTTCTCAGTTTAATGAGAAAACTTATAACCTTTTAATTAGAAAGTGTTGTTTATGTCTGAATATATTTTTAAGAATTATGAAGAGGGTTTCGAAGAAGCCCAAGCAAAATTAGGTGCTGAAGTAGGCAAAGATTGGCCAAATTTCGGATATGCAACTGCTGAAGTATTAAAGAACAAATACTCTCAACCAGAATTCAACCCCGAATTAAGACACTACGTTTTTAAAAATGATGAACTTGTTGCTTTCCTACAATCAGAAATTATACCTGAGGGTGAGGATGGAAAGAAAAGAGCAAATTTAGACTTTCCATTTGTAAAAGAAGGACATGATGAAGTTAGAGATCTTCTTGTAGAAAGAGCAATTAAGACATTGAAGGATAAAGGTGTAGAACTTATTGTTGCTCGTGCTTTAGAAGATTGGATAGGAACACTAAACCAAGCGGAGAAATATGGTTTCAAAAAAGGAGATACAAGGTTCGTAAGAATTGAAGCAGATATAAACAAAATGGAACTAAAAGATACAGAAGTAAAATTCGACGATTTCCATCCAGAAAATGACAAAGAAGAAATAATTCAAATCTTCAAAGAAAGATTCAATATGACAGATGAACAAGCACAAGCAAATTTTGAAGGTATTGTCAATCCTCCAGAAGGATTTTATGCTCAACCTATTCTGCGAGAAGAAAACAAAATAGTTTCTCGAGGATTACTATATATTCCAAAAGAACCTAAATTCGCTACTTTTAGATTATTAACACCAGAACCTCTAAAGAATTTTGATGCATATCTTTCTAAGATAACACCAATTGCTAAAGAAAAAGGTTCAGAGATTTTCCAATTGTTCCTTGGTGGTCCTCAACTTGAGCATCTGGAAACGCTAAAATCCAAAGGATTTGAAGTAGTTCAAGAAGTTTACAATTATTATAAAGAGATCTAAGTATCAGATCTCTTTGTTATTTTTCTATCAACAGAATTTTTCATACCAAACCTTAGTAACAAATTCTATCCATTTAGTATGTTCTTTTCCACCTTCCACCCAGTTATCTAATTTTGTTCCAAAATAAATGGGCAATGATGGATGATTAATCACTTCGTCTATTGTGAGATTTTGTTTTTTCAATTCTTTTAGAGTAGAATGTAATTCTTCAAAATATTTTCTAACACTGCTGATAAAATCTTTGTTAACAGCATTACCATGACCAACAATGAAATGATTAACATCAAGATTCTCCCAAAATTTGTATGTATCAATTACTGTAGGATTAAATACATATTGAGCATAACAGGAAAGAATATTATCCCCAGTACAGAGAACTTTTTCACTTGGTGAAAAAATATAAGATGAATCTTCAGAATGTCCACCAGCAACTCTAATGATTAATTCATGTCCTTCTGGACCAATTTTCATTTCTTCTTTAACACTAATATTTGGTAAAAATCTTTTTGAATTCCTTATCGTGTTAGCGATATCATTATCATCAGAATAAAGTTGAGCTTGATCCGCTATTGCTTGAATGTAATCTTCATCCGGATTCAAAATATCTGGTTTAAGAATTTCTATACCAATTTCTGGTGCAATAATATCAACATCTTTGAAAACTTCCATAGCTAAATAATGATCATCATGTAAATGAGTTAATATTAAATGAGAAGTATTTTTTTTGAAATGATTCTCCATATCTTTTCTAAATTTAGCAGCGAATTTTCTATCCATTCCACAATCAACAAAAATTAATTCTCTTAGGAGAGCAAAACAAGTCATTATTGTTGTGTTTGCTGGTCGTAAATCTTTTCTATTTTCTCTTTTAGTTACAAAGGTAGTGAATACGTTTTCAGTAACCTGAACGTAATCTTTTAATTCCTCGCTCATAATTTCATCCTCTAATATAATTTTCTAATATTAACCTATAATTTGTTTAGAATCTCAACTATTTAATTGCAGTCCTTTTATTTATGAAGAAAAGTAAATGAAAAATTGATAAAATATTAGTTAATAACTGATACTGAATTATATGACATATTTTGAAGCGCTGTGACGTCTTCTAAGGATAGTAAATCGTTCAGCGTAACGAACATCACAATCCAAACCCATGCTTCTTCTTCTAGCTAGAACATTTTCAACTGCTCCAGTCCAACCATATGTATCAGCATAGCATTGCGTAACATCTTTTATTTTCTCTATTGAATCTGAAACATCAATGTATATAGAAGGTAATGAAGCTCGTTCATCATAGTATTGTACAAAAACAATATCACTACGATATGCATCATTAGGTGAAACAACACGTGGAATTCTAGCCATCTGAGCAGCATCAATTAATAATTGAGCTATTGAACGATGATCTGGATGTCTATGAAAAGAATTCCAAGTTATAATAACATCAGGTTTTATATCGCTAATTATAGAAGCAAGTTTTTTGGCATTCTTTCGAGTGATTTCTACTTCAGTATCTTTAAAATCAAGGAACATTACTTCACAACCAATAATTTTAGCTACTTTAGCAGCATGTTCTTCTCGAGCAACAATGATTTTTTCAACAGGAACATCACCCATCAATGATGTCATTTCTCCATGAGTAGCAAAACAAAGAACAACACGATCTCCTCGAACAACATGATTTGTTAATGTGCCAATACAGCTAATTTCATCATCAGCATGAGGAAAGCAAGCTAAAATGGTTTTTTGTTTATTTTCTGATGTCAATTAATCACCTTGAAGAATATTGAAATATAAAATTGATTTACAAAAGAATTTTCTTAAACATAAATCTGTCGAGAAATTTGTTTTTAAATTAATAAAAAAAGGAAAGAAAAATTCTTTCCAATTATTGCATGTATTTTTTACGTCGTTCAACTAATGTAATTATTGAAAAAGCTACAAAAAATACTATTGCTAAGCTAATGAATCCTCCAATCAAAGAACCAGAATCTGTTGACGTTGTTGTAGTGTTAGTAGGTGTGGGGGTTGGTGTAGGAGTTTCGGTGACAGGATAATCATTTGGATCAGTTGGATCCGTTCCTTCTGCTATTTCTTCTGCATCATCGTATCCATCACCATCAGTATCAGCATCCAAAGGATCAGTCACATAACCGTCTACACCAGCAATGACTTCTTCTCCATCGAGGATACTATCATCATCACTATCCCCGTCAAGAGGACTCGTACCATAAGTTGCTTCATCACCGTCTAGAATGCCATCGTCGTCGGAATCGTTATCATCCACACTAGTTAATAATCCATCTACACCAGCATTCACTTCTTCCCAGTCGTTAAGCCCATCGGAATCGGTATCATCTGCTAAGGGATTAGATCCATATCCCCAAACTTCTTCACCATCTGTAAGCAAATCATCATCGGAATCCGTATCCCAAGGATCAGTTCCACGATCTAATTCTTGCCGATCATCCAATCCATCAAAATCGCTGTCAGGTTCTAGAGGATTCGTTCCTTCTGTAATCTCATCTCCATCTCTTACAAGATCATCATCAGTATCGTCGTCTAGTGGATCAGTGAAATATGTTAGTACTTCTTCACCATCACTTAAATCATCATCATCAGTATCAGAATCATCCGGTCTAGTTTCATAATAGTCAGTTTCTAAAACATCACTTAAAATATCACTATCTGTGTCAATTCGAACTATTTCTAAACCACCATGAGAGTCAGCAATAAAGATTGTACCATTAACTGCAAATACTTTTTTAGCAATCCCATCATCATCGCTATATTTCCCTAGTAGTATTGGAGTATTCGGATCCGAACAATTATACACATAAAGACCCACAATGTCACATGCTAGATAAACATAGTACCCTTCAGTATGTATTCCTCTATTATTGAAACCTGAATAAAGATAAATACTTGATAATTTTGTAGGATTTTTTGGATCAGATACATCTATTATTACACAACCATCGTTTCTATCTGACATATAAACAATATTTCCTTGTACTTCTACATCTTGTGAAGAAGAAGTTCCTGTAACATAATAACCAAGATATTCCAGATTATTTAAATCTGTGATGTTAATAATTGCTAATCCACCATCATAACATGCTACATAAGCGTGTTTATCATCTAAAGTTACTGCTCGAGATGAATTACCATCTGTTATTTGATTAACTATATCACTTGCATCTAAACTGCTTAAATCACTGATATTTAGTACAATCAAACCTTCAGCACCTTGTGCAAGAAAAGCTAACTCTTCTCTAACAACAACATCATAAGTAGAGTCTGTATATGCAAAATTCCCATCAAATATCGGATTTGTTGGATTGGAAACATTGATTATATACAAATCTTGCGATCCACAAGCAATAAAAGCTAAATCATTCTGAATACAGATTGCTTTTGCTCCACTTAAAGCTGTATATTCCCCAACTTTTTCTATTGCATTTGGATTAGAAATATCTAAAATAATCAATCCTTCATGCAAGGTTACTATATATGCATAATTTCCTTGCACAAATACATCTTCAAAATCATCCTCGTAATTAATATATGCTAATTGGTATACTGATGAGGGAATGTTATGTTGTGAATAGAAACACCATAGGCATTATGACCTACTATTAAGAGATTATTATTTGTATAAACAGTATTTCCTTGTGAAATAGCATAATTTTTAATTAATGAGATACTTCCTGATGTAGAAATGTCAAATATTTTTACTCCTCCAGCTCCATCAGCTGCATAGAGCAAGTTTCCATCAATCCAAACTTCTATTGTATAACTTACAGAACTATAAGTCGTAACTAGTTCAGGTGCTTCAATATCAGTTACATTAACAACTTCTATATCATTTCCTGAAGCAATATAAACATAATTCCCTTTTATTGCTACATCTATAGCATAGGTATCATCATCAAACATAGTAATATGAGTTGGATTTGTAGGATCTGTGATATTAATTATATCCATACCATCACTTCTACAAGCAGTAAAAGCATAATTATCATTTATTGTTACCCTATATGAAACATATGTGCCAAAATATTCTCCGATTTTGTTTAAATTTGATGGATTAGTGATATTTACTATTTCAAGATAATTTGAATCACCAACTAAATAAGCATAATTGGTATCAATATCAAAATGTTCCACAATATGACCATCATCCATTCGGGATGTTTCAGAAATTTCTTCAAGATTTGAAATATTTAAATTTACTAGACCATTTCCTCTATTAGCAACGTAAGCATTGTCACCTGATATAATTGCATGAGTCATATATTGATAATTTTGATAATCCACAATAAATTTAGGTGAAGATGGATCGGATATATTAAAAATCACCAAACCATTTTGATAACTAGCGACATAAAGTAAATCATCTTCTACCCACGAACTTTGAGTATTTCCATAAGAATAATCCCATTCACCAATTTTTGTTATTTGATCACTATAACCATTGATTGAGAATTTTGAGTCATCGAGAATAGTGTTTTGAGTAGTAATAGAATTATCAATTCCTTCACTACCAATCGATATTTGAGTTGGTATTAAAATAAAATTAGATAACAAAATAAGAATAATTAATTTTAAATTAATTTTAAATTCCATAACTATACCTCTTTTAAGGAATATAATCTACTGAAAAAAAGAATCTTTTAACTAATAAAATTTTTGAGAAGAAAATTTTAAATTTAGAAATCAATATTGTTAGTAGTATTTAGGGAGGTTAACATTTGAAAGAATTAATGAAAATACACTTTCTTTTTACTATAATAATAATAGCGGGATTTTGTGTAACTCCAAAACCAAATGTTCAAGCAGGAACAACATATCTTATTCAAGAAACAATTAATTTGTCTGCTGGAGAAATGCAATATTGGTCAGCAGATTTAGAAACAGGATATACTTATGATTTTTCATGGTCAAGTGAAGAATATGCTGATTTGATTTGTTTTGATACATTCAACTTTGATAGGTACAATGCTTACTTTAACGGTGGGCCGGAAACAGCTATTGTTTATATAAGTGATTTTTCAGCAATAAATAAAAAAACTTTAACAAAAAGCAGTTTTAACTTATTTTCGAATCAAACACTTTATTTTGCTGTAGAAAATGCTGATTTTTGGGAAAATGGCGCACCAGAAGTACCTGTAACACAGATAAATATCTCACTCTCTTATTCTTGGAGTGATCCTATTACTACTACTGATACAACTACTAATGAATTTGATTTGAATGGTTTATTTAGTATTTTATTAGTTATTCCAATTGCAGTTATTAGAAAGAAAAGAAAAATTAGGAGTAAATTCTGAATTACTCCATTTCTGTATTCAATTTTCGATTATTTTTTTTAGAAGAATACTCCTAAATCTATTCTTCTAAAAATTTCTTTCTTCGCTCTACTAATATGATAATTACTAAAGCTATTGTTGTAACAATTCCTAAACTAATAAAACCTCCGATGAAAGAACCTGTATCAGTAGTTGTAGTAGTGTTAGTTGGAGTAGGGGTTGGGGTAGGAGTGGATGCACCAGGATAATCATCTGGATCGGTTGGATCAGTTCCTTCGGCAATCTCGATATCATCATTATAACCATCACTATCTGTGTCTGCATCAAGAGGATCAGTAATAAAACCATCTACTCCAGCAATAATCTCTTCTCCGTCGAGAATGTTATCATTATCACAATCCCCGTCAAGAGGACTTGTGCCATAAGTAGCTTCGTTACCATCTAAGATACCATCATCGTCCGAATCATCATCAGCTATACTGGTTAGTAGACCATCTGTACCAGGATTCACTTCTTCCCAATCATCAAGTCCATCGGAATCAGTGTCTTCTGCTAAGGGATTAGATCCATAGCTCCACACTTCATCACCATCTGTAAGCAGATCATCATCGGAATCAGCGTCCCAAGGATCAGTTCCACGATCTAGTTCTTGTCGATCATCTAAACCATCAAAATCACTGTCAGGCTCGAGAGGATTCGTTCCTTCTATTATTTCATCGCCATCTCTTACAAGATCATCATCAGTATCTTCATCTAGCGGATTCGTTAAATGTGTAAATATTTCATCATCATCGTCTAGATCATCATTATCTGTATCAGCAAGAATCGGATCAGTATAATAGGTATACACTTCATCTCCATCTGAGAGTGAATCACTATCACTATTTATATTTTCATGATTTGAACCATAGACATTAATTTCTAACCAAGTAGAAACGTTATCCTCATCATGATCAAAAGCTAGAATCCTTACACCGCCATCTCCAGCAGCACCATAAGCTATCCCGTGATAGTAATAGACTCCTTCAGGATTTCCTTCTATATCATATTGAGCTACTTCTTGTGGATTAGCTGGATCACTCCAATTGATGAATTCAAAGCCATCACGATAATCAGCCACACACATCATATCTTCTTCAATGTGTAATGCTTCAGCGTTTGCACCATCATATATTCTACTTATTTGACTTAAGGAAGTTATATCACTAGCATCTAAAATTTCTACTCCATCATAACTATCAGCTATAATGAGGTATTCACCAACGCATTTAACATCTAATGTATACCCACCATTGTCATAGGAGGTTACTTCAACAGGTGAAGTTATGTCTGTTAGATTTATTACTTCCACTCCATCTCCACCATCTGCAAGAAAAGCATAGCTTCCATTAACATAAATACCATTAGCTTGTCCTGGTGCATCATAATATTGGGATAAATAAGATGCAGTCATTATATCTGTTGTATTGAAAATTCGCAGACCACTTGTAAGCGCAGCAGCAAAGGTATATCCACCTTGAACAAAAAGCCTTTCGAATGAAGCAGCAAGTAGAACTGTATTCAGAACTGAAGGATTTTGTGGATCAGTATAATCAATAAAAGCTAAACCATAGCTCCGTATTCCTACATATGCTATCCCATTGGAAATATATACACAACTTATATCACGATTGCTAATGACTGGAATATTACTTTGAAAAACAGGATTTAATGGATTTGAAATGTTATAAATAGATAATCCTCCATATCCCTTTGCAACAAATAACAAATCTCCATCAACAAATGTATCTTTTGGTTGACCTCCTAGAAAACACTCACCAAGATCTACTGGAGATGAAGTAGCTGATATTTGTGAAATATTCACAAGATAAAGTCCTTTATTTTTATCTGTTATTGCAGCTAAATCTCCAGACATGTGATTTCCCGTTCCCCAAGTGGGAGTACTATAAGCTGTAAGTGTGATAATGTTTGCAGGATCACTTACATTATAAAATCGCGCTTCTATAGTATAATCATTTACACAAACTATATCACCATTTTTTTCAATATCAAATGCATTTCCTATTGCTATTTGATCTAATAGAACAGGATTATTGATATCGCTGAAATCAATTGTTTGTAGACCTCCTCCACCTGAAGCAGCTACATATCCAATTGTACCTTCGATTATTATATCTTGATAATAACCTGCATGGTTAAAATAAGATACTTCAATTGGAGAACTAGGATTAGAAATATTGACTACATGTAATCCATATGATGACTGACAAACAAAAGCAAAACTTCCATTAATAGCAATACCTTCTGCATAAGTTGTTGCATTATTGTAGGTTCCTACTGATGTAGGATTTGTTTTATCGGAAATATCATATATTGACATATCTGTAAAATCAGTTGATAGATATGCAAAATTACCTACTATATTCACATCTTTGCATCTCTGTGTATCAACATGTCCGATAACTTCCAAATTTGCAACATCTGAACCATTAATAATAGTAAAACCAGCATATCCATGTCCTAGAAATATATATTCATCCTCAACATAAACATCATCAGCAGCAAATTCATCCCAATAATAGCTGATAATTTCAGGATTTTCTGGATCATTAATATCTACTGCAACCAATCCTCCTTCTTCAGTACAAATGTATGCATAACTACCATTAATATACACGTCTTTTGAATACATTCCCCAAACATCATCAATGACACTTAATTCTGTTAAATTATCTCCAGGAGGTGTAGCATCAAACGCTTCAAAAGGTATTGAAGGAGTATTAATATAATTTTCTTCAATGGTTTTTGAAATTTCAAAAGAACCACTGAAAATAGGTACTAATAAAATTGAAAAAAACAAAATAATTATTACAAAATTACTATTCATAAAATCCATTTTTAAAATCCACCCCAAATAGAGTTTATTATTTAAATTTATAAAAAATTAATATCTCCCTTCATTAATAAGAATTTCTTGGAAGGAGAAGTATTAAATGCGATAATCAATAAAATAGCAATAATTCCTATTTTAGAACCAAAAATTTCAGCAGAGCAGTTTCAAGAATTTAAGGAAAGTGAACCAAAAGAAAGCTGGATTAAAAGAAATTTATTTGGATTTATTGGTGCTCTAGGTACTATTATTAGTAGTGTGGTTACAATTTTAGGTTGGTTATCAGGAGCACTTGGTTGGTTTGGTTGAAATTGCTAATGTAATTTCATTTTTCCTCATTCAATTTGATTTTACTCTGAATCTAATGACATTATATAATGTTTATCAATTGCTCCTTTTAACCATGTAGGAAAAATCCATCCAAAATAACCAAAAAGTAATCCTATTCCTAATAAAAAGGTACGAAGAGAATGTAATAGGGCATATATTCCAGGAATTTCTTCAATTCCAGTTATTGTAAATAAACTAGCAACTAGAGAAGATGAAATAAGAAAAATTAATGAGAATAGAATAAAGGAAAATCCAATTTTTTCCAAAGGAGTATTTACTACTCTACGAATTCTAAAAATAATAACAATTATTCTAATATGCACAAGCAAAAAAATTGGAAGAAAAATAAATATCCCTGCAAATAAGGTTGGTAAAAATTGAATGATATCCGGACCATCCATATAAATTAATTGATAAGCAATTGGATCTGATATGTCATAAAATACTTCTGCAAACATAAAAGAACAAATTATACCAATAAATAATACTAGTATTATCGATATCGAAGATTTTATCAAATCATTATCTTGTACGATATGCCTCACTAAGAAATTGTACAGAAAGAGATAACCTATACCATAGAAGAGTGGAAAAGATAATTCCATGTATGCACTTACTTTGTTAATCTCAGAAATAAAAACTGAATACCACAAACCAGCTGTGTTTAATATCTCTGCAATTGCTAAGAATAAATAAAATAAAGATAGAATAATTGCTCCCTGAGTTCTCTTAATAAAACACTGTCTTATCATTAGGATAACGAAAATAATTGTACCAACACTAACAACTATAGCAGAAATTAGGAAATACCAAGTTATTCCCGTGATAGCCAAATATATTTCTCCTTATAATCCTTAAAAAAATAAGTTTAATATATCTTATAAATTATGCCCAAATATCATCTTTAAATGATTTTACAACTTTTTGGGTTTTACTACTGAGAAGTCTATCCAATTTTAGTTCAACATTTTTATTTGATTCGAGTTTTATTTTAATAGTATCTTTTGAAAATCCTCGAAAAATATTCTCAAGATTTTTGGAAACAGTAGTAATAATATCCTTGTCAGTTTCTTTTATTTTATTTATAATTAAAGAAAAAATTTGCTGTATCAATTCAGGATTATATTCCATATTACTAAAAATAGCTATAATAGAAGCAACATTATCTCTAAACTGATTTGATGGAGAAGAAAATACATAGGAAGAAATTGTATTATTACGAGCTACTGTGGTTGTTGTAAAATCACCATTTTTTGCTCCAAATGGCATACTTTTGATGCTTATCTCTGTAAGGAGATTCTTAGAAAGTACTTCAGGATATACTTTTATTATATCAAATCCATCCGTTCCTAATTGAACCAAACAGAGACTTTTAGGTTTAATTTTAAATCACCTAATTGTATAAAAATAACAATACGCTCTTGGAATAAAAAACTTTCATAAAAAAATTCTTTTAAATTTTTAATTATCACACAATTTTTCTTCATTTGTATTATTTCCATTTTTAGTGAAAATTTTTTTTAAGAGTAATTCGTTTTATTAGATTTATTAAACAAATTTCCTAAGTGTAAAAAATATGAAAAAATATACTGCTAAAAAATTTCCAAAAATAAGAAAACTTTTTGTTGATATTTTAAATAGAGCAGTTTTACACCACACACTAAGTGGTTTTACTGAATATGATATTACAAAACCAAGGGAAATAATGAATAAACTCAAACAAGAAAAAAACAAGAAAATCTCCTTTTTAGCATTTTTTGCAGATTGTTTAGCAAAAGCATTGAATGAAAATAAAATAATTCAAGGTATGAAAATTGGAAATAGAAAGGTAGTTATTTTTGAAGAGATTGATATCTGTACTATAATTGAATCTGAGGAAAATTGGCAAAAAGTTCCTCTGATGTATATTGTCCGTGATGCTGGTAATAAGAATCTAACAAATATTAATCATGAAATACAAGATGTAAAATCAAATCTTAATACTTACTATAATAATTTTGAATCTACAATCAGTAAGTATCTATTCCTGCCACAATTTTTGAGAAAAATAATTCTTAAATGGAAATATCATAGGGATCCAATATTTCGAAAGAAACTTGGTGGAACGGTTTGTTTAACTAGCATTAGCATTATGTTTGGCGAGTGAAGTTGTTGGGGATTACCTTTAAGTTTGTATCCATTATATATAACAATCGGGAGCATTGTAAAGAAACCAACAATTAAAAATGATGAAGTATGTGTTGGAGAATTCGTTAATGTAACTATATCCTTTGATCATGACATAGTTGATGGTGCACTAGGAGCTCGTTTTACTGGTAGACTTAAAGAATTAGTTGAAAGCGGTTATGAATTAGCGAATATCTAAGAAAATTATGAGGTTATTTCTTTGGATTCTATTGTAATTAAAGAATTTGTTAAAGGTCAAGAAGATTATATAGTAACAATACATAATCAAGCTTTTAAAAATTTAATAGAAGATTTGGGGGAATTATATTGTTATAAATTTATTACTAAATATGATGTTGAAAATTGGACCTTAAACAATCATTCAAAAATTTTTATTATTTATTTTAATAAAGAACCAATTGGTTATACTCACTGTCAAGTTGAGGAAATTACTGGAAAATCAAAAATAAAAGAACTTGTTTTTATTGAGACTAAAGAATCACTTAGTCAAAGTAAGATTGCTATAATTCCGAAATATCAGAATCAAGGTTTTGGTAAAATTCTAATCAATCATGCGATAAATTATTTCGCTGATATCGATTCGATTTTAGTTTTAGCTTACAATGATAATCATGCTATGACATTTATTTTATCAAAACTAGGTTTTAAACACGAGAAATTGTTTTTTTACTCAAAATATAGTCTTGATAAACCTTATAGTAATGATAGTGTTTTGGCTTATTTTAATTTGAATAATCAAATACCAAAAATAAACTATAATGAAAAAGTTACAGTTAGACCAATTGAAAAAAAGGATTATAATGCTATGCAACAAATTTTTGGTGAAAGCAGACCAGATGTTTTTGGAACAAATCCAAGTTTTGAGAATATCGTAGAATGGATAGATTCAGGTTGGGGAGAAGTAACTTTAGTTGCAGAATTTGATGGAAAAACAGTTGGATGTATGGAATTTACTAAGAAAGGTGTGATAGGCATTCCAGGTATTCTTCTTGATTATCGTAAAAAAGGCATTGGATCAACATTATTTTATAATCTACTTAGAAAAATGAAAGAAATGGGTTATAAAAAAGCATTAGCAGATACTGGTTTTGTTCTAGAAGATGCTATTAAAATGTATAAAAAATTTAATTTTAACTTGAATCGTGAATTATGGAGCTGGATAAAAATTATTAGGAAATAAAATAGCTAATCACTATCAAATACTCTGATTAATGCTTGTCTATTTCTATAACCTAATTTTCCTGCTAATTTTTCTAGCGTTATTTCAATTTCACGTAAAACACTAGTATCAGAATAATCTCTATATGCTTTTATGAGTGGTTTAATAGCTGCTTCTCCCATTTTTAGAAAAGCTTCAGAAGAAACTCTGTGAATAAGTTCGTTTGGTTCTTTTGATATCACTTTAATGATTTCTGCTACTAAGGAATTAACTAATCCTGGTGCTTCTTTCTGTGCCCAAGCACCAATAGAACCTAAAGCATCGATTGTTTTTTCTTTAACTTCGATGTTGCTTTCTTTTCTTAAAACATCAAGTAAAGCAGGAACGGCTACTTCGCCTATATCAGCCATAGATTCAGCAGCATAAATTCGAACATTTTCTGATTTATCATCCATCATTGCATTTACTAATGCGGTTGCTACTGAAGGAATACCTTTACCTATTTTACCTAAAGCTTTTGCTGCTTCTTCTCTAATTTTCGAGCTTTCATCCTTTTCTATTGCTTCAATTAATGCTGGAATAGCTTCTTTTGCTTTTTCACCCATAGAGCTTAAAGTAATTGCTGCTCTCATTCGAGTAATTTTCTCATCACTCTCAAGCAAATCTTTTGTTAAATCTTCGATATTCTTTTGATTCAACTTTACACCTTTCTAAAATGCTGTTATTCTTTCATTCATCTATATTTAAATTCTTATCGTAATAGAAGCTAAAATTTTATTTTTTTAAAAAAAAAACTCGAAATTAAATTATAACTAGACCAAAACAATAATCTTTATTTACTTCTAAAAGTAGAATAATTATCGTTATATGGTTGATTATTATTGAGTAACTTAAATACTTCATTTCTCTGGAGCTTTAAACAACAAATATATGAGAATATAGGAATAAACCTTGAATATTATGATCTAGATAATGCAGCAACAATTTTTGGATTAAACAATAGTTACAGCAATCCTGGTTTATTTAGAATTTCTTGCACTTTAATTGAAAAAATAAAACCAGATTACTTACAATTAGCAGCTAACAATATTATTTATCGTTTTCCCTATTTTCAAGTTAATCTTAAACCAGGTATTTTTTGGCCATTTTGGGAAACAAATCTAAATTCACTAATAGTAGAAGTTGATTCTGAATATCCTTGTCAAAAAATACCATTATACAAAAATGGCATATATCCATTCAGAATTTTGTATAAAAATAGAAGAATTGCTGTTGAATTTCATCATTCTATTACTGATGGTACAGGTGCTTTAACATTTTTACGAGCATTAGTAGCGGAATATCTTAAATTTCAAGGAATAATTTCTAAGGAAAAAGAAGACTTGTTTCATTTGGAACAAACACCTCATCCTGAAGAATCTATTGATGCTAATAAACAAATTTTTAGAAAATTTATACCTTTTCCAAAAAAATTAAGTAAAGCTTTTCGTGTTCCTTTAAAAAGTGAAAATAAAGGAATTTATCATATAACTACTTCCATAATAGCTGTAGATGAAGTCTTAAAAATTGCTAGAAAATTTAAAGTTACAATTAATGATCTGTTGACAGCATTATATATTGAGACACTACAAGATATTTTATACGATATGTCACCTTCTTTACATAATAGATGGAAAAAACCAATAAGAATAGCAGTTCCAATAAATTTACGAAATATTTATCCATCAAAAACTATGAGAAATTTCTCTTATATGGTTCCTGCAGAAATTGATCCAAGATTAGGACGGCATTCATTTGATGAAATTTTAAAATTAGTTCATCATAGTATAAGAACTCAAATTGTTGAGAAATTAGTTAATCAACAAATATCTAGAAATGTAAAATTAGAAACGAATATTTTAATGCAATCAATTCCTTTACCTACAAAAATGATTGCTGCGCGTATTGGATACAGTATGTTTGGAGAAAAAGTTTTTTCTGGAAAAAATAGTAATCTTGGAATAGTATCAATGCCTAAGATTTTAGAAAATTATATTGATAATTTTCAATTTGTACTTAGCCCTAGTCGAGCAATAAACTCAGGATGTGCATTTGTTAGTTTTAAAGAGAATCTTTACATTAATTTTGGTCGTACTACCAAAAATCCAATTATTGTTGATACTTTTAATACTAAATTAGAAAAACTAGGTGTTTATTTGGATATCAAACCTTACAAATGATTTTCTTTTAATAATTCTTTCATTTTCCATATTCTAATTTTCTTATCAGCTGAACCAACAGCTAACCATTCTTTATTAGGTGAAAAAGCAGCAAAATAAATCCCTTTTGTTTTTAGTTTTATTTCATTGATTTTTTCACCAGTTTTTAGCGACCAGAGTTGAATAGTATTATCAAAAGTTATTACAAAATATTTTTCATCAGAAGAAATAGTTAAACGATGGGGAATTTCTATATCAGAATCAATTGTTTTTTCTAGTTCCCAATTCTTTGTTTTCCATATTTTTATTTTTCTATCATCACCAGATGTTATAATTTTTTTACCATTAGCTATAAAATTGATTGAAGACAAACCATTTTCATGTGGTTTAAATTTCTTAATTATCTCTACAGAAGGAAGTTTCCAAACAATTAATTGATTGTCTATAGCACTTGTTATTATATTAGAACAGTCTGGGGAAAAACACAAATTACTAATGTGGCTTTCATGACCCTTTAAAGATGAATAATGTTCCATTTCTTCATAATTCCAAAGTTGAACTGTTCCATCATATGATCCACTTGCAATGAAAATGTTTTCAGGTGAAAATCTAACTATGGAGACAGGTTTAGTGTGTTTTTCAAAAGATATTATTTCTTTACCTTCTAATAATTCCCATATTTTTACTGTTTTATCACTTGAACCTGAAATTAATACCTCTTCAGAATTATCTAATGCAAAAGAATTTACGCTATTTTCATGACCACTGAGTGTACCCATTAATTCCCAACTAGGGACATCCCAGAATTTTATTTTATTATCCATGCCAGTTGAAATCAAAATTCTGCTATCTTTAGTAAAACCTAATTCCATTACGTGATTTTCATGAGCTTCAATTATTTTTTCTGGTTCCAAATATTTTTCACCACTATTGTTAATCCCTAATTTAACAATTATAAAGCAATTATAGAATATGCTCATTTAGAAATAAATTATTCATTATATGAAAAATTTAGAAAATAATTCTTTGAATACCTGAAAAAAATAGAAATATACAGTTTGGAATCTATTTACCAAACTGTCTTAATAAATCCATCAAATAATGATTAAATGGATACAGTATGAAGAGCATTTCGTGTTCTAAGAAATCTTTTGGTGGTATTAATGAATTTGAAATTGAATTTACAGTATTGAAAAGTTCTCCATTGTCTTCTAATTCCATTTTCAATGAATTTTCGCTTGGTCCTACTACTGCTAATCCTGTTTTTGATTCTTCATCATTAAATACAACCCATTTGTGTTTGCTTTTATTCATCCAAGCTCTACTATGGAAAGTTCTTTTTGTAAGTTTACCACTATATTCAGTAAAGAATTCATTAGTGACTTTTTCTGCTACTGCAATAAATGCATATAATCCTCCTCTGAATCGAAGAGTTGCTTCTGTTTCATTTACAATTCTCATAACAGATCTTAACATATTGGATTGAGGTAATGTAGTAAATTCTAATTCAAGTTTCAATCCTTTGTAAGGATCTTTTGATTGTAATTTAGATGTAAATTTGACTCCTTTTTCGAACCCATATGAAACTTCTTCTGAAGTAAACTTCTCAAGATGAGTTATTTGCCCCCATCCATAGAGATTCCGAATGAAAGGACCTATACCACCAAACCAATGACTTTCCCAGCTAAAAGGTTTGATTATAGGCCAAGAGCTAAGTAGATTATTCTTATCAAGGACGGTAGGCATTTTGAATGAATAGACCGAACCTTGCATATCCTTAGATGCTGCAAAACAAATTTTTCCATTGGATACTTCAAAATATTCATTACCATTTTCATGCGTTTTCTTTTCAATGATAATTTTTGTTTCTTTATCAAGAATATGAACTAAAGAGGATAAATCTATTTCAGTTCCCTCTGTTATTAATTTTATTTCAATTGGATATATTCTACCTTGAGCTATATCTTGCGCAGTTATTTTAAACACTTTTTCAAAAGGTTTTCCAAGAGTGAAATTTTCAATCTCCTCTTCAAATTGATGTATGCCATTTTCAAAAGTAATGCCTTTAGGTAAGGTAAATACAAATTTTCCTTTGAAATTTCTTAAGGTATTATTTTCAATTTTTATTTTCAATGTATCGTTATAGTTTAATGGTTGTATATCGAAATTATTTTTTGCACCAAAAATTGTTGACTCTGTATTTACAGTAATAGGTTTTATTATGGGCATTTCTTTTTGTTTAGAAGTGTATTTTACAGAACTATCTTTTGGAATTATTTCTTTCCATAACCTTCTAAATTCTTTATAATTTCCTCTTCCAAGATATAGATAATACTTTATTTCTTTAGAAATACCTATTTCTAAATCTCCGAAATAAAAAGAAAAGTTAGGTCCCATTACTGGGGAAACTTCTACATTTTTTAAATAATCTATATTCCAAATTGCTCCAAAAATTTTCTTTTCATCAAATTCAATACAATACCACGATTCAGCCCACTGGTTGAAATCTTTAGGAAAATGTCGAATACTATTAAAATTCAAGTCATCATGAGATACTAACAAACCTGCTTTTAATGGGAGATAGAATTTTCCTTCTTCAAAATGCCAATTAAAATTATCATGAAAATTACGTAGTGCAATATCTTTATACTTCTGATTTGAGTTATTAGTAATTTTTAATGAAATTTCAATTAATTCAGAATTAGGATAAAGAGTATACTTTCTTTGAATACTTATTCCTTTCTTTATATTGGAATCAATTTTGAATAATAATGAAATTTGATTTTGTTCTTGTAATAATTCAACTTGTTGTTTTGAACGGGTTAATTCACTTGCCCATCCCTGATATGGTTTTCCTAAATCTAGAAAGCCATTTCCTATTCTGTACTGACTATTATCTTTTTTATCAACAATATATGATAGCTCATAAGAGGGAATTAAATTAAAAACAAATCGCAAATTAGAGTTTTCCAGTACTGCTATTTTATTTTCCTTAAGATAACCTGAAATAGCTAATTTACTATTTATAGATCGAATTACCGGAATTGATATTTGTTCTTCAGGTAATTTTATTACATCGTCTTTCTTTTCTATATAAACATTCAATTTTAAAGGAATAATGCTTTGTGATATTTGATCATCTATTTTTAATTCTAGATTTATGTTTTTTCTTTCATTAGAGTTTAGAGTAATTGGAATTTTATTTAATTTTATTAAAACATTTTCTAGTTCATTGAGTATTAATGTTCCTTTTATTTTTTCACTTGTCCTATTCCACATTCGAATCGGAATAATTGTTTCCTCACCTGGAAGAATAGAACGAAGAGATGGAAATATTTCAATTTCTAAAGGATTTACAGGAATTAAACCTACTGAAAGATCAATTGATTTATCTTTGAAATTAATTTGAGATTCAATTCGATATTTTGTTCTCTCATGGACTTCTTTAGGATCTGTTTTTGTAGGGATATTTTCTTCAAATCTTGCTTTTGCTGTCAAGGTTTTCGATTCTCCAGCAGGAACAATGATCATTAAATCTGGTTTATCTTCAATTACTAATCCCTTAAGAGAATTAATTGAAAGTGTAAATTGTATTTCTTCTTGTGTTTGATTCATAAAATACCAATCGATTTCATTGTATCCATATCCTGGATAGCCAATATTATCATTTACAAAACATTTCACACCGACAATTCCATCAGGAGTTTTGAGTTCAAAACCAGATATTTTCTTAGCTCTCTGATCAATTATAATTTCCAGAGAATTGTTATCATCTGCTTCAAATTTATAATTATAAATATCCATCAAGGCAATTTTTTGTTCATCAGCTACTAAGCTCAAATCACGCTTAAATGTTGTATACCAATCAAATTTATCAAAATAGCCTCTAAATAAATTCCTTCTTAAAATTGCTGGTAGAAAATTCTCCATATAAACTGATGAATCAGGTGCCCAGAAATATCCTGTTTTTTTATACAATGGAACGGCTTTTAAATTTCCACCCCAAGTGTGCAAAGTTATTTCATCTTTTTGTAATTCTATTGCTTTATTGGTAGCATGTATAAGAAGATTTTTTCCTATTTTCATACCTTGATATTGTGGATCCACTCCTAACAAACCAACATAAACAGTATCTTCTTCAACGAAATGCTCTACAACATCACAATGACCAACAATTTTGCTGTCACATACTGCAACGAGTTTGGATATTGGAGTTTCTTTTTCAAGTCCTTCTAAAATTCGTTCAGCAGTATAAGGTTCATTATGAGAAAATCCTCCAGGCCATGATTCCGGATCATCAAAACTATTGAAGCATCTTGCTAATAATTGAGCATCTTCTTGATTTTTCTTGAATTCTCTTATAATGAAATTATGTTCCTTTGCTTCTTTATCTAGCATTTCTTTGGACATCTATTTATTCCTCTATAAATTTTATAGATTAAAAAATTTAGCAATTCAAATATTTATAAAAACATAAATCTTTGGTTATTTTATTATAAAGAATCTAATAGATTTTAAGTATAATGTTTAATCGAAATAAAAATATGACTCTATTGAAAAATTAAATCTTATTTAGTTACACTATTTTTTTCTTCATTCATGTAATTAATTAATAAAAAAAATTGATATCAAATATATAAAAAAAGAGTGTAGAATACACTCTATAATGGAACTAATCGAATAATTTCATTTATTCCTTTTCCGTTAGTCAATTTGAGCTTTTCACCGTCATTATAGATGAAATTACCCTTTAATTTTACAGGAAGATCATAGAAAAGAGAATTCCAACCTGGTATATTATCAACCATAAAGGCTTCCATCCTTGAAGGTGGTTGTATAAGTTGAGGATAGCGATAAGGTTCTATAGAATATTTTAATTTCCCTTTATCTGTTCGGATTTCAACAGATTGTTCCCAAGGGATGAACCTTTTAGCTTCTTCAAAATAGACCCAACTATCTGGTACGACTTCAAGTTTATTTGCAAAAAGGTATTCATCATCTTCAATAAGATATATCTTACCTGTTTCGAAGTGTTGAGGTTTTCCTTCATTTGTTTGTGATTCACAATGGCAAAGATAAGTGTATAATTGGTCAAAATTAGCATATACCCAATTCATTATTCTAATTTGGAAAAAGTTTAACTTTCCAAACCAAACACGTTCAAATAATCCTGTACCATTAACTTTTATTTCTTCTCCTTTGAGTTTGATTTTACCAGTAATATTTGAGAGTGATTCTATTCCAGCAACTCTTGTTTCTTCTGTAACTTCACAAAGTGCTCCTTTTTCATTTCCCCAATAGAAGATTGGTCCACGTGGTTTAGCAATTACATCTAAACTTAGGTTATCACTTTTTGAAACAAATCTCCTTTCCTCTTCTTTGCAATAAGCAGTCAGATTACCCATTTGACAAATTAGTTGATCTTTTTCAACTTTAAAATCAAACTTATCTTCATCTGTTACAGTATTGATATCATTTGATGGTTTCTTAAGAATATCAGCATCACCATCATTTTCAAGGTTTACATTATCCCATGATAAGCTAACAAAGGATTGTTGCCCAAGTAGAGAACCTTCTGTAATTGAAAGTTTGAGACAATATTCAATATCTTTATGATTAAAATCAGCAGTTAAATACCAATTATTGTATCTATTTGCCTCTTCCATAAATTTAGGTTTTAATTCATCTATTGTAATTTTAGTGGTTTTCATTTAATATATCCCCACAAATGATTAGATTATTATTATTTGATATTTGATTTTATAAATCTTATTTGGAGTAAAATTAACGTTTTTTTTCTTCAAACAATTATTCTACCGACTTTATGAATTATAATCTGTTACGTTGAACTTAAATATAGTAAAGACAAAATAAACTAAGTTAAAAACATATTATAAAAGAGGAAATTCCGGGAATGACAACTAGTATTGAAGTTATAGAAGCATTAGAAGCAGCAAGAAATAAATTATTAGCTGATGACGCAATAGAAGAGTTCAAAGGTTGGACAAGAACTATCCAATATCATTTTAAAGATTCAGATGAATTTTGGCATTTCGAAGTTGTAGATGGCATCCCAAGAGAACTAGTGAATGCAGAAGCAGAAGATGCAGAAGTAAAATTTAAGATGACTGAAGATACATTACTTGGTTTAATTAGTGGTAAAATCAATGGAATGATAGCATTCACTACTGGCAAAGTGAAAGTAAAAGCTTCTATGAAAGATATTTCTAAATTACAAAAACTTATTTGATTTTATTCTCTTTTTTTTCTATTTTTCATGTTTTTCTTTGCATATTTTTTAATAGTTATAATGGTTTCAATAAAATTAGAGGATGAATCTGTGATTGATAAACTTGAAATAGAAAACCAAATAGTTTATTTCAAAAGTTCAGAAAAAATGATGGAAATTAATGATAATTCTGTTACTTTTATTATTACATCTCCACCATATTGGAATGTCAGAGATTATGGAGGAAATCAAATAGGTTTAGGGCAAACTTATAGAGATTATATTAATTCGTTGAATAAAGTCTGGAAAGAATGTCTTCGTGTATTACAACCAAACGGGAAAATAAGTATCAATGTTCAACCATTACCAATATCTTCAGAAAGTTCAGGATTTAATTTTAGGGTAATTTATAATATTATGAATGATATTGAACAATTCTTCAGAAAAAATAATTGTTTCTTAAGTGGAATGCATTATTGGGATAAATCAAATTTTATTAATAATGTAGCTTGGGGTTCTTATCCTCGACCAACTAATATTTCCTCTAATACCTCTTTTGAACAGATTTTTACTTTCGTGAAAGCAGGTAAAACGCGTAAAATTAAGAAAAATCTGTTAGAGAATAACTTGTTACAAAAGGAAGAATGGTTACATTGGGCTGTTAGATGTATCTGGGATGATATTACCCCTGTAATAAAAATAAATCAAAAAAAAGAGAATCTGTTTGGTCATAGTGCTCCTTTTCCTGAAGAAATACCATATCGATTGATAAAAATGCATACTATAGAAGGAGAAACAGTTTTAGATCCTTTTCTAGGTTCTGGAACAACTCTTAAAATTACTCGTCTAACAAATAGAAAAGGGATAGGTTATGAAATTAATAGTGATTATAGAAATTTAATAATAAAAAGAATAAAAGAAGAATGGAAACCTCAAATAATAGAATCTGGTTATAGAACAATTGGTTATGATACTCTTAATCAAATTTTCAAGGTAATAATACAAGAAGTTGAAAGCAAAGCTAATTGCGTACTAAATGAGGAGGAAACTTTACAGGAAATTACCATGATATTACTCAAAAGGGGATTTTTAACTAAAGCTCAACAAAAGAAAATTTTAAAAAAATATTTGTTAGAATAAAAGGAGAGAGAAAGAGGAAAATATCTAGCTTAGAAAAATGTGTTTGCTATTTTTGGTTTGATTTCCAATCCCTGAAACGAATCTCTCTTTTTATTTGAAGCTATCAATTTGTGGTTATTATAAGAATAAGTTAATCCACAATTTTGACAACTTAGCTCAATGTGGAGTTTTGAGACCGTTTCATCAATATCTATTTTTGGCGGTGTGGTTGAACCGCAGATGGCACAATCTGTTCCCCAGTATTCTTCCAAAATAGATTTTACCATTTTCTTTTTTCGCATAGATATTTTCCTCTTAAGCGTAACTTCTTTCAAATTTAACGACAATAATAATTATGTTTTCTTAGTTTAAATACTTTGTTACTTTATTCAGAGTGATTATATATTGTTTAGAATAATATCCCACAATATCCAGATTTGACACATAAATTAAAATTCTCATAGGCATAAAATTTATGGGAATGGTTGCATAATGAAAAATAAAATGAAATCATTGAAGAATTTGCTAAAAAGAAATATTCTAAGTTTTTTGTTAATTGTTATATTTACGAGTAATTTTATACTTATAATAGAATCAAAAGAAATGTCAAATAATGAAAATAATGAAAATCAAACTATAATAGCAAATAAATATACTGTTCCTGGAGCTTTAGATGTAATATATACTAATAATTTAATGTATATTTTAGAAAACCATAGAATTTCAATTTATCAGCTGAACAATCTAAATCCAGCTATTTTGATTGGTCAATCGAATGCTTCTGAATATAATTTCTTACAATTTAGGATAAATAATATTAGAGCATATATATTAGATGAATATTCTCGGATATTAATCTATGATTTAACAAATCTTGAAAATATTACTCAAATAGATATTATATATTTCCAACCTTATCAAGTAAATCAATTCGATGTTTACAATAACAGTCTTTTTGTCATTGTAGATATAGGTTATGGTGGAGGATTAGCAAATATAGATTTATCAAATCTTTCTGATATAGGAGTTATTTATTATTATTTACCAGAATTTCATAACTTTGTTGATTTCTCGATATACAATCACTATCTCTATATTTTAGATCAAGAATTTTTCATAACTGTTTTAGATTTAAATAATAATACTCATGCTAATGCAACTCAAATTTATTTTAGACAATCTCAATATTTGAAAATCCACGTAGAAGAAGATTTCATCTATGTTATAGAAGAGCCGAATATTTTTACAATTGTTAGAATGAATAATTTTCATATTTCAAATGTAGATTCTTCAATCGAATTAGAAATATTGAGTGTTAGAGAGATGGTTTTTAAACCAGGTTATGCCTTTTTCATAGATTTTGATTCTATTGAAGTAGTGAAAACAACAATTTCAACCGTACCTACTTCCTATGGAAAAAAACTCATTGACTCATATAGTTATGGATTTAATTCTATGATTCTAATAAACAATTATCTCTACATAGCTCGTAATTATTATAACTCTGAGAACATAATGATTGCTGTTGATGTTACGATCCCTTCTGATCTTCAAGTTTTATGGCCAAAACAATTAATAGAAGAAAGTAATGGAAATGAAAATACAAAACAGTTATTCATAACTATTGGTATTCTTGTAGGAATGATAATAGTTATTGAGGGATTAACTTTTCTTACATTATTTTTAATAAATAAAAGACCTCAAATTTCAGAAGAATTAGAAGAAAAACAAACTGAACAGAAAGAAAAAATAGACCAATAGTTTATACTTTAATGAATATTTCCGTTATAATATCACCAATCATTTTATCAAATTCTTCACTAGTTGCAATTGGTGAAGCATTTAAGTAAGATAAATCATTAAATAAAGAATCATCATTTTTTATAAATTCAATAAAATTAGTAAGTTTCTGTATTGCTAAATATGATTGTCCTTTGAATGCATAGCAAGCTAAAAATGGTTCTATATTTTGTATTATAATTGTATAATCTTGATACTTAATTCTTTCAATTGATCTGCTTCTGTAAAAGCTTCTTCAATAATTTCTAAACTCTCTAAATAATTTCCAATTATATATTGAACACTGAATAATTTCTAGCTTAAGAAGGATAACTTTTTTATTAGAATATTTTTCCATAAGTGATTTAGTTAATTCTAATGCCTCTTGATACTTAGCAGAATTCATTTTTTTAAATTTCATTTTCTTCAGGAATTTTTTCGAAGCTCAAACAAATCACTTTAATATTTATTTTAATTGGTAATTTTATTTGTTATTTCATATTTTACTATTTCTTTTCAAGCATATTTTCAACTAAGATTTCTTTTTTATTTTTGGTAATGATATATAGAAAGTTGTACCAATACTTTCACTACTTTCGAATTGGATTTTACCTGAATGAGCATCAATAATTTTCTTCGCAATTATAAGTCCCATCGAAGTATACTTTTGATTATTCCAAGATTCGATTATTTGTTTTTGTTTTATCTTTGGAATTCCTATTCCATTATCGATGATTAAAATTTGATTAAAATCCTTATTTTCTTTTGAGGAAATTTGTATTCTAGTTGCCTTAGAATGTTTAATTATATTTATTATCAAATTTTCAAAAACCTGTTTTAATTTTATTTCATCACCCAAAACTTCAGGCAATGAATCCAGCTGAAGTGTTATATCAGATTCAAAAAATTTGAATTTTTCTAAAATTTTATTTAGCAATTTGGTTAAATCTAATACCTTTAGCTCACCTACGATTTCTCCCTTTTTTGCTAAAACTAACAGATTTTCTAGAAAATTTCCCATTTCGGTTATTTGTTCACTCATCCTCTCTTTATATATTGAATCTAATTGAAGTTCGTTTAACAACTTCATTAGCTGTATTTTCCCACGCAAATCATGTGCTATTGATGAAGCAAAAAATTCCAATTCGTTTTTTTGACTCACTAATTCCTTTTCAATTTTCTTTGAAATACTAATATCCATTGTAGAGCTTATAATATATTCTCTATCTGAGATATTTACAATTTTAGATAAAAAATCGATTGGTGTTATTGTTCCATCTTTTTTAAAAAATTCAAGTTCACGTGAATAACCAATTCCTGTTTCCTTTATCTTAGAAAATTTCTCTTTTGCTAGTTTTTGCTTATCTATAGGTTGTAACTGCCAGATCTTTAATTTTTTTAACTCTTCATGTGTTCTCCCTGTTTGTCTTTGAAATTCAAGATTTGAATCTAAAATTTGACCAGATTTGGAATCAATAAGAACAATTCCATCACGAGATTCTTGAAATAAAATACGAAAGATATCTTCTGGTTTTATCTCATTGAAGGAGATGTTTATTTTATTTATTGATTTTTTTTCTTTTTCAGTCATAATTTAAGCTCCATAAAGAGCTTCCATTCCTTTTCAAATGAGATAGATTATAACTTAAATAATACACTAAAAAATGATTTAATTAAATACAAATTCCAAGTTAAATAAAATTTCTGTTTACGGAAAATTTCTTTTAAGAATTTTAAAAAATGTTATAATAATAAATATCTGATAAATTTCATTATTTGTATTTGGAGTAATTTTCATTATGTATAATGATTTCAACGAAAAATTAGCTAAATTATCAGTAAAGTATGCTGTTAATGTTCAACCAGGCGATCTTGTTCAAATTAGAGGTGGAGCAGATGCTGAGGGATTGATTAGGGAAATCTATAGAGAAGTAATAAAAGCAGGTGGTAATATCCTTCGATTAAATGTCAAACTTCCTGGTCTTAGTGAAATTTTCTATAGATATGCTACTGATGATCAAATCAAATATGTAGATCCAATAGATTTTGAATTTGCTAAAAGAACTACTAAATCTATCTTTATTTACTCATCATTTAATACTCGAGCATTAACTAATATTGATCCTAAAAAACAAACTATGTTTAGTGCTGCTCAAAAAGAAGTACAAGAAATCTTCTATAATAGAGCAGCAAAAGGAGAACTTAGTTGGAATTTATGCCCTTATCCAAGTCTTGCTTTTGCACAAGAAGCGAGTATGGGTATTGAGGAATACAAAGAATTTGTTTATTTAGCTCTTGCATTAGATAAAGATGATCCTGTTGCTTATTGGAAAAATGTTGAGAGGAAACAAGATAAAATAATTAAGGTTCTGGATAAAGGAAAAGAATTCCGAATAATTGGTGAAGATACTGATCTTACTTTAGATATTGAAGGAAGAAAATGGATAAATTGCTGTGGACATGAAAACTTACCAGATGGAGAAGTTTTTACATCACCAATGGAAAATGCAGTTAACGGTATAATACGATTTACTTATCCAGGCATATATTTAGGTCAAGAAATTGAAAATATTTGGTTGAAATTTAAAGATGGCCAAGTTGTTGATTTTGACGCATCCAAAGGTAAAGAATTATTAGCAAAAGTTTTGGAATTGGAAAATGCTAAAATCTTAGGAGAACTTGCTGTTGGAACAAATTATGGAATTCAACGATTTACCAAAAATATGCTTTTTGATGAGAAAATAGGCGGAACTGTACATCTAGCCTTAGGATTTGGTTATCCTGAGTCAGGTTCAAAAAATAACTCCCCAATACATTGGGATATTCTAAAGGATATGAAAAGTGAAGAATCTAAGATTTTCTTAGATGGGGAAGTAATTTACGAAGCTGGTATTTGGAAAATTTAATCTTTTTTTCCATTTACATTTTTTCTTATTAAATGCTTTTTTGTCTCAGTATATAGAATTAATTTTTTACGGATTGAATCCATTATATCCAGATTCTATTAATGATCCCGACTTAGATCACTTAACTAATCTTTTAGAACAAAGCGAGGGTACAAGTCCTATTGATGTAGATACAGATAGAGATCATTTACTTGATGGTTATGGAATAAAATTTGGTATATCCATTTTTACGATTGGTCTTGTTATAACAATAATTACTTTTTATACAAGGAAAACTAGAAAGTCTTAATAAAATCTCTAAATAATGGATTTTATTTATTTTATTTTTCTAATTATATCTTCAATTAATATTAACAGAAAGAATCATGGAATTTAGACATCTATTTAGTAAATAAAAAAGAAATAGAAATTCAAAACGAATTTCTATAATACTTCAATATCTCCAGAAAATGTTACAATTTGGAAAATATACTTTATCTGCTTATTTTCAAAACCTTCCGATTGATAAAAATCAAAACCGTTAGGAATAGCGATATCACCAGAGGTTGTTGATGCACTTATTTGTAATCCAAGAATAATATCATTAAATTCATAGTCTATTTTAACTTCGCCAGAGGAGCATGTAATATCAAAATTTAAAGTACTGTTAACACTGGAACTCATATTAGGATATAGATCCATATAGATATCACCAGAAAATGTTTCAATATCCCAGCTAACATTTCCGTTAAATAAGTAATCTTCTGCATATATACTTATCATCCCGGAGCTTGAATCCATCACTATATCAGGAATAGTAAGATTTGCATTGTAACCAAAATCTAAATCAATATCACCCGAGAATGTAGTATATAGTAAATGATTAGCCTCTACATTTGCATAATAATCTAAACCAAATGTGACAAATCCAGATTCTGAATCAATAATTATAGTATCGCAATTTATTGTAATTTGTTCTCTAAAAGTTGCTGTAATATCACCAGAAAATGTTGAGTAATTTATTTCTGTTACATTGATTTGAGAATTACTCTCAACATAAGTGTTAATTGAACCAGAAGTAGTTTCAAAAGCAAAACTATTTGCAATAATTTCAGTCTTATATCCAAAAGCTGCATAGATATCACCAGAAAAGGAATACATATCAACTTCATTAATAGAATAATCGCTAGCGTCTCCAAAATCAAATTTGATATTTCCAGAGAAAGTCTTGATGATGAATTCAGAAGTAATCTTCGGATTAATTATTATATCAAGATTATAATATCTAGCAGTCGTATTAAAGCTATTATAACCTTCAGTATGAAAAATCACTACTTCTTTATTTCCTACAGTACTATTCTTAAAATTAGTAGCATCGATTAAAGTTGCATCTGATCTACCATAGACTTGAATTGTTGCAGTAATTAATTCAAATTGACTCATATCAGCATAAATTTCGATATCTCCTTCAAAAGTTTCTAAATCCAAACTTAGTATTTCAGCAGTAGAAGATTCAAATGAGTAATCCAAATCACCAATATAACGATAATCTAATGGACCATATAGTGATAACAAAGTAATTGGAACTATAATACCTATTGAAGCAAGTACAACGAAGGTAATAATCGATCCTGCAATAATTTTCCTCTTCTTATCATTCTTCTTTGGATATGATATATCATGATAATACAAATTATCTTCTTCTAAGGTTGTTGAATAAATACCTATCTCTTGTGGTTGTTCTTTTTTCATTTCAACATTTGAACCACAATTTGGGCAAAATTTAGCATCATCATCCACAGTTGAACCACAATTTTGACAATATCTCATTTTAAGAAACTCCAATCTTTTAGTTACTACCAGGGTAGTGACATATTTAAAGATTTACTAATTGATTTTAGCTTTTCTTAAGGAAAATCAAATAACAAATTTTGATTTAAATTAAGAAAACTGTATGACAATGGATTTTTTAAAAAGGAATAACTAAAATATCATAATGAACTAGAAGATATTAGAATTAAAAATCATTCATCGGTGGATTACTGTTGGGTTGGAAAAGTAAAATTTTAACATTAATATTGTTATCTATTATCGGAATTAATATAGTTATGACTTTCGGATTAACTAATGATATTATAAAAGTGCCATCAAAAAATGGTTATGATATCACTCCTGAGAAGATTACTTGGTGGGGAGGAGACAAACAGGAGGGATCTGTGTCATCCACAATAGATAATGATGGAAATTTATATGTCACCTGTTTTAGCAAGAGTTTTGGCAATATTGGTGAAAACGTGATGCTAGTAAAATTTGATGAAAATCAAACTTTACTCTGGAATGAAACATGGAAAACAAATGATTTTGCACAACCTTGTGGTTTATCCATTGATTCTTCTGGAAATATTACAATAGCTGGTACGATCATTACATCTAATCCCTCTATAATTCATGATGTTTTTGTTTTAAAATATAATCCAAATGGTGAAAGACTTTGGAATTATTCTAAGAAGACCTCTACAGAAGATACAGCAAATTGTATGACCATTGACAAAGATGATAACATCTATGTTGCGGGATTAACAAACAGTTCTTCTGGTGCAGGATTTATTCATAAATATAATTCAGAGGGTATATTTCAATGGGTAAAATATTATGGTACAACTACTCCTAAAGAGAATGTAAGGATTGAAAGTCTAGTAATTGATTCAGATAACAGCATTTTTCTCAGTGGAACAACGGATAATAGTGGCGGTAATTTTGATGACATCCTTTTAGCTAAATTAGATAGTAACGGAAATCATATTTGGAATGTCACTCATGGGGGAAATGGTGATATAGATTGGGGAACAGATATTTTACTTACTGATGATGCAATTTACCAATCAGGAATTACTAATTCTTTGGCAACTTCACCTCTTGATGGTATTGTAATTAAGTATAATAAAACAGGAATAATTCAATGGAATACTACTATAAATTTCTCAAATGATGAGGCTGTTGCTCTGGATTTAAGAACCAATGGAAATATTGTAGTTAGCGGTTCTAAAGATATGGGAGCTAATGGAAATTATTTTGTTGTTGAATTGTCCAATGAAGGTTTTATAATCTGGAATAGTACTTGGGAAAGTGGTGCTAATGAAGTAGCTTCTGATATTGTTGCATATAATCACCATTGGATGTATGTAATTGGAACTTCTTATAATACTTCAACCAGCTATGAAGATATAACCATAATTACTTATTTTGACCCTTCAGATCCTCCCTCCACATTTACATTTCCAAATGAAACATCTGGTCTTGCTGGGAAAATATTAGCTTTTACTATAGCAGGAATTTTAGGTGTTTTTTCAGTAGGAACAATTACATTAATCATTTATACTTACTTTTTTAAGAAAAAGAAATAACAAGGATATTAAGAGATAAATCTTAATCCTTGATAATTTTTTTTCTTTTTTTTAATAGAAAATTAAATGGTACAATAATACAAAAAATTCCAATTAATTCAGACCAAAGATTAAATGAACTATTATTGGTAGCACAAATCTCGAAATTACTTAAGGTATAACCATCCATTTCAAATTTTTGTTCTAATGAAAAATCAAAGGTTTCATTTCTAACAATACCAGAACTTGTTCCTTTAATCCATAAACCTAGAATATTTCCATCTATTTTTGAATATGATAATTTAGTAAAAACTTCACTTGAATAATTATTAAAATTATTAAAAACAGTTAAGTAATTATAATCTCCTTTAAATAACCATTCAACCATAATTTCTTCTGTATTTTCACTAAGTTTATCTTCTAATGAGAATTGTAGACTTTCATCCCATAAAGATGATTGCTCAGTAATAAAATCTGATCGAAAATTTCTTAATGTACGCCAAGAACCCTCTAATACTTCTAAGAAGAAGAGGTTACATATGATATTAAGAGCAGAATCAAAAAAATTACTTGAGAAATTTTCCCAATTTGAGACAAGAATTTGAGCAATATTTGGAGTATAAATAACCATATTTCTTAGTCTCCCATAATCATTATAGCTATTAACAAAATCTTCCCAAGCAATGGTTCCGATAATAATTTTATAATCAATAGTATTTGGTCCAAGGTATGTAACATTTACATTAAACGGATTTCCAACTTCTGTTTTATAAGTATAAATACTAAAACCTTCAGTAGAATATGTTTCATTATAAGCTGAAGCAAAAACTTTCGATTCACTCATTGTATAATTAAAAATTTGACCTACTTCAACATTATAATCAGCTTTACAATAATAAGGTGAAATGATTGTTGTAAAAATTATGATGCTAAAAATTAAACTAGACCCTTTCCAACGCATAATACTCACCATTATTTAGAAAGTTATTAGACTTAAAAAAAAAGCGTTAGATTCCAAAATTCATTTTATAAAATTTTATTATTCATAATTTAATTACTAATTGATTTTATTACTATTTTAAAATAATTTTTTTCAAAATTCTTTATAATCAGATTAAAACAGAAGTTTAAATGTTCACTAGTTTTTTCTTTTATGGGGGTATCATTGGGACCATCTAGTACTATTTTAGCTGACTCAAATGCTAAAATTATTGCTAAACGATTAGAAACCATTTCTGGTGGAAAAGTATTAGATATAGCAACTGGAACTGGTAAATTTATTAGAACTCTTTCTAAGGTATTAAAAGATTATACTAAATTTATCGGAGTTGATTGCTGCCCTGTCGAACTTGAAAAGGCAAGAAAAATAACAAAAAAAATACCTGTAGAATATCAACTTTGTTATGCAGAAAAACTTCCATTTAAAAAGGAGTCTTTTGATACAGTTACTTTAGCTAATTCACTACATCATATGAAAGATGCAAAAATCGTTTTGAATGAAATGATTCGCGTTCTAAATTATGGAGGAAATTTCATTATTCAGGAACCATTCTCTGATGACAATCAAACAGAAGCACAAAAAAATGAGATTCTTATCCATACACTTGGTGCTGATATTGATGTATTATTTGGAGAAATTCATAATAAAATTTTTACTAAGAGTAGAATTCTGGAAATGATCAGTAAACTAGATGTACGAGAATTTGATATGTATATTACTACTAGAGATGTTGCTTGCTTAAATTGCGATGATAAAATTAAATGTGATAATCCAAAAAATAAAGAGATAATAGAATATGCACTTAATGATTTAGAGGAAATTCTAGAGAGAGTAAAAAATCAAGTTGATATCGAAGAATATTACAAAAGATCTAACGAAATTAAAGAAAGAATAAATGAATTTGGTTGTGCTACTGCTTCTAGCTTATATTTTATAGGAAAAAAATAGAGAAAAAAGATTTTTTAATCTCCCAAAATAATTATATTTGAATAATGGTTAATATAAATTAGAGGGAGAACTATTAGCGAAAAAGTTCATACTTTTTTAGATGTAAGAGGACTACCTTGTCCAATTCCATCTATCAGAATGCAATCAATGTTGCTAGAAATACCAGTTGGTATGATTCTAAGGGTTATTTGTAGCGATAAAAATTCCTATAATAATATATTGAAATTTTGCAATAATAAAGGATACAATGTACTACTTACTGATTTAAAAAATGGAGAATATATCTATTATATTAGAAAATGAAATTAAGCAGTCAAATTAATAATTTTTAATTTTAATAATCTAGCTATATTTCCTCCTAGAATCAGATTTTTTTCTTCTTCTGAAAGAGCCATATTTTTCACTCTTTTGATATTATTCTCCAAATTATTATAACCCAAAGGAGAATCTGAACCTAGAAATACATGTTCAATACCATATTGTTTAATCACTTTTTTTATACGTTTATTACTTACAATATAATAGGTTGAGATATCAAAATAGATATTCTTTAGATTTGGCCCAAATTTCATAATTTGTTCCAAACCCATTAAATGAGCTATAATGAAATTAGTTTGTGGATATTTTGAAGCTAGTTTAACCATTTTTCTTGCTTCTTTAGCTGAATATAAATGGATAAAAATAGGCAAGTTATTTTCTCTAGCGAATTTTGTTATATTTTCAATTTCAACACTATCTAGTTTGAAAGGTACAACACATTGGTGAAGTTTAATGCCTTTAAAATTCCATTTTTTAAATGCATCAGTTATCTTCTTATAATAATTTGAATCCTTTAAATTCACCCAATAAAATTGTATTATTTTATCTGGTAACTTTTGAGCTAAACTATAAACAAGTTCATTACCAAAATCCCTATCTTTAATATTCCGACTAACTAAACGCAAAAATTTGTTTGAAAAAAGATGAAGGCGTGGATTATACATAAGAGAAATTTTTAATGGTTTTGGCCTCATTGGTTCACCTTTAGGATCACCACCACCTGGACAAAGTACAATTTTATCCACATTTAGTTTCGTTAATATTTCAGTTATTGATTCAGGAGTGGAAAATTCAGCTAAAGCATGTGCATGTCCATCAATTATCATTTTTAACACTTCAGAGAGTAATATTCTTGTTATTATTTTGTTTCCTTAATTAACTTCACATTTCATTATTTTTCGGAATAAATTCGTTCAAATTCCTCTTTTATTAATTCAAAAAATCTTTCTACTACTTTCTTATCATAGGATTCTTCGTAATAACCCATACACATTGTCATTCTTTCATTAAAAGTCATCAATCCAAAGATAAATCCTGGAGCATTCATTATAGGAGTCATTAAATAGCCATCAACAGCTTTTATATCACCAAAGTCAAAATAGTTTGTTTCTACAAGACCAACATTCGTGAAAACTGGATGGGTAGCATCTCTTTTTAAATCCTTTTCAAACCTTTTTTGAATAGCTTTTTTAACGTGACTAAAATTCATTTTAAAGACCGTTTCAATAAATAATGCTGGACCTATTCCTGGAGCATTTTTTTTCCTTCTCTTCATCTCATCTCTTACTCTAATTAGTGTATCAGCGAATGTTTCGTTTGCAATATAATTTATTTCAGGATATGAGGAGGATGAGAGATTACAAAGTGATTCTGCTTTATTGTTTGGTAAATATGCTCGAAGATTAACAGTTACTACAGTAACTAATTTTTTATTTGGAGCAGGATTGATTATTTGGAAAATTGCTCTGTAAAAAGCTGCAAGCACCATATCATTGATTGTAGCATCAAATTTTTTACCAAATTCTTTTATTTTTCTAAATTTTTCATTTTTAAAACGCTGTAGTATATAATTTGGTTTTTCAGATTTTAGTCCTATCCATGGAAATGCCCAGTTTGGTTTAGAACTCATATTTTTAAAGAATACAAATACTTTTTTGAAAAAATTAAATTTGCCTAAAACTTGTTTTACTGATCTTCTTCCATTTATATTGGGTATAACTTTATAATTTGGATTTTCGCCCAATTCTTTGTAGATTTTACCTAGTAAAACTAGATATTCCTGTATTCCTCCTCCATCAATTAATGCATGACTTGTTTTAACACATAGAGTATCAAAATTGTTTCTCTTGAAAATTCTAATTTTAATTCCTAGTTCTTCTCTTGGGTCATTTGGAGTAGTAATAAAATTAAAAATATCTTTTTCGAAATCATTTTCAGTAACAAAAGTGCAATAATCTTGATTATCTAAATTTTCCATTCTCTCCCAATATGGTTTCTTTGGATGTTCAATAAATCTACATCCCAAAACAGGTTCTGATTCAAGCATAAGTCTTACAGCTTTCTTAATCCGTTGTTCATCAAAATGACCATTAAAATCAAGAACCGCATGAATTTGTTGATCACCAAATTTCCGTAATGCAAAAGTTAATTTGTCCATTGAACTTGCTTGGAATTTTTTGGGAATTGTAATATCAGTAGCAATTAATTCTTCTGTCTTCGTTTCATTCATTTTTATCACGTGCTTTTAATATTGAGATTTTTAAGTTATTACTAGAATTGAATCCTAATTCCTTTTTTGAACAGTTACATTAGCTTTTCCAATTTCTTTTATAACTCATCATTTATTTACGTTTGTTAAAAAGTCGTCTAACATATCAAACATTGAAGTAAAGAAATTAAATTGAGGTTTAAAATTAAGAATTTTTTTTGCTTTACTATCATCTATAATATGGTTTTCACCGAAATAACTCACTCTAAATCTGGTAGCTTTTGGAGTTTCTTTTCTAAAAGTTACTTTTGCTATGAATTCTGATATAGCTCCAAATCCATAAGCTATTTTGTAAGGATAATGTCTAAAAGTGATGGATTTATTTATTATTTTTGCGGCAGTATTCCAATAATCTTTAACAGTTGCATTAGAAGAAGTGACATTGAAAGTTTTACCAATTGCTTCGTTCTTTTCAGCTGCTATACGCAATATAGTAGCTACATCTCGAACATCTACATAAGATTGAATTTGATTGCCTGAACCAATTACAGTTACTTCAGATTGACTTACTCCTCTAATAATTCTTTCAGCCATGTATGAATTACCAGGTCCTAATATTCCAGGTGGACGAATTTTTGATATGTTTAATCCATGTTTATCAGCATAAATATCTAATAATTTTTCTGCCTCGATTTTTGTTTTATGATAATTTCCTCGTGGATGTAACGATGTTTCTTCTGTAAGTGGTTTATTGGAATTTCGATAGATATCTGCTGTACTTGTGTAAATGATCTTCTCTACGGATGAATTTAATACTAATTCAAGGAGATTCTTTGTTCCACCAACATTATTTTTCTTAAAATATCGATACGAACCCCATTCTCCAACTGCTGAGGCATTATGAAATAAGATATCAATATCTTTTAATATACCTACTAGCGATTTTTTATCAATCAAATCCCCTTTGAAAAAGGATATTTCAGGGATTTTATCAAGTTTATTCGTTCGACTTGATGGACGTATTAATGCTTTTACAGGATAATTTTTTTCCACAAGTTCTTTTACTAAGTGAACTCCTAAAAAACCTGATGCTCCAGTTACAAGGACATTCATGATAAATCCCAAAGTTAGTAAATGGTGCTAAATTTTCCATAAGAAGTTAAAAAACCTTCGTTGATTATTTTCATCCTCTTCTCCAAGTCAAACTAAAAATTCAAAAAGGGTAATAGTTTTTTAAAGCAAAACATCACTAAAGAAGTAATAATAATAATTATTACCTTTATAAAAAGGAGACTTCCAGAACAATGACTTTGAAAATAAATAAAAGTCTAATAATAAAATCAACATTTATTATAATAATTGCAATGTGTATGTTCCATCAACAGGTTTTTGATGGATCATCTAAAGGTGAAAGTTTATCTGAATTAAAGTTAAATCTGGATTCTGATTTAGCTTCTACTGATCTAACTCCAGCAGGAGGTTTTTCGTATAGCTATTCTGAAATAGCTAATTGGACCGGTTCGACTACCGTTCGTAGTGTTGTTGTTGTGGAAGATTATGCCTTTATTGCAAATGGAACTTATGGATTTAGTATATTAGATATTAGTAACAAATCAGATATAACCTATGTAAGCAGATATAGAGATGGAACGACAGCTATATGTTATGATCTTGTTGTATCTGGAGACTATGTTTATCTTGCGTATGGTATACATGGTTTGGTAATATTAGATATTTCAAATAAAGGAAGCCCGAATGTTCTAGGGAGAACGAATAGTTTTCTCATTGCTGGCAATGAATCAAGAGCAATTGATATTGACTCAAGTTATGCTTACTTAGCTTGTGGTAAACAAGGATTAATGATAGTATCAATAGTTGTCAAAACAAGTCCTGCACCAATTGGTACAGGGTATCAAAATGGTGGATTTGCTCGAGATGTCAAAAAAGTACTAGACTCAGGAGTAAATATGGCTGTTCTTACCTTTGAAAAAGGTGTAGATTCAGGCTTGTTAACGGTTGACGTTTCCAATCCTCAAGCAATAAATTTAATGGGTACTTATTCAACTGAGCTTACTGGTCCGCATGGTCTTTATGTAGAATTCAAAGGAACTCGAAGATTTGCTTATGTTGCAGATGAAGCTGGCTTATTCATTTTCGGGTTATTCAATCCGGCACAACCAAGTCTTCTAGACTCCCAACTTATTTACAATTTACGAGATGTCTATTTTGGTGGTTTATTCAACTATACTTACGTTGTTTCAAATACTAATGGTTTATCCATTCTTAATACTACTTTTATTCAAGAAAATGGAAAGATCGATGGGGTAATAGGTACTTATAATGATGGTGGTGATGCTTACGGAATAACTGTTGCAGAAGAATACTGTTATGTAGCTGATGGTACAACAGGACTAGAAATTATCGGTTTGGATAATGATAGTGATTTACTTCTTGATGGAGATGAAGTAATGGTCTATGGCACAGATCCTGATGATGATGACACTGATGGGGACGGAATTTCTGATGGAAAAGAAATTTTAACCTACAAGACTGATCCGAATGATCCTGATTCAGACGATGATAAAATCCTCGATGGAGAAGAAATCATAGCTGGTGTAGATGGATATATCACTCAAGTACTCAATAATGATACTGATAATGACGGTCTTCTCGATGGTGATGAAGTGTGGGGAATATACTACAATGAAAGCATAAATCGTAACGCTACTGGTTATATATTTACTAATCCCTTGGATTCCGACACTGATAATGACATTCTCCTTGATGGCACCGAATATTTCGGTTATGGAACAGATCCAACCTACTTTGACACTGATTTAGATTTAATGTCTGATTATTATGAGGTCAATAATGGCTTAAATGCTACAAAAAATGATGCTTATGAGGATCTTGATAACGATGGATTAATTAACATTGAAGAATTCAATCGTGGCACTTTTGCAGATTTATCCGATTCAGATAATGATGAATTATCTGATGGTGAGGAAGTATATGGAATTTATTGTCCAAATAATCCATATGCCAATACTACTGGCTATATTGTCACCAACAAACCACTTCAAAGAGATAGTGACGCAGATGGATTATCAGATGGAAAGGAAGTAAAAGGAATATACAGTCCAGATAATCTTGGTGCAAATACAACAGGTTATGTCTTTAGCAATCCTTTAGATGCAGATTCCGATAAAGATGGTATTAGAGATTATTTTGAGATTTATACTTGGGATACCAATCCAAATGCTGTTGATTCAGATGGAGATACAATGAATGACCTTTGGGAAACAACATATAACAATAATGGTGCTGGAACCAATCCTATAGTTGATGATGCAGCTGTTGACATTGATTTGGATGGGTTAACGAATCTTGAAGAGTATACACGTAAAACTAATCCAATAGTAGCAGACACCGATGGAGATGGCATGACAGATGGTTGGGAAGTACTCTATGGATTTAATCCATTAGTAAAAAATGCTAATAATGATCCCGATCAAGATGATCTTAGTAATCTAGAGGAATTCTTAGCTGGAACTAATCCTCTTTTATCCGATACCGATGGTGATGGTATGGATGATTGGTGGGAAGTGAATAGACATACTAATCCTTTGGTAGATGATGCAGATGTAGACATGGATGAAGATGGTTTAACCAATCTTGAAGAATATAATGCTAATACAGATCCTGATGACAGTGACAGTGATAATGATGGTCTTCTTGATGGTGAAGAAGTAAAAACATATGGCACTAATCCAAATGCTTGGGATACCGATGGTGACGGAGATAGTGATAAGGAAGAAATTGAAGCAGGAACTGATCCACTTAATCCAAATAGCAATCTACTCAGAAAATCCCGTACACTTGCATTAACAATTGGATTTACAACTGCCATTGGACTAATACTCTTTCTTGGAGGATTCTTTGTTTTCTTCTGGTATTCTCGTCCTGAACAGAAAATGCTTAGATATCTTTCAAACCAAAAAGCACAAGGAGAACTTTCTCTAAGTGTTAAACAAATCTCTGAATACGTTGATAAAAAATTGAATAGAGGCGAAGTTAAACAACTCATCAATGAACATTCTGATTCAAAGAAGCTTACATTAGATGAAAATCGTGTCTGGTTAACGAATGGAGAAGAATTAACTGAGAAAATTTACGAATTCCAAGAAAAATTAGATATTCTCAAAGAAAAATCAAATCCTAGTGAAAAAACAATTCAAGAGCTACATGAAAATATTCTATACTACAAGAAAGCAGTTTCCAAACTTGGTTTTGGTGAGCTTAAGAGTGATTATGAAATATTAGTAACTCAAACCGAAGACCTCTTAAAACAAAAATCAAGTCTAACACCACTAAAAGCAGACATTCCAATTAAGGAAGAGAAAGTTGAAGATACCTCAACTTTTGATATGCCTGAAATTGGTTCTCAAAAGGTAGTTAATGAAACAGAAGATTTAGAAGATATTGATGAAGTTGATGAATAGATTCAAAATTACTTTGAATCAATTCTCTTTTTATTTTTATGGTAAAGTATATTTTTTCTTTCTTTCTTTTATTAATTCGTCTTTAACCAATGAGGAAATTATTTCTTTCCCCTCTGAATAATTTAATCCACAAATTTCAATTAGCTCTTGAAAACTTGCTTCTTTATTTTGAATCAAATGTTTTATAATTTTTCCTCTGTAAAATCTATTTGATTGTTTAAATTTTGTTTGTGTTCTAGTTGGTTTTATTCCAGTATTAACAGCTGTTAAATATAGCGCACCATAATCCATTAATGCATTATGCCAATCTCGAGACTTACTTTTTGGCAGAAGTTTTTCAGCAATTGAAAATAATTCCTTTTCTGATGTGAATTCATCTGCAAATCCTTCTGCAATTAATATCCTTCTTATATTTGTATCAACTGTAGCAATATCTAAATTAAAGGCAAAAATTAAAATTGATTTTGAAGTATATGGACCAATTCCTTTTAATTTTCTAAGTTCTTCAGATTTTTTTGGAAATTCCTTTAGTTCCAATAATTGTTTTGCAGCTTGTTGTAACCATAAAGCTCTTCGATTGTATCCTAGTCCAGACCAAATTTTTAAAACATCTGCTGTTGGAGCATTTGCTAAATCTTCAATCTTGGGATATTTTTCTATAAATAAAAGATATTTTTCGATAGTTCTTGTTACCTGTGTTTGTTGTAACATAATTTCTGAAACCATAATATAATACGGATTAGTAGTATTTCTCCATGGAAGTTCTCTTTTGTTTTTTTTCCACCAATCGAAGATTTTCTCTTGAAAAGAATTTATTTCTACAACACTCACTTCAATCATTTTATAATCAGTCTCTATTTTTTCATTTCTTTGTCAATGTTTCTGAAATCAATTGTAATATCTTCCAGGATTTGCTTATTTAAATCAAATCTTCTGATTAGGTGATTATTTGTATCCGCTATGAATAAAAATTCTTGAGAATATTTGATATCATTTGGTTCAAATAGAGATAACCAATTTGTAGGAGTAATTTTCTCAGCATATAACAAACAAGTTTTTTGATCATTTGTACCAATAATAGTTGAAATTTTTTCTTCTTCTAAATTAGCAATTTTGATTGCATGATTGTATGTGTCTGCGATAAAGATTTTCTCTTTATGAATATCTATTCCTAAAGGATGTTGTAGAAGGGCATCATCAAACAAACCATCTTTATTACCAAAAACAAAAAAACCTTTTCCAGCAAGTGTTTTTACTTCTCCTATATGCAAGTCAATTTTTCTTAATGCTGAACCTTTACTATCAATAAAGAAAATTTCATCTTTACTAGCAGCTAATCCTGTTGGTTGTGCTAATTGTGCTTGTTCCCTTGGTCCATCAATTATATTCTCTTGTGATGTACCTGCAAATGGTTCAATCTCTTCATCTAAAATATTCATTCTCCAAATTTGGTGTGAACCTGCCATTGCTATATATAGGTAATTCTCCGAAATCAACAAATCCCATGGAGTATTTAGTGATACTTTTATTCCTTTTGCTTTTGAAGTTGTTCCCCATCCTTTTCTTCCTGTTCCTGCAATGGTTTTTACTGTTCTTTTTTGTAAATCTATTTTCCTTATTGAATGATTTTCTGTGTCAGCTACAAAAATCGTCTCTTCTACTATAACTACACCTTGTGGATGATCAAATTCTGCCTCCTCTAATGTTCCATTTGTATAACCAGCAATTCCTGTACCTATTTCATAAAGAATATCCGCTGTTAATCCATTAAGTTCTGCAACTAAAATCCTATTATGATTTGAATCTGAAATTACTATAATATTATCTCTTAAAGCTATTTTTCCTGGGAAAGATAAAGTGAAATTTGGTTTCTGGAATGTGTTTTTAATTTTTGTTTTTAGTGGTGTTAATTCCTTTTTTTCTCTTGATTGTTGTAATAGATTTTTAATTACTTCTTCAAGTATCTTTTTCTGATCTTCTCCAGATTGATTGTAAACAACATTCCCTTTAGAATCAATTATCACTATTGTTGGCCATTTATTTATATGAAAATTATTCCAAATTGTTCGATCTTTATCTATGATTACTGGGTGTTTAATTTCATATCTAGCAACTGCTGAACTAATATTTTGAGAAATTTCTTCATTAGGATATTTAGCTGAATGAACACTAATGAAAATTACCGGATCATTTTCAAACTTGTCCTCTAGGAATTTTAAATCTGATAATATTTGTTTACATATAATACAACTATAGGTCCAGAAATCTAAAACTACTATGTGCCTTTTTAAATTACTATTTAATGAAAGAGGTTTGTCAGTATTTAGCCATTCAGAATTCTCAGGAAAATCCTTTATTTTAGAGCTGAATTTAAACATCTATTTCACTTATAATTGATATTCATAAGGTTATAAATAAAGAATTTCACTTTATTAATTAATAAATCATAAAATAATTTATACAATTTAATTTTTGATTAACAAATGATGATTTTACAATTCTCTAAAATCTTTGGTAAAATTTGATTCTCTAAAGATATTTCAGCTGTATTAATCACAAAAACAAGATTTGTTTTTAATTTGAAATTATTTTTAGAAAGATATAACAATTCTTGATTTAATAAGCTCTTAGTAAGTAAAGTGTCGATTTTCCTTAAATCAAAACCATCAATTATAATTGTTCCTTTTTGTTCTGCATATGCAACTTTTTGTGTCCAATTGTCAATGCTGATTCTTATATTAGTCTCTTTTTCTGGTCCTTTGAACAATCTAGAATCTATTTTGTTATCTTTCAAAAAGGAATCAAAATCAAGATAAGAATAGTTGAAATCGTTTGCAAGATTATGAGCATCGAATTCTCCTATTACTCCCTCAAGGATTATCATCTTATTTGTAGAATTATTTATTTCAAATGCAATTTCCTCTAAACTTCGATCCATTGGTTTCTCACGTCTTTATTTGTGAAATAGTACAACTAAAATACTTTTCTCTATTAAAAATAAAAAAAAGAGTTAAGTTAAATTAATTTAGGATTTAAACATACTCCATTTTTGTGCAATGTACTTGCAGATCTTCACATAATTCCATCAAGGTTGTTTTTAAGGCTTGTATTTGGATTGTATTATTTTTAATTTTAACTGCTTCATTAAAACCTTCAATATCTCGAGAAAGAACACACAAATGATCATCTATGAATTCTTTTACTACGAATCCTCTAGAAGAGAATATTTTTATTATTTCTGTGAAGGTCTGTATTCTTTCACTAACTGAAAAAGTTACTGCACAAGGAGAATCTGGATCTATACATAATTTATCAATTTCAGCGCTGAAATTTATTGTAATTTTAAATACCCTCCTACCTGCTGTTATTAATATAATGTGATTATTAATTATAAAAGAGTTTCACTTGTTAAAAAGAAGATTTTAAAAGGAAATATTCCTTTTTGCCTCTTTTTAGATTTCTTCTATTGGATAATCAGCATTCTTCCAAGCAGTAATACTTCCTAAAACACTTGTAACATTCTTGTAACCATTTTTTATTAAAATGCTAGCTGCTGATTTTGCTTTGAAACCAGAATCACAATAGACACATATTTGTTTATTTTTAGGTATTTCTGAAATCCGTTCAGGTAACTCCCCTAAAAAGATATGATGAGAACCTTTTATCCTACCATTATCAATTAAATTCTGATTTCTTCTAACATCTAAAATGTATAAATCCTCATCTTCTCGATGCTTGTAGAGATCATGAACTGACCATTCAAATGGAATTGTATATTTTTCTCCAGACATATACCAACTTCTAAAACCATTAAGATAACCTACTACATTATCAAAACCAAGTCGTATTAAATATCGAATGCTTTGTTCTATATCTTGATGAATACTCTTAATTAAAATAATTGGTTTTTCATAGGATAATAACCACAAAGCATAGTTAGGTAATCCATTTTTCCAGATACTTATAGTATTTGGAATATGTCCTCCAGCAAAACTTTCTGGTTCACGAACATCTACAACTTGAGTTCCTTTTGCTATATGTTCTTTCACTTCTTCTACAGAGAGAGTTTGTGGTTTAATTATACCACCTAATATTGGTGCACCTTCAAGATTATATTTTTCTAAGACTGACATATTTGGAGCGATTTCAAATTGCTCTACTGATTTATAATTAACAAATTCCTCTTTAGTAAGTTGTAATCTTTGGTTAGTTTCTTTTTCATATCCAATTGTGGAAAATGGTAGACCACTTATTCCTCCTCCACATATTGAACCAGCTCCATGTGCTGGGAAGATTACTGTACTATCTTCTAATGCTAGAAGTTTATTAAATAAACTATCATATAACCAATTTGCAGCTTCTCTCTGTTTTTTAGCATCACGATAAAAATCAATTCTACCTACATCTCCAGCAAATAACGTATCTCCAGTAAATACCATGAAATATCGTTTTGCTGATGTATCTGTTTTTACACCGATTGAGATACTTTCGGGAGTATGACCTGGTGTTTCTATTATGCCTAAAACTAATTCACCAATTTGAAAAGTATATCCATCTTTAACAGGCTTACCATATTTGAAATTAATCTGATGTCCATGATATATTTCTGCGCATGTTTCATGTGATAATTCAGGTGAACCATTTACAAAATCTTCATTTCTATGAGTATCAAAAATAGCTTTTATTTTAACATCTTTTTCTTTGGCAAAATTCATATAAACATCTGTATCTCTTCTTGGATCTATAACTGCTGCTTCACCCTCTGATGCAACAAAATATGAATTACTTGCAATTCCTTTTGATATGATTTTTTCAAAGATCATTTAACTCAATCCTACCATTTTAATATTATATATTTTTACTGCTTAAAAAAAATAATCAATAAGATATTAAAAAAACAAAAATGATGAAACTATATTTGTTTAGTTTCAATCTGCTCTTCTTTTATCATAGTTATGATCATTTCACCACTATAAGTAAAATCACTAAAACATTTCGTAAAATGTCTCATAACTAATGCACAGACATTTCTTGTATGTCGAACACATTCATTAAACTCTTCTTCTATATATGGTAGATGCTTTAAACGCCATGAATCAATTTTATTATCTTGCATGTACTGATCAATTGAATAATTAACTTCTTCAATTACTTTTTCCACTTCTTCACCAAATTCTCTTTCTTTCATATACGCTCTTCGTCTCAATCTTACTCCCCAAAGTTCGCCTTTATGTTTCTGCATTAATTTTATTTTACTCGAGTAATCTGTTTTTGGTAATTGTTGATCCAAGTAATATGCAAGAATTGTTGTTTCTAAAAGAAATCTAAGTTCTTGTAGAGCAGAATGGTAATATCCCCATAAAGCTAAATTTTGTACTAATGTTAATTTTTTTGGAAAAGAAATCATTTCAAAATAAATTAATGTGTTATCTAGTTCAGGAATATCACTCGAATGCATTTCATTAAAATTCTCGAGATCTTGATTAAAAGTTGTAGCAATATTTTTCCAAGTATTAAAACTAAAACCAGTATTTTTTTTAGTTTCTTTTTCAGTTTTTTGTGATTCTTTTACCCATTTTTTTGAATTAAGGCCAAATCCAAACATGTTTATCAACCAATTTTATTTAGTGTGATATACTTGCTTTTTAATTATAATTGTAGCGTTTGAAAAAATTAAGTTAATAATATTGTTTTTTAAATTATATTTACTCAATTCAAAGATTCACTGCAAACCTATTTATATTTCTAAATAAAATTTCTATTTATAATTTCGATAAAAGTCATTGCAATTATAATAATTGTTGTGAATGTATTCAATATCATTCGAGCAATTGTCAGCTATTAGGTGAAAAAAAAATTGAATTTAACTTTACTATCTATATTAGTTTAGTTAGTTTATTTTTGATTTTTCTACTATCATTATTGGTAATGCAAGAAGAAAAGATTAAACAAAAAATTAAAGTAAAAAAACCAGGAAAAGAACACATTCCATTAAAATGTGAAAGTAAAGTACTAATTTCAACTGGTTTTGGTGGTTTAGGGAGAGAATATCCAGATTATGAAGCAAAGTTTGGTAATGAAAATGTTACTGTTATTAGATGGGATAAGACATGTACAGATATTGACTCACATATTGCAAAAATGAAAGAAACATTTCCACAAAATGATCCTTTTGTATTATGTGGTCATTCACTCGGGGGAAGTTTAGCTATTGAATTATTAAGTAGAGAGAAGATCACCAATCTACAGGGATTAGTATTAATTGGTTCATCTCGAAAAATCAAAAAAGAACAATGTTTGGAATTTATTATGTGGTTCCCTTGGTTTTGTCTCTGGCCTTTTGCTATTTTGATAGCTTTAGCATTTCCAATAACTGTTCTTATCTGGAGGGAAAAAACATTTGATACATATTATGAATTATTCAAATTTTTAGGAAGAGATGGTGCGAGAAAAATACACAAACAATATAATCTAACATTAAAAAAATTAGGTTCAGCTGAGAGTATTGTAGATAATGAATTACCAGTTTTATATGTAGGATTAATCAAAGATTCTCTTGTTGATGATAAAGATTTAGAATTTACTCTTAATATGTTTAAAAATAATCGAAAACAAATAATAAATTCAAATTCAATTCACTTAATAGAGAAATATGACCCAATTACAGTGGAAAAAATCGCTATAGAAGCTGAATTCATTGGACTTGTGAATCCTAGAAGATAAAAAGAAATTCTTCTTCTTCCACTTCATCTAAGAATATTAGCAAAATCTTTTTCTATAAGCAATATAAGTTTGATACGTAATAGAAGTGAAATAAAATGATGCTTAATGGGGTCGAAGTAGAAGATACTTATTGCGAAGCATTTGAAGGTATCGTTTCTAGATTACTTGTAACATTACGTGACGAACAATTAATGCAATATACAGCTGCACAATGTTCAGCACTTCCCTCAATAGTGGTTGGTAGAACAGAAGCAGGTGTAGAAAGATGGGTGAGAGGAGATGAGACTCCAGATAATAATCATGGTTTTATACTTCAAGTTTGGGGTGAATTGGATCCGGAAAATCCAGAAAAAAGTTTAAAGAAATTTTACAAGGAACTTGGTTTAAGAATTCGTCAAGGAATTCTAGTAATACCAACAACTACAGTCTTTAATTATCTTGATTCAGAAGAGAAATTTGATTTAATGGAAAATGTTGGATATTGTGGGGATGTTTACCAAAATGATGTTGAATTATATGATAGAAATATGATTAAAATTCCTTTAATGATGGGAGATTGGTTCATTGAACGAAAAGTAGGTTACCAAATGGGTGTTTCCGGTGGGAATTTATGGTTCATGTGTGATTCCGAAAAAACCGCTTTAAAAGCTGGTAAAAGAGTATTAAATGCCCTTTATCCTATGAAAAATATCATTACTCCTTTTGCTATTTGTAGTGCAGGATCGAAAACAGTATACGATGGACAACCTCATCCAGAAATTGGTCCAACAACAAATCATTCTTATTGTCCAACTCTTAGAGAACAAATCGAAGATTCAAAAGTTCCAGAAGGAGTAACTAGTATACCTGAAATAGTAATTAATGGTTTAACAATGGAAGATGTTAGAGATGCTATGAAAATAGCAATGAAGGAAGTTATAAAAGTAAAAGGCGTTCTAAAAATTTCTGCAGGAAATTTTGGTGGAACACTTGGTAAACATAAAATAACTCTTCGATCTTTGTGGGAAGAGCTATAAAATTACTCATTATATTACCAATTTTTAGGTGAATATTCGTTTTCTCTTCCAAAAGTTTCTTCACAAATTTTAGCTACGTCCTTAGCATATTTAGCATCTGCAAAAACATACATTCGCCATAAATCTTCATAAGCATCTTCAATCGATTTAACATCTGCTGCAGGATGTGGTCTTATATTTAATTGGGTTAATTTCCCATCTACATTCTTAATTAGTACTTCAGCTTCTTTTAAAGACGATGAGCTTAAACAGTGTATTATAACATCTGATTTATTTATAGTATTATTTTTTGTTGTTTTTTGTAAACGATCAATTATCATATCCTCTATTTGCTCTCTCTCTGGAGTTGGAGGATTAAATTTTTTAATAAATTCATCTCGACTTTTTCTTGCACTTAATGTAGCACTCGAGAGAACATAAGAACGTTTTAGGAGTTGTCTTCTTTCAACTCGTTCAATTAAAGTTTTAATTGGAGAATTTTTTGGTTTAGCTGTTTCACAATTTTTTAAATAATAGAATAAAGTCCAATCATCAAGATTGTATAAAGAATCTCTAGTTAGAAGGCTTTCCTTAACTGCTAATTCAACAGCTTTTGAAATCATTGCCCCAGAAGATAATTTTGCATGATGGAAATATACCCTTTCCGTTAAAAAGTATCGTAAACGTAAAAGATGTAATATTTCAGAACGGGCATCTGATCGTTCCATTTTATTTTTCACGAAATTTAGGACTAATTTTCCCTCTTCTACAATAAAATAACTAAATACTCTATCGTCATAATTTTTATTGATACCTGTATAGTAACAATCTCTTCTAATATAATCAAGTAAATCAGCACAAATAGTATCATTAATTATTTGTCCCAACCAAGGATATATTCCTTTTTTCATTGTGGGATCTTTTTGAATAAGAATTGCTAATAATTTCTCTTTAATACCTAATTGTTTGAGAAAATCACCAAGTTGTCCTTTTGATAAATCATTCTTAAAATACTCATATTTGTCATGTCTTGGGAAAATTTTTCGCTCATCTTCAAAAGTATGACCAAAAGGAACATGACTAATATCATGAATCAATCCTGCAATTGCGACTAATTCTTCTGTTTCATTATCGATTTCAAAACCACTTTTTATTATTGAATGGATCATTTTCTTTGTAAGAAAACTTGTACCTAAACTATGATCAAATCTAGTATGTGTTGCTCCTGGATAAACTAAATATGCTGTTCCTAGTTGCTTTACACCTCTCAATCTTTGAACTTCTGGACAATCAATAACCTTTCTTTCATTTTCAGTGAAAGATATATCACCAAATACAGGATCGCGAACCATCAAAATTTAATTACTCCAATCTAATTACAGGAATTAGTTTTTTTTAACTAATCAAATGTAACATAATTAATACTCATAAATTTATTTAGCTTCCCATATCGAAAAACAAAAATACATAGAAATGATTTTGTTAGTAATTATGAGAAAAATTCAGATTGCGGTAGTCGGAAGTAAAACACTAAACTTGGATAATGAACAAGATAAAGCTGCTTGGGATTTTGCTTATAAAGTGGGTTTTGCTTTAGGAAGAACAGTAAATGTTGCAGTTATTACAGGTGGTAAAGAAGGAATTACTGAAGCTGTTATTAAAGGAGTAAATGATGCTGGAGGAATTTCTGTAAATATTTTACAAGGAAATTATAAAGAAGAAGGAAATCCTGCAACTCATGTGAATATAGCTACCACTATGGCTGGTTTTGAATATAGCCGACCCTTAATCTATTCTTGTGATTGCCTAATAGCAATAGGTGGAGGAACTGAAACAGGAATTCAAATTTCTCTTGCAGTAGATTTAGGAATTCATGTAGTAATTTTCTCAAAAGCTGGTGGGATATCCTCAGAGGTTTTTACATCTTTAGAACCAACTTTCCAAAAAATGAGATCTTCTCAATTGGTTTATTTGGTAGATGATATTGAGGAGGCAATTGATCGCGCAAAGAAATTTGCTACAGAAAGAGCTAAAAAAGACATTAGAATTGAAGATAAAATCAGTATAGAAATACCTCCTTTATTTGAGATATTATGTAAAAAAAATAATTTAGCTATTTTATTACTGCTTAAAAAGAAGAAAACTCTCTCATCGCAAGAAATTTCTGATGAGCTAAAAATACCTTTGATGGTTATACAATCCTATCTACAAGAATTAGATAATTTAGAAATTGTTATGGCAAAAAGAACCATTGCTGATGAGCATCTATTCACTATTAATCAAGATAATGATATTGTTAGAAGATTTATCAATCTATTAGTACCTGAACATGAGGAATAAAATCTGTACTTAAAAATGGAAAAGTATATAGTTTTCAAGGTTTTTAATTTTAAACGAAGTTGAATTTAGGGGAAAAATTATGAAAATTCTAATATTTGCTTCTTGCAGTAAAACAAAATCATTAAAATATCCACATCAACCAAATTGTGATGAAATATTATCTAAAGAAATGAGAGAGCAATTTCTACAAAGATTTCCAGAAAAAAGAACAGCAAAAGAACTTTATCGTGGTTCGTTAAATATTAGCTTGAATTCTGCTGTTAGACAACTAAGAGAATTTTTTGATGTCAGCTATTATATAATCTCTGCTGGATTTGGTATAATTAATGAGCTTGATAAAGTACCTCCATATGAATGTTCTTTTTCTGAGATGTCAAGTGAAAAAATAATTGAGAGAGCTAGACAATTTCATATTCCAGAGGATTTTAAGGAAATAATCCAAAAAGAAGAGCCAGATTTTATTTACTTAGCTTTAGGGAAGAATTATTTGCTTTCATTGGGAGAATGGGATACTAATTTACCTTGCAAAACTATTGCATTTTATCCTTCTAATTCTGAACAAGTAATTACACTTCCAGCAGATCATTTAGCTGTCAAAGAGGCATCAAGTATAGGGGGATTGCCTATCCATGGTGTGATAGGATATAAAGGTGATTTGTTGTTATTAACAACAAGATACTTAAAAAATCAAAAGGATCCTGCTAAAGCATTAAAAGAAATTTTAGATGACCCAGAGGATTTAATTTATACACTAAATTCAATTAGAGAGCATGGATATTAATCTGTGTATAGATTATATCAGAAAAATTTATGAAAATGGTGGTTAGTAAAATGGAGAAACCTATTAGGAAAAAAAGTGAGAGAACTTCTGTAAAACCACATTATTCTCCAGCAATTGTACATGAAAATATTATATATATTTCAGGTCAATTACCAATAATTCAGGAAACAAAAGAACCAATTAGTGCAGATATCAAGGAGCAAACAAAATTCGTACTTCAGAAATTATCTAAGATTTTAGAGGAATTAGGAAGTGATCTCAAAAAGGTACTAAAAACTACAATATATGTTGCAGATATTAAAATGTGGGATGATGTGAATAAAATATATGCTGATTTCTTTAAGGAACACAAACCAGCTCGAACAATAGTACCAACAAAAACATTACATTTTGATTGCTTAATAGAAATTGATGCAATAGCATTTATTGATTGATTTTTTTATTTTCAATTATTTTTGTTGTTATTTTTGAGAAAAAAAACTTCTGATTTGTCATAATGCTAATTTTTAAATAATAAATAAATTTCCAATAAGTAATAAAATCACCATCATATACCTAGGAAATGTCTTATTTTAGCGACTTTTTGTAATCTCGTCTAATGGCAGCAAAGGCTTTCTTTGTTCTATCAGCTATCTTATTACCACTTTGTAAAAAACTAGCATAACGATCTATGGAAATATCTATTCTATCATCACTATCATCTAAATGTATGATAATAAAATCAGCACTGTTAGTTTCAATATCTTCTTGTATAGAAATTCTAGGATTTTGATCCCAAGTGAAACTTTTTTGTATACCATCTTTCCGGTTATGGACTCTAATTCCTTCAATGTCAAAAGTAATAGTGTCTAAAGAACCACTATAATATTTTAATAAACGAACTATTAAATAAGCTAGTCCCCCTGCACCAATCAAGGCTCCAACTATGAACAGAATAATATATCCCTTATTTATTTGTGTGAGTTCATAATAACCCCATAGAACAAATATAATTGCAAAAACGAATACTGTAACTGCAATTAAGGATGTCCGTAATAATCCATATGGTTGAAGCTCAAAAGATTTTGATGTTTCTTTTATTGGCATGATAATCAATTTCAATATTATTATTTCTATATTGAAAAAATTTTCTAGTTATTGTAATTTAACAAAATATAGTAATATTTTCGTTTTATTTCTAATTAAACTTGTAGATTTTTATCAATCCTTATAGAGAAAAAATTATTATTGGGAAAATAAAATCCGAGAAAAAATGGAATATACTAAATAAAATTAGGTAGAAATAATTTAGAAGATTCTAAATCTTATTTTGTTATTATTTATTTTTCAAGAATTGCTAAGAATTCTTTTAAGAATTCAGGTTCTCGAAATAAAACACTCAAAATACTAACATAATAATTCATTTTATTGATTTTTTCAATACTATGTCTAGTATAAATTTCTTGGAGCTTTTCATTCTTGTTAGTTTTTTCAAGTACTTCATAGATTATTCTATATTGCTTTTTAGCAAAAGATTTGAATGTTTCATAAAATGCTATATGATTTATATCTGGTTTTTCTAGTAATTCTCCAAGAACAGTACTAATATCTTTACACCAATTTTTACCTTCTTCTGTATCCCACCAATCCTCATTACTTTCAACAAATTTTCCATAAAAGATTTTTGCAGTTCGACTATACATTTTTTCGCATAATCGAGTACCTTTAGTTATTCGATAACCAGATTCTTTTATTAAACCAGCATTTTCTAATTTCTCAATATAACGGTAAATAGTCTTTATTGTGTAAGTATGATCTTTTTTATCTTCATCATAGTAGAGATTGTGAATATCTTTAGCAGTCATATTTTTTTCTCTTAAGGCGTTTATTATTATAATATAATCTCCCACTATAGCCGTTTGATCTTCTGTTAGAAATTTAATTGGTTCTGGTTTTACAGTGGAATAATCACAAGTATCGATATCTTCTTTTTTCTTACCCATTTTAATAACACTCTATCTTTTGTTTGGTTATCTTTTATAATCAAATTATTTTTGTTAACTTATATATATTAACATTGAAATACATTATTATCTAATTGAAGGAAACCTTAATATACTTTATTGTCGTTCTAATGACATCGAATGTCACTAAAAAGACACACAAAGTTAAATTTTTATGGGATTTTGATGAAACACAGAATATTAGGAAAAACAGGAATAGTAACTTCAATATTAGGATTTGGAGCAATGAGGCTCCCCAAGATAAGTCGAGATTCTGAAGAAATTGAAAAAGAAAAATCTGTGAAGATTATTCGTAAAGGGATTAATAATCGAAAAAATCAGATTAGGAAGAGATGTATCAAAAGTATAGGATGTTGAACATAAAATGAAAGTATTGGGTATTGTAGGTAGTCCTCGTAGAGGAGGAAATATAGAAACGATAGTTGATGAAGTTTTAGCGGGAGCTAAAGCTGCAGGTGCTGATGTTGAAAAAATAATTCTTAATGATATGAATATCTCTCCATGCCAAGCATGTAATTCCTGCTCAAAAACTGGAAAATGTAAAATTGATGATGATATGAACATAATTAATGAGAAAATGAAAGAAAGCTCTGTATTCATTTATGGTACTCCAATTTATTATTGGGGTCCAACTGGACAGTTCAAGATTTTCATAGACAGATCATTGGCAACAGCAAGACAAGGTATTATCAAAAATAAGAAAATTATTTTAGCTATTCCTTTAGGCGGATCAGAACCTATTGCTAGACATACTATTGGCATGTTAACAGATTCGATTAATTATCAGAATGCAGAAGTTTTTGGTAAAATAGTTTCACCAAATACAATGGAAATTGAAGATTTAAGAAAGAAGAAAGATGTTTTAGAGAAAGCTAGGAAATTCGGTGAAAATGTAGTGAAAGTTTAAGGTGGAGGTAAATGAAATATAGAATTTTATCCAATAAACCAACAAGAGGGAGGAAACCCAGATGATAAAAATGTTATTCTTAAGATTTAGTATGATTACTGGGTTGGAGAGCATAAAAAAACCTAGGAGGAAGAAAAATGGAATATAGAATTGAACAATACAAAGAAGAATTTATTGAAGATCAATATAGGATAGCTATGGAAGTTTCAAAAGATTGGAATTTCTATAGACCAACACCTCCTCAAGGATTAAAGGAAGCCTATTCAAGAGCAGATTTTGATCCAGAAACAAGATATTATTGTTTTAAGAATGGAGAAATGGTTGGCTTTATTGTTTCTCGAATTCTTGGTGAAGTTGATGGTAAAGTAAGAGCAGATTTAAGTTATCCAATGGTTTTAGATGGACACGAAGAAGTTTTTGATGTGCTATATAAAAAAGCTATAGATACACTGGAGAAAAAAGAAGTTAAAATAATTAATATGGAAGCATGTGATAAATGGGGTTCTACACTAGAATTCGTAGAGAAATCTAACTTCAAATTTGTAGAAAATAGATATGTTCTGTATGATTATTTTACTAATAGTTACAATGAAGAAGTTGATATTAAGAACGCTAAGGAATATAATAACGATGAGGACTTTGACAAACTCCTAAATTATTTAATGAACGTTAGAGGTTTTCCGGAAGAAAGATCTCGAAATGCTATCAATACAATTGTCAATGTTTATGCTGATGATGTTTATGCACACGCATTCTATGTTGAAAATAATGAAATATTAGCAAGAGGAGTTGCTACTATGATAACTAATACTAAAGTCAATTTTTATTTTAGTGATCATAATGATAAATTTGACAATGAGCTTTTTGCTAAATTGATTCAAATTTTTAAACAACGTAAAGTAGAAATTGTGCAAGCTTATCTAAATAAAAATTTCCAGAAAGATGAAGATCGCTATCTGAAATTAGGTTTTAGAAAGCAAGGTGAAATTAAGCTATTTGAGAAAAAGCTTTGAAATAAATAAATTAGAAGAAAATTGGTGAAAAAAAAAATGGAAAAAAGAAAATTAGGAAAAACAGGAATTAAAACCACAATCTTAGGATTTGGTGCTATGAGACTACCAGTAATAGAAATTGGCAAATCAGAAATCAAACATGATGAAGCAATTAAAATCATCCGACAAGGAATTGATTCTGGCATCAATTATGTCGACACTGCTTATAATTACCATGATTATGAGAGTGAGATTGTTGTTGGTAAGGCACTAAAAGATGGCTATCGAGAAAAAGTATCCTTAGCTACTAAATGCCCAATTTGGGATGATAAAGAATTCACCAAATCGGAAGATTTAGAGAAATTCTTAGATGATAGTTTAAGGAAACTTGATGTAGAGTACCTAGATGTCTATTTACTACATGCACTTAATAAGAAAAGATGGGATGAAAAAGTTCTCCCAATGAAGCTTATTGATGAAGGAATGAAAGTAAAGGATAAAGGTAAAATTAAGCATTTAGGATTTTCTTTCCATGATAAACCAGAAGTACTAAAAGAAATTCTTGAACATCCAGACTCATCGAAATTTGACGTGATGCTTATACAATACAATTTACTTGACAAACAATATGAAGAAATGATACAATTGGCTGTTGACAAAGGTCTAGGAGTAGCTGTAATGGGTCCAATTGCAGGTGGAAGATTAGCTGGTAATCCACCTGAGGATATGCAAAAACTGTTAACTAAAGGTAGAACAAATTTCGCAGATCTTGCTCTAAGATTTGTTTGGTCAAATCCATATATCTCTGTTGCACTATCAGGCATGGGTTCTGAAGAGATGGTTACTGATAATTTAGCTATTGCTAACATAGAAAAACTAGCTTTAAATGAAGATGAAATTAAGAAAACAGAAGAAATCATTACAAGATTTAAAGAAAAAACGGATAACATTTGCACTAGCTGTAAATATTGTGAACCATGTCCAAATGAAGTTGAGATTTCCTTTATTTTTAGATCGTTAATTTTGGCTCAAGTCTATGGAGATATGGAAAGAGGAAAATTATACTATTCAAAAATTGGTGAAGAAGATTGGCCACCTGGTAAAAGAGCAGATGCTTGTATTGAATGTGGTGAATGTGAACCTAAATGTCCTCAAAAAATTGAGATAATAGACCAACTCAAGAAAGCACATAAAATTTTATCTGCATGAAAAATTGACAAATGAGGTATAATACTGTGTTACAAATAGCTATGAACCAAATTAATGTCACTAATTTGGAAGAAGCAATTAAATGGTACACAAATACATTAGGATTTGAATTATCAAAAGAAAACTACTTTCCTCCTCAAGCAGTAGATTTAATACAAAAAGGGAATATTAGATTAATACTCTACAAGGTTGATAAAAAAGTAAAGAATGATTATCCAAATCAAACTCAGACAATTATCATCTTTAGAACTGAAAATCTCGAGAAACTTACTGAAGATTTGAAGAAAAAAAATGTTGCATTCGTCTATCCTGAAGCTATCGAATTCCCTGCAGGAATTTTTAATGCTATAATAGATCCTTTTGGTAATGTTTTAGAAATTGTACAGTTGGAATAAAAATTGCAACTGTATTAAGTTTCTTTTGTATCATCTTTAACTGCTGAAGCATCTATTGATTGTAGTAGTTCAGCTATTGCTTTCTCTTTTTCAGTCATTTCTTTTGTTAATATTTTTTCTTGTTTTATTTTCGCTTTTCTTTTCATAGGTTTCTTTGTTTTAACTGTTTTAGTGGAACTATCTGATGTTTCGCTTGAATCATCATCACTTTCTGGTTCATATTGGAATTCTTCTGTTTCTCGTTGCGGTGGAAATCTCTGAAATGATATTTGTCCAAGGCATAACAAAAAAACAGCTAAGAGTATATAAATTGAAATGTAAAAGAATCTCCCTGATCCTGTTACTATTAATTTTGAATCAATGTCTTCATTTGCATAAGCAATTCTATCATAATTCGCATCATCTATTACTGTTGTAAGAATATAGAAAATTTGTATAGACGAGGGAAACCAAACATCATATTCAAAAAAATAATCAGTTGAATAGATAGGTAAGAAAAGAACAATCACCAAAAAGAGAATTAGTGGACCCAATGTTACTGGTTTATTGATTATTTTAGAATTAGATAATATCACTATTAATCCTACTAAACAAATAAATAATCCATAGAGCATAAACAGGATAGCATTAAAATCAGGATATGCTTGATAAAACATCTCAAAATTATCAAAACGACTCATCTCAGGCAATAGTAAACTTGGATTTCTTGGTTGTGTTGGAGGTGGAGATGATCTATATACATAATCATAGTAAGGTAAAGCAATACCAAAAAATACTCCCAAACCAGCAATAATTGCTAGTGCTCCTATGATTATTTTAAAGATATTTTTTATCTCAAAAACAGTCTCAAATTCTTCATCATATTCATCTTCATTTGCTCTTCTTGCAGAATATCGCCAGAAAAAGCTTAATGTTGACATGAAAAAAGCAATTAATGTGAAGAAAATTCCTGACGCAACAATAAAGAATCCTGGAGCAAAAATGAATCTTTCTGGATTTGAAATATCTCTCAATGAATAATATGCTACTCCTTCAGCGATATTAGTCATTGTATCAGTTAAAACAATGCCAGGTGAAGCAAATTGAAATGGAGACATTATTGGTACTAGAAAGAATATAACCAAGGTGAAAAATAGAATATTTTCATTAAAAATAGTATTAAGTTTTGGTTGTATTTCTGAAATAATTGTTAAAAAGCTAAAAATTAGTATTAATATTAAAAATATTAAAAAAATACTTGATAATAAATCCGAACTTGAATAGTATTCGCCATCATATTGAATAATATATTTTAAGAAAAATAATCCTGGATGCTCTTCATCGTTAGGATAAATAGCATAAGGCATAGAAAATCCTATTAGAGTTAGAAAAGAACCAAGAATTCCAATTATTCCAACAGCAATAGAAAATTTGTTTTTTATCTGAGAAACCATATTTAAACAACACCCTTTTTATTCGTAATTGTTTAAATTAATAACTGAAAATTTAAAAATTTTTTCAGAATTTTTTATAAAAAAATTTCTAACTATAGTACCTTAAATAAATTTATTTTTCTTCTAATAGCTCTTTTTATCATCCAAAATGTTATATTCTTTGGAGGTTTTTCTATCTCAGATGGTTTTCTTGGAATTAAACTTAATGCATTTTCTGGGCAAACAACAGCACATACTCCACACCCTACACATTTCTCATTAACAGTACTTTTGTCATTTATAATTTCTAATGCTTTAAATTGGCAACGATCAATACAATTTTCGCAACCAGTACATGATTCCTCATCAACATATATAATATAATCAGAATTAGTAATAGCATTTGGTTGATCAAATTTCACTAATGCACTTAGAACTCCACAACAACAAGTACAACAATTACAGATATAGTTTTGACCTTCATTAACATTCATAGTTGTATGAATAAGACCTGCATCTTCTGCTTCCTTCAAAACGTTAAGTGCTTCATCTAGTGTGATAGGTTCCATAGCATTGCTATCTTTATATGCATTTTCTCTAGAAGAAAAAGAGAGACACACACTCATAGAATATTTACAGGAATTACCAATAAGCTCTTGTTGTTTTCTACAGATACATTCTCTTATACCCCAGCTTTTTGCATTTCGAACCATTTTCTCAGCTTCATTACGAGGATGAATAGCTAAATCAGTTTTAATGACACTCTTAACTGGTACTACTCTATGAATTGCAGGAGATTCAGAGAACAAAATTTCCCCACGACTTTTTGTAAAATAGTCTTCAATAATTTGAGCAAACTCAGCATCCATTCGATGAAGTTGATCTTCATAAAAACCAATAACGAATGGCAATATTCCATATTTCAAACCTTTTTTTGTGTGAACAACACGTATTTGTCCTTTCTTTTTCATAGTATCAATTTTTTCTGATAGTATCTCAATTGGTATTTTTAGTCTTCTAGATAATTTTTTCAATGTTTCACCAGTAAGTTTCATTTTACAGGCGATTTCTGCTTCTTCTGGTTCAAAAACCCATTCTAGAACTTTTAGATGAGAACCATCTTCAACTGGAGCGAAACCATTTGGTATTCGATTTAAAGTCTTAGCTAATTTTTCATAGGGATTTTGTTTTTTCTTTGCAAAAATGGTCAATTTACTATCTCCAATTATAGTTGCTAATTAATTGAATTATAATTAAAAATCTGCTTGTTTAGTTTTTTTAAATAATTAATATTCATACTGTTAATATAAAATTCACTTGCTCTAATAATTTCTACTTTTTTTGTTAGAGTCATCGTTTAAAATATATATATTTTTCATCTCTTTGTAAATGGGATTCGTTTATGAAAACAATTGTACTGCATGGTAGTCCTAGAAAAAATGGTAACTCTTCAACATTAGCAGATCATTTTCTTAAAGGACTAAAAGAAACAAATCAAGTTGAAATCAAGCATTTTTATACAAATGAAATGAATATCAAGCATTGTCAAGGATGCGAATCTTGTGCTACAACTGAAAATAACAAATGTATCATTGAAGATGATATGCATAAAATTTATGAGGCTTTTGCAAAAGCAGAAGTTGTTGTTTGGGCTTCCCCAATGTTTTGGGGATATTTAACATCACAGCTGAAAACAGCTCTTGATAGGATGGAAGCATTAGTAATGGATCCAATGAAAAATCTAGTTGGTAAGACTTTCGTTGTAATACTAACCTACAGAAATCATTATGAAACTGCTGCTTCATTCTTCCAACGTATTGCTCCTCATTTTAATATCAATTTACACATCCTTGAATGTTGTACAAAAGATAAACAAAGTGGAAAGGATATCCCAGTTACCAATATTCTTGAAAAACTAGATGAAGCTTATCAACTTGGAAAAACGTTAGTAATAAAATAAAGAAAATAAGTTTGGCGTAATTACCAAACAATTATCATTTTTTCTTTGAAATTTGTGCTTCAACTTTCTCTAGTCGTTCTTTTAAGTCACGATTCTCTTTTTGTAATTCCTCAACAGATTTTTGAACTGATTTCAATTCGTTTTCATCTTTCTTTTTACTCAAATTACGGATTGAATTTTTCGCAGCACGTCTAAGATGATAAAGAAAACTCGTTTTCTCAATTTGCTCTAATGCTGGTATTAATGCTGCATCACCATATTCAGAAAAAGCACTTATTGTTCCTCTAACAACTCTGTGTGAAATGTCATTGAGGAGTGTTTTCTCGAGAAGTTGTTTTATTTCAGGACGTTCTTTCTTGTATTTTTTCCCTAATTTACTGATATAATTTACCACTTCCCTTCTTATATAATCACTTTTTCCAATGTCCAAGTAAGGTAATAAAATATCTAATGCCTCTATTTTTCCCGATTCAACTAATCCTGTTAAATATCCCCTTATTACAATCTCAGTCCAGCTACTACTAACTTTAGGTAAACGTTTTGTTAAAATCTCAAATGATTTATCGCATTGTATTTTTCCTATTGATGTTGCTGCAGAACCAATTACAAAATAGGATTCTTTATCATCAAGCAGTTTTTCTAATGCAATTAAAGCCTTTTCTTCTTTGAAGAAATTTCCTAAAGCTGTTGCTACTGCTGTTCTTGCTCTACTGTCTTTAACTGTCGTTGCTTTTAATAAACCTTCAAGCGCTAGATTGGTTTTCAAGTTTCCCAATGTTTTAGCTATCTCTACTTGCACTCCCCAAAATTCTTCATTTAAAATAGCATCATTTAGCGCTTGAATAGCTTTAATTGCAGCTTGTGAACCTAATGTTTGTGCAGCTCTTATTCGCATTATAACATTCGAACCTTTTGTTAACTGGTTTAACCACATTTCTATCGGTTTTTCAATTGTAACATCCATTAAAATAGCATAATTAGGATCTATCTCGATCATTTCAGGTTTTTCTTCTACAGAATAATAGAATGTGTGAATCTTCTCTGTGATTTCGTTAGTAAATTGTTCTTTATTTCCATTAGCACTAATTATTTGTATTGTAAATGGAAAACGGAATACATCGGGTGTTCCTTCTAATTTTTGCGTTTGTTCTAATCTTACAGAAACTTGTTTTTCCTTAGGATCATAACTGCATTTTATTTTTACTTCTGGATAACCAGCTTTGTACAACCATTGATCAAAATACCAATCGAAATCATTACCAGTAATATCTTCAAATGCTCTTTGAAAATCAATGGTTTCTACTGAAGTATATGCGTTTTTAGTCAGAAAGTATCCCAATACTTGCCACCAGATATCTTCACCAACTAAATGTTTGAGCATATAATAACGCCAAGCTGCTCCAGGATAAAGATGAGCATCAAAAACATCCATCCCATAGGTCCACTTTGTCTGAACGATTGATCTTCTATATCTATTCTTATCTTCATTAAAATAGGATTCTTGTTTTCCATATTGTTCATAGAGGTATTCATCCTCTCCCAAATCATATTTTTTCCATTCATTTTGTAATTGAGTTGCTCCACCTTCATTTATCCAACCATGTGACCAGGATTTACAAGTAATTAAATCTCCTATCCATTGATGAACTAATTCATGAGCAACCAAACCTTCTGAAGAATAATCTTTGTGTATCTTTTCTTCATGGAATATTGTATCTGTAAGAGTTGTTACACTTGTATTCTCCATACCACCGATAACAAAATTTGAAACACAAACTTGACCATACTTTTTCCAAGGATATTTTACACCTAGTTTCTTTGAAAAGAATTTTATCATATCAGGAGTTTTTCCAAGACTTCTATAGACAGTCTCCTTATCAAATTTTTTCTCAGCATAATAGAAAACATCAAGCTCATTTGCTTTTTCTTGATAAACCTCGAATTTACCTACTGCTAAAGTTATCAAGTAAGAAGGCACTGGTTGATCTTGTTTCCAATGAAAAGATTCAGTACCATCTTTATTTTTATTAATTTCAAGTAGACTGCCATTAGATACAGCATAAAAGCCATTAGGCACTGTTGCTATCATCTCTACTGGGAATTTACAACTTGGATGGTCATAAATTGGAATTAGATATCGAGCATAATCATCTTGAAAATGAGTCCAAAATTGCATTTCCAAATCTGGGAAATATTCATTTGGAATTATAAAATACCCACCTGTTATAGGATTTGCAACTTTATAATCAATTGTAAGAAGTATACTAATTCCTTCCCCGAGTGATTCTTTAAGATAAATAATTAGTGAGTGTTTCTCTGGATCATGATCAAATTTTAGTTTATTTTTGTTTTGATCTTTAATAACCTCTATTTCCAAATCTGCAGCATGAAGTTCAATTATATCCAAATCAGGCATTTTTGATGTAAGTAACAACTCATTCTGAGCTAAAATAGAAGCTTCTTCCATCATTAATTTCCAATTCATTTTCAAATTATCTATAAGATATGGTCTAGGAGGTTGCCATTGATCTTTAGCATCAGGAAAGGTAAAATCTTCTCTTCCCATCATTTGCTCCTGTTCAGCTTCTTTCAAACCACTTCTTACTAAAGTTTCGAGATATTTTTGGTAATTTGTCATTTGATTTCCTTCTTATTCTCTAATTTAATTAATAATTCCATTTAAACATTTCAACAGTTTTTGTCATTTTTCTATACTTAAAATTAATTAATATGAAAGAGTTACATTTGAACAGAAAATCAATTGAGGATTAATTTTAATGAGTCTAGAAGATGTGTACAAACTAATTGAAAAACGAAAGGATTTAGCGATTAAAGATCTTGCAGAATTTATAGCAATACCTTCTGTTTCTGCTAAAGAGGAATTCCTAGTTGAAGCTGCAGAATTTTCGGAAAAAATCTTGCGAGAAAATGGCTTCAAAACAAAAATACATCAGACAGGGGGAGGTCCTGTAGTTACAGGAATAATTGATGTTGGAGCAAAAAGAACATTGATGATTTATGATCATGCTGATGTTCAACCTGCTGAACCATTTGATTTGTGGGAATCTGAACCATTTAAACTTGATATACGAGATGAAAGACTATGGGGAAGGGGGGTAGCAGACAATAAGGATGAAATTGTTGGAAGAATATATGCAATTAAAGCATGGATAGAAGCAGGATTAGAACTTCCATGTAATATTAAATTTGTAATTGAAACTGAAGAAGAAAGTAGTAGTAAAAATCTCAAAAAATTTGTTGATAATAATAAAGACTTTTTCAAAAAAGTAGATGGATGCATTTGGGAATTTGGTGGTAGTAACAGAGAAGGGCTTCAAGAATTTATTTTAGGAGTAAAAGGCATCCTTTATGTTCAATTATCAGTTAAAATGATGAAAATTGATTCTCATTCAGCAAGTGCTACTCATCTTCCAAATGCTGGAGAAAGATTACTTCGAGCAGTTAATTTTCTAAAAGATGAAAAGGGTAAGATACTCATCCCACATTTTTATGATGGAATCGAGAAGATATCAGATGAAGAATTAGAGGTAATTAAAAATTATAATTTCTATCCTGAAGAAGTTAAGGCGCATTTTGCTATTGAATCTTTCAGATATGATATGGAAAATGAAGAGGCAAAAATTGCTCTTTTCTCACAACCTACTTGTAATTTATGTGGATTTACAGCTGGTTGGCAAGGCAAAGGTGGAAAAACAGTTATTCCAAAAGAAGCTTCTTGTAAGATTGATTTCAGATTAGTTAAAGGACAAGATCCTGAAAAAATCTTGAAAAATTTGCGAAAATATTTGGATGATAGTGGTTTTTCTGATGTGAAAATTGATTGGTCAAATGGATACCCACCATCGAAAACATATGTAAATGATGATTTCGTTAAGCTTTGTAAAAGAGCAAATAAAAGAGTATATAACCATGAAACAGCAATTCAATCAACTTCAGGTGGTTCAGGACCAATGTATTTATTTGGAGACCATATGCCGGTTGTTTCACTTGGATCAGGAAATGCAAATAGTAACTCTCATGCTCCAAATGAGAATATCTATGTCGATGATTTCATTGATGGTATGAAAATGATTGCAACAATACTTGATGAATTTAAAAATTGGAAATGAAAAAAAGAAAGCGTTAAGCTAATCTTTCTTTGATTTATTATTTTCTGATATACCATCTTGAGCGATTTGACCATCTTTTAATTCAATAGCACGAGCATAATCTTGAATCAAATTTATATCATGTGTAGTGATAATTAGAGTGCTAGTCAATTTTTTATGATTTAGAAAGATTTTCTTCATAACCTTCTCTGCTAATTCTGAATCCATATTTGCTGTTGGTTCATCTAGAATTAGAATCGGAGCAGCATCATATTCAGTAATAGCTAATGAAGCTCTTTGTAATTCTCCTCCTGAGATATCTAGTGGAAAAGCTTCTTTTCTATGAGAAATTTCAAGATCACTGAAAATTTTATCGATTTTTGCTTGCAAACTATCAACCAAAGTAATATTTCTGTTCTTTAGTACATCTTTAATGAACAAGTTTTCAGTAACTGTTAGTACCGGGTGGAGATCTCCTTGTTGTGAAACAATACCTATATTATCCCTTCTAAATCTTGCTTTTTGTGAATCTGTTAGATTATGAACCTCTGTATTCAAAACATGAATTTCTCCATTACTACTTGGTTCCATGCCTGTTATCAGTTTAACAAGAGTAGTTTTTCCTGAACCACTAGGACCTACAATGAAAACTAACTCACCCTTATAAAATTTTAAGTTTATATCAGTAACAGCAGGAACTGCCAGTTTATTTGCTTTATAGATTTTTGATAAATCTTTAAGTTGAACGGAAATTTCTTTATTTAGGAAATAATCCTCAGGTAAAGGTTTAATTTTTAATTCAGTTCTTCTATGTTCTTGCCTTATTATATACTTCTTAGGAGGAATTCCAGAGGGATTAATTATTTCTACCTTTGAGTCTTCGCTCAAGACAAAATCAACATTGTCGCCAATTTGAAGAACATCGTAAATTTCATTTGGTATTCTAATGTTTTGTGAAGAATCAACATGACTGCTAAATTTTAAGGGAAAACTTTGAATTTCAGTGGTAATTTTCCCTCCAACTTGTATTAGAGAACTAACCCTACCATTCTGAATTTCGCATGTTCTATCAACACCAGTTAGAAACCTTTTATCATGGGTAACAACCAAAACAGTTGTCTCAAAATCTCGAGAGATTTGTTTTAAAATTTCCTTAATATTTTCAGTATTAGCAGTATCTAATTGACCCGTCGGTTCATCACAAAGTAAGAGGGGAACATCTTTTGCTAACATAAAAGCGATAGCAGTTCGAATCATCTCTCCTCCAGATAAATTTGCTACAAGACGATTTTCAAGATGAGCAATATTCAATTCCTTTAAAATTTCTTTGTTTTTTAGTTTACTTTCATGCATATTTTTAGAATGTAAACTTGAGGAAAAGAGCAGATTGTCTTTCACACTACCGGATAGAAAAAGTGTTCTCTCTGGAAATTGATGAACTAATCCGACGTTGTTAAGCTGATAAGCTAATAACTCATTGGCATTCATTTTTTCAAGCTCAAATGAACCCACCTTGCAAATTCCACTCGAAATTGCTTCCATCCCTGCGAGAATTTTAATTAGAGTAGATTTCCCGGAACCACTAGGACCAACAATAGAAATGACTTCACCTTTTGAAATTCGAAGATCGATACCTCTAAGAGCAGCAACACGAATCTTTTCTTCTGGATCATTATAAATTTTAATTACATCGTGACATTCAATCATGGTACTCTACTCCTGCTTTACTGGACGATAACCTCTTATTTGAGGTATCATTGCAACTAACCAACCTAATACCGAAACCAATAATCCCGCTAGTAATATCAGAATAAATAACCACACAGGAATTCCTGGTTTATAATGGAAGTAGTCTTCTTGTATTCCTAATGAATAAATAGCAACTATTCTTATTAGAGGCAATGAAAGTAGCATTGAAATTAGCAATGGTATGAAATTTATAAGACTGCATTCAATTGCAAAGAATCCCAGAATTTGTTCTCTTGTAGCACCTGAACGATATAATGCTTCTACCACTCTTACCCTTTCTTGATATGTTTTTAATCCTGTAAAATATCCTACAAAAATTATTACTGCAAATATCAAGAAAATATAAAGTGTAAGATTCTTCATTGGGAAAGGATTTATTTCTGAATTCAATTTATCATATAATTCTTCAAAATCATAAATCTCATAATTTTGTAATTTTTCTTTAATTGTAGGAATTTCTTCTTCACTGACAGCTTTTATCAATTTGTAGGTAGTCGTATAAACAAAAGCACTATAATGTACATCCTTAGCAATATCTTTTATTGTTTCAATACTACCTACCATTGTTAAACATTCAAGAAAAGTATCAAAAAGACCTTTCTTTGGCAACGGTGCTAATGGAAAATTGTTAAATGAATTTACTACTGTAAAATTTCTAGCTCTTCTGGTAAAGATATTAGTATAAAAATTATCTCCTGGTCTCAAGTCATGTCTTTTAGCAGATTTTTTATCGAGCATAATCCAGCTATCATTTTCCAAATCCAGAACATCTTCATATGACCAACGAGAATTTCTAATTTGGGATGAATCAACAATTGAAATAAACGTTTCAATATCTTCTATACCTAGCATGTTAAATCTATAAGCTGTTTCATAATCTTGTTCTTCGTTATAAAATCTAACATTATAAACAACAATTTCAGTAAAATTGGTTATTTCATCTACATCTTCAAGTATATAATCCCTTACATCTTCAGGATCAATCCAATCGACTAGAACTAGATTGGATTCCCCCAGATTCAAAGTAACTTCATTTGTTAAATGTGAATTTATTGATACACTCATCAAAGCTGTTGGAAGTACTAATAAACCAAAAATCAAAGCAGTTAAAATTGTAAATTGATAACTTTTCTTACTTACAGTTAATTGTTTTAGTAATAATTTTCCTAAATTGATATTTTTCTTCAAAACATTCTTGCTCAGAAATGTCCAAAAGAGAGAAATTAATCTTGAAAAAATTAAGAAAACAAATGTTAGAAGAATTACAGCACTTATTGAAACTAAAAACCAGACAATAGTAACGAACTTAATATTGATTGTTAGTGGTATAGAAGTTTCCATGTATTCATAAAGATAGTAAAGCAAGAATGAAACTATTGTAAACATTAGAGCAATAACAAGCAATCTAAATTCATTTGTAGAAAAGATATTTCTTATTCTTCTCCTTTTTACTTTAAATTCTTCTGAGAGAGTTTTAGCTGATTTTTTAGCTATTGTATTATGTATGATAAAGCTAATTATAAAGAAAGCAAAGAAGTAAGTTCCTATTAATAGAAATAAAATTGGTTCATTTAAGAAATCAAGAAAATAATTTGGTGGTCGATTTTCTACTAATAAAATAGACAGATAGCTGACGCCAATTCCTATTGAAAAACCTCCTATAAGGCTAATGAAGGAGAAAAATATATCTTCAAATAAAACTATTTTTCGAATTGTATTATAACTTAAACCATGTAATTTCATCCTTCGAAAAGTCGATTCAAGTTTTTCAGAACCAATATTAAGTACAGCACTAGATATTAAACCTATTATAAAGACTAATGGGATATTTAAAGTGTAAAGCCTTATTAATTGTCCAATCCAAAATTCAATGAATTCCATTAATTTAGATTTCAAATCTGGACAAAATCTTACTTTATAATTTACTATTTCAGTTACAACTGGTTCATTTTCTTTGGGAATGTCTTCAATTATTTGATTTAATTTGCTTAATTGAAGAGCCTCTAGATTATATTCCGTGTCCACAAAATAACCAACTAGACCTTGATAATTAGACATTGGAATCATAATTTGTTGGAAAAATGAAAAATTAGTAATAAATGTGCAATCTCTCACATAATTAAAAAATCCAGAAACACCATAAAAATTCCAATTAAAGATGTCTGAGGAAACAGATTTGCTTTCGAAATAATCATCATTTATTCTTACTGCTCCAACTACAGTGAAATTAAAATCAGAAACCAGCAAACTAGAGGAATATAATGTAACAGTATCTCCTATAGAATATTTACCAATATCTCTGTCTAAAATTAATAATTCCGAAAAATTCTGAGGCATTCTTCCTAAAAGTAATGAATTTTCGATCACAGAAAGGTATGAAGTATCATCCATAGTTAGTATTTCATTATTAACATAAGGATCAGGACCCATTGTTGTTGGATCAAAAGTATAAATTTGAGCACTTAAAGCAGTGGTAGTACTTCTAAATCCTACATTAGGGATATGATCTCTTATTAATGAAAGAAAATTTTGTTTAATTGTATCTAGATAATTGTATTCAAAAGAAATATTCCCAGTTCTTAATCTCATTGTGCTAATGCTTATTTGATCATCAGACATCCAATTCGCATTTTCGTTCATGTAATCTTTGAACATATTAAAACGGTAAGTATAGGCTGCCATAGAAATACCTGTGAGTACGATAAAAATGAGAATTCCGCTAATAAGAGTAATAAGAACTCTTCTTCTATCAGTTTTTAAGAATATTTTAAATAAATTTCTAATTGATAACTTTCTATCTTCATAAAGTGTATCTTTTTCCACTATAAGGACGCCCTTTATTGGATTATATGTTTCTAATTCTCAAGTTTATAAGAATTTTGTCTTTTTTTTGAATTATTTTTAATCTTGAAAAGATAAGAAATATTTTACTAAAATTACTATTTTCAGAAATGTAAAAAAAATAGAATGAAACAAACTATTTTTTCAATAATGGAATTACACAGATAAATTTCAATTCTTCTGAACCGACATTTTCATATCCATGTAATTCTTCAGGAGGCATAAAGATTACATCATTAGCATTTACTCTTGTTCGAGTACCATCTTCAGCTATTAAATCACATTCCCCTTCTAAAATATAAATTTCATGTTCTTCTGGATGACCATGAATACTAATATTAGCGTTTGGTTCTAGAGTAAATAATCTCATCGCAAAACGAGGAGCTCCTTGTTCTTTACTAATTAACCATTGAATGGTTGTGCCTGTTGAATCATTGCTTGTTACAGCTTCTTTTTCTACGGAATTTACTGATCTCACTAGCATTTTCTCTAACACCTAATTTTTTTTCTTTATTCGAAATTTTTAACTAATTTATAAGATTATGATGTATTAAAGCATATTGAAAATTTCTAAACAATGAAACGAAGTATCAAAAGAAAATTATTTTCTAAAATCTTATTTATAATCATGAAATTAAAATATTAAACTAAAAGAAAGAAAAAAAATTTTGATCTAAAACCTCAAAATTTCTTCCCTATAAGAAATATTTACTTTCTTAACATTGATTTAATTATTGTTTATCTCTTTTTTTGATATCTTGTATTATACTTTTAACAGCAGCGAAAAGGAATACTACTATAGGAACAATCATAATTGCTGCTACGATAATTATAAATATTATAAACAGTCTCTCCACCCAATCCCAAATATCATCTTCCTTATTTGGGAAAATATGTTGTGGTATTTCAAGATCAGTTATATTCACAATAAATATTGGTGTTCGTGGTTCAAAATGAGCTGTATATGTATTGTGAAGATAAGCAAAATTACCTTTAATCAAAAATGAATCAAAACTAGTATAGTAATCAATTGCGGTATAATTACTAATAGATTCTATATGTCCTAAATCAGTTAAATCTAATATGAGGAATCCATCACTATGTAGTAAAAATACGATATTCTCATCAACAAAAATACTTGTAATTGCTTGATTTGTTAGATTATAAAATGAAATTTTTGCTATAGTCAAAGGATTAGAGATATCATAGATTTGTAATCCATTAATGCTTTCAAATAGATATAAACGATCATTTTTAATATGAATTGCTGTTCTGTATAAACCCTCATTTAGTATAATTTGATCTATATATTGGATATTATTACAATCAGTTATATTCAGCATAACAAATCCCTTTAATTCATCAAGAACGTATGAATAATTACCTTTTATTGTAAAATCATGGAAATTATAGGAGCTATTAAAGTAGGTATCTAATTTTACAAGAGGAGAGAAATTTTCAAAATTATAGATGGTAAAATTATTTTTAGAAATTGTATATAAATACCAATCATTTATTGCAAAATTTTTCAAAAAATTAAGATTTGTATATCTGATTTGTTCGAAAATAAACATCGGATCTGTACAATTTAAAACATGAAGAATATTGGTATCCTCACAATAGATGTATAGAAAATTATTCTGGAGAATCATTTTACTATCATAACTAACATCTAGAGAGGTATAGTTGCTAGCTTTTTCAGGTTCTAGTTCATTACTTATGTTATAAATTTCTAGATCATACCAATTTTCTATAAGAAATAACCAGGTATCATTTACAAATAGTGTATTACCACTTCTGATAACATCATCTTCTAAATAAATTGAATTTCCAAATAGATTATTTGTATTAAAATTCTGAGTTGTATTATTATCTACCAAAACCATAGAATTGTTTATTGATATTTTACTAACAAGTATTTTTTTCGAATAAATTGTGTTAAACATAATTGATGAAATTAGTAAAAGAATTGTAAAAGTAAAGAGAAATCTAGTTTTGATAAAATATTTTTTTGAGAAATTCAATCAAATACTCTCCAAAGTTATATAACACTGTTCGTTATATTACCTTTACTTAAAAAATCAAGTTAGATTGAATAGATAATCAATTAGCAATACTAATATTATACGAAAAAAGTGAATTAAAAATTAATCAAATAAAAAAATAATTTAGGGTTGAAGTATGAAGCTTCTACCCTACTAAAAATCCTAACCAACCAGTTTGACCACTAATAACTATTAGTAATCCCATAAATATAGTTGCAGTTAGAACCATTACTACTAAAAGTGTATTAATACTTGGACCTGCTGTATCTTTGAAGGGATCCCCTACTGTATCACCAGTGATAGCAGCTTTGTGTACATCTGTACCTTTACCGCCAAGATTACCATCTTCAATCCATTTCTTAGCATTGTCCCAAGCACCACCAGCATTTGACATAAATATAGCAAATACAAAACCTGAAAGAATTGCACCAACTAAGAAAGCTCCTAACGCTGCTATTCCAAACAATGCTCCAACCAATAATGGTAGCAAGATTGAAAGCAGACTTGGAAGAATAAGTTCTTTTAGTGCACCTTTTGTAGCAATTTCAATAGTCCTGTGAAAATTAGGTGGTTCTGTTCCTTCCAAAATTTTAGGATTGCTTTTGAACTGATCGCGAATTTCATCGACCATTTTTGCAGCATTTCGTTGCACTGATAAGATAAGTAAAGCTGAAAAGAGCACAGGAGCCACTACACCAATAAAAGCACCAATTAAAACATTGATATTTAACAAATCAATTATTGTTATTTCAGCTTCTTCCGCAAAGGAGAATAACAATGCAAATACTGCTAAATTTGCAGCTCCAATAGCAAAACCTTTTGTAATTGCTTTTGCAGTATTCCCTGCTGAATCCAAATAATCTGCTGTGCGTATTACTTCTTCTCCTAATCCTCCTTGCTCAGCTATAGCTCTAGCATTATCGACAATAGGTCCATAGGCATCATTTGAAACTACAGTTCCAACTATAGCCAACATACCTACTGCAGCCATAGCAACACCAAATACTCCATCAAGGAAGAATGAAATTATCATAGCAACAGCTATACCAAGAGCAGGAGGGACTACACTCAGCAGACCATAGGAGAAACCAGAAAGAATAACAACTGCATCTCCTTCCTCTGCAGATTTTGCGATATTTTTAGTTGGAGTTTTATCATCTCTTGTGAAGTAATCACTAGTCCAACCAATAAGTACTCCACTTAATAAACCTATAACTACACATCCATAATCTTTCCACATGATAATTGTTTCAGCTTGCTCAATTCCTGGAGTTGTAAGTATTAAAATCCAAACAAAAAGTGCTCCCAATGCTGCAAAAATCGCTGTGGCTATATAAGTACCATAGTTCAATAATTTACCAGGATCTTTAGTTTTCATCCATTTAATTAATAAAATACCTATAAGTGACGCAATTAAACCAACTGCAGACAATATTATAGGAAGAATCACAAAAGTTCCTCGAACGGTATCAGTTACACCTAAGAATAAGATATTTGCTAAAAGCATAGCAGCTAATATTGAAGCAACATAAGAATCAAAAAGATCGCTTCCCATTCCTGCAATATCTCCTACATTATCACCGACATTGTCTGCGATAGTTGCGGGATTTCTTACATCATCTTCAGGTAATTGATATTCTGCTTTTCCTACTAAATCAGCTCCTACATCAGCAGTTTTAGTGTAAATACCTCCTCCACACTTCATAAAGAGTGCAATTGTGCTAGCTCCAAAACTGAAGCCTAAAACAACAGCAGGAGTTTGGAAAATCCAATAAATTGTTGATATTCCAATCAATGCAGAACCTACTACTGCTAAACCCATGACCGAGCCTCCAAAAAAGGCAACATCAAATCCTTTATCCAAACTCTTAGTACAACCTTGAGCAGCACGGGTATTAGCTTTAACACCGACCATCATTCCCAAGTAACCAGCAAACATAGAAGCTGCTGAACCAACAATATAGGCTACTGCCTGTTCCCAATTCATATCACCATTAAGAATTGGAACAGTTTTAGATGTTAATTCGGAAGGTAAGAACAATAAGATGACTAAGAATAATACCAACACAAATATTGCTAATATACGATATTGTACCCAAAGAAATCTTTTTGCTCCTTGTTCAATATACCTGGAAATCTCTACCATCTTTTCATTTCCAGGATCTTCTTTAAAAACTAGTATACTGAAAATTATAGCTACTATTATAGATACTACTCCTGTTGCTAAAGCTATAATTAACGTTAATGGAACAACTACAGCCATAATATCTCCACTCGGATTATTTTCCTTCATTTCATTAATTAGAATTGTATTTAAAAGTTATTCAAGTATTCAGAACTTTGAACGATATTTATAGTTAATTACTCAAAAAAAGTTATTTACTCAAAAAAATTATTTCTTTAGTTATATTTACAATAAAAAATAGTTTGTTATCATTTGTCATTTCAGAAAAATTTTTCAATTATCAAACGTTATATATTTGGGAATAATTATAAAATAGTTGAAGAGAGTGTATATGACAGCTAAAAATATCCGATGGTTACAGTCATTTATTGAAGATCTTCCTATAGTAATTTTTGAGATGAAAATTAATGCACAGACACATATTACACAATTTAAATATATCAACAACCAAGGAAAAGAATTCTTCAATAAAATTCTTACTGTAGAACAAATATCTAATGGATTTAAGTTTGATGACTTGCTTAAGAATATAGAACAAATAGAAAAAGCAGAAAATACGCTTCAAAAAGCTTTACATAATGAAAGAGTAGTCATAAAAAACCGTCAATATTTAGTTAAAACACTTCAAGAAAAACAGATTTTAGTAGAGAGTTCTCTTATTATTTTTTCCATTGAAGATTCCATCTTAGCTCGTGGTTCTCTAATTGAAAAATCTGAAGTTGTAAAATTAGAAATTCCCAAATCACAGTTTGATTATTATAAAACAATTGAGGAAGAAGTAGAAAATCTAAAAGGTTTTTTTGAAAAATTTGATGCTATAGTTATGATTTTAAATGAAGAAGGTAGAATTCAGTTCATTTCTCCAAATGTAGGAGAAGATATCCTTTATCGCCCCCGTGAGGAAATTTTGGGTAGAAAAATAGAAGACATTTTCCCAAAAGGACAAGCGCAATTTTTCAAATCGCAATTTCACGAAGCATTAAAAACTGAAGTATTTAATGATTTTGAATATCACTTACCGATAAATAACACTGTTCGATGGTTCCAATGTCGTATGATTCCTATTGTTGTGAAAGATGGAAAATATAATCAATTAGTAGCTATCATACGAGACATCACAAAGTGGCGAATAAAATCATTGTAATTTTATTCTCTAATCAAAAGACTATTATTCAGAAATTGAACAATAAAATTACTATTAAAAAGTTGGTTTGTCTTTGAATTTACCTGATCTTTGGCCTAAAGAACTTCAGACTTATTACTGGCGTCTAGATGATAATTTTCGCAAATTAGTGATTTCTTATATTGAGAAAAATCATCAATCAAAATCTGATGTTCTAAATAATTTCATATCTGGAATAAATCAAATGCTTGAGAATAATGGAATTTACATGAGTAATTCAGAATTTCTCTATTTAGCAACCGCTACTCTACAAATTCAAGGAAAATATTCAGAAGTTCTTAAATTAAGTCAAAAAGATGAAATTCATCCAGGATTGTTGAATGCAAGTGCTTTTGCTTTAATCTCTCAAAAGAAATTTGAAAATATACTTGACATTATTGAGAAAGCTAAGAATTATGCAATGGACACAGACCCTATAAATTATATCCTTGCATTAGCAAACGAGTTATTATATTATTATTATACTCAAATGATAGATAAAATTCCAAATAAATTAGAATTTCTTGAAAATGAATATAGAAGACTACTTGAAAATATAATAAATAATGAAATGATGCAAATTGCTTTACTTGAAGCCTATATTTTAGGAAAATCCGTAGAAATTTCATCTAATCGTAGAAGTGGTAATTTAGAGAATGGTGCAAAAATAGGATTATCATTAATAGAGCAAGCAAGAAAAACTGAAAATAGATATCTCTTAAATCGACTTCTAAATAATACAGCAATCTGTTTAATTGAAAAAGGTAATTTAAAAGAGGGATTGCATTTACTTGAGGAGCATTTTAAATTTTCAGAAATCATTTCAAATGAGTTGCAGTTAGCAATAGGTGCTAATAATATTGGATTTATATATAGAACAATGGGAAATCTTGAAATGTCTATGAAATATTTCTTCATAGCATTAGAAAACTCAAAATTAGCAAAAGTTGCTCCTTATATAATCGCAACAGAGACAAATATTGCTCATTTGCATTTAGATTTTGGTAATCCTAATTTAGCTTTATCTGATTCTGAAATAGCAGTTGAAAGTTTGAAAAAGAGCGAAGTCCCTGTTCCAACATCAATCAAGGTTGCTTTAGATCTTTGTAGAGCTGATATCTTTGAAAATCTAGATCATTTTGATGATGCAAAAACAACTCTTGAACATGCTTTAGAATTAATTGGAGAAGAAAATCTTACAACTGAATTTCCAAAGATTTACCTTAGACAAGCTAGATTAGCTGCTCGTCAATCAAATTTAGGAGAAGCAACAAATTTACTTAATAAAACCTATACAATTGCTTTTGAGAACAATCTATTTGAAATCATTGTAAATGCAAAACTCCAGCTTGCAGAAATTGATCTTTTAAAATATAGAATGACAAATGAAAACATTTTACTCTTTAATGCTTTAGAAAAAATAGGCGACTCAAAACAATTATGTATTGAACAAGATTTCAAACTTATTTTAATCGATATATTGATTCTTGAGGGATTATTGCTTTCACTAAATAATAAGAAAAAAGAAGGTAAGAAAATCTTACATGAAGCAATTGAAATTGCTAATGAACTAAATCTTTCTGATAAAGAAATCGAGGCAAAAAATCAATTACAAGAAATTGAAAAAGAAAAGAAAAATCTGTTAGTAAGGATTTTCACTCGAATTAATGAATCAATTCGTTCTTCAATCTCCTTTGAAAGTGTTTCAAAACCTAAAGATATCAAAACTGAATTGAAAGCTTTGTATATAATTTCTAAAAGTACTGGTTTACCTATTTTCCAGAAAGAATTTGAAACAGTAAAATCAATTGATTCCAATCTACTATCTGGTTTACTATCAGCAATTCGATCTATGGGGGAGGAAATCTTAGCTGCAGATGAGGGGGGATTAAAATTAATTGATCATGGAAATGTTGCTATAATGCTTGAAACAGGTACAAAAAGTTTCATTTCATTAGTTGTATCTCAGGAGACTTTCATATTAAGAGAGAAATTAAGACAATTTACTGAAAGATTTAATGTTGAATTAACATTCGAGGGATTTGACTCAGGAGTAGTATTTTCAGACCCAAAAAGAAATGAAGCAATTGAGAAACTTTTCAAAGAGATATTCCAGATTCTTTGACCCAAAGAATTAAGTAAAAATTCATGCATAGAACTATACAAAATAATTTTGAATTTGAAGGTATTGTAATGCAATGTTCAAAGTGTCCAAATACAGCATGTGCAAATAATGATTTATCAAAAGCACCAAAAGGGTGCCCAAGTGTTGATTTTGAAGAAGTGTTCCAAGAAGCAAGAAAGGAATACGAGAAACCAGAAATAAGAAAGATTAGCCAAACAGCTGCACATGTGGAGGTAACTGGTTATATGAAATGGCCTAGAGTACAGGAATTAATTGTCTTTTCTAAGAAAATGGGTTACAAAAAACTAGGAATAGCTTTCTGTATTGGTCTTAAAGAAGAAGCAAAAATACTAACTAAAATTCTTGAGAAAAATGATTTTGAAGTATTTAATGGTATTTGTACTCAAGGTTGTTTACAGAAAAAGGAATTAGATATACCAGATGATGACACTTTTACTGGTGCAGAAGAAGTAGGTTGTAATCCTATAGGTCAAGCATATTATCTCAATTCCCAAAATACTGATTTAAACATAGTTGTGGGATTATGCATTGGACATGATATTAATTTCATAAAACATTCAAAACCTCCAACAACTGTTTTGGTAGTTAAAGATCGTGTAACAACTCACAATCCTTGTGCAGTTCTCTATTCAAGATATTATAAGAATAAATACTTTAAAATTGATTTTTAAATTATTAATGTAAATGTAACAAAAGAGGCTTGTAAATTGGTAAAAATTGAGAAAGAACCTAGAGCTGCAGTTTATCCAGCACCAGCAGCTTTAATTTCAGTATATGATGAAAGTGGAAAACCAAATGCTATGACTGCTGCATGGATTTCTAATATTTGTGCGGAACCTCCTACTGTTGTTGTAGGTATTAGAGATAACAGATATACATTCAAACTAATAGAAAAATCAGGTTCTTTTGGCGTAAATATTCCGAATGTAAAAATTGTCAAAAAAGCTGACTATTTTGGTGTAGTATCTGGTAGAGATAAAGATAAATTTGAAGAAACAGGTTTAACTGTTTTCAAAGGCAAGAAAATTGATGTTCCGTTAATTGAAGAATGTCCAATAAATGTAGAATGCAAACTCAGTAAACAAATTGAAATCGGAAGTCATCATGCTTTTTTTGGTGAAGTGCTAAATGTCCATTATGATGATTCAATGATAAATGAAAATGGTAGTCCCGACATACTTCTCGCAGATGTAATAGTCTATGGAACTGGAAAATATTATAGTCTAAAAGAAGTAGTTGGTACTTATGGATTTTCAAAAAAAGAATAAATGGAATAATTAAACTATTCCATTATTTTTTCTAGTATATATTTCCCAACAGTTAATCCATGCCTTAAAGCAGATGGTGCACCACTCCCTTTAACACTAGCCCCAACTAATAAAAGATTAGAAATAGGAGTTTGCATATCAGGTTTTTTTCTAAAAGATAAAGATCCAAACCAAGCTCCATCTGTTACCTGCAAATAACGTTCGAATGTTAAAGGAGTTGCAAGTTCTTTAACTTCAATTTTTTCCCGAATGTTTGGAATAACCTTTTCAATAATGGAAATGGCTTCATCAGCTATTTCATCTTTGAGTTTCTTATATTCTTCTCCTCGGATTTTCTCTTCACCAGCTTTCCAATAATTTTCCCAATTATATGGAGCGAAAATAAAAGCTACTAGTCCATATTTTCCCTCATTACAAAGAGCAGGTTCGATATTAGCTGGTATTCTAACAGCTAATTTTTCCATAGTAAATTTATCTTCACTTACTTTTTTAATAATATCAAGATCTTTGCCAATCTGAAAATGAGAAGGATAAGAAGACAAATCCATATCAACACCGAGATATAACATAAAACCGGTTGGTGATACTTTCAAATCATTCATAAATTCAACAAATTCTTCAGAGAAATGTTCTTTACCAGTATATTGAAGGATTGTTCTTTTTGCATCAGCATTTGATATTATCCATTTACTTTTAATGATAGTACCATCTTCTAATTGTACACCTGTTGTTTTACCATTTTCAACAAGTATCTTTTCCACCATTTTGTTGAAATAAATTTCTCCTCCATTTTTCTTATAAAATTCTGTTAATCCATCTGAAAAAGCTTGCATACCACCTTTTGGGTAGTATACACCAATGTTTATCATCATATATACAATACTGGCTCCTGTTGTTACTGGTAATTCATGTGGTGGCACACCATACCACATTGAAAATAAATTAAAAGCATCTTTTATGTAATCACTTTTCACATATTTTCCTATGAAATCTATGAAACCAATATTATTAAATTCAGGAAATTCTTTTCCTTCTTGTAGCTCATGTGTTATTTCAAAACATTTTTCTACAAATTCTCTAAATCCTTTTTCATCTTCAGGAAAATTAGTTTTGACTTCATCTAATAATTTCTTTAAATCATTATACATACTAAATTTTATTCCTTCGTAATAATAAACATCCAAAGGATCAATTCTAATAAAATCATGTTCAAAACCTAATTCCTTTAGTGCTTTTCGCAAACTACCTTCAGGAACCATACCAGAAAATCCTTCAGCTCCTCCATCAAAATAGTAACCCTTACGTTTAAAACCTGTCACATATCCACCAGGTATCGAATGTTGTTCAAGAATTATCGATTTTAATTTTGGATTCTTAGCCTGAAGATATAATCCTGCTCCTAATCCACCCATTCCAGCACCTATTATAATTACATCATAATTTACTTCATTCAATTTTTAATCCTCAAAAAGTAAAAAACGTTTTATAAATAACAATAGAATTTTAGTTTTTAATTTTATCTGAAATCAAATTTAAATGAAAAAAAGCATTCAATGGAAATTAAGGTGAGTATTTTCCTAATTAATAAGATTTTTAATTTGATTCCCACTGTCTAAAGCTTACTATTTAATGAGTGGATTAAATGCCTCAAAAGATTTTGTGCAAATATGGTTTTATAGAAATTAACAAAAAACTAAAAGCTTCATTAACTCTAAGCTCAAAAAAATTGTTTTCACTCTATCCTGATGCTGTCGATAAATTATCTTTCGAAAGTAAAAATTTGATTAGGATTGCTATTGATGAAGGTCTTATGCCTAGTATAAGAGGAAAGGAAAAGGAAATCATTTCTTTCTTTGAAAATATTTCTCAAGATACTAGTAAATTTGGTTTCGATGAAGAAGAGGCTGAAGAAGCTCAAATATCAGAAGAGTTGAAGGGAGAAGAGATGGAAGAGGAGGATTTAGTGTATTCCTCCGAGCAAGAAACATTTGATAATGTTTCTGGTGAAATTGAAGGAAAGATAATTTTAGGTGATGATAAAATGGACTCAAAATTAGTTCCAGTAAAAATACAAGAAAAAATTGAACTATTTTATGATCGAGATGGTTCACGTTCTACAAAGGATTCAGTTAAATCTGGTTATATTGAAATTTTAAATCAGTCACAGAAAGATCGACTCTGGGATATTGATTTAAAACTTGAAGAATATTCACAAACAAATCTAAAAGAAAAATCATTTCAAATTCAAGAACTTGATCCTCAAGATTCTAAACAATTCGAATATACTTTTGAAGCAGATATTGAATCAGAAATAGCTATAGATGAATTTATTTCAACAATTGGTGATCCAGAGGTTGAATCTTATTCTTTAGTAAACAATGCTGATAATGATATCTTTATGAAAATAAAAGTAAAAAATAATTCTGTTGAGGAAATTTCCAATATTAGCTTAAGTAAATTATTACCAACCGAATTCAAAAATATCCAAATTTTAGATCAATCAATTGGTAATTCAGATATTAAAACTAAAAATGGAAGTCAAATAGTTTTTTGGGAAATTGAGAAACTTTCCCATGATGAAGAAGCAATATTAGATTTGCGAGTTCAAATCTATATTGAAGATAAAGAAACAAAAATACGTTCAGGAGGAATTTCTGCATCTTATTTATCACCAAAAATCACAAGTGGTTTAAAAATTGGTTCTTTCGATGCTTACACGAATAATTCTTTCAATATAGTTTCTTCTGAATTAGAGGATGAACCTAATTCTTACGAATGTAAGTTTGTTTTTGAAAACAAAAGTGAATTTGCTTTGCGATTAGTAAATGCTGATGTTTACCACAAAGATGATGTTAATACTAAATTCATAGATATTGATCCAGAAGAAATTCCAGTAATTCAAGCAGGTGGAACTTGGGAATCAAAACAATGGATTTACACTTCCGAAGAGGGAACTTATCCTTCATTTAAATCTAAAGTTGAGTTTTATACAATTGCTGATCACCAAATTAACACTGAGATAAAGTACAATCTTGCGGATATTGAATTAGCTGTTGCAGCATTAGATGGAAATGTAACCTATAGCACTGATAAGCTTCAATCCTTTAAAGTAACTCCTTTCACAATTAGTGGAAAGATTACTAATGTTGGAGGAGCTATTCTAAATGAAGTAACCCTAGTTGAGAATATTCAACATACATTCCTACCACCAAAATTGGAAGAAATTAAAGTCATGATAAATGGAAAACCATTTGAAATCTCATATGATGCAGTAACCATTGAACCTGATAATCTAGATCCAACTAATGACCATACTGTTACTATTGAATTGAAAAATCTAAAAGACACAGATAAAGGAGCACTAAAACCAGGTGATGAAATTGAGATTAAATACCCAATTACAGCCTTTAAACCAACCAAGGATATTTTATACAGAGCTGATGCAACATTATCTGCCAATACTTACCCACCTGGTAAGCCAATTGTTATCAAAGCTGATCCAATTGAAATTGAAGTGGTACATGTTCGACGTAATATAGCAAAAGGTAAAGATATTCAAGCTCTTGATAATGAAGGAGAATTTGAAATAACTTTAACAGTCCAAAATCTAGGTAAAAGCGACTTAACTAACTATGTTTTAACTGAGAAAGTTGCATCCGGATTGATTTTAGAGGATATTAGTGACAAAGCAGATGTAGAAAACAAAGGTGATTCCAAGATATTAACTTGGAAATTTGATACAATAGCTGCTGGAGAAACAATAGAAGTAAAATATAAAATCAAACCTTCTAGCGATGCTAAAGTAAGTGAAACTCAAAAAGATGAATAATTCAATTCATCTTTTTACTCTTCTTTTTTAAAAATTAAGGTTTAACGTTTTTAACCAGCTTTCTGTTGGAAAACCAGTAGTAGTATCCCAATTTCTAACTTTATAGTATTCTTTTAGTTGAACTTCTAAATTAGGAATTTTACCTTCAGTTCCCCCTTCTGTTAGTCGATGGTATACTATTTTAGGCAATTTATCATTAGCTTTAGTAAGTCCCATTTGCTTATTGAGCATCCTTTTGAGATTTGTAATTCGTTCTCCTACTTTCATGACATCCTCAATGGAATATTCCCAACCAGTAGCTAATTCTAAAGCTTTTATTGTATCCTTAAAAGGAGGCATTGCGAAATGACACATAATTAAAGCATTATAAACAGCCCTAAAATCTTGAACTTTAACAGCCATTCTACCAGCTTCAATATCGTCAAATCTATCTTCACATTTCAAATCTATTTCTGGAACAGTAACGCCTAAACACATTTTGTACCCATCGCCATTATTATGACATGCACCTCTTGATGAAGTAGCATAAACACTAGCCATTGAAAAGAATGCTCTTGGATCATGATATGGCAATTCTAAACCATTTACTGTATGTGCTTCTTCAGGAATATTATAATGATTAGCAACAGCATCTGCTCCCTCCGCTAGTAAATTACCTATCCCTTCTCTTCTGGCAATTTTAGTTAATAATTCGTTAACAGCATCAATATTTCCCCAAATTGCTTCAACATCATCCAACTCTTTCTTTGTAATTATTCCTTTTTCGTGTAAATGGAATGTCAAAGCAATTATTTGACTTGCAGAAATTGTATCTAATCCATAATGATTACAGAGATAATTAGCATAGGAGATTCCCTTTAAATCATTAATTAGAAGATTTGTTCCGAAACCTGCCAAAGTTTCATATTCTGCACCTGCTGTTTGTGGAATTGCATATTTCCCTTCGTCTATTTTTACTATTCTTCCACACCCTATAACACAACTATAACAATGGTATCTTTTTACGAGAATTGTTTCTTTCATTCTCTCTCCATCTATTGCTTCTACATTATCCATTGTTCCTTTATACCAATATTTTACTGCTACATCCCCCCACTTCATACCACCAGATACATAAGCAGCTGTACCAAAAAGTCTTCTAGCAACAGTATTATCATAAATATTCTTTCTCATTTCTCCTCCTAGAATTTTTAATTCATCTGGCTTTGCTACTTGAACATCTCGAGTCTTAGATCTAAGAATTATTGCTTTCAAATTTTTTGATCCCATTACAGCTCCCATTCCTGTTCTCCCTGCTGCACGGTCTCCGTCATTCATTACAGAAGCTATTTTAACTAAATTTTCTCCTGCTTCACCTATAGTAGCAAAACTTGAAATTTTACCAAACCTCTGTTGTAATTCTTTTTCTACGTCAAAAACATTTTTTCCCCAAAGATAGAATGCATCAATTAATTCAATATCTTTATCGAAAATCATTAAGGAAGTTGGATTCTTTGCTTTTCCTGAAAAGATTATTCCATCAAAACCTAAAAATTTCATATAAGCGCCAAATTTTCCTCCCGAATTTGCTTCACCCCAAATATTTGTTAAAGGTGATTTCGCACATACAACATGACGTCCACAATTTGGTGTTTTTGTACCAACTAATGGACCAGCAAAAAATCCCAATGGATTTTCTGGTGATAGAGGATCCAACTCTTTTGTTAATTTGTGGAAGAATAATCTTGCTGCTAGACCACTTCCTCCTAAAAATTCATGATAAATTTCTTGATCAGGATTTAAAATTGAAATTTTCTCTTTTGTTAAATCTACTTCTAAAATCTTGCCAGTATTACCAAAAAAACTCATTATTTTTCCACCGAAAACATTCTGCTTTTAATTGTCTTATTTGTTTTTCAAATTTTTTATAGTTTTTCCAGAAAGTAAAGACTCAAAAAGCTTAATTAACTAACATAGAATATGGAAATTTACTAATTAAAAAATAAAAGGAGAAGAAAGAAATTGTCTGAAATATTAAATGGCCTTTCATTAAATACCAACGAAGAAAAAGTTTACTTATTTTTACTTTCTTCTGGTCAAATGTCATCTGCTGAAATAGCTCAACACTTTGATTTGAAAATTTCTGATGTGGAAACAAACTTACAAAGTCTAACAACAAAAAATCTGATTTTTCTAAATCCGGGTATAGTTAAGAAATATTCAGCTATATATCCTCTTGTTGCTTTATCAGCTAAGGCTAAAGGAACACTTGATACTATTCATAAAATGGGGAATGAAATTAATGCTTATGCTGAACAAAGATTTGATTCTTTAGATAAGATTGTTGAAAATCAAAAAATAAGCATTAACAATATAGTCACTCAAACAAAGGATGAAAATAGAAAAACTGTTGAATTAGCTACAGGTGAAGTTAGTAATGAACTTGATAAACTAATTGAAGAAATAAGTCAGATATTAAACTCTGAAAGCAGAGCAATTCATGAACTTGCATCTTCAACTTCAGTTGACATCACTAAGCATTCTCAAGAAACAAGTGAAAAAGCAGGAAACATTGTTAGTTCTTCTGTTAGTGATATTGTAAATTCTTTAGGAGTAGCTCATGGCAATATCACCAAATCATTTGAAGATGCTTGTACAAAAGTTGAAACAGCAACTTCAGTTATGGATAATAGCCTCCAAGCATCTCTTGATAATAATTTGACAGAATTCACTAAATCATCTGTTGACAATCAAAACAAACTAAATAATGCAGTCAAGAATTACAATACTGCTGCTCAAGAAAACATGGAGATTAATAGTCAAACTATTACTGATAATTATTCTAGTATTATTGATTCTGTTAATGGACGATTAGGATTACATGATAAAGAAACAAATCAAATTCTCGAAGAAAGAATCAGAAATATTGCTGAATCTATGAATGAAATGAATGAAGAATTTGTTAAACTTATCAGAGAAAAATTACTTGGAGTAAGAAGAGATTATCAACAGATGATGGAATCTTTAACTAGAAATGTCGAACAACTATTTACTGAAACAAATTCTCAACTCCAGACTTTAATTGCTGCAAAAACCAGAACTAATTCAGAAACAGTCAATAATTTGTTCAAGCTTATGAAAGAAAATCTTGATAAGAATGCAGAAGCGACTATTGATGAAATTAAAAATAAAGAAAATAGAGTACATACTGAATTAAAATCGACTTCTGATATCTCAAAAAGAAAAATGGCTGAAGTAAATGATAAACTTCTGATGGAAATTACAAATAATTTCAACAAAGCTAGAGCTGATTTTGAAACGAATAAAACAAATATGAGCGGTATTATTTCAAGAGCAAAAGAAGATATAACAAATCACTATGAGGAATCAAAAGATAATACTTTAAGTAGCATATTAAAAGAATTCAAAAATACTGAAACATCATTTACTAATGTTGGATCAAAGATATTAGACGATATTCGTGCTCTCAATAATTTAAGTGAAACGAAAAGCATAGGCTTCATTAAAGATACTGAAGAAAGAGCTAATGCAGCAATAGCTAAAATTGAGATGCCTTCAAAGACATTGTTAAATAAAGGTAAGCAAGTTGCTCTAAGAGCAATTCAAGAACAATCTTCTTTTGTTAACAAAGCTACAGAACAAACACAGACAGCTGTAGAAGACACAATCATTTCTGAAACTTCGAATGTGAAAACACAATTCAAAGGATTTGGTGACAAATTCAAAGAAAGTAATAAAACAATCGAACGATTATTAGCAAACATGGAATTAACTTATCGAGAACTAATTACAAAAGTGAAGGATATTTCACGACCAGCACTTAATACTACTACAATAATAGGTAGAAATGCAATATTATTACAAATGAAAGAAATTTTGAGCAGAGTTAAATCTACTGTTACATTGATCTATCCAGATACTCTTGATATTCCTGTTGACGATTTATTGAAAAGTAATCCAAGAACAAGAATAATTGTTATCTCTGATTTTGATCAATTCAAAAATGCTGACTTAATTAAAAGGATGATGTCCAAAGAAAATATCCAACTCAAATCATTAACTGTAGGATCAACTTCAAAGCCTTATTTTGCAATTGGTAGAGATGCTGAAGAAGGTCTTGTTGCAACTTTAGATGATTCTGGTGATGTTATTGGTATTACTAGTAAATCACAAGCATTTGTAGAAATGATCAGTTCAGAAATAATTAATGGTATAATTACTCCTAAAACTAAAAGAGTAACATTACAAGAAAATGAATAATATCAAATCTTTAGGTACTTGATTATCTTTAATCAAGTATTTTTTTACTTTTTTTTCGAAGACTTACTCTATCCAAAATAATAGGAGGATTTAATATAATTGTAGATTATTTTTCTTTGGGAATATTTATGTATTACAAAAATCGTTTGAAACTAATAGGTTTGATATCAATATTACTCTCGATTTCTAGTCTAATTTTCACTACTACAAATGTATCTGCTGATTATAATATCAGTGTTGGGGATAGTTTCAAATTTACAGTGAAAAAATTTAGAAACATTGCTGATGAACCGTTATCATATGCTATAAATGATATTATATTGAAAGAAAATGCAATACTTACAATTAATGTGTCAACTGTTAATCCACCTTATGAAATTGAGTATTTTATTACTTCAGAGAACGACGGTGTAATAAGTGAGACAAACGAATATTCTTTATTTTGGCAAACGATTTTTCTAAATAGAACTTGGGATAAATTAACAGACTATTATGAATTATTAAGCTATGAAGTACAACAAAACAGTAGAATTTGGAGTGCTCGATTAGTAGAAGGAGATGGAGAGATTGAAGCAGAATTTCTCAAAGAAGATGGAGTTCTAAAAAGAATTTTTATTTCTAATTATCCTCCCCTACGATCAGTAACAGGAATAAAAACAGTTGAAATCGAAAGAACTTGGTCAGGACAGAATGCTTCTATTCCAATTCAAATTTTCTTACCTATTTTTATTCTTTCATTAATATTCCTAGTAAAAACAAAAAAACATAAAATAAATAAAGTTAAAAAGTAATAGTATCAAATAACCACAGAATATTTTACAATCATAAAATATTACTAAGAGGTTTTATTCCATTGAAAATTGGTATAAATGGTACTGGATTAACTGCTAGGGAAATTATCAAACTTGTGGCGTCTAATAAAGAATTCAATGAATTAGAATTAGCCCAAATAAATGGTCGTTCTATGACTCTTGATATTCTTAAAGATCGTCTTTTATATTCCACTGCTCAAGGGCATTCGGGATTAGAAATTGAAATCAATAATGATACAAGTGAAATAACAATAAATGGACGCGTAATAAAATACACTACTGAAACAACTCCTGAGGATATAATATGGTTACCAGAAATTGAGTTATTGCTTGAAACTACAGGAAAATTTAGAGATAAATCTAAAGAAGGTTCTAATCCTTTCAGGCACTTTAAGGCACCTAATAATAAATTAAAAGGTGTAATTATTAGTGCTCCAGGAAAGGGTGGCATCAAAGACTATATGATGATAGCAACACCAAATTTAGAAGATGAATTAAAGCAAATAGTAAATTCTAATGAACCTTTTGTTATTGGAGGAGCAAGTTGTACAACAACTGCAACTGTACCAATAGTTGACATCCTTGATGAAGAATTTGCTATTGAATCATGTTACTTAACCACAATACATGCAGTTACAAGATCTCAAGAATTATTAGATGGATCAGGTGGTTGGAGTGCTTTCGATACTCAATTACATAGTACAGGAGCAACAAGTTCTACAAACAAAGTTTTGAAAAAGGATATACCAATGGATGGTATTGCTTTTAGAACTCCTGACAAATCTGGAAGTTTCATTCAAATTGATGCTGTTCTGAAAAAGCCTGCTACAAAAGAAGCCATTATTAATGCTTTCAATAATTCAAAATATAGCCCTTATATTACTTATTCAACAGTTAGTAATCCACCATCAAGTTACATCAGAGGTAATTCAAGTATGGTTTTGCTAATTCCTGATGAAATTACAATTGTAACTAATAATCGTGTAATTATTAGAGGGATGTACGATAACGAGTTTGGTTATGCTGCTCACTTCCTAAGATTAGTAAAACTTGTAAGCTCTTTAATGTAAAAAATAAGAAAAAATTAACATAGTTTCAGGAATATCTGAAATTATGTTAGTTTCTATTTCTTTTATATGAAGAATAAAATTGCCCAGATAATAGCACTAACAATGATGGAAGTTATCCCAGATAATGCAACTATTAACATTGCTTTTCGAAAATCTTGTTTAATCATTTCGGGAAAATCAATTTCTCCTTCGATGAATTCTGGTTTTGGCAAATCAAATTTAAATTCCTGTGACATATTTTATCAACTCCTTATTTCATTGAGTATTTCTTAGTCAATCCATTGACTACACAGAATTTGAAGAAATATTGATAGGTTCCTTGAAAAGCAATCCAGAAAGGCACTATCAGAGTAACCGCCCACCAAGGATTTGCATCTAGAAAATAAATCAGTAACGCACCAATAATACCTACCATATAAAAAGGCAGTCCCATTATCAATCTCTTAAATCTTTCAGCAGGACCAATATTACATTGACCTGGTACATAACCAATAGATTTGAAAATGAATTTTTGCATCAAGCTCCTAGATTTTTGAGGATCAAAAGGAGTATCGTCTTCAACTAAATCTTCAGTTTTGAGATAATCTCCAAAATCATTTGCTAAGTTATTTAAAATTTTGTCAGATAGAAAAGCTTTTTCAATTTTGTATTTTTCAGCAAGATAAGTAAGATAATTTGCAGCTTTTACAAGATCATTTTTAAGTTTCTCTAATAATTCAGGAGTCATTTTCTCTTGATTACCAAAAATTAACAAAATATCTGAAATTTCATCTAGTGCATATAATCGATTTTCCAAGATTATATATTTAATTCTATCATGACTCATTTCATTAGCAAATTGTGATAATGCAACAAAAAATCCTGATTGCAATAAATATTTATCGTCATTTAGAGCTATTTCTGGATCTCTGTTATAGTAGAAAATTGGGAGACTTTCTCTTATTACTAGAATCTCATCCAACAAATTTATCACCATAAAGTTTTATTTTTGATAATCAACCTATTATTCTGTTATATAAAACACTAATTAGTTAAAATGTAAAGAAGAATACAGTTATTTTCTTATTTCTTACATATTACAGCACTTTTATTAATTTTAAACTATGATTAAATAGAATAACCAATTAACTAGGTTGACTTGTATGGATTTTAATGATGAGTTTCTAATTGGTGGAGATGAATTATTCGAAAATGAGAGGTTTATCAATCACTTTCATTTTATGCTTGATGAATATATCCCACGAATTGAACAACCTATTGCTTTCTTTCTTAGTTGCTCAAAACATAAACCATACTACAAGTCACCATATAGACGTGTTTTCTATTCAATGCTTTCAAAAAATCTTGGCATAAGAGATATAAGCCAAATTTATACTGTATCAGAACCAGCTATTATTGTTCCAGAAGAATTAGATGGAACTAAAATAACGAAATACGATTTTCCTCCAGAAATGCTCTCGAGTAATGGCAGAAGAATTTTCATAGAAAGATTAGCTGATATTTTACCGAAACTTCTAAAAGCTCATAAATACTCCTTCTATATCTTACCCAAGCATCATAAGTTAATATTCGAGGAAGCTTTGGATTTAATTCAGAGAAGAAATCCTTTAGTAAAAGAACAAAAAAATAATATAATTTCTCGAGTAAAGTATGCTCCCCCTTTAACTTATAATCTTCCCAAAACAAAACAAATTATAATTGATACTTTAAAATGAGTCGAAAGTTTTTCAATTACAGGTGTTTAATATTATGGTTAATTTCAAAATACAACCAAATGGATTAGCACAAAAAAAAGTTAATATTTTACACCAAAAGAAATTTGAAACGCCAACCTTAATGCTTACCTATTCATTTAGAGATAATAATCCCAAGCCTTGGAAATATATTCCCAATTGTTCAATTATGACTAATGCTTATGATATCTTACAAAATGGTCGTCTTCAACAAAAAATTACAAATAAAGGCATTCATCAAGAACTCGGTTTGAAAAACGAAATTTGTGCGATGGATTCAGGAGGTTTTCAGTTCATATCAAGAGGGGAAGGGGAAATAATTGATCCTTTGAAAGTAATTGAATTACAAAATAATTCTAAAGTGGATATTGCTGTTTGTTTGGACTATCCTATTTTATCGGAATTTTCAGATGTAAAATCAAAACTATTTACTGAGAAGTCTTTGGAAAATATTCGATTATCTAAAGAGCACATTAAAAAAGGAATTGAAATAATGCCTGTTTTACATGGCAATACACCTAAAGAGATAAATGAATTTTTCATTCAAGTTCAAGAAATTAGTGACTTCAATATTTGGGGTATTGGTGGATTGGTCCCACAAATGAAACAGTCTTCTACGTCCTCTCATACTCGTTACTTCAATATTATTGATCGTGTAATTGATGCAAGATTAAAGTTAAATGAAATAGATGAAAATAAATTACTTCATATCTTTGGAGTTGGTAGCCCATTAGCAGGTTTAATTTTTCTTTTATGTGGTGCTGATAGCATTGAAAGTATCTCCTGGATTATGAATGCTAAGTATTTCTTAGTTTATCAAGATAAAATTGGGGCTAGAAAAGTTTCAAAACAAACCACCATGTGTACTTCTAGAGTGAAATGGGAGGAATATAATTGCACTTGTCCAATATGCTCCGGTTTAGATTTAAGTATTATAGAATCGAAAATGAAATTAAACGGTAATAAAGGATTTCAAAATAGAGCTATGCATAATGCTTATGTGTATAATCAGATTGCTATTGAAGCAAAAGAAGCTATTGAAGATAATAGATTATTTGAATTATGTGTTGAAAAATTAGGAAAGCACAGATTTTTCAAAGGTATTCTTAAATATGCTACTAAAAAAATAGAAGAATTGCAGATAACATAACTGTTTTTTAATTTCAATTGATTTACAATTATACTGCAAAACTGAGTTAGGTATAAATCAATCTTTAGGAGTCTTTACTTTGAAAAAACAACAGATAATTTCATTGATATTAATTACTTCTTTTATTATTCTTAGCACCAAAATTCCTTCTGCTCAAGGATTAGAGTCGGTATGGGGTGTAATACCAGAAGAAATATTTGATTATGGTTTAAATTATGTTAATATAACTTACACTTTTGGAACAACTCATTATAATGCAACTGGTATAACTTTTGCAAATACAAGCTTTGTAGAACAAGGCAATACAATTGTAATGAAAATAAATGAGACTGATGGCACAAACATCACTTATGAATTATCATATGGACCACTGAGTGAAATAAATAATCGTTCAAGCATAAACACAGAAAATGAATTAAAAGATCTTTTCAGATTACCATTGAAATTTGCTCTAGAAGAAGTTGAGCTTGATGATATTAAACGTGGATTTACAGGAATTGACTATCCTATAGTTTCAAATGGAAGTGAAACTTGGGAATTATTTGATAATTATGATAGTGCACTATTTATTGTTTTAATGGAAGAAGTATTTTCCTCTAATGGAGAAGTTGATTTGGAAGCAATTACGGTGTTAAATTATACTACAGATGAATGCGAATTTGATTGGTATGTTGGAGGCACATATGTTAAAGAAGTAGAAGAAGATGATTTTGTTTTTGATTACAATCTAAAAATGGCTTACCAAATATCAACCGGTAATTTACTTGGAATGAGAATGGATATGTTCATCGATGGTTTCCACAGTAATAAATCAATGAATGTTATTTTAAAATCCGAAGTAGTTCAAAGTGGGTATGTATTAGGTGATTTCAAATTGCCAACTGGTGAAGACATTGATTTGAGTGATGTAATATCTAGTCTTTTCCCTGGTTATGGATGGTTATTAATACCAATTACTTTGATTCCAATTATCTACTATAGATTTATCAAGAAGAATCAGAAAACTAATTGAAAAGTGCTAAATGGTACTTTTCTTAGTTTTTTCACATCTGAATTTTTACAACTTCTTTTTTATACATGCTGGGATCCATATCCAATGGTAAATCAATAATACCTCTAGAACCAGAGGCAAAGATTCTGTTTTTCAAACCATTTACAATAATTTTATTATTAGTAAAGTTTGCAATAACAGAGTTTTCACAATTTGTATATGAAATAAGGTTTTCCTCTGAGAATACAAGGTTACCATTTTCATCTTTGGGATAAAATGGTGAATTGTACACTTTTTGCCAATCTCCTAAATCATCCCACTCCTTTTGATAATCTACTGTTGAAAAAGTCATACTTGGAATTAATAATCTATGAATTACTTTTGAAAAATCACAGAAAGGACATTTTTCTAAATATTCAGAAGCGGTTTTACATTCATTCAGGCATTTACTTATTTCTTTTAGTGTATCTTTTATTTTTAATAATTCATGATTTTCATATGGATATAATTTAGATAAGTCCTCTATAGTAGTATTTTTCATTTTGTTAATTTGATTTTTCAAATAGCTAACTCTACAACATACTATCATTGTTTCAGCAATCATATCATCTTTTGGAATAGTACCTTTTAGCATGAAATTTATTGCTTTATCACCTTGAACTTTAATATAGGAAAAAGCTGGATTTTTTGTTCCTGTTGTTAAGACAGTACCACTTTCAAATCCCTTTTTTTCCATTTTTTCTAAAATAGTTTCAATCGCTTTTTTTACTGCTGGTGTGTGAAATTGGTCGCAAGCTGCAAGAATTAAAATATCATTTTCATTAGTTTCAAGTGAAGCTGCTATAATTGGAGAACCAGTACCTTTCCCAGGATCTAATATTGTATGAGTTGGTTGTAATTTTTGCGAAGTGATTTTATCTACAATAGTAGGTGTACCAAATAAAATTGATTCATCATGAGGAATATAAAATAATGGCATTAATAATAAAGGAGTGCCTTCAAAGGGATTTATTGGAATACTAGGAATATATATCTCATTATTTTTTATTGGAACATTCAAATCAATTGTTTTGTAAATTGGTGAAAGTCGAGTACTACTTCTTTCTTTACCTATGCCTAATTCAATTTCCTTTTTAGTAATCTCTCGAGCAATCATAACTAATTTTAACATGATTTTCACGCACTTATAGAACTAAACTAATTTGAAACAGAATGTAAATTAATTATTAACTTTTTCTCAAATAAAAAGAAAAAAGAAAAATAAGGATGATTAAATAATCCTATATTTACTATCTAACATACAATTTTCACACATATGATCGATAATCATAAAACCAGTTATACCATCCTCTTTTCCAATTACACCATAAGTTGCACATGCAGTAAAGGAATCTTCGTATGCTAATGGTTTATTGCAGACTTTACATCGAACGATATCTTCAAAACAATTAGTACATTGTGTTAAAGACCCATTAGTTTCAAATCCACAATGGAAACATCGATATTTCTTTCTCATCATTTCAGAATGAATATTTATCAAACAATCTTCAACTGTAAAGTTACTATCCAATAAATCATTCGAATCTTCAAATAAACTCTCTAGAAGAAGACAAAGTTCATCAATTGAACAACCTATTTTTTCAGCTGCTTCTTTTACAGAAAATTGTTGATTTTCAGGCACCGTTGAAAGAAGTTCATAAAGATATTTCCTCTTTTCTTCACTTTGAATTTGCTTCTCAAATTGAGTTGATTGCTGATAAATTTGAATATTACGTAAACCAACTGAAGCAAATATACCAACGAATATAAAAACAAGTACAAAGCCTATCGGTAAAATAACGTAATAGGAAATGATAGTGTTCCAATTATCTTTTGCTAGAGGATCATGATTGTGTGCAATTTCCCAAGCATCTGATAGATAGTCATCATCTGTATCTACTTTCATAGGATTGGTATTATAAATACGAATTTCCTCACCATCAGTCAATCCATCTTCGTCGGAATCAGGATTTTGAATATATGTTTTATATACGTATGCTTCATCGTAGTCGAATAATCGATCAAAGTCTGAATCGGGCTCGAATGGATTACTTTTGAAAGTAATTATTTCATAACCATCTAATAACCGATCATTATCACAATCAGCATTATTTGGGTCTGTAAAAGTTTGAAATAGTTCTTGAGAATCGCATATGAAATCAAAATCCGAGTCTGTTTCAGTAGGTAAAGTATTGTATATGTATACTTCTTCACCATCTAATAGTCCGTCTCCATCTGTATCTGCAATATGAGGATTTGTTTTGTAAATTAGTTCATCTAAATCTGATAATCCATCTCCATCTTCATCCAATTCATTAGTTATCGATTCATCAGTGTCTCTTGGTTTTTGATATTGAATTACTACTTCTGGATTAATATTTGAACCAAATTCTGGTTTAGGTAAATCTTGTAATTGAGAATTTTCTTGTTTTAGAATTATGCTTATGCTAACCACTGAGATTAGAGTTATAATGATTGCAAATACAATTGTGTAAGTTTTGCCTTTTTCACGGTTATAGAACCGTTTTCTTTCTATATTTTTATTGGTCATGCTCTTCAACCCAATAATCTCATCTTTTTTCTTCTTTGGGGAAGATTTTTTATTTTTTCAGCTCTCCAAATATGACTAATCATTGGCCAATAATATTCTTATTTATGTAAGAAAATATTCTGGGGAATTTGAATATCAACTAAAACAGTTTATAATCACTATATTAAATATTTCCTAAAGTCTATTTTAAGGTATATAAAGGCAAGGCAATATATCAATTGTTTTTGATTAAGTTTTTTTTACCAATTTTATTCTACATAAACGAAGTATATCCAAACATTTTAAAATAAAAACCAAACGTTGCGACTTAAACAGAAAACCATGAAAAAATAATGCACAGAGTGTTCGATGTTCTCACTCACTAATGAATAGGTTTGGTGATAAATAGGTTGGATAAGTATTCTCGTGAAGTCATGATTGCATTATCTTCAAAAGATTATAAAAAAGCAGTAAACAAATATCTCTTATCTTATGATTTAGAGAATTGGAAAATTTTTTCAGCAAATTATTATAAATTAACAACTTTTGAGTCTGAAAGAATAATTAATGTGATAGCTGAAAAACTTGACTTTCATATGATTTTAGATATATTATCACTGTCCGAAATTATCGGTCAATCAGTATCGCTTTCAAATGATCTAATAAAATTGTTTGCGCAAATCAATATAGAACCTGTAGAGAATCAGATTACTACAAAAATTGAAGATTTACTTCATTCACCAGCAGCAGAAGAAAGAAGAATTGGTCTCCTTTTAGCAGGATACCTTGATAAAGATGAATTCTTTTCTGAGATTGAAAAGATGTCGAATTATGATATCTTATTTGAAGATGCATATTTTGCATTAGGTTTGATGACAGACAAGAAAGTTATTGAATTACTTAGCACTAAATTCATTTATCTCAGTAAAAACCAAATTCAACGTGAAGCTATAGCTAAAATTTTGGCTAAAAAAGGAAATCCACTCGCAGCTCTTTGGTTATTTAAAAATAAGGGATTAGATGAATCAATTAATGCAACAAAAAGCATTTACCTATCTAGAGAGTTAGCATGGTCTGGCATTCATCCTCATCTCTATCTCAACTCAGATGATGACTTCTTATTACCTATGACAATTAAAATGATTAATAGCTTAGCTGTTATTTTACCTTATGATGTAAATCTGATAAGTGAAATTAACTTATTTGCTTTAGTAGAAAAACTCTTAGATTTACAAAAAACAGAACCAAGTCTAGAATTAGTTAAAGCAACCTATTCCTTGCAAATTGCAATTGAAGAAATCTATTACAATATTGATCCATATGCAATTACTCGTGACACTAGAGAACAAATTGTTAATTCTTGGAAACTAATTCGTAATTATCCAAATGAGAAAAATCTAGATTTCATTCGTTTAAAGATTTTTGAGCATTTAACAAACAAATTTGAAGATCAAGATCTTGCGTTAAAATTAATTCGCAATTTTAACTTAAAAGAATTTGAAATTGATGTACTAAAATTAGCTGAAACAAAAAACATCACAATTGGTCAAGAATTTAATCTAATATCAACTTTAGGTTCAATTGGTTCACACAAAGCTGTTGAATTTATTCAAAATAAAATTAAGGAAAGAATCGACTTTTCAAAGAGAACAAACCTTGGTGACCAAATTAATCAATTTCAATCTGAAATAGACTTCTATGATGATTTTGATAATGAGCAACTTAAAGTATATTCACAATCTTTTGAAGATATCTACAATTGGAAAGAAGAAGATTTAGAGGATATTTTTTATTGGAATGCACTCTATAATTTAGGAAAATTAAGAGATGAAAATTCACTTCCAATTTTTCTCGAAGCTTTGAATGATTATGATCCAAAAATTCGACTAGAAGCTATCAATGGCATTCGTTTATTAAAAGCTGATCCTGTTAAAGTGGAAGAAAAGATTATTACATTGGTAAATAAAGAACAATTTTTAAGTGTAATGCGTGATGCACTTATTACTCTTGGGGAAATTAATTCTAATAAATCAATTGAACTTTTCATGAAAATCATCTTTGAAGCTTTTGAAGATGGAACTTTAGAGATGGTTGGTGAAATTGAAGAAGAAATTTATGATGATAGATGGGAAGAGTACTCTGAGGATTTTGAAACCAAACAATCAAATGTGGAAGAAGTTGGTGCTACTCATCGTATTACTACTGGCATAGCTTCAACCGATAAGAAATCTCAAAAAGAGGATTTTCATCAATGGTTAAATAAATACAATAGTAGTAATAATGCGAATTTAGAATTACGTGAAGATTTTATTGAGAAAGATTTGGATCTATCTTTGGAATCAGATGTTATTGACGATTCAGAACTTCCTGATTATTATTCATTAGAGAAAAACAATCCAATAAAAGATGCGCTGGAAATAGATGAAGAAGAAGATGACGATGAGGAATGGTTTACTGAATTAGGTGAGAGATTTAAAAAAATAACTATGGTTGAAAGCTCCTTAGAATCTTTAAAAACAACTAATGCTAAAATCCCAAAAGATGAAATAAAAGATTTAATTGAGCAACCAATTGATAGTGAATTATACAAAGATGCATTAATTATTTTAGCAAAACAAGGAGATTTATTTGCAGCAAATGAATTAATTGGATTATTTGATATAACGGACTATCTACGAGCAAGAGAAATTATAACAGTAATTCATCATTTAGAGAATAATCCTTTGGATGGAATTTTAACTGAAATTAAAAAATCACCTGATTGGATTATAAAGGAATATATAAAGAATAATAATCAAAATTAATTAACAAATCATTTTATAGTTATAAGTGTTAAACAATAATGTGGTTAGTATGTCAGAAGTATCTCAACAATATGATTTCAATTTACCAGTATTTAGAACGGTATGTTTACCAAAGAGAGTATTTATCGCATATTATACTTATGCACCTCTAGTAGCATTCATACTTAATACTGTATTAATGGCAGGGCATGTGATTTTATTTCCTTATTACCTATTAGCAATTCTTTCGAGGGGACGACCTCCTAGATTTTTATATGGTTGGGTCTACTTCAATTCTGCTTATCTTTATGGAGCAATTCACGAGAAAAAAGAAGTTTGGTTTGATTTTTGGGCGCTTTATTATATTTACTTTGGATATATAGTTGCTTTTGTATTATGGATTCTCAATATAGTATCAATAGCACTTATATTCCCAATATTCTTTTACATTGAAGAATGGAGTTTAGTTACTAAAGCCTATTATCGAATTACCTTTGGCAATTGGAAAAGAATTGTTCATGATTGCCCAGAAATGCGTTATAAAAGAGGTATGAGAGAAAGAGAAGAAAAAGAATACAAGGAAAAAATGAGTAAAGCAAAAGCAACTGGAAAATACCACAACGTTGATGTTGTTGAAGTAGTAGAAGTAGAAGATGAAAAAGGTGAAAAAACAATGAGCATTTGTCCAACTTGTGGTGAGAAAATAGATAAGAGTACTGTTTATTGCTCTAAATGCGGTAGCTATGTAAAACATTAAAGAATGAATCAAAATTGATTCATTTATTTCCTTTTTTTCTTTAATAAAGAAATTGCTATTATCTGGAGAAATTTATTCACTAAAACCTCTATAGAAGCCTTCAATAAATTTCATTCTTTGAGCAGACTTACTATATTCATCTTGTTCAAAACGAGCGATTAACATATGAGCCATTGATTCTAATGCATCATTTATACCTTCGCCAGTTATAGAAGAAGTTTCAAAAAAGGCATCAATCTTTAATGCTTTAATAAGAGCATCAATGTCTTCCTTCCAAATTTCTGCTAAATCATTCAAATCATATTTAGTAGAAATCAAAACCTTTGGAGCTTTAGGATCTAAACCATCTTTAATTGAATTATACCAATTTTCTAGGTTATAAAAACTATCTCTTCGTGTCAAATCATAGGCTAGAAAAATACCTTTCGCACCTCCAGCAAAAGCAGACCGCAATTTTGCAAATTGATCTTGACCTCCGATATCGAAAATTTGCATTGTAACTTTTATGTCGTTAACAAAGGTTCTTTTTATAAAAAAATCACAACCTACTGTTAAATTATAATCAGAAAAAAATTCTTTTGTAGTAATTTGAGTACAAATACTTGTTTTACCTACTGCGCCATCACCAACAATAAGGATTTTGAAGAAAGCTTCTTCTTCTGGAGCGTTCATTTTTTTCACCTTACTTTCTGTATAATTGAAGAATTTATTTTTTTATAAATTAATTTTGGGGATTTTAGTTAATATTCCATTAGAGAGACTTACTTTTATGTCGGAATATTATTGTGCCAAAATTCTGATTGTTTTCTACCTTTTAAGTATTTGTCAATGGGAATTTTTTTAAAAATTAGAGGCAAAATTACTTTCTACTTTGCTTGTTGAAAATTTCTTTGGGAATAATATTCTTAGGATTTGAAAGTTGATGAATTGTTATTCTTTCAATAAACGAGTTCTTTTCTGCTTTCTCTAATGCTTCCTTGTAATATGCTAATGCTTTTCTTTGGTTATCAATTAAACGATTTAGCTCACCCGCTAAATACAAGTAGACTTCTTCAGGATTGTTTTGGAATTTTTTTTCTTGAAGTATTAGTTCAATTATTTCAAGAATGAGTTTTCTAGTTTTATCTAAATTAGAATCTTTCAAAAATCTATAAGCATAGCTTGCTTGCATCAAAGTAAACGATTTCTGCTCTAATGAAGCATTTTGCAAATATTCAGCTATTTCTAAAAAACCATCACCAACATTGAAATTAGCAGCTTTCTTTCCAGTGAATTTTTCTACGTGATTTATTGCTTTTTTAACAAGTGATAAATCGATATCAAAAGTCTTATAGTCTATTGTAAATGCAGCAAATCCACATTTTGGACAAATATTAATCAAATGGAGGATAGGTTGAGGATCAGTATTACATCCAACATATAAATCACTATAACATTCTCCAAAGGTATTGTAACTTCCTAAAACTTTTGTTTGAAAAATAACTTCACAATTTGGGCATGTAAATAGTTCTTCATAAATTAATGACATTGCTATTCTAGTACCTCATTTATAGTGAGAGCTTGGTTTCTCTTTTAATAATCTTTTATCTTGAATCTCTCCATCATAATAATGTGGTTGTCTTCGAACTTTGTTATTTGTTTTTTCAATCTCTCTTGCTTCATCAGCTAATTGTGCAGCATTTCGCATCATCTCATGACCCATTGCTACTTGTGAAATATACTCAAGTCTATCAGTTATTTTGAAACAACCTTCACTGTTAATTGAAGCTACTTTTTGAGCTATTTCTAAAGCTGCAAAAGCTTTTGATTCTGCGTAAGGATTTTCAAAACCAGCCTTTACAATTGCTTCTTTAGCTGTTACAATAATTTGTGGAAGTGTAAGTTTTTCTTTTCTTTGAATTTGAGAAATAACTTTATCTATTTCTTGATGAATATATGAAAGCACTCCTCCAATAGCTAAAACTTTCAACAAATCGGAATTATAAATAGCCATCTCTGTAGGATCTAAAAATTCCCTTCTAGCTCCAATCATTGCATCCGATTTTATCACAAGATAACCAATATTTTTGCTTTTGAATTCTTCAATATGCTCTTTTTTCAAAATATCAGATAATATAATTACTGGTACTGATTTTTCTATTGCTTGTAGGATTATATTCATTGGATTTGGTAATGAAGCGTTTGGAGATGCAATGATTATTAAATCAAAGCTTATTTCAGAGAATATTCTATACGCATGCTCAATTGATTCCTTCAGTAATTTTACTCCTGATGAAATGGTTCTAACATCAATGTCTTGTCTATCAGCTCTTTCATCCATTAACATTTCTAGTAATACCGAGGAAGCAATATTTCCAAGTTTCAAAATACCAATTCTAGTAGGTTTATTATTAGATTCAGAATTATTTTTCATTTTCTTTTTTTCCTTCTTTACCATTCAATCTAAATTTTCTTTCATTATGAATCACAAGAACAATCTTCAAAGAGAAATTTCTCATCAAATCCAAAAAAGATTGTTGAAAGATAAATTTTGCTATTGTTAGAATTTTTTTATACCATTTTAACTTGTAAGAAAATGAATAGATTTATTTTAAAAAAAGAATATAATTTAGCTTAAAACTTACTAGGCGTTAACTGATTTGAATGATTTAAAAGATCAAGAAATGGTAATTACTTCCACAATCGAAGATTATCTTGAGGGAATTCTATTTCTTAGTGAAGAAAAGGGATTTGCTCAAGTAACAGAAATAGCACAAATGTTGGAAGTTAGTAAAGCGTCTGTTACAGAAATGGTTTCAAAATTAAAGAATAATAATCTAGTAAATTACGAAAAATATGGAACAATTTCATTAACTGAAAAGGGAAAGGAAATAGCTGTAAAAATAAAAGATCGACATGAAATATTACAATCGTTTTTGTTATTTATTGGTGTTTCACCAGAAAACGCTAATACTGATTGCTGTTCAATGGAGCATGATCTCTCAGATGAGACTGTTAGAAAAATTAAGATTTTTATGAAATTTCTAAAATCCGAAAATCAAAAGGATATCTTGAATCGATTAAATAAATTTGTAGGAAAAGAATAGTAACTATCAGATAATATTCGAAAGATATGAAATAGAATTATCGATTAATTCCCAGCTTTTCAATTCAAAAACCATTGTCTTGCTATAATTGATTGTATTAAGTAATTCAAATAATTCTTTCCAATTCGTTGTACCTTTTCCAATTCCCAAGTGAGTATCTGTCCAACCCTCTCCTGGTCCATGATTATCATGAAGATGTATATGAGACAATTTTTCCTTGTAATTTGTAAAAAATTCTAAAAGAGAAAATTTTGTTGTATTTGAATGCCCAACATCCCAAGTTACTCCCAAAAATTTATTTCCAATTTCTTGAATAATTTTCGCAATTTTAATAGGCGATTTATTATCAGCTAATTGTTCACCAGGCATTTTTGGCATATTTTCTAATCCAACCAATACTTCCTTTTCTTCAGCATAACAACTGATTTCCTCTAATGACTCGAAATTTAATTTCTTTGTCATTTCTGGATAAGTTATTCCTAATGCACCAAATTCACCAGGATGAATAGTTACTATTTTTGCGTCGATATCTTGCGCAAAATCTATACTCTTTTTAATTTCACATAAAGCAAATGAACGAACATTTGGATTAATTGCTGCGATATTTATATCAGAAAAAGTTGCATGTACTGTTAAATCGATATGAGATTTTTTTGCTTGTGATGTAATCTTGCTTCGTACTTCTTTTTTTATTGAATCTAAAAAGCAATAAGGTGGCTCTGCAACTAATTCAACAACCGTTAATCCTCTTTGTGCAACTTTAATTATGAAATCTTCTATTGAATTTGTTTGAGTAAAATTAAGGAGTAGAGAAGCACCAAGTTTCAAGAAAATACCTCAATTGGAATTTAAAAACAAAAAAGATATTACTCATATTAAAAATTTCTATATAGTTAAAATAATGAATTGATAAATTGAAGGAGAAAAAAGTGGCTGAAATAAACACTGAAGATATAAAAGAAAATTTAAAGGAAATTTTCAATGTTTCAAAAATAGAACGATTTGAAGCTGTACCTAATATTACAGTAAATAAATTATTCTTCTTCGAAATTAGCAAGAAAAAATTTGTAATGAAAATCCTTGTAAGAAAACCTGCTACGGAAAATGAATTTTATCGTTTTGAAAAAGAAGCAACAATTTTGAATAATTTTACTAAGCTAAACAACATTCAAGGATATTCATTAAAAGAAAAAATATTTGTTCCCGTTCCAAAGATAGTACATATAGAAAATAATGAAGAAAAAATTGGATATAAATTCATTATTATGGAATTTATAGAAGGAGTAATACTAGAAAAACTTTGGAATGAATTGAATATTAATGAAAAAAGTGAGATAATTCTAGAACTAGCTAAAATAGTGAAAAGTATTCATTCTATAAAATATGAAATGTTTGGACAGATTGAAGATTATGATTGTCCAAGAAGATTTTATTCTTTTGAAAGCATGTTAATAACTGATATTAGAAAATATGGTAGATTGGTTGGTGTTAAAGATATTCTACCAATTAAATTAATCACTAAAGCAATAGAATTTGTAGAAAATAATGTCTCGAAAATAAAATTCAAAACAAAACCTACTCTTGTTCATAATGATTTAAATCTCTCAAATGTTATTGTGAGAAAAAATAATCGTAATCAATGGTCAATAGTAGCTATTTTAGATTTTGAATGGTCTTTCGCAGGTAATCCTCTCTCTGATTTATTTAATATTCAAGAGGAAATATTAGTTGAAAAAAAACTACAAAAGATATTTTTTACTGAGTATTTTGGTAATAAACATCTAAAGATAGATGATTTTCAAATCGAGAAAAAAATTAACACAATAAAATCCCTCTTGGAAAGTTTAGCAATAGGTTGGATTCATTTCCATCCAACGAAAGAAAATATAGAATATGTTAAAGATACTTTAGAAAAAATAC